>Ga0255353_1001621_pt1 | contig 12292 bp, 12 predicted proteins | sample HBST25metaG_FD_189941 | JGI IMG/M metagenome (GOLD analysis project Ga0255353, IMG submission 189941) | Peat soil microbial communities from Stordalen Mire, Sweden - H.B.S.T25 | ecosystem: Environmental > Terrestrial > Soil > Wetlands > Peat | place: Sweden: Norrbotten County, Stordalen Mire...
GTCGGACACCTTGTGCTCCAATGGCAGCCGGGCAGCGTTCGCTTCCCGTTCACCAGGCCGCGAGCGCGGTGCCGTGGTAGGCCTTCGCCAGCGCGGCCTTCACGGCGTCGTTCTGGTAGGCGGCCACCAGCACCTTCACCCACGGGTCGTTCTCGTGCCCGGCCTTCACGGCGATGAAGTTGCGATAGGGGTTGTTCTCCACCGCCTCGGTCGCCAGCCGGTCGGCCACGGTCAGGTGCGACTTCGCCGCCCAGTCGTTGTTGACCACCGAGGCATCGAGGTCGTCGATGGAACGGCCGACGATGCCGGCGTCCAGTTCCTGGACCTTGATGCCCTTCGGGTTGTCGGCGATGTCCGTGGCGGTGGCCAGGATGCCGGCGTCCTTACGCAGCGTGATCAGCTTCAGCGCCGCCAGCACGTTCAGCGCGCGACCCTCGTTGCTTGGGTCGTTCGGCACGCCGATCACCGCCCCCTTGGGCAGTTCGGAGAGATTGCGGTGCTTGCGCGAATAGAGCCCGATCGGCCAGAGCGCGGTGTAGCCGACGATGACGATGTGGTAGCCGCGGGTCTTGATCTGGTTGTCCAAGTAGGGCTTGTGCTGGAAGGCGTTGGCATCCACGTCGCCGTTTTCCAGCGCCTCGTTGGGCTGGGTGTAGTCGTTGAACGTGGTCAGCTTCACGGTGATGCCGTGCTTCTTGGCCTCCTCGGATGCCACGGCCCAGACGTCCTCGTCCTCGCCGCTCATGATGCCGACACGGATGGTCTGGTCCGCATGCGCCACCACCGGCAGCGTGCCGCCGAGCAGCAGCAGGGTGCCGGCGAGGCCGAACGATCGGCGGGAAATGGACATGGCAACTGCCTTTCGCTGGGGAGGCCGCGATGGCCTATTCTACATCATACTAATGTCTTTTACATATTTCACGGTAAGCATTGGACTCAACGTCCGCCATGTCACTTGGTCGCAGGGCAGACCTGCAAATCACTAGGAGCGACACCCCGGCCGTGGCTTCGCGGCAGGAATAACAGTAAAATTACGTTGTATGGGACGGAACACGCCGCCGCGCGCAGGCGGAGGGTGTCGTCGGTGCGCCATGGCCGAGGCGGACGCATTGCGTTCGGCCAGGCCGTACCTAAGTCCTCCACGGACTAGGGAGCGCATCGCGCACGCGGCCAAGGGCGAAGAGCGCCGCTTGATCGAACCGACGGTGCGACAACCACCTTCGCAAAGGCGATCGACAGGAACCTGGCAGCAAGAAAGACCGCCTAGAAACACAGATGTGGCCCGCTCCGGCAGCGTCGCCGGCAAAGGAAGGAAAAGACATGCGTTCGACAAAATCATGGGGGGTCGTTACGGCCCTGGCGTGCCTGTTATGGTTGAGCCTGCTCGCCGTCGCACAGGCGGCCCCGCTGTCGTTCACCGTTGCACTCACCGGCGCCCAGCAGGTACCGCCGGTCGCCACCTCCGGCACGGGCAGTGCCGCTCTCACCTACGACCCCTCGACCCGCCGGCTGACCTGGTCGGTTACCTACGATGGTCTGTCGGGTCCGGCCACCATGGCGCATATCCATGGTCCTGCGCCGGTCGGCAAGAACGCTGGCGTGCTGATCTGGATCAGCCCGAAGGGCAGTCCGGTGACGAGCCCGATCAAAGGCGAGGCCACGCTGACCCCGGGACAGGCTGAGCAGTTCACGGCCGGCGAGTGGTATATCAACATCCACACCAAGGATGATCCCGACGGCGAGATACGCGGGCAGGTGATTCCGCCAAAGCCCTGAGCCGGGCGGCCCCGCCGTCGCCAACTTTCGATCAAGCGGGCGTCCTCGCCGGCGCGAGGGCGCGGGGCATGGTCAGTCCTGTGGATTCGCCCCGGATTTCCCGCTAGTATTCGACGGCGACTGAAACGGCCGCATCGCCAATCGGCACGATCCCGGCGTTGCGGAAAAGAGGAGGCAGACCATGACGCAGCTCAAGGGCAGCAAGACCGAAGAAAACCTGAAATCCGCGTTCTCCGGCGAATCGCAGGCCAATCGTCGTTACCTCTATTTCGCGCAGAAAGCCGATGTAGAGGGCTACAACGATGTGGCCGCGGTGTTCCGCTCGACCGCCGAGGGCGAAACCGGGCACGCGCACGGACACCTGGAATACCTGGAGGCTGTCGGCGATCCGGCCACCGGTTTGCCGATCGGCAAGACCGACGCCAATCTCAAGTCCGCCGTCGCCGGCGAGACGCACGAATATACCGACATGTATCCTGGCATGGCGCGCACCGCGCGCGAGGAAGGCTTCGAGGAGATCGCCGGCTGGTTCGAAACGCTGGCCAAGGCCGAACGTTCGCATGCCGGCCGCTTCAAGCGGGCGCTCGACGAGCTGAAATAGCCGCGAACTGAAACAGCCGTGCCGAGAGCGGAGTGCGAAGCAGCGGTGCGCCCCGGCAAGGGGGGATGAATGACTGAAGGCGGTCTGCAAGCACCGAAGCGCCATCCGATTGCCTGGCAGGATCCGGATTTCTACGATCCTCCCAGGGTTGAGATGGAACTGCGGCGGGTGTTCGACATCTGTCATGGCTGTCGCCGCTGCTTCAATCTCTGCGACTCCTTTCCCCGCCTGTTCGATCTCATCGACGAATCGTCCAGCGGCGAACTCGATGGCGTGGCCAGCAAGGATTTCATGCGTGTCGTGGAAGCCTGCACGCTTTGCGACATGTGTTTCCTGACCAAGTGTCCTTACGTTCCACCACACGCATTCGACCTCGATTTTCCGCACCTGATGCTGCGCGCCCGTGCCGCCGAGGCGCGCCAGCACGGCGTGCCCTTGGCCAGCCGCGAGCTGGCCAAGATGGACCGCAACGGCAGGCTTGCCGGCGCCATCGCGCCGTTGGCCAACTGGGCGAGCGCCACCGGCAACACCCTGACCCGTCCCATACTGGAACGGGTGGCGCACGTGCACCGTGCCGCCGAACTGCCGCGTTTCAGCGCCAGGAGTCTCGTTGCACAGGCACGCAGGAACGTCCCGGAGGTCGATCGGACCGCGCCGGCGTACGGGCGGAAGGCCGTGCTCTACGCAACGTGTTTCGTGAACTACAACGACCCCGCGGTGGGCTTGGCGACGCGGGCGGTGCTTGCCCGCAACGGCGTCGCGACTGAAATCGTCTATCCCGGCTGTTGCGGCATGCCGCTGCTGGAGCTGGGCGAGATCGACAAAGTCGCCGAGGCCGCCCGGACGGTGGCCGGCGCGCTGCGGAAATGGATCGACGACGGCTATGACGTGATCGCCCTGGTGCCGTCCTGCGCGCTCATGCTGAAGTTTGAATGGCCGCTGATCCTGCCGGACGACGAGAACATCGGCCGGCTGGCCCGGTCCACCTCCGACGTCAGCGAATACATCGTCGCCATCGCGCGCAACGAGGGGCTGGCCGGCGGCATGAAGCCGATCGGCGGCGGGGTCGCCGTGCATATCGCCTGCCATGCCCGCGCCCAGAACATGGGACAGAAAGCCGCGGAGATGCTGCGCCTGCTGCCCGAGGCGGACGTGCAGGTGATCGAACGCTGTTCCGGCCATGGCGGCTCGTGGGGCTGCCGGACGGAGAATTTCGAAACGGCGCTGAAGATCGGGCGGCCGGTTGCAAAGCAGATGCAGGATGCCGGCAAGTCCTTCATCACGTCCGAATGTCCGCTCGCCGGCATGCACATCCAGCAGGGCATCGACAAGCTGGGCGGCGACGCAAAGCCGACCCTCGTCCGCCATCCGATCCAGCTCCTCGCACGGGCTTACGGCATCGGCGCGTGAGCGTGCGGCGCGCCAGAGAGGGACAAGCCATGGCAAACCGGCATGAACTTACCCCCGCCGATATCCTGCTGCCGGCGGCATATGCCGGGATGCGCGACGCGCAGCGCCGGCGCGTCGCCGCGCTCAAGCGCGTGCGTCGTCTCGAAGTGGGTCCCTGCGTGACCTTCTTTTTCGAGAGCTACGATACGATGTGGCTGCAGGTCCACGAGATGATCTTCATCGAGAAAGGTGGCGCCGAGCAGGTGGCGGGCGAGCTGGCGGCCTACAATCCGCTGATTCCGAAGGGGGTGGAGCTGGTTGCCACGTTCATGATCGAGATCGACGACCCGGTGCGCCGCAAGCAGACGCTGGAGCGGCTCGGCGGCATCGAGGAAACGGCGTTCCTGCGCTTTGGTGGCGAAACGATCAAGGCCGTACCGGAACAGGACCTGGACCGCACCACGGCGGACGGCAAGGCGTCTTCGGTGCAGTTCGTGCATTTCCCGTTCTCCGCAGAGCAGATCGCGCGATTCGCAAAGGCGGAGACCGAGGTCGTGCTTGGGCTGAACCACCCGAACTATGCTCATATGACGGTGCTGGCGGAGCAGACGCGGCGGGAACTGGCCAAGGATTTTGTCTGAGGAGGTCCGAAGGCAAGGCGAAGGATAAAAAGAATGACCATCGAGACGATTGCCACGGTGCCGATTCCTGGCCAGAAGCCCGGCACCTCCGGCCTGCGCAAGAAGACCGCCGTATTCATGCGGCCGGGCTATCTGGAGAATTACGTCCAGGCGGTGATCGAAGGCGCCGGCGGCGTCAAGGGGCGGAGCATTGTCGTCGGCGGCGATGGCCGTTTCTTCAACGACGCGGCGATCCGCACCATCCTGCGCATGCTCGCGGCGAACGGCGCGGCGAAGGCGATCGTCGGCCGCGGCGGCCTGCTCTCGACGCCGGCCGCCTCGAACGTGATCCGCAAGCGCGGCGCGTTCGGCGGATTCGTGCTGTCGGCGAGCCACAACCCGGGCGGCGCGGGCGGCGATTTCGGCCTCAAGTTCAACATCGCCAATGGCGGCCCGGCGCCGGAAGCGGTCACCGACGCGATTCTCGCACGCACCGAAACGATCAACGCATACCGGATCGTCTCGCAGGAGGCGCCGCCGTTCGATACGCTGGGCGAGATCTCGCTCGGCAGCATGGCCGTCGAGATCATCGATCCGGTCGTGGACTATCTCGCGCTGATGCGTACGCTGGTCGATTTCGACCGCATCCGCAAGCTGTTCGCCACCGGCTTCGCGCTGCGTTTCGATGCGATGCACGCGGTGACAGGACCGTACGCCAAGGCGATCTTCGAGGACGCCCTGGGGGCTGCCGCCGGCAGCGTGGTCAACGCGGTTCCCCTGTCCGATTTCGCCGGTCACCATCCGGACCCCAACCCGGTCTACGCCGTGGATCTGTTCAGGCTGATGTTCTCGGACAGCGCGCCGGACATGGGTGCGGCTTCGGATGGCGACGGCGACCGCAACATCGTGCTCGGCCGCGGCATCGCGGTCTCGCCCTCCGACAGCCTGGCCGTACTCGCCGCCAACCTCCATCTCGTCAAAGGGTATACGGGCGGGCTCAAGGGCATCGCGCGTTCCATGCCGACCAGCCGCGCCGCCGACCGGGTGGCGGTGAAGCTCGGCGTGCCATGCTACGAAACGCCGACCGGCTGGAAGTTCTTCGGCAACCTGCTCGATGCCGGCCGTGTCACCATCTGCGGCGAGGAAAGCGCCGGCACCGGATCGGACCACGTGCGCGAGAAGGACGGGGTGTGGGCCATCCTTGTCTGGCTCGACATCGTTGCGGCACGCGGCGAGACCGTCGCCGACATCCTGCGCGGCCACTGGGAAACCTATGGCCGGGACTATTACACACGGCACGACTACGAGGCGATCCCGACGGCGGTCGGCGAGCGTCTCGTCGCCGATTTGCGCGCCGGCCTGCCGACGCTGCCGGGCAAGAGTTTCGCCGGGCTCCGGGTCACCAGCGCCGACGACTTCGCCTACCACGACCCGACCGACGGCTCGGTTAGCCCCCGGCAGGGCGTGCGGGTGCTGTTCGACAACGGCGCCCGGGCGGTGTTCCGGTTGTCCGGCACCGGCACCGAAGGCGCCACGCTGCGCGTTTATCTCGAAAACTTCGAGCCCGACCCGGCCCGCCACGCTCTCGATCCGCAGGGGGTACTCGCCTCCGTCATGCAAGCCGCCGACGCGATCGGGGGCATCCGCGAACGCACCGGCCGCGAGAAGCCGGACGTGGTCACCTGAGCCTGCCGTCCATGCGCCGCGCCCTGGCCCCCGACACGCCATCTTGCGACCAGGGCGGGCGCGGCTCACCATGGCCGCCTAGTCACGTGCGGAGGGAGTTAGGGCGATGCCGGTTGATGGCCTGGGTGAGTACGACGACCAGAACGTGTTCGCGAAGATCCTGCGCGGCGAAATTCCGGCGCGCAAAGTATTCGAAAACGAATTTGCCCTTGCGTTCCATGACATCGCCCCGAAAGCGCCGGTGCATGTGGTGGTGATTCCGAAGGGCCGCTACGTGTCGCTGGCCGATTTCTCCGCCAAGGCGCCCGACGCCGAGGTGGCCGGGTTCTTCCGCGCCGTGGCGACGGTGGCGAAGCAGTTGCAGTTGGAGAACGCCGGCTATCGCGTGCTGGTGAACATGGGCGCCAACGGCGGGCAGGAAGTGGCGCACCTGCACGCACACCTGTTCGGTGGCAAGCCGCTGGGGCCGATGCTGGCGAGAGCATAATACTGCGCGTGCGCCGCTGTAGTCGTATCACGCGCTAACCATTAACCTTCGCCGTACTGGACACTCTTGATGGCTCCAAGCACCGAATGGTGATCGGCTGGTGTCGACATCGCTCGCGCGTTGTCATCGATACGATTGGCCAACATGGGATTGTCGCGACGTAGTTCTTCAAGCAGCTCTATGATTTTGGAGACTTTTTGGTCGTTCAGGATCGCGAGTTCAAGGGCCAATTGTTCGCGGTGGCTTGCGAGCTGATCTCTTCGGCGCTGCGTCGTGAGAATGAGAGCCGCCACATAAAGCGCGCCCGTCGTGATGGCGCCCTGAAGCCAGACAAACGGAGGAGGGTCCGCAGGTCTGATGTCCATGACCCCAGCCAGGATATTGCCGGCCACCCACAAGAGGATCGCTCCGGTGAGCGCCGCCACGAAGCCGGGTAAGCCGACCAGGGCGGTGAGGCGATCCACGGCAAGTTGAAGCGTACTGGTCTCTTGATGGTGCTCGGCGCGAAGCATAGCCGCCGCCTGCGCAGCAACATGAGCGTTCAGTGAATCTGGAGCCGGATCTTGCATCGTACAGACATAATATCCCTAGTGTCGCAGATGGGCGCATAATGAGCGGTCTACAAGTCTCGTTTGCCGCGGTGCAATAAAATTACTGCCGGTAGATAGGCCTGGACCATCTCGTGCTTGTCACCGCGCCGGCGCCGTTGCCGACGCCCGTCTCCGGCATCAGCCCCGGCGCCAGCGCGACCGGACGCTCTCGCGGAGCTTCAGACAACGGTCACGACAGCGTCATTGTTCGGCAACCCCTGTCGCGGTATTACAATTACGTGATGTTGCCTGCGCCCCGCCGACTCCATGCCAAGCGTCTGCCGTTGCTGCATAAGAACGACCCATCGGCCGAAGAGGGCGGCTGGCTGTCGGTTGGCCGGGTATGGCCGCGGCTGCCGGCGAACCGGCACATCGTGCGGCGCATCCGGGCGGCGCGGCGTGGTCTGTTCATTCTGTTATGGACGACGATCGCGGTGATGCTGCAGTCGCTGCTGATCCTGTTGCCCGGGCAGTCGAAGGTGCGCTTCGCCCAGTTCTACTGGTCGACCATGTGCCGCCTGATCGGCCTCAGGGTGCGGGTGATCGGCGTCGCCGCCCGCCGCACCGCCGACGGCAGGCCCGTGCTGTTCGTCTCCAACCATTCCTCCTGGCTCGACATCCCGGTGCTCGGCGGCGTGCTGCCCGCCTGCTTCATCTCCAAGGACGACGTGGCGCACTGGCCAGTGGTGAACGTGATCGCCCGGCTCGGCCGCACCGTCTTCGTGCGGCGTCATCGCAGCAGCTTGGCGCGCGAGTGCGACGCCATGCGCGAGCGCCTCGGCGGCGGCGACAACCTGATCCTGTTCCCCGAGGGCACCACGTCGGACGGTTCGCGGGTGCTGCCGTTCCGCTCCACATTCCTTTCCATCGCCGAGCAGGCGCTGACGGAGGGCGGCGCGCCGCCCGTCGTGCAGCCGGTGTCCGTGGTCTATGACCGATTGGGCTATCTGCCGGCGGGGCGGGCGACCCGGCCGCTGTTCGCCTGGTACGGCGACATGGACATCGGCTCGCATTTCTGGCGCTTGGCGCAGCATAGCGGCCTGCGCGTGACGGTGCTGCTGCACGCCCCGCTCGACCCGCGCGCCTTCCCCAGCCGCAAGGCGCTGGCGCAGGCGAGCTGGAAAGCAGTGGCGGACGGCGCGGCGACGCTGCGGCAGAACCGCCCGGCCCGGCCGATCGGCGCTCCTCCTGGCGCGTTGCCCGGCAAGCCCGGCACTCCCGCCCTGGCATGATGACGGGCGAATGAAGTCCGCGCGACGCCCGCAGGCGGCGCTTGACAGAACCGGCCCCGAATCTGCGAGACTGACGCTCAGGCATGATCATATTCATTGGTGGAAATCGTTTTCGCCCCTTGTCCTTGACCCGAGACACGCCGATGGCGATTTCTCTTGTCGTCGCCGACCGGACTTTCCCGGCAGGACGGAGCGGTTGCCTGTGCATGACGTGCTTTTAACCCCGAAGCGATGCGCCTCGCCCGGCGCGAAGCGGCCGCCCGGCCCGGCCGGAATGGCATGAGCCCGATTGCACCGGCCAAGCGCCTGCACGTCATCACCTGGGGCTGCCAGATGAACGTGTACGACAGCGCCCGCATGGCCGACGTGCTGGCCCCGCTCGGCTACGCCCCGGTCGCGGCGCCGGACGACGCCGACATGGTGATCCTCAACACCTGCCACATCCGCGACAAGGCGGCGGAGAAGGTGTTCTCCGAGCTTGGCCGGCTCCGGGTGCTGCAAGAGAAGCGGCGACTCGCCGGTGGGCGCATGATCCTCGCCGTGGCGGGCTGCGTGGCGCAGGCGGAGGGCCAGGAGATCCTGGCCCGCGCGCCGTTCGTGGACATCGTGCTCGGGCCGCAGACCTACCACCGCCTGCCGGAGCTGGTGGCGCGCGCCAGCCGTGCCGCCGGAGCGGTAATCGACACCGACTTCCCGGCCGAGGACAAATTCGATCACCTGCCGGACCAGTCGGCCCCGCAAGGGCTGACGGCCTTCCTCACCATCCAGGAAGGGTGCGACAAGTTCTGCAGCTTCTGCGTCGTGCCATACACCCGCGGCGCCGAGCAGAGCCGCCCGGCCGGCGCCATCCTGGCAGAGGCGCGCCGGCTGGTGGCGCAGGGGGCGCGCGAGATCACCCTGCTCGGCCAGAACGTCAACGCCTGGCACGGAGCCGGTTCCGGCGGCCAGCCGTCCTCGCTTGGTCGGCTGATCCGCGCGCTGGCGGACATCGCCGGGCTGGCGCGCATCCGCTACACCACCTCGCACCCGCGCGACATGGACGGCGAGTTGATCGCCGCGCACCGCGACGTGCCGAGCCTGATGCCGTTCCTGCACCTGCCGGTGCAGTCGGGTTCCGACCGCATCCTCGCCGCCATGAACCGCCGCCACAGCATTGCCGACTACCTGCGCAGCGTCGATGCGTTGCGCGTGGCACGGCCGGACATCGCCCTGTCGTCGGACTTCATTGTCGGCCATCCCGGCGAGACCGAGGCCGATTTCGAGGCGACGCTGGCGCTGGTGCGGCGTGTCGGCTTTGCCCAGGCATACAGCTTCAAGTACTCGCCGCGCCCCGGTACCCCGGCGGCGTCGGCGCCGCAGCCGGTGGCGGAGGCCGACAAGGACCGCCGGTTGCAGACGTTGCAGGCGCTGCTGCGCCAGCAACAGGCGGCGTTCAACGCCGGCTGCGTCGGACTGACCGTGCCGGTGCTGTTCACCGGGCCGGGCCGCCATCCCGGCCAACTTGGCGGGCGCAGCCCCTGGATGCAGGGGGTGTACGTCGCGGCCCCGGCGGCGCTGATCGGCACCGAGACGCTGGTGCGGATCGCCGTCGCGCACCCCAATTCTCTCTCCGCAACCCTGATCAAGGAGCGAGCCTGCGCTTGACCCACATCGCCGCGGCTCCGGCTGACCATCTCACCCCCCTCGCGGCCGGCAAGGCCGTGACCCTCCACTTCGGCGACAATGCCCTGCTGCCCATGTTGCTCGGCGACCACGATCGGTACCTGGTGCGCATTGAACAGGGATTGGGCGTGCGGCTCGCGTGCCGGGGCAACCGCGTGGCGATCACCGGTGACCCGGCGCGGGTGGAGGCGGCGCAGACGGCGCTCACCGGCCTCTACCGGCGGCTGGAGCGCGGCGAAGACGTCAGCGTCGGCGAAGTGGATGCGGCGATCCGGTTGAGCGAGGTGGACGACCCGCGCCTGCCGCTGCCCGACCTGCCGGCGATCCGCACCCGCCGTGGCGCCGTCGGTCCGCGCAGCCCCGGCCAGGCCGCCTACATGGAGGCGCTGGCGTGCTCTGAGATGGTGTTCGGCGTCGGCCCGGCCGGAACCGGCAAGACCTATCTGGCGGTGGCGCAGGCGGTGGCCATGCTGCAGGCTGGCAAGGTCGATCGGATCGTGCTCTCGCGCCCGGCCGTGGAGGCCGGCGAACGCCTGGGCTTCCTGCCGGGCGACCTGAAGGAGAAGGTCGATCCGTATCTGCGACCGCTGTACGATGCGCTCAACGACATGATGGCGGGCGAACAGGTGGTGCGGCGCATGGGCAGCGGCGAGATCGAGGTGGCGCCGCTCGCCTTCATGCGCGGGCGCACGCTGTCGCACGCCTTCGTCATCCTCGACGAGGCGCAGAACACCACGCCGGTGCAGATGAAGATGTTCCTCACCCGCATGGGCGAAGGTACGCGCATGGTGGTCACCGGCGACCTCTCGCAGGTGGACCTGCCGGCCGGCATCCGTTCGGGTCTGCGCGACGCCCTGGACACGCTGGAAGGCGTGGCGGGCCTTGCGGTGTGCCGGCTCGAAAAACGCGACGTGGTGCGCCATCCGCTGGTGGCGCGCATCGTCGATGCCTATGAGCAGCGCGCCACCGCCGAGAAGGACACTCGACGCAGCCGGGCCAGCGTGGTCGCCGAGGCAGGTGCGGGAGTGGGGGGTAAGTAGATGGACCCCGGTCCTAGTCGGTTCCCCGCGCCAGCGGGGGTTCCGGACCCAGTGGGGGTTCCAGTGATCGTCGCGGAGCCGGCATGGCGACGGCTGCTACGCCGCCCGGAGGCGCTGGTCGCGCGTGCTGTCCGGGCCGCCGGTGGCGCCGGCAGCGTGGTGCTGGCCAACGATGCCACGGTGAAGCGGCTGAACGCCCGTTACCGCGGTCGCAACAAGCCGACCAACGTGCTGACCTTCGAACCGTCGGCCGCCGGGCTCAAGGGCGAGATCGTGCTGGCGCTGGGCACGGTGCGGCGCGAGGCGCTGGCGGCCGGCAAGCGGCCGGCGGCGCACCTGGCGCACCTCGTGGTGCATGGCGCGCTGCACCTGCAAGGCTACGACCATGCCGCCGCCGGCGAGGCGCGGCGCATGGAGATGGCCGAGGCGCGCGTGCTGCACCGGCTCGGCCTGCCCAACCCGTGGCGACGGACATGACGGCGCTCTCCCGCCAGGGGCTGCTCAACCGCGTGCGCAACCGTCTGCTGCGCCATGCCACGGAGCACAGCGTACGCGATTCGATCGCCGAGCTGGTGCAGGAGGCGGCGCAGGCGCCGCAGGTGCCCGGCGAGACGCCGGAGCTGGACCGGCAGGAGCGGGCGCTGATCGCCAACGTGCTGCGCCTGCGCGGCACCACGGCGGACGACGTGATGGTGCCGCGCGCCGACATCGTGGCGATGCACCTGGACGTGTCGCTGGACGAGGCGGTAGCGCAGATCCGGCGCGAGGGCCACTCGCGCATGCCGGTCTATCGTGAGCAGCTCGACGACGTGGTGGGCATGGTCCACATCAAGGACGTGTTCGCCTATGTCGGCCGGCCGGAGGCGTTCCGGCTGGAGAGCATCCTGCGCAAGCCGCTGCTGGTGGCGCCGCAACTGCCGGTGCTGGACCTGCTGCTGCAGATGCGCCAGGCGCGCATGCACCTTGCCCTGGTGGTGGACGAATACGGCGGCATCGACGGGCTGATCACCATTGAGGACCTGGTGGAGACGATCGTCGGCGACATCTCCGACGAGCACGACGAGGTGCAGCTTCCCATGCTGACCGAGCGGAGCGACGGCACGCTGGACGTGGACGCGCGGCTGCCGGTGGAGGACTTCGAGACGCGGCTCGGCCGGGTGCTGACCGACGACGAGCGGCAGGCGGACATCGACACGGTGGGTGGGCTGG
>Ga0255353_1001632_pt1 | contig 12262 bp, 9 predicted proteins | sample HBST25metaG_FD_189941 | JGI IMG/M metagenome (GOLD analysis project Ga0255353, IMG submission 189941) | Peat soil microbial communities from Stordalen Mire, Sweden - H.B.S.T25 | ecosystem: Environmental > Terrestrial > Soil > Wetlands > Peat | place: Sweden: Norrbotten County, Stordalen Mire...
GTCGCACTCCGGCGTTTTGCCCAGCCCATGAGCGCAGCCGACGCGGTGCAATACCTGGGCACAGTCCTCCGACCAATGCTGCGCATCCACTCCTCGCAGGCGCTGTTTGCAGAAGCTCTGAACGTAAAAGCCTCAGCGGGCCTCTCATGGTTCGACTCGATCATCGTAGCCAGTGCGCTTCAGGCAGGGTGTACCCGTCTGTTGACGGAGGATCTCCAACATGGCCGCCGCATCGGTTCGCTCTGCATCGAGAATCCTTTTCTTTAGCTCGAATGCAGCAAAAGGCTCCGCTGTATGCAATTCCCACAGACGCCCCGGTGGAGCGCAACGCCAATAGCACTGGGACAGCGCTTTATATTTTCGGTTGAAGACCGCGCTCAGGATGCAAAGCGAGTGACCCCACCGCAGGGGGCGTCGTACACTAAATAAGTTACCTCAGGATTTCCCCAATGAAAAAGACCCTTCTCGGCCTCTACGCCGCCGTTACTGTGCTGCTCATGTTCTGGGGCTACTACCAGGCCATCTACGTCGCCCCCGACGAGAGCACGATGCACGAGATTCAACGCATCTTTTACTACCATGTGCCCTCGGCCATGGTGGCGTTTTTGTTCTTCGCCATCTCATTGGCTGGCTCCATCGGCTTTTTGACCTACCGCCGCACGCGGCCAGACTGGGCGCAGATCTCTGACGCCTGGGCGCTGGCCGGGGCTGAAGTCGGCATCGTCTTCTGCACCATCGTGCTCATCACCGGCCCCCTGTGGGGTCGCCGTGCCTGGGGCATCTGGTGGACGTGGGACGCACGCCTGACCACCACCCTGGTGTTGTGGCTCATCTACGTCAGCTACCTTCTGCTGCGCCGCTTTGCCGCCGGTCCGCAGGTGCAGACGCTGGCCGCCGTGCTCGGCATCTTCGGCGCGCTCGACGTGCCCATCGTCTACATGTCGAACCGCTGGTGGCGCACCCAGCACCCTGCCCCGGTCTTTGGCGGCGGACCAGACTCTGGCATCAAAGACCCGCTCATGCTGCACGCCTTCGGCTGGAACTTGCTGGCCTGGCTAGCCTGGGGCGTGCTCATCCTCGTACTGCGGTTCGCGGTTGAACGCCGCCAGCAGAAGATTGCCGAAGCCGAGGCCCAGGCCGCGCTCGACGCTTAATTCCCCACCACTCTCATCCGAAACGAGGAGAAAAATGGACCCCGTCGCTCTCATCGATCACCAGTACACCGTGGCCGCCTACGCCATCACCTGGATCATCCAGCTGGGCTACGTGGCTTGGCTGGCCCTGCGCTGGCGCGCCCAGAACCGTGCCGCCCGCACTGCCGCACCCTCGAACAACTATTGATCCAGCCCTCAAATAGAAGCACTGTACCCCCCCATCCATTTCGCAGGTTTTATCGCGAAATGGATGGGAAGCCTACACACGATTGAAGGCCGGCTCAATGCTTTCGCTTCACAGTCGTCACAAACCCCCAAATGAGTGCCATGGACGTCTGAAAAATATTGTTTGAGACCCAGATAAAACGGGGCCAGGGAAGATAAGCGCCCTTGAAGACTCGATTCCAAACGATGGACATAAGTACAAGAAGTGCAAAGGCGCACCCCGTCAAGGCAATAGCGAAAACAAGCCCCCATCCTTCGAAAGCAAACTCTAAGGATGCCTGAGTTTTGATTTGCTCTCTGCGAAACTTTCGCAAGCCAACAGGAATCAGCACGAAGACCGAATCTGTTGCCGCATAATACCAAGTCATCCCTCTCCAGAAGAACAACGATCCAGACAGCAAAAATATGGCCATACCTGCTACAAGAGCCGATCTATACCCGCCCTCAATTTTCATAAGGCATCTCTCCCCTATCGTAGCTCTCATTCAACCCGCAGATAACACCACGGCTTCTTATCGCAGCCTCACCAAAGCCCCTTGATAAACCCCTGCCATTGCTTTCCCGAGCACAGTGTCTTGTTTTACTGCACAATCTTCGTTTTTCTAACTTTTGCCCCTCCTCGCAATCCCACTTCCGGGGTATAGGGTCATAGCACCACTCGTTCCCCTCCCACATGCTTCGTGGGATTTCGGAATTTCCTCATCCCGACGATGATCCTTGTGTAGGCAGTCCTCTGCTGCACGTAGTGCAGGGCAAGCCCGCAAGGAGAAACACCATGCATGACCTCTTGATCGCCCTCGCCTTTATCGGAATGGTTATCGCTCCCGCCATCGTCGCTGCCAACTCCAGCGCCGAGTCAGCGGAAGACAACGACTGATTTCTCATTGCTCACATGAGCGCCGGCGCCTGTTTCCTCCCCCCTCCGCGCCGTTTCGCCCAGCAGACTACCTGACGCCTGTGCATTGGCATTGCACGGCCTCTCTGCAAACGCCCTTGCCAATTGCTCTTGCTCGGCCAGCCTCGTAGACTAGAGCTTTGAGGTTTATCGATGCTGGTTGTCATGAAAGCCCAGGCCACACCGGACCAGATCCGCGCGGTCTGTGAGCGTATTGAGCAGTTAGGTCTTCGCCCCCACCCGCTTCCCGGCGCACAGCGCACCGCCATCGGCATCACCGGCAACAAGGGTGAGGTTGAGCGCGGCAACTTGGAAGAGCTGGACGGCGTTGCCGAAGTGATCCGTGTTTCCAAGCCCTACAAACTGGCCTCCCGCGACGTGAAGGCGGAAGACTCTGTCATCACGTTCCCTGGGACAGACGCCACCATCGGCGGCGTAAATCTTGCCGTCATCGCTGGCCCCTGCTCCATTGAGAGCGCTGAGCAAGCCTTCGCCATTGCAGAGAAAGTGGCCGCCTCCGGAGCACAGTTCTTCCGCGGCGGCGCATTCAAGCCGCGCACCTCGCCCTATGCCTTTCAGGGCCTGGGCCTGGAAGCCCTGCACATCATGGCTGGGATCAGGAAGCAGACCGGAATGCGCATCGTCACCGAAGCCATCGACAACGAGTCGCTCGAGCAGGTGGCCGAGTGGGCAGACGTGATCCAGATCGGCGCGCGCAACATGCAGAACTTTTCGCTGCTGAAGCACGCCGGGCGGCTGCGCAAGCCCGTGCTGCTCAAGCGCGGCCTCTCTGCCACGCTGGAGGAGTTCCTCATGTCGGCCGAGTACATCATGAGCGAGGGCAACTACCAGGTCATCCTCTGCGAGCGCGGCATCCGCACCTTCTCCGATCACGCCCGCAACACGCTGGACCTGAGCATCATTCCGGCCGTCCAGCGGCTCAGCCACCTGCCCATCCTCATCGACCCCAGCCACGGCACCGGCCGCCGCGACAGCGTGCTTCCCATGGCGCGTGCCGCCATCGCAGCCGGCGCGCACGGGCTCACCGTCGAGGTCCACCACCAGCCGGAAAAGGCCCTCTCTGACGGCCCGCAGTCCATCTACCCTACCCAGTTCGAGCAGCTGATGAGCGAAACGGAGCAGATCGCGCCCATCGTGGGCCGCAGGCTCGAGCGCGGCATCCGCGTGGCTGCCGTCGCCGACTGAGCGCGCAGTAGCAACGGCCTGTTCCGGGCGACCGGAACGGGCCAACCGCACAGCAAAGCTGGCTGGGGCCCCTATGCCGGAGTCCGTTTTTTTGGTACAGTAATCAAGTGGCCTGTGAGGGCTGCCGCTATAAGTGTGGCGCTATCGTCCAGGGGTTAGGACGTGAGATTCTCAATCTTAAAACACGGGTTCGATTCCCGTTAGCGCTACCAAACATCCGTTCTCCGGGGTTCTTCGAAGTTTACATTTTCCTTTAAATCCATGAAAATATTGAAACTTGATTCTTGGGCGTTCGCCCAGGTGCGTTGATTTCCTGCGCAAGTACGGGCAACAGTAAGGGCAATTTTTTTGTTGCGCAGGAGAGTTGCCCATTATGGCCGCCAAGAATGTCCTTACCGCCCTGCAGGTGGAAAACGCCAAACCCGGCTTAAAGCCTATGAAGGTGACCAATAGAAAGGGCAGCTCCTCCAGAACCACGACCGGGACCATCCCGCTCAATAGAGATGTCCGTGCGATCCAGGAATTTCAGTATTACTGAATCGGTTCTGCATTCGGGCGTCTTGATCTATCCTGCGATTTTCTGGTTGGCAGTTCCGCGAAGACTGTCTCCCAGAATGTGACATACACACCCAATTGACTTCCGAGTAGCCGCCGTCCCGGAAATCGGAGGCCGAGAGAATCCAAGGACATTTGCCAGGGCCGAAATCACGATATTTTTCACAGAATAACTGCTTTCGTAAACTAATGTTGTATCGCGGTCTCTGCCTTTGAAGGCTTCTCAGTAACTTGGTGGGGCGCAGGCAACTGCGACCGGTCCCAGCCGCCACCCAAAGCTTCGATAAGTTGCACCGAAGCCGCCATCTCCTGCACCTGTAGAGTCGTCAGAGACTGCTGATTGGCAAGCAGGGTGGTTTGCGCGATGACCACGTCGATGTAAGGATCAATGCCGTTTTCGTAACGCCCCAACTCCAGCCGAAGAAACGTTTGCGAGGAGTTGACAGCTTCCTGTTGCTGCCGGATCTGCTGCGACAGAATGCGAACCTCGGCGAGCGCGTCTTCCACCTGCTGGAACGAGGTAAGTACGGATTGGCGATAAGCGGCAACGTTCGCATTGTAAGTAGCAATGTATTGATTTACGGTGGCGCGGCGCAGGCCGCCATCGTAGACGGTTTGAGAGATCGATGGGCCGACAGACCAAAAACGGCTAGGCCAATCCAGCAGATTTTTGAGGGCTGAGCTTTCCATGCCGCCACTCAACGAGAGCGTCAGAGCAGGGTAAAAGGCTGCATAAGCAACCCCGATTTGCGCATTCGCAGCGGCCATATTCCGCTCGGCGGCGGCGATGTCCGGTCGCCGTTCGAGCAGTTGGGACGGCACGCCCACCGGTATTGGCGGAGGGGCGCTCGTTATGGGTTCCACCGGGATAAAGAACGTTGACGCAGGCTTGCCAACAAGCATGGCGATCGCATGTTCATACTGTGCTCGCGCAATACCGAGGTTGATTGCCGCCGATTGCGCGCTCTCCAGCGTTGTCTGCGCTTCAACGAGGGATATCCGGTCGTCAACGCCCGTGTCATAGCGAGCTTTTGCAATTGCGAGAGCCTTCTTGTCGTCTTCGACCGTGTCGTTGAGGAGTTTTTGCAACGTATCCTGGCCGCGAATCTCAAAGAAGTATTGAGCGAGGCTCGCTTGTTCAGTTAGCCGTTCATTCTCAAGATCGGCCGCGCTCAACTGCGCCTCGTATTGGCTGGCGCGCACGGTGTTGCGGACTTTGTCCCAGAGATCGGGTTCCCACGAAACGTCGGCTGGAATCGAAAACAACTGAGTCTGTTGAACGCCAGATGTGCCGGTGCCGGTGGCGGATTTTACGTTTGAGGATGCCAGTGATCGCGTGTAGGAGCCGCCAACGCTCACGGTGGGGAAATACTGCGAGCGCGCCTCGCGCACCAAGGCTCGCGCTTGCATAAAGTTCTCGAAGGCCTGGCGAATATTCTGATTGTCGATATTGAGTTCTTCTTCGAGCGCATTCAGCTCCGGCTCATTGTAGATCTCCCACCATTTGCCGCGCAGAGCCGCGTCCTGTGGCTGCGCGACCTTCCATCCATCGGATTCCTTGAACTGAGTTGGAGACTCCTTGAAGGCCGGAGGCGCTGTCATCGCGGGCGGAATATACTTGGGGCCTACGTTGCATCCAGCCAGCATCGCGCAGAGCACCGAGATATGCAGAGCATACATAACTGCGGATGCGGGCCGGGATTGCACGATCGATTTTTTCATCGTGAACACTCCAAAAGAGCTCATTGCTATGATGCCTCCGCAGTTCCATGCGGGAGGGTCGCCGATTGCTTTCCGCGCAACCACAGGCGCGCCCAATCGAAGAGAATATAAACAACGGGCGTCGTGTAGAGAGTCAGCATTTGGCTGACGATCAATCCGCCTACGATGGTGATGCCGAGCGGGCGCCTTAGTTCTGAGCCGGTTCCGGCGCCGAACGCCAGCGGCAGCGCGCCAAACAAGGCGGCCATCGTCGTCATCAAGATGGGACGAAAGCGAAGCTGGCAAGCTTCAAAGATGGCCTCAGTTGTGGACTTGCCGTGTTCGCGCTCTGCCACCAGCGCAAAGTCGATCATCATAATCGCATTCTTCTTCACAATGCCAATCAACAGGATGATGCCGATGATCGAGATCACATTGAGGTCGATCTTGAACAGCATGAGCGCGAGCATGGCTCCTACGCTTGCCGAGGGCAAGGTGGAAATGATGGTGAGCGGATGCACCAGGCTCTCATACAAAATGCCGAGGACAATGTAGACCGCGAGCAGCGCCGTTCCGATGAGAAGCGGTTCACTGTTCAGCGACGATTGATACGCCGATGCCGTTCCGGAAAAAGAGCCGCGGACCGTGGGCGGCATGTTCAGACGCTCCTGCATCTGGCTGACATCGCGGGTGGCATCGCTCAACGACATGTCCGTAGCCAGATTGAACGACACCGTTACGGATGGGAAGGTACTGGTGTGATTGATTACCAGCGGCGTTGTGCTTGCTTGTGCAGATGTGATCGCGGAAAGCGGAATGACACCGTGCCCTGCGGTGTTGAGATAGATATTCTTGATTCCTTCGGGACTCTGCCAGTAAGGCGGCGCCACCTCTAACACCACGTAATACTGATTCAATTGTGTATAGATAAGGGATACTTGCGACTGCCCAAAGGCGCCGGAGAGAGCACTGTCAATAGACGACGGTGTAAGGCCAAGCCTTGCCGCAGTGGGGCGATCGTAATTGAGTAGCTCTTCCAGGCCGCTATTCTGTGCATCGCTGCTTACGTCCTGGAATCCGGGAATCTTTTGCATCCCCGCCAGCAGAACGGGCCCCCAGTGCGACAGATCTGCCACGTTGTCCGACTGAATCGTGTATTGGTACATGGCGTTGCTCGACCGCCCTCCGATGCGCAGATCCTGCGCCGCCTGAAGGAAGGCTGAAGCCACCGGAAGCCTATTCAACTTCGGCCGCAAGCGGTTGATCACATCCGCCGCGGAAATTTTCCGCACATTCAGCGGCTTCAGCGCGATATTGATACTGCCGGTGTTTCCAGTTCCCGTGTGGACAATGACATTGGCGACGGCCGGGTCAGCCTGGATAACCTTTTCGATTTGCAGGATCGAGTTGTCCATCACCGGAAACGATGCGTCTTGCGGGCCTCGCGCGCTGCCTGTGATGACTCCAGTGTCCTGCTGCGGGAAGAATCCTTTCGGGATGATGTCAATGAGATAGAAGTTCAAAGCAATTGTCAGGACCAAGAGAGCGAAGATTGGCCATGGGTGCTTCAGCACCCATGTGAGAGAGCGGCTGTACGTGGAGAGCATCCATGTAAATCCACGCTCCGTGAGCCGATACGCGCTTCCGTGCTTGATTGTCCTCTCGTCCCTGAGCAGGTAAGCGCACATCATGGGAGTAGTGGTCAGCGAGATCAGCATAGAGACAACAATTGCCGTCGAGAGCGTAATGGCAAACTCACGGAAAAGCCTGCCGACGATGCCTGCCATCAGAAGAATGGGAATGAACACAGCAATCAGCGACATGCTGATGGACAAGATGGTGAACCCGATCTCTTTGGAACCTTGAAGCGCGGCCTTCATGGGCGGCATGCCTTCTTCACGGAGGCGGGAGATATTCTCCATCACCACAATGGCGTCATCGACGACGAAGCCCGTGGAGATGGTCAGCGCCATCAGCGAGAGATTATCGATGCTGAAGCCGAACAGGTACATGACCGCGAATGTGGCAATCAGCGATGCGGGAACCGCCACGGTGGGAATGAGTGTGGCTCGCCAGTTGCGCAGAAAGATAAAGACGACAAGAATCACCAGGACGACCGAGAGAATGAGCGTGCGCTCCACATCGCTGACCGAAGCGCGGATGGTTGTGGTGCGGTCAACGACAATGGTGGTCTTGATGCCTTGCGGAATGGAGGCTTTAATCGACGGCAATTGCGCGATCACGCGGTCAACGGTATCGATGATATTCGCGCCCGGTTGGCGGAAGATCAAAACAGTGATGGAGGGTACGCCATTCAGATATCCTGAGTTGCGGATGTTCGACTGCCCTTCCGAAACATCGGCCACGTCCGACAGCCTGACTGCGGCTCCGTTGTGGTAGCCGATAATGATTGGCTTGTAGTCGGCTGCGTGGTTAATCTGGTCGTTCGTCACGATGTCCGCGGTCACAGTTCCGTCTGAGAGTTGACCGGCCGGCTCATGAGCGTTCTGCTGGCTCAGTACGGACTGAACATTCTGGATTGTGAGCCCGTGGCTGTTGAGCAATGTCGGATTCACTTCCACGCGCACCGAAGGGCCGGAGCCTCCACCGACCGCCACCTGCCCGACACCCGAGATCTGAGAAAGCTTCTGCGCAATCACCGACGACGCTTCGTCATAGAGCGTTGGCTTGTCGTACTTGTCTGAGGTGAGGCCCAAAATCAGAATGGGCGCGTCCGCGGGGTTCACCTTGCGATAAGTCGGGTTGGCGGGCAGGTTTGCCGGCAGGTAAGTGCGCGCCGCGTTGATCGCCGCCTCCACATCGCGCGCGGCGCCGTCGATGTCTCGGCTCAGATCGAACTGCAGCGTGATCGAGGTGCTGCCAAGTGAACTCGATGAGGTCATCTCGGTCACGCCTGCGATGTGGCTGAACTGGCGTTCCAGTGGAGTTGCAATCGACGAGGCGGTAATGTCAGGGCTTGCGCCGGGCAAGCTTGCCGAAACGGAGATCGTCGGGAAATCCACTTGTGGCAGAGGGGAGACAGGCAAGACGTTGAAGGCGATGGCCCCCACAAGCGTGATGCCCGCTGTCAGCAGCGTGGTGGCTACGGGCCGACGGATGAAGGGGGCGGAGATATTCATCATCCCTCCGCCGGGTTCGATTCATCCCTGCCTTCGGCACTCTTTGGCGCGCGGCTGAACCGGTGGCCGATATGATCGAAAAAGATGTAAATGACAGGTGTCGTGTAGAGCGTGAGCACCTGGCTCAGCAGCAGTCCGCCAACCATGGCAATGCCGAGAGGACGCCGCAACTCCGAGCCCATCCCTTGACCCAATGCCAGCGGAAGGCCAGCCAGCAGCGCCGCCATCGTCGTCATCATGATGGGGCGAAAACGCAGCAGGCAAGCGTCGTAAATTGCGTCCGTTGCATTCTTCCCGTGCTCGCGCTCTCCCTCCATGGCAAAATCGACCATCATGATTCCGTTTTTCTTCACAATACCGATTAGCAGGATAATGCCAATAATCGCGACGACGCTAAGGTCCTGCTTGAAGAGGATGAGGGCCAGCAGTGCGCCCACGCCGGCGGAGGGCAGCGTGGAAAGAATGGTGATGGGATGAATGAAGCTCTCGTACAAAACGCCGAGCACAATATAAACCGCTGCCAGCGCGGCCAGAATCAGCAAGCCCTCATTGGAGAGCGAGCCCTCGAAAGAAGCAGCGGTCCCCTGGAATCCATACTGGACGCTCGGCGGCATGTTCAGATCTTTTTGCGCCTTCTCGATGGCAGTGATTGCGCCTCCCAGCGCGGCGTTGGGAGCAAGATTGAATGACACGGTCACGGCAGGGAACTGCCCCTGATGATTGATGGAGAGCGGCTCAGTAACTCGTTCGACATGAGTGAACGCACTGAGCGGTACTGCATTGGAAGGCGAGGTCGTGGCCGCTGCATTGGCCGTTGAAGTGCCGCTCGCGCCCACTCCGGACGTAATAGCATTCGAGGGCGCGCTGAGAGCCGCCGAGGAAGGAGTGTAAGCCACCGCGGTCGTCGTAGCATTCGAGCCGGCAGACGAGGACCCCGAGGAAGCAAAGGACGACGAGGCGCCCGGCCCGCTGCCTCCCGCGGAGGTGTTGGTCTGGATATACAGATCCTGAAGTTTGCCGGGGCCCTGCTGAGAGCTTGGCGCCGCTTCAAGAATCACGTGATACTGGTTCAACTGCGTGTACATGGTGCTGATCTGCCGCTGTCCATACGCGTCATAGAGAGTGCTGTCGATTGTGGAGGGCGCAATGCCGAGCCGCGATGCGCTGACACGATCGATGACCAACGATACCGCCAGCCCCCCGGTTTGCTGGTCCGTCGCCACATCGGCAAGCTGAGGTAATTGCTTCATCTTGCCGACAAGCCGGCCAGTCCACAAGTTCAACTCGTTCGCGTCGGGGTCTTCCAGTGTGTATTGATACTGGGTTCGACTGACGCGGTCGTCCACGGTAATATCCTGCACAGGCTCCATGAAGAGCTCGATGCCCTCGACCGGCTTGAGGCTGGTTTGCAGCCTGCGAATCACGTCGGAGGCGTTGAGTTTGCGCTCTCCCACCGGCTTCAGATTGATGGACATCCGCCCACTGTTCAGTGTGGTATTGGTCCCATCCGCACCGATAAAGGAAGACAAACTCTCCACCGCTGGATCTTGCAGGATGACATGCGCCAGTTGCTGCTGCTTTTGCTCCATGGCAGCAAAGGAAATCGTGGCCGGCGCCTGCGAGATACCCTGAATCTCACCTGTGTCCTGGGTGGGAAAGAATCCTTTGGGAATCACGATGTAGAGCACAATCGTCAGCACCAGCGTAGCAGCGGCCACCAACAACGTGATGGTCCGATATCCCAGCACAAACTTCAGCGTGCGGCCGTAAAACGCGATCATGTTGTCGAAGACACGCTCGGATACTTTATAAAAGCGGCCCTGCTGTTCTTGGGGAGTGTGGCGCAGAATGCGCGCGCACATCATGGGCGTCAACGTGAGCGAGACCACGGCCGACAAGATGATGGTGACAGCCAGTGTAACCGCAAATTCGCGAAAGAGCCGGCCTACAACGTCGCCCATAAAGAGCAGTGGAATCAGCACCGCGATCAGCGAGACAGTGAGCGAAATGATGGTAAAGCCGATTTGTTCAGCGCCTTTCATGGCCGCCTGCATGGGGGAGTCGCCGGCCTCGATATAGCGCGTAATGTTCTCGATCATCACGATGGCATCGTCTACAACAAAGCCAGTGGAGATGGTCAGCGCCATCAAGGAAAGATTGTCCAGGCTATAGCCCAGCGCATACATGACACCGAAGGTTCCCACCAAGGAGACTGGCACGGCAATGCTGGGGATGATGGTTGCGTAAATGTTGCGCAGAAACAGAAAGATCACCATCACCACCAGGGCAACGGTCAGCATCAACTCGAATTCGACATCGGCGACCGATGCATTGATAGCGGTGGTGAGATCGGTAAGCGGCGTCACTTGAATCGAGGCTGGCAAGTTTGCCTCAAGCTGGGGCAGGATCGCCTTGATTGCCTTCACCACGCTGATGGTATTGGCGCCAGGCTGTCTTTGAATGTTGAGGATGACTGCCGGCGTCTCGTTCATCCACGCTGCCTGTTTGTTGTTCTCGATACTGTCCACTACTTGCGCTACATCCCGCAACATGATGGGCGCACCATTGCGGTAGGCAACCACTGCGTTGCGATAGTCGTCGCTGGTCACCAACTGATCGTTGGCGTTGATCTGATAATCCTGATGAGGTCCGTCGAAGTTTCCCTTGGCTGCATTGACGCTGGTCTGCGTGAGCGCCGTGCGCAGGTCTTCAAGGTTGAGTCCGTAAGACGACAGCGCCGTCGGATTGGCTTGAATGCGCACCGCCGGCTTTTGACCTCCGCTGATGCTCACCAGGCCGACGCCGCTCAACTGCGAGAGCTTGGGCGCAAGCCGCGTATCCACAAGATCCTCCACCTGCGAAAGCGGCAAGGAGTTGGACGTGATGGCCAGTGTTAGCACGGGAGCATCCGCCGGATTGGTCTTGCTATAAACCGGCGGCGCGGGAAGGCTAGACGGCAGAAAGCTCTGCGCGGCGTTAATCGAGGACTGCACCTCTTCTTCGGCAATGTCGATATTCAGGCTGAGAGCGAACTGCAACACAATGACAGACGATCCACCGGAACTGGTCGAAGTCATCTGGCCCAGCCCCTGGAGTTGGCCGAACTGACGTTCAAGGGGAGCAGTTACCGTTGTGGCCATTACATCCGGACTGGCGCCTGGATAGAAAGTCAGTACCTGAATGGTTGGGTAATCAACCTCGGGCAGGGCAGAAACCGGCAGTTGTGTATATGCAACAACACCCACCAACAGAATCGCCGCCATCAGCAGCGACGTGGCAACGGGGCGCTGAATGAATGGCCCGGATGGATTCACGGAGCATTGCCCACAGAGAGATTTGCCGAAGCCGCCTGCTTCGACACCACGACTTTACTCCCGGCCTGTAAC
>Ga0255353_1001633_pt1 | contig 12261 bp, 11 predicted proteins | sample HBST25metaG_FD_189941 | JGI IMG/M metagenome (GOLD analysis project Ga0255353, IMG submission 189941) | Peat soil microbial communities from Stordalen Mire, Sweden - H.B.S.T25 | ecosystem: Environmental > Terrestrial > Soil > Wetlands > Peat | place: Sweden: Norrbotten County, Stordalen Mire...
ATCTCTCAACGCGAACAAGCTCGACGAGGCGATGGCCACCATTGACGAGGTGCTCAGGAACGATCCTCAAAACGGCTTTGCCTTGATGACCAAGGCCCGGATTCTCAAGCGACAGGCATTCAAGTCCCAGCCGCCCGACAAGGAGAAACTGAAAGAGGCAATTGCCCGCTCCGGCCAGGCCATCGCCCTGCTGCCGAACAAAGGCGAGCCGTTCTACAACAAAGCTTGTTATCAGGCCCTGCTCGATCTGAATGGACTGAAGAGCGAGATACTCGCAAATCTCGAAGCCGCTTTCCGCCTAAATCCTGGCCTGCGGCAGGATGCGAAGGTTGATGAAGACCTGGCTCCCATGCGTCAAGATGATGAATTTAAGAGGGTTATAGGGGAGAATTAACCTCCCGGAGTTTGACAATCTGTTGCCACGGGGCTATGATCGAGACGTTAGGCACTGCAAAGGAGTGTAATCCGATGAGGGATACTAGGCCCATCACTTGGTAATGTAAGTTAAGGTCATGCACAGACCGTAGCATGGCACCCCTTTCCGCACGAAGCGCGTGAGACGTGCGCCTTCAAAATCGAGATCGAAAAGGCAGATGCGGGTTGAACCCTGTGTCTGCCTTTCATATTTAGCGGCAGGACAATCATACGCGCAAGAAAGGCCCAGAGCGGTTGCTCTGGGCCTTTCGGATTTCTTGATGCGGGCTGGAGTTACTCGGCAGCCGCAGGCTCCGCGGGCTTTGTGGTGGCCACGGTCCAGTCGGGCGCGCCTACCTTGAAGCGCGCGAAGCGCCGCACGGTGATGTTCTCGCCCAGCTTGCCCACCTTGGTCGCAATCAGTTCCTTGATGCTGACGGTCTGTTCCTTGATAAAGGGCTGCTCCAACAGGCAAACCTCCTCGTAGAACTTGGCCATCTTGCCCTCGACGATCTTCTCGATCACCGGAGCCGGCTTGCCCGTGGCGGCGGCCTGGGCGCGATAGATCTCCTTCTCGCGTTCCATATCGGCAGGGGTCACGTCCTCGCTCCGCACATAGCGCGGATCAGAGGCCGCAATGTGCATCGCGACGTCCTTGAGCAGTTCCTGGAAGTCCTCGGTGCGGGCCACGAAGTCGCTCTCGCAATTGAGTTCGAGCAGCACACCGATCTTGCCGCCGGCGTGAATGTAAGTGCCCACCGCACCCTCGTTCGTGGTGCGGGCGGCCTTCTTCTGTGCCGAGGCCATGCCACGCTTGCGCAGCACCACAAAGGCTCCCTCGATGTCGCCCTTGGTCTCCTGCAACGCCTTGAGGCAGTCGCCCATGGGCGCGCCGGACTTTTCCCGAAGCTCTTTCACCAACTTTGCATCAATCTTTTCGCTCACTGTTGTCATCTCTCTTTTCTGAAATTCACGGCCCCATCAGGAGCCTTCTGTTTTTCGATCTTGGTCAAGCAGGAATTTGTGGTTTCCCATCCTAGCCGCAAAAACAAAAACGCGGCGAAGGTGGGGCACCCGGAGTTTGTGGCCGGAGGTGTTCCGGCAAAAGAAAAGCGTGGCGCTCAACCGAGGCGGCCACGCTTTTCTCATTCTGCGCATCGCGCGCAGGAAAGATTAAAGAGCGCCTTCGGCCACCTCGGCCTCGTCCAGCGCTGCCACCGCGGCCGGTGCCTTGCGAATGCCGCCGCCCAGAGCCGCTTCGAGATCCACTTCCTCGGCTTCGGCAGGAGCAGCTTCGGCGGCGGCTTCCACGGCCACAGCAACAGGCTGCTGCTCCTCCTGGAAGGCCTTGTCGCCCACCAGGTTTACGCCCTCGGATGCCGAATCGGCGATCTTCGAGGTGAAGAGGCGAATGGCGCGCAGCGCGTCATCGTTGCCCGGAATCACGTAATCAACCACCGTGGGATCACAGTTGGTGTCCACCACCGCTACCACCGGGATGCCCAGCTTGCGGGCCTCCTTCACGGCAATCGCCTCGTTGTTCGAGTCGACAATGAAGAGCGCGTCCGGCAGGCGCTTCATGGCCTTGATGCCGGCCAGGTTGGCTTGCAGGTGCTTGCGCTCCCGCTCCAGCTTGATCACTTCCTTCTTGGTCAGCAGCTCATAGCGGCCGTCAGTGGCCATCTCATCGAGTTCCTGAAGGCGCTTCACCGACTTCTGCACCGTCACCCAGTTAGTGAGCAGGCCGCCCAGCCAGCGCTGGTTGATGTAAGGCATCCCCGCGCGGGTGGCCTCTTCGGCCACGGCTTCCTGCGCCTGGCGCTTGGTGCCGACGAACAGAATCGTCTTGCCGCTGGCGCACAGCTCGGTAACGAATTTCGACGCTTCCTTGAAGAGCTTGAGCGTCTTCTGCAGATCGATGATGTAGATCCCGTTACGCTCGCCAAAGATGTATTCCTTCATCTTTGGATTCCAGCGCTTGGTCTGATGCCCGAAGTGAACTCCAGCTTCGAGCAGCTCCTTCATTGTGATCGTGGCCAATGGGCCTCCTTCGTGGATTGCATCCGGGTGGTCGATGCCAGCGCCCGAATTTAACCCGCTATTGCGGGAAATGGGTGAAACCAGTGGTCAGTGGACAGTGAACAGTGGCCAGTAAGAAGAATCCACGGCACTGTTCACTGATCACTGGTCACTATCTCTTGCTGAACTGGAACCTTGCACGAGCGCCCTTCTGCCCGTACTTCTTGCGTTCCTTCATGCGCGAGTCGCGGGTGAGCAGGCCTTCGGCCTTCAGCGCCTTGCGCAACTCGGGATTGAACTGTACCAGCGCGCGGGCAACGCCCAGCTTGACTGCGTCGGCCTGCGCGGCTACGCCACCGCTTCTGACGGTGGTCACCACGTCAAAGCTCGAAGCCAACTCGACCAGCGCCAGGGTGCGCTTGGCGGCCACGCGCTGCTGCTCGGTTACGAAGTACACATCGAATGCCTTGCCGTTGACCTTCCACTCGCCGGTGCCGGGACGCAGAAAAACGCGCGCGATCGCCGACTTGCGCCGCCCTGTCCCGTAATACTGAACCAAATCTGCCATTCTCTGCTCTCTCTCTTTTCGATTCCGGCCTGGTCCCAGGGGCTAAAGCCCCCGCGCCTTTTACTCACTTGAGCGTACGGGCTAAAGCCCGTACCTTTCAAAACTTCGAATCTCAAACGCCAAAGCTAGCAGCTAGCTATTGCTTTTACACGATCTCAAGCGCTACGGGCTGCTGCGCCTCGTGAGGGTGCTTGTCGCCGCGATAAACCTTCAGCTTGGTAGCCATCTGGCGGCCCATCTTGCTCTTAGGCAGCATTCCCTTGATGGCTTCTTCCAGAATCTTCTCGGGCCTGCGGTTCAACAAGCGCGTGAACGACTCCTCGCGCAGCCCGCCGGGGAAACCGGTATAGCGGCGATAGACCTTGTTCTGCGCCTTGAGGCCGGTCAGGCGGATCTTCTCCGCGTTAATCACGATTACGTGGTCGCCCACATCGATGTACGGCACATACTGGGGATTCAGCTTGCCGCTCAACACATCGGCAGCCTTAGTCGCCAATCGGCCCAGCGTCTTGCCGCTGGCATCCACTACAAACCATTTGCGGGCAATATCCTTGCCGCTCGGAATAAAGGTGCTCATCTCTCTCCTGCCCTCTAAAACGCCAGTCTTAAACAAAACCGCCCGGTATCGACATTTGGCGAATTACGAACCCCAACAAGGGGGCGAAACCCTGGAAAAAACTCAACGCAAAGCGCTCTTGCCCGCGCCAAATGAGCGCACGGGCCAAATTTCCACCCACTGCCAAACAAATCTGTTCGGGTGAGGACCACGGGGGCTGGCCCTCAGAAGGGCTCTAACCAGGCCTGATTCGCGTCTTACAAAACTCGAATCCAGCAGCCGGCGGCCTGTTCCAGCCGATCCCCGAGAAATTCGACCTGGGAGATCAGTCAGCCGGGTCCGAATGAACACACACGGAACCCCAGGCGCAACACCGCGCAAGGACTTCAGAATACCCGAATCTGGCCTCGGAGTCAACGAAAACCCACTTCTGCGGGCCGTTTGCTCCCTCAGGTCCGGTCACAAACCCGGTTGCGGGTGCTCCTGCTCGTTACTGCCCCCGGATCTTCGTCCAAAATGGCGCGACGAGAGTTCCACCTGAATGCGGAAGGCGCGGTAGCATGATCTCTGGGGTCGTGCTACTCTGAAATTTCTCTTTTGAAAACCGGGGGAAGGCGACTGGCCCGGCAGGAGTGTATATGGGCGTTCTGAGCAGGATCGGGATTGCGCTGGATTCGGAGCTTCTGAAGCGGTTTGACGGCTCGATTCAGTGGCGCGGCTATACCAACCGGTCTGAAGCGTTTCGCGATTTGATTCGCGATCGGCTGGTAACCGAGCAGACCGCCGAGCCGAACGCGACGGTGGTGGGCACGGTCACGCTCATCTACGACCATCACGCCCACGGCGTCACCGAAAAGCTGACTGAGGCGCAGCACGCGCACCACGAACTGGTGGTCTCCACGAGCCACGCCCACCTGGATCACGAATCTTGCCTTGAGGTGTTGATCGTGCATGGCAAATCGGCCCAGGTTGCCCAGTTCGCGGATCAGCTCATCGGCCTCAAAGGCGTGCAGCATGGACGCCTCGTAATGACCGTTCCTGCGTACGCGATTGAACATTCTCACGAGCACGAACACAGCCACAAGCATTGATCTTCACAAATTTAAAACAGCAAAGGAAAGAATCATGGGAAGCGGTAGCACGAATTTAAGAATCGTACTATTCGTGTTGGCCATTCTGCCCGGCAGCCTTGCCGCGGCGGCGCAAAGTGGCGCGGCCCGCGCCGCCGGCACAGTCCTCGATCCGCAGAGTCACCCGGTCGCCACAAGTGATACGGCACATCCGTCTCTGCTATCAGGAACTGTCGTTGACGCGTCTGGCGCGGCGATTGCCGGGGCTAGTGTGCAGGCTCGCAGCGCGAACGGTACTGTACAAAGAACGACACAGCCGGACAGGAACGGCACCTTCGTTCTTTCCGGACTTGCAGCAGGTAATTATCGGCTCGTAATATCGAATCCCGGTTTTGAAACCAAAGAAATCTCCGTCAACCTGGGGACCACCGAGGCGCTGGCCCCGTTGCGCATCTCTCTGGCAGTGGGCTCCGTAAACACCACCATCAACGTGCAGGGCCGGGAAGATGACCTGATCGGAATTGCCGAATCCGGCACTCAGGGAACGGTGGGCGCAACGGAAATCCAGGATCGTCCGATTCTTCGTTCAGGAGAAGTTCTGGAGACGGTTCCCGGCCTCATCATCACGCAACACGCCGGCGGCGGAAAGGCCAACCAGTATTTTCTTCGCGGCTTCAATCTCGACCACGGCACGGATATCGCCATTTTTCTCGACGATATGCCGCTGAACCTGCCGTCGCACGCCCATGGCGAGGGCTACTCGGACATGAACACCGTCATCGCGGAGTTTGTGAAGCGGGTGAATTTCGAGAAAGGCCCATATTACGCTGATATCGGCAACTACGGCTCGGCTGGATCGGCCCATGTGGAATATTTCAAGACTCTGCCCCAGAACTTCGTCAAGGTAGAAGGCGGCATGTATGGCTATGGGCGGGCCGTCTTCGGCGCATCGCAAAAACTCGGTTCGGGCAGTCTTCTGTACGGCGGAGAAGAGTATTACGATGATGGCCCATGGAAGCATCCGGATGCCTTTAACAAACTCAACGGTCTTCTTACCTATAGCCAGGGCGACGACGCTAATGGTGTCAGTATCACGGCCCGCGGTTACCACGGAAAATGGCATTCGAGTGATCAAATCCCCGTGAACGCCGTGCCCCTCGTTGGTTTATACGGCACGCTGAACCCGACGGACGGTGGGCACAGCCAGCGTTATAGTCTGCAGGGTAAGTGGCATCGCCAAGGTGCAAATTCCGCATCGAAAGTCATGGCCTACGCATTCTATTACGATCTCGATTTATTTTCGGATCTCACTTACTATCTGGTGGACTACAAAAAAGGCGACCAGTTCGAACAGCAGGACAGGCGCTGGGTGGCTGGGCTGGGCGCGCACCACACGATTCTCAGCCAATGGTATGGCCGCAAGATGGAAAACACCTTCGGCCTGCAAGTCCGCAACGATTGGATCAACAACGGCCTTTACGCAGCGGAAAATCGCGTGCGCATGGACAAAACTGACTACGACACTGGCGACCCCATTCCCCCAACTTTGCCGGCGACCAGGGAGCGGGATCGCTTTACGGACACCATAGGCAGTTTCTATGCGGAAAATAAAATTCAGTGGGCGGAGAAATTCCGCTCGGTCGCGGCCCTGCGCGGCGACGATGAAAAATTTGTCGTCACCAGCCTGGCTTACTTGGCTGCGGTGAACGCGGCCAATTCCGGCTCGGCCACTAAGTTCCTGCCAAGTCCAAAATTGAATTTGATTTTCGGCCCGTGGTCCAATACTGAGTTCTATGCGCAGGGCGGATTCAGTTTTCACTCGAACGACGGGCGAGGCACAACGCAAACGGTGGAGCCGATTTCTGCGGACAGTCCTTACCCCAATACGCCCGCTGCGAAAATCCCGCCTCTGGTCCAAACTAAGGGTGGTGAAATCGGCGTGCGCACTGTGGCCGTCCCGCATCTGCAAAGCACCCTTGCGCTCTGGTATCTCCGCAGTAATTCCGAACTGATGCAGGATGGCGACACCGGAGGCACGAGTGCTTCAGAACAGTCGAGCAACCGCTATGGCGTCGAATGGGCAAACTACTACACGCCAGTGGAACATCTGGCTGTTGATTTTGACCTTGCGAATTCCAGAGCCCAGTTTACTAAAACAGACGGAGATGATGCGGCGCCAAACAGCGCGGGTGGCAAGCGTGTGCCCGAAGCGGTTGGGGTGGTGATTTCATCGGGCATCACGCTGCACGATTACAAAGGCATTTCGTCTAGTGCGCGCCTGCGCTACTTTGGTCCGCGCGATCTAACCTCCGACAAAATCTATCGCTCCAATCAAACTGTGTTGCTGAATGGGGAGATTTGCTATCAAATTAGAAAGAAATGGCGCGTTTCGGCCGAATTCCTGAATATGCTTGACCGCAAAGATAGCGACATTGACTACGCCTATGAGTCCCGAGTCATTCCAGGAATAACTTCAGGGGGAATTCCAATAGGCGCGCCGGCATTCACGCGCGTTGCCCACCCGGTCGAACCGTTTCAGGTGCGGTTCGCGTTAGGACGAAGCTTTTGACAAATGCCGCGACAAGCTACCGTGCGCTGATTGTCCTTATACCAAGCGCCCTTTGGCATGACCAGGCCAATCGTGATACATTTCAGAAATACGTGCTACTTGTCGCGCCTGATCGATCCACGATGCTTGCGCACAACCTGAAGGAACCCGATGCCCCCCCTCCTGCGAACGCTGCTCCATGACGAACCCGGCAGCACTAAAGCTAAGGTGATCGCCTTATACGTTTTCTTGCTGGCGTTCAATCTGGCGGCGTGGTGCTGGGCATTCGCGGCTTTTCACCGGTTTCCGGTGCTTCTGGGCACGGCGTTTCTGGCTTACAGCTTTGGGCTTCGCCATGCTGTCGACGCGGATCACATCGCCGCTATCGACAACGTGACTCGCAAGCTGATGCATCAGGGAAAGCGTCCTGCCGCCGTGGGGCTCATGTTTTCGCTGGGCCACTCCACCATCGTCATTGTGGGATCCATCGCCATCGCTGCCACCGCGCTCGCGCTGCAGCATCGTATTGATGGGGTCAGAGAGATTGGAGGGATGATCGGCACCCTGGTGTCGTCCCTGTTTCTGTTCGCAATTGCGATTGTCAATTTGATCGTTCTCCAGTCGGTCTATCGCAGCTTCCGGCGGGTTCTGCGCGGGGAGCCTTACGTTGAAGAAGATTTTGACCTGCTGCTTGCCAACCGCGGCTTTCTTTCCCGCCTCTTCCGCCCCATGTTCAACCTGATCCAGTCCAGTTGGCATATGTATCCGCTGGGCTTTCTGTTTGGCCTCGGATTCGATACCGCTTCCGAGATCGGGCTGCTGGGCATCTCCGCCGCCGAAGCTTCCAAGGGACTATCGCTGTGGTCGATTCTGGTCTTCCCGGTTCTCTTCGCAGCGGGAATGTCGCTGATCGATTCGACAGACAATGTTTTTATGTTGGGAGCCTATGGCTGGGCCTTCGTGAAGCCGATTCGCAAACTCTACTACAACATCACGATTACCCTGGTGTCCGTTGTAATTGCGCTGGCTGTCGGCGGCATCGAGGCGCTGGGATTGCTGGCGGGCGAGTTCCACCTGACAGGCGGAGTGTGGAGCGTAGTCGTCAAGCTCAATGATAATTTTGGCGTGCTTGGTTATTCCATCATTGCGCTCTTCGGCGTGAGTTGGATTCTGTCAATTGCCATTTACAAATGGCGGCGCTTCGACGATCTCGAATTTGGCGCAAGAGATGCGAGTTAGAGAATCACTAATTAAGTCGATGTCTTGAAAGGGCACGACTTTAGTCGTGCCACACTGTAATAGCTTATTCACGGCTTTGGATTGGCTGGCTTACTCGTCACAACAGGCGCAGGCGTTGCAGCTTTTAACAGGTTCAGATCGGCCATAACCACTTCCCGGTGAGCCGGATCTTTTTCGGCCTCGGTTAGCAGTGACTGGCCAGCATAAAATCCAAGAATATTTTTGCGCAGTTGAGCCGATGTCTTATCGAAGTTATGCGCAGTCAGCTTTGCCAGTAGATCTGCGTAAGTGTCGTCCGCCAGCGAGTATTCTCCTGCCGCGGTTCTTGCGCCGTCGTCGAGATTGCAGTTGGGCAGAACCAGTTTGCCTGCGCGCACCTCTTCCAACAGGGCGCTGTAATCGTCGGTGGTTTTGTTGATGCTCTTGATATACAGGTCTTCGGTGTGCGGGGTCGGGCTATTAAATCCCAGTCCTTTAAAGGGGCCTATCTTCGGCACAAAGCGCAGTAGAGTGGACAAGATTCGCGTGCCCAGGCCCGGCTTTGTATAGGATCTTCCCCAATTCCTTTCATAATCCGAACGGGAAAGGCGATAGAGAAACTTCCGCTTGGAGAAGTCAGGAATTTCGCGGATCAGTTCCTTCTTGTGCGTCTGAAGCGCAACCTGGGTCATCTCCGGAATCACGCGGCTGATAGAGAAACGATAGGTGCCAATCGCGAGATCCTGGTGCGCAAGCACGTCCTTCAGTTCAAGGCCATAGACTACCGGGAAGACGCGCTCCAGCAGTGGCTCCGAGACCTCGAATCCTATGAAATCGTGGAACTGCTCCGGCGCGTAGCGATTCTTTGCCACCTGCACGGTGTCGAATCCAAACTCAGTTTTCAGATGCGCCGTCGTGTCCTGGGCATAGCGAACGGAATTGCCATATTTCGCTCGCAGCTTCGGATAACTAAGCGCGACCGCCTCATTGACCGCCGGGTGGCCGTCGATGTCCGACACATAGTGAGAGAGCGCGCCCAGCGCAAAGGCAAATTCGTCGGGATTCTGACTTTCCGCAAGTAACTCCAGGACAAAATCTCCGGTGCGGACGTAATGGGCCAGGTTGCTGAATTCCCTGTTGCCGAAGGGATAGTAACCCAGATCCTGGATCACAGAGCCGCCGTAAGCGTAGGCATGAGCTTCCTTGAGCTGCTCTTTGGTGATGCCCGGAAAGCGCTCGATCAGGAGCGGCCGAATCTCCGATTTCCATGCCAGGTCTACGATTTCCTCGTGTGTCAAAACGGAGTAGGCAAACGCGCCTCCGCACAACAACAGCACCGCGAAAACAAGCGCCGCCGCGCGAGCAATCCATGGATGCCAACCCTGCGCCGTGGCGCTGGCCCCTCCACTCATATCAAGCCGAGAAGGAGGAGGACGAGGAGGATCAGGAGGATAAGCCCAATCCCGCCGGAGGGATAGTATCCCCAGTTTCTGCTGTGCGGCCACGCGGGCAGCGCGCCGATCAGGAAAAGGATCAAAACCACGGTCAAGACCATTAGAAGCATGTTTTCCTCCTGCGTTTCCGCACGGTCCGTATCTGGCTCAATTTAGGCTGAATCGCAACGGCAATCCGAGTTTTCCACGCCGCGAGAGCGGTATCTGGTCAATAGGATACACAGAAGATTCCGGCTTGAAGGGAACTCCAGTCCCTTGCAGCTAGTTCGGTGTTGAAAAGGCTGCTTCGTTCTACTGGTTCATGCGCGGCTTTCAGGGCTTTGCGCCGGGCGGAATCAGCAGGGTGACAGCATCGGGAACGATCTCGATCCTGACCGGCAAGCCCCCGAGCAGTTCTCCGTCGGCCTCCGCGAAGACGCGCGCCAAGGAGCCGTTCGACGGACGGCACTCAACCGAGATGGCGTCGAGCAGTTCTATCTCGTGGGTAAATGTCTGGTGGCCGAGGATGGTCGCCATCATGAAGCGGAAGTAGCTCATGCGGCTGCGCGTCTTGAAAGCGATCAGACGCAGGCCGTTATTGTGCAGCGTGGCGCCGGGGACGAAGTTGTGCAAGACGCCGCCAAAGTCGCGAATACGCACCGCCAGGAGCTGGGAGATCTGCTCCACGCGCGGCCGGGCGCTGGAGCGTTCCACGAAGGACGCTTCAAAAAGCGGAAAGGTATAAGTGGCCCAGACGCGAAAGGCCTCAAAGATATAGAGGAGATAGCCGAGCCGCCGCTTCAGGCTGGGATCGAGCCGGGAAAGAAACAGAGCGTCTGCGCCCACTCCGGCAGCCACGGTAAAGTAGCGCGAGCAAATTGAGCCCGCCGCGTCTCGATAAGAGATTTGGCCCACGGAGATGCGCACCGGTTCAGCGGCCAGCAGCTTGCGAACCGCTTTCGCCGGGGAGGAATGCAGGCCGAGATTCGCCGCCAGCGCGTTGGCGGTGCCCAACGGCACCACGCCCAAAGCAACGCCGGTTCCGACCAGGCTCTGCAGAACTTCATGGACGGTGCCATCGCCGCCGCAGGCGAGAATCGTGTCGCAGCCCCGGCGCATGGCATCCTCGGCCAACACCTCGGCGCTGCCGGGCGCGTTCGTCTCCAGCGCTTCGGCTTCAACGCCCGCTTCGCACAGGATGGCGAGCGCCTTGTCAATGGCTTTACGCCGCCCCATGGAGTGCTGGCCTGAAGCCGGATTGTAGATGAGCGCGGCATGGCGCATCGCGAGTCTCTCCGCAGAAGGTGCGCCGGGCGCGAGCATTGCGGCGAGGCACTTTGTCTATCTTCGCATCTCTTAGTGACCAGTTGGCAGCTTAACAGGCATTGACCACAGAGAAACTGAGCGCCTCCTTTATACTAAGGTGTTTGCAGACTGCAAAAAAGCGTGCCGGGAAACGGCGCGTGGTGAACACCCGGGGTTCCCGGCGACAGGTCTTCGTCGCTGGGGTGGAAAACACTGGGGTAGAAAAGGAGCGGGCTTTGGCTCAGGCAGAGATTGGCATCATCGGCGGCAGCGGGCTTTACTCGATGCCCGGATTTACGAATGTACACGAAGAACGCGTGGAGACGCCCTTTGGCGAGCCGTCAGAGGCGTTCGTGCTGGGCGAACTCGAGGGGCGCAAGGTGGCGTTTCTGGCGCGGCATGGGCGCGGGCATCGCATCCTTCCTTCGGAGCTGAACTTCCGCGCCAATATCTACGCGATGAAAAAACTGGGCGTCGAGCGGATCTTGTCGGTTTCAGCCGTTGGCTCGCTCAAGGAAGAGCATAAGCCCACGGATTTTGTGATTCCCGATCAGTTCATCGACAGGACCTTTCATCGCATCTCGACGTTTTTTGGCGAGGGGATTGTAGGGCACGTGGCCTTTGGCGATCCGGTCTGCGCTACAGTGGCGAAGGCCGCCGCAGATGCCTGTGCGTCGGTGGGCGTGGTGGGCAAGCTGGGCGGTACGTATGTCTGCATGGAGGGCCCGCAGTTTTCCACCAAGGCGGAGTCGAATCTCTATCGTAGTTGGGGCGCGGACGTGATCGGCATGACCAACCTGCAAGAGGCCAAGTTGGCGCGCGAGGCGGAGATTTGCTATGCGACCGTTGCCATGGTGACCGACTACGACTGCTGGCGCGAAGGGCACGATGCGGTGACTGTCGAGCAGATTGTGGCCGTGCTGCATCAGAACGCCGAGAACGCGGCAAAGGTCGTCAAGGCTGCCGTGGCGGCGATGCCACATGAGCGTTACTGCGCCTGCGCATCGGCGGCGAAGTATGCCGTGCTCACGCAGCCGGATGCGATTCCGGCGGCGGCAAAGGAAAAACTGAAGCTGCTGTTTGGGAAATATCTCGGGTAATGGCGAGTTAGTAAGTTAGCGTGATCGAGT
>Ga0255353_1001635_pt1 | contig 12255 bp, 9 predicted proteins | sample HBST25metaG_FD_189941 | JGI IMG/M metagenome (GOLD analysis project Ga0255353, IMG submission 189941) | Peat soil microbial communities from Stordalen Mire, Sweden - H.B.S.T25 | ecosystem: Environmental > Terrestrial > Soil > Wetlands > Peat | place: Sweden: Norrbotten County, Stordalen Mire...
CCCAAAAATCGTACCTTTTCCTTCATGACCGGTTCCTCTCCGCTTGTGGCTCTGAACTGTGCTCCACTTCGGCTCACAGACTAACCCACGACCAGCGCAGGGGGACCGGTCACTCCATGATGACTAATTGTCAGACCTGACTGGTACATGGCTCCCCCGATCCCATCATCTAAATCCCTTGTCTCTCACTATCGAAGTTCATTTGGCTGCCCGAATTCGACATCCTTCGGGTCAGCACCTAGAGGAATTGCTCGCGCTGCTCGCAGCCCAACACTCCAGCGCGTTCCATTCACGAAATCAACAGCTCTACTCAAATTGCCTAACGAGACTCGTGAAGGTCCGGCTAATCTCGATTGCATCATGCGGCAGTAGCGCATACCTCCAAGGCAGATCGCTTACAGTTGACGCCCGCTCGCACCATTGAATCGCAGCCTTGGCCTTTTTCTGAACAGTGGATGTCTCGACGTCGATTGCGCGCTTGGGGGTGGCTCCTAATTCTCGAAAACTATCTAGCGCATTCCGTGCGCTGTAACCTTCACCGTCAACTTGAGAACACTCGTTCTCGGAGATTCAATATGGGCACTGAGTACAAAATTACTCCGCGCAATCTCGGGTCGCTCGAACTCGCAGACGTCTGTCTCGCAGACTTCTGGTACCTGTCTAAACTCCGCTTTCACGCGCCGTTCAACAACTTTGGCGCGGCCCTGTTTAACGATTGCCAGAAGATGCAGGAAGCCATGCTTGGCCACTATTTGGAGAAGGACAACTGCTTGCCAAAGCAGTTCGCCCCGTTCTGTGACGTGAAGGCCCGAGTAGATGTCAACAAGCATTGGAGCAAGTTCGGATACCGCCACGAGAGCGGCGTCTGGCTTTACGGATCACCAGATGAAGTTCTTCGCCGTGCAGACGACTCGGTCGTAATCTGGGATCACAAAACTGCGCATCCAAAGCACGAACAAGGCACGGATCGTTTCCGACCTCAGTACGAAGTCCAGGTGACTGGCTATGGACTCATTGCCGAAGTTGGCCTCAAGCTCGGAAGGGTCAGTGCTGGCGCCCTTGGTTACTGGGATCTCCAGCATCAGGCCGTCATTGATAATCCCGGGAAATTCATTCGCGATGGCATGCTCTGGGGGGGCCTTCGTGCCAAAGGTATACGCCATCGAGATCGATTATTCGCGCATCGACACTCTTCTTGAGGAAGCGATCAAAATATGGGATTCGAAAACTCCGCCCGAAGGCCGAAGCGGCTGCAAGGACTGCGGTAGCTTAGAGGGGTTGTTTGCGATCCAAACCGATGTCGAGAACACCCTGACAGTGAGAGACAAGAAGGCATGGTCTATGAGCAGCAACGATTCGGTAATGCAGAGAAGGCTTATGAGGCAACTCCAGGACCGTAAACAACGGCGCTGGTCCGCACTTCGTGACCTCGAAGAAGACAACGAATCGCTTTCTCTCAGTGACTCTGGCATCGCCGGAAATTGGGAGTTCTTCCAATAGGCATTATGCTGTTCGTCGAGACCTGAGCAGTCAAACGTGATCCACCTCAGTACTTCCTGACTGTCCACAGGCTCTGGCAAACCCTCCGTGAGCGAATGAGATCCCACCTCGCTCGAGAAACTGCGCATTCATCTTTACTTCGGTACTGAACCGGTCTTGCTCCACTGGAGCGACCAGACCGTGCTTCTGATCCATCAACCGCTCGCCAGATCGCGAGCGCGACTGCAATCAATGAGCACCCTCCGGAGGCATAGAGCTCCGGTCGGTGCTCGGTTAAATGCACATCCCTGCAATTTGAAAAAGGAGTACGACAATGCCCAACGATGTTCCAAAGCCCGCAAAGTACCCATTGCTTGAAACCGTTCTAGCTTATAGGGCTCTCCCCATGAAGGGCTCCTTCTGCGTTCAAGATGTAGCTGATCTGTTCGGTGTGACGACGCGAACCATCCAGACCCGGGTCAAGCGCGGTGGCCTTACCTCCAGAGATTTGCCAGGTCGCTCGAAGTTTTTGGCGATCGACCTTGAGCAGCTTCTCCAGGGATGCTCCAAACCAGCTTCTGAAGTTGCCTAGAACTTCGCTATATCGCTGAAGGTTTCGCAGAAGCTTCTATTGATGTCGATCCCTTCGTGACTAATCGCATTCCAGGCGTTTTTATCTGCTTATTCAGTATCTAAATCGATGTGGTTTCAGTAATGAAAGGACAGATATGATTTCGCAACGCTTCGCAATTGGAACAGCAATTGCTCAACAACTTCCACTTCCTTCAGAGAACTGCGCGGTTCCGGGAACACCGCCAACGACTCTGAAGGAGCTCCTGGATATAATCGCCGCCCACGGCGATGAGAACCTCGCCATGCTTCGGACGACAGCCGTGCGACTGTCTGAGTTCATGGACAAGTCGATCGGAGAGCTGTCTATCGATGCGCTGGTGGATGTCCGGTCGCCATTCAGCGATTACCTGAAGCAGCGCCGCTATAAGGCCAATACCGTACGCACGTATCGGCAGAACACCCAGCGCCTCGTAAGATGGGCAGAGCGGCTCGGCTGGGTTTCCGGCAAGCAGTCGGTGGAGGAGGCTTGGAAGCCCCTCCTGGACGCACTCGCGGGCAATCCTCGGGCGTATACATGCATCATCTTTCACGCGATCCAGAACCAGCGGCCTCCATCAGCGTTCTCTGTCAGCGATCTTGACGACTGGGGCGAGTCAATGTTGAAGGCGGGCCGTCAGTACAGGACTGTCCGCTCGGGGAAATGGAACTTCCGCAGGGCGGTCACAAACGCAGGTCTCAATCGCCTCCTCCCCAAGCTCGAGCCCGCGCCGCGCAAAACTGCATACCGGGTGCGCGCAGATGAACTCCCCGAGCCGCTTCGCTCTGAGATTAGAGAATTGCTGGTCTGGAAACAGGCCAGGTTCGCGAAGGGTAGGCCACAGAAGACGAGGCATCGGCCAGCGAGCGCCAAGTTGTTGGAGAGCAATATTTGCAGGCTGTTTGGCTTCGCCTCGAAAATCGGCAATTTTAGTAATGTGACCTCCCTCAGATCACTGTTCACGGAGGAGGTAGTTTCTGCGTTCGTCGAGTGGGGTTTGAACGAGCGGGGGCTCACTCGAACCACACTTCTGCACCTTTCTCTGATCTATGGCGCAATGCGCTACCACCCGAAGCATAAGGATCAGGATTACGGATGGTTCAGCATCTTGCTCGACGAAGTCCCAGAGGATGATCCCTCAATCTTGCAGGAGAAGAAGGCCAAGAAGTCAGCGCCGTATCAAGATCTTTGCAAGATCCCGGCGATGATAAGGGCCGCGAGGATGAAGCTCTCTCCGGATGATGTCAAGACTTCGCGCCTCGCTCATGATGAACTCTTGATGCTGTGGCTCACGACACTTCCGTGGAGACAACGGAACCTCCGCGAGTGTCGCCTCGGCGACCCTGCAATTGCGAATTTGTTCTTCGCGCCGTTGCCTGCTCTCATCCACGTCGCGAAACCGAAGTGGGTGGAAGAAGCCTTGGCCAACGATTCCAAGAGGTCCTTTTGGCAGTTCTACTTTCGCGAGGACGAGACTAAGGTGGGTCAACGGGTTCGCGGCATTTTGCCGCGAAGGCTGATCCCATTGCTGGAAGAGTATCTTGCTGACCATCGGCCAAGGCTGGTTGCGAAGGAGGATCCGGGCACTCTGTTCGTCAATGAAGACGGCTGCGCAATTGATTATCAGATCATGACGTACCACATCTCTGAGCTTGTATTGAAGTACATCGGGAGACGCACGACACCCCATTTGTTCCGCGACGCCTTCAGCTACGCCTATCTTGAAGCCCATCCCGAGGATTTTCTGACTTTGAGTAAGATCCTTTTTCACAAGAGCATTCGTTATACGCTTTCCGTCTACGGCAGAAACTTCGATGAGTCGAATGGAGTTCGCCGAGTCGACGAATGGCTTGGCGCCGCTGCTTAAGACTGCCAGTGCTTTGCCATCCACACCAACATGTTGAATCGCGCGTTGCCTGAGCAACGCCGACCCTGCGCACGAACCCCTACCGAGGCTAAGAAACTTATGCAGACCAACACACAATCAACCACGCAAGAACTTCCCAATCAAGCCCTGATGCGCCCTCATGCGGTGGCTAAACGGCTCGGCGTCTCCGAGCGCTGGGTGCGAGATCACGCTACCAGGCGATTTCCGAAGTTGCCGGTCGTCAAGCTCGGACCACTTCTCAGATTCCGATCGGCAGATGTCGATGAGTTTGTCGAACGCCAACGGGATGACCACTCTGGCACCAAACGCTCACATTAAACCCCACCTGATGGGCGCGACAGCATAGCCGTTGCGCCCTCCCATCTACAACCGCAAGGAAGCACGACAATGACCCTCGAATATCAACGCGGAACTGTGTTTGTTCAAGGCAAACGCCGCAAGATGTGGTATGGAAAGTACCGCGTCTGGCAGAAAGATCCTTCTACGGGCGTTTCATCCGCGAAACAAAAGACGAAGAAGATCGGTCCGAAATCAGAATTCACGAAGTTTGCGGCCGAGGAACGACTCCGCGAAATGATTGCCGCGGACAATGCAACCGCGCCATCTCTGCCCGCGGGTGTCGCGACCAAAGATCTTACCCTGGAGTGGTTTGTCACCAATCGCCATCTTCCAATGATGAGTTGCCGCGCAACGACCAAGAAGTGCACTGAATATGAGATCAAGCGTTATATTCTCCGTCAGTTTGGGAATGGACGTTTGAAGGAGATCGGATTGTTCGAGCTACAAACTCACCTGAACAAGCTCGCCTTGAATTTCTCTGATTCCGTTGTGCGCCACACATACACAAACATGCGGTCGATCTTCAACAGCGCGGTCGATCAGGACTTCATTGCAAAATCTCCGGCTCGCCGCCTCCAGATGCCTGACACTCGAACGCCTGACAAAACCGTCATTCCAGCTTCCACAATCATGCTGATCCTGGAAGGCCTCTCTGATCCTATGGATCGTTGCGCCTTTGCAATCGCAGTATTCTGCGCATTGAGAACATCAGAGGTTTTCGGCCTGACATGGGGTTGCTGCCAAGAAGAACATCTGGCCATCAAGCACACGGCATTCGAAGGGCGGTTTCAGCCGAACAAGGTCAAGACAACTGATAGCCGTGCGCTCGTTCCGATTCCAGACCTTGTCAGGCCTTACATCGAGACCTGGCGCGCCGCCAGTGAAGACACCACCCCGGACGCACTGATGTTTCCTACGAATGGCAAGCGGTCACGTAAAGGGCAAAAGGTACCGTTCGACTCAACGAACTTCATGGAGCGCCGCATCTATCCAATCGCGGACAAGCTCAGAATCGCACGAAGCCTTTGCAAGTTTCAGGTTCTCCGTCGGACAGTCGGCACAGATCTTCAATCCCACGGAACAATGAAGGACGCGCAAACTGCGCTCCGCCATGAGAGCGTGAAGACGACTGCGAATGTTTATATGCAGCCGGTGCCTCAGAGTGTCACGGCTGCATTGAATGCTCGAACTAAGGCCGTATTCAATTCGGCAAGGCCCGCAAGAACTGAAGCGGATCTGCCACCCGCAGTCAGCAAGAGAATCTAACAGATCTGGAAGCCCATGCTTCGCAACTCCCAGCCTCTGGGTTCCTGAGAATCCTTCGTAGTTGCGATGTCAGCCAGTTTTGTCGATCACCCCATTCAGCCGACCGGGAACATATGCCGACTCACTTTTCGTAGCGGACTGTCTGGGGTTGGCCGAAGATATCCGTTTCGTCCCGGCTCTCTCCGATTACATTACCATCGGCATCTTTGTGGACATTCGTTGGCGTTCCGAGCCAATCCGTGTCCGGCACACTCTCTCCTATGCGAGTCCCATCGGCGTCGGTATGGACCGTCTTGGATTGCCTAACCAGTCCGTATCAGGTCTGCTCTCGCCCAGGATGTTTCCGCTCGCATCTTTGTTAACCATCTTGGGGTTCCCCAGCCAGTCAGTGTCGGCAACGCTCTCCCCAACCTTTCTGCCCGATGCATCGAAGTGCTCCTGCTTAGGCCGCCCAAACCAATCCGTGGTATGTCGAGTTACGACCTTTCGTTCTCCTTGACCGGACAGCGATAAGATCCAGAAGAAGATAGCAAAGCCGATCACGATCACAGCAATCACGACTATGACGTAAAGGGCAATCACGATCAGGTTGATAGCGATTCCACAAACAAAGATCAGCGTGGTGGCACGCACTCCGGCTCGAAGATGTACATCGGAAATCGGTGTTGTCCAGCGCCAAATAGCGAGGCATGAGCCAAAGAATGGCCGTTGGAAGAATCGCGCGAACTTGCCTTCACGCGCTGCGGCCCTGGCGGAGCCGCGCCTCAGCCAGTTCTCTATTGAGTTGACCGTGGCAGAGACTGGCGTTAAGCGCAAAGCTGTAATCACTGCGCCGATCATCAATGGCACCAGAAGGATCAGGACTCCGCCATCGTACCGATTCCGGTAGGCAAACCACAGAAGGAGAGCAATGATAAGTCCTGCCCCGCCCCGGTAAATCCACTCCGAGCGGTTCGCTTTCGCTGATTGGCCGTCTGGTGCTGAATCTTGTGGTGGTACGGGAGATTCTGGACCTGACATTCTTACCTCCTTGCTGCCCGAAAATGCACTCCAATGCTTCATGCTCGTTTGGCAAGACGGGCGACGAGTTGTTTCAATCGATGCTCATCCGACATACAGTCTCGATTCGATTCCCAAGTCACAGTTTCCAGCGATTATGCGTTGCCGCTGCCCACACACTGGGGGCATTCAATCTCTCCGCGATCATGGCTTCGCGGGCGATTCGTGGCGATGACGGCGAGGGTGATCTCGGTGCCGCTTCCGTGGCATCTTGAGCAGGTCACCATCCCACTGCCAACACATCTCGGGCACCCGTCTGACATATCTTGTTACCTTCACATCGTTGCGCGCATTGATGCCAGTGAACTGTCTATGGCTGATAGCTCCACAAGTCGTTAACGTCTCCTCCATTGCCGTTACCGCCGAAGAGCCAGAAAGTGCCGCTCTTATCGACCCAACCGGGAGCGTCGATTCTTGCACCTGGGATGTTTCCGGAAGCAGGTATTCCCAAGTTGCCGTACACGCCGGACTGGTTTACCGCGTTGCTCCCACCCATCCAGGTCCATTGATTAGACGATGGACTAAACTCCCAAAGATCATTGAGGTCTCCATAGGTTCCAGTAGAATCGTAGCCCTGACCGCCAAAGAGCCAAAGATTGCCCTTGCTATCTGTCCAACCAACCAGCTGTTGTCGGCCTCCAGGGACATTGCCAGAGCTAGGCGTGCCTAACGAACCGTACACACCTGGCTGGCCGCAGGAACGGACCCCGCAACCACCGGCTGTGCTGCCAGTACTGCTTCCGCTTTTCCACTCCCATTGGTTCGTGGAAAGATTGAATTCCCAAAGATCGTTGAGTTCTCCATTCGCCCCAGCAGAATCGAGCCCTTGACCGCCAAAGAGCCAGAGATTGCCTTCGGGGTCTGTCCAGCCTGTGGCATAGAACCGACCTCCTGGAATGTTGTTCGCTGCCGAGCTCCCCTTCGTTCCGTAAACGCCCGATGCTCCCCCAACACTGCTGCCACTCATCCATGTCCAGGTACCAATAGCCGGATCAAACTCCCATAAATCGTTAAGGATTTCTACAGTTCCGGTAGAGTCGAATCCTTGACCGCCGAAAAGCCATAAATGTCCACTCGTGTCTGTCCAACTGACAGAGCCATGGCGAGCACCTGGGAAATTACTGATCGCAGGAGATCCTTCCGTCCCGTACCGTCCCGTTGCTCCCGCATAGTTGCTCCCGTTCACCCACGTCCATGTCATGTTTTGGGGATTGAACTTCCACAAATCATTCAAAAGACCAGCCCCGTTATTCCCGTCGTATCCATCGCCCCCAAACAGCCACAAGTTGCCGCTGGGATCTGTCCAACTGTTTGCGTAATCGCGCGCGCCAGGAACATTGGTAGGGGATGCCTCTCCCTGCGAACCATAAATGCCTGGTGTATCAATCCCATTTCCACCACTCATCCAGGTCCATGTCTGGGTTGAAAGATTGAACTCCCAAAGATCGTTATAGTTTCCACCCGCGAGACCGCAGAAGGGAAGGGTGCAGTTGAAGCCGCCAAAAAGCCACAAATTGCCGTCGGAATCCGTCCAACTTAGAGCACTAGATCGCGCTCCCGGGACGTTAGAAGCCGCAGAAACTCCTTGAGTGCCATATACTCCGTTCGCCTCTGCCGAGTTGCTCCCGCTCACCCAGGTCCACTCATTGGCGGTCTGGCCATTGGTCACGATGAAGTTCTTGGCAACCGATGCTCCACCACCTGGCGCAGGATTTGTTACCACAACTGGATAAGTACCGACCGTGGCAAGATCAGCCGAAGTAAGCGGTATGGTCAGTTGGGTCGCGCTGATGAATGCTGCACTGTGGCTAATGCCGTTGAACGTCACCGTGGATGATGAAAGGAACCCTGTACCACTAATTGTAAGTGTCTGGGGAGCCGCGCCAGCCGCCAGTGAAGATGGGTTTAGGCCAGATATTGTTGGGACGGGGTTGCTCGAAGGCGCACTCACATTGGCTGAGGCTGACCCCACGCTCCCATCGAAAAGGCTAGTTGCTGTGATTGTATGTGTACCACTCGTAGATGGAGCCGTGTACAAGCCCGACGAAGAGATGACACCTACGCTTGAATTACCTCCGGTTATACCGTCAACAGCCCATGACACTCCCCAACTCGGCCCAACGCCCAAGACCGAAGCATTGAACTGCACCTGACCGCCAAAAACGAGGATCGCTTGGTTTGGTGAAAGTGTCACGCTTGACAGTACTGTCGCACTCATCTGATTGCCAGTGACAACGCTGCTTACATTCGTCACGTTTCCGCTTGGGTCAAGCGTACGAAAGTTAGCTGTATTGAAGTCCAGAGTATTCGTCCCAGCCGTGCCGCCGGGGGTCATGGTTAGACCTGAGAAAGTAAAGAGACTATCAGTTGAAGGTTCCAATGAGACCATAGTTAGGGGAACGGGATTCGTCTGATAATAATAGACGTTAGGAACGCTGGTGTCGATGAAGTTCCCAATTAGTGTTGAAAATGCGCTCTGGAACGCATCATCTATTACCGATGCTGCGATGTTATTGCCCACTATGTAGCGGAACACGCTGTTATTAAGGTTGAGAGATGTCAAGAAGAGGTCTGTTGTTGTTTCCGCTACCTGACCAACGGCATTGCCAGTTGACTGGAATACCGCAGTGGGCGCCTCTGTGACAGACGGCCCATTCACTGTTGTTTTAGGTGACACCGGATTTGGGGCGATTGATGCTAAGTTAACAGGAGCAACATCACAAACTACATTGCCGATTCCAACTGCCAATTGGCCCGGCGTAAACAATTTTAGAAACCCGCAGACTGGTCCTGCGACAGGTGCCGTCCAACCCAACAGGCTAACAGCGCAGGTGCCAATGGTTTCTTTCGTTAACACGTCGCTCATGTCATTGGCGATGTCCCCATCCTTACACAAGGAACCTGCGGCCACGAGGGTACTTTGATTAAGAGTGATAGTCTGCGTGTCAGGAAGTGGACTTGCCATATCCTCGATTGCCGCCGTGCTTTGCCTACGATTCGCTCGCCGCATTGACGACGAGCTTCCAAGAGGAGTACCAGAGCTTTGTAGAAGACGATCAATGATATCTATGGTAGATTGACTGATTATGCTGCCATCCGGAGCTGTAATCTGTCCCCCGGCCGCGGCAATGGCAATTTGTCCTTGCAACTGTTGTAACTGTTGAGCTGAAAGTGACAAGATGCCATTAAGAGGCGTGTTTACACTTCCCGTGAGCGTAGGGGTTAACTGAGTCGGCATTGCGTCAAGTTGCTGCAACAAGTTATTCAAGTAGGCTTGGGTCGTAACGCCGATAGTGCCAGTGTTTGCTGGTAAATCAACAATGGACAGCGATGTACTGTTTGACGGTACTCCGTCAACAACGACCTGAATACCTGCACTCCCGGTAAACAGAGATCCTGTTGAGGGGTCAACTAACAACGGAATGTTCGTGGATAACTGGCTATCACTGTCCGGTGCGCCCGACATCTCGGCGATTATGTTCTTATATGTGTAGCGTATTACTACCTGCAACGGCCCGCCAGAAGGTAGAAAGCCGGAACCAGATATCGTAAGCGGTGCGCCCGGAGCGACCTGGGTCGAGGATAGGCTTGCAACGGTCGGGGTGCTTGTGGAAGATGCGACTACTGTGAAGTGAAATGCTATATTCGAGCCTCCAGAGCTGACCGTAAAGACATGATCGCCTGGGACGGTCCCTGAGCCAATGTTGACTGAGGCCGTCATGAGAGTTGTAGATATGGCTGAAATGTTGGAGACGGTCAGTCCTGGGTCATCACTGGAAACGCTCGAAGTGGAACTGAACGCTGTAAAGGCAGCGGTAAACGATACAGACAAGGATGTGCTCTGCTCTGCTGAATTCGGTGACACATTCAGTGCGTGAGCAGGAGGCTGTACCTGAATAGCCAATGAGCTCTGACCAACGATCCCATTGATGGTGAGAGATACAGTTGTTGGGATCGCGAGTGAAGCGGTCGCGCTTATGGGTGACATCCCAGAAGGAAGCGGCACAGTTAGAATTGTGCTCGTTCCTTGAGCTGTCACAGCACTCGGATTTGCCGTGAAAGTTCGGCCTGTTTGAACAAAATTGATGATATTGTTTTTGAGATTCTGAGTGTCCGCGCCGACCACCGAAACGCTGACAGTCGATCCGACAACAACGGCGCTCGGTTGCACCGAAAGCAGTGTCGGCCCAACTGACACGCTTGCCGTAGCCGTACCGCCCCCTGGCGAAGGATTGCTAACGACAACTGCCAGTGCTTTTGCGACAGACAGAGCAGTGCTGGGAATCGTTACGACGATCTGATTGGATGAGACTGACGTCACGGGGACCGTAGTCCCGGCCACCGTAACGGTTGATGTAGCAATAAACCCAGAACCCGTTAGAGTAATCTGAGTACCGCTCGCGCCCGCGAGGACCGCAGACGGTGATACAGAGGTCACGCTGGGTGCAGGGTTTGCCGGGGGTGTGCTGCCGCCGCCGCCCCCGCCGCCGCAAGCAGAGGCAAACATCAGTGGAACGCTCAGAAGAAGTGCATACAACAAGCGAAGGTCTTTGTTTGCTGAATTCAGACACGACAGAAAGGTCATCTTTTCCCCCACGAACCTGCGAGACCTGTGATCTCAAGCGGTAACGGGCAAACCAGCCCTCAATGCACTGAAAAGGGGGAGATAACCGATGATTGAGTGATTCAGTTGGCCCAGATAATGCCGCAGCGTCATGCGACGCGCAAGAGACACTTGCGATTGGCTCATGTGCGCTGTTCGCAACGAGCCAATTCCCCCCACGTCAAGTGCCACCCATGATACACAATTCTGCAAGGCATACACGACCGGGTTCAGTGCCTCTCAGCACTTGTCAACCAAGTCGCGCAGCCGAACTCCGAGAGAAGTGGCAATACGATGCAGCTTCAAGATGCTGATATTCCGTATTCCCCGCTCTACCCCGGATATGAACGTCCAATGCAGTCCAGCCTTCTCCGCTAGTTGTTCCTGCGTTAATCCCAACGCATCACGCCGGACACGGATTGTCTGTCCCAGAGGCTTTCTGGGATCGGTGCTTGGATCGTCCACTCACCGATGTTTGCGGTTTCAGCCCGGCGAGTACATAGTATATAGTCTATGTCGCCGCGGTAGTCAAACTTTTAAGTAGATTTGTGATCCTCAATGAGTCGGGATTGCCACCGAATCGCTTGCGCTCGGCGGCGATGAGTGTGTGTTTGAAGCCAGCTTTTGCGAATACGATGGCCCACGGGCGAACGGTTCGCCCCTGGCTTTCTGGACAAGGATTACTCTTCGTCCGCGCCATCGGTTGGACCGGCGGCGGCTTCGACTTTTGAGAGGCGCCATATGCTCGCAGCGCGTCGGCTATTCCTTGCCTGAACACGCGCTTCGAGTCGGGACGATCAAGTCCCGCGAATCAAAGATTTCTATTTCAAATGCGGTGAAATGCGGTGAAGTTCTCTTTGTGGATCTCTCTAAGTTATTGATTCTTTGGCTCCTCAGGTAGGACTCGAACCTACAACCCTTCGGTTAACAGCCGAATGCTCTGCCATTGAGCTACTCAGGATCGCCTGATGGAGCACGTTTTGAGGGACGCGCTTCGTTAACCCTTTCATA
>Ga0255353_1001636_pt1 | contig 12255 bp, 10 predicted proteins | sample HBST25metaG_FD_189941 | JGI IMG/M metagenome (GOLD analysis project Ga0255353, IMG submission 189941) | Peat soil microbial communities from Stordalen Mire, Sweden - H.B.S.T25 | ecosystem: Environmental > Terrestrial > Soil > Wetlands > Peat | place: Sweden: Norrbotten County, Stordalen Mire...
CATCCGCACCGATTTTCGGGTGCAGCTAGCCCAGCCGCGCGACCGCAAATCCGAGCCGTTCACCCAACTGGTGGATTACATCTACAAAGTGCTGACCAAGCCGGATGTGGCTCCCGCGGAGGCTCCCGATCAAAGGGCAAGCGTTCGGGATCAACGCCAGATGCACTACCAGATGCTGCCTCACGCGCGTCCCGGCGGCATGGCAGGCCTGCTGGAACTGCTGCTCGACAAGGGCGGCCGCGACGACATTTACCGGCTGGCCGATGATTTGGCCTTTGAAATCGACGACTTGCTGCCCATTGTGGACGCGGCGCAACTGCTCGGCTTTCTGCAAATCGAAGAGGGCGATGCGGCCATCACCGCCAGCGGCACGGAGTTCGCCAACTCCGAGATCCTTCGCCAGAAGGAACTGTTCCGCGACGCGGCCGTTGCCAACGTCCTGCTGCTTCGCCAGATTCGCCGCGCTCTGGAATCCAAGAGCGACCACACAGTTCGCGAAGACTTCTTCCTCGACATGCTTGACGAGCAGTTCAGTGAAGAAGAGTGCCTGCGCCAGATGGAGACAGCCGTGGCCTGGGGCCGCTATGCCGAGCTGTTCGACTATGACGCCGGACGCCGTCGCTTTGTGCTGCCCGATGCACAGGACGAAGAAATTGCCGCCAGCGAGGAGTCCGAGTGAAAGTCCAGCATCCTCTGGCTCGAACACTGGTCACCGCGCGCTCCTGGCCCTTCATCATTGACTTGGGCGTGGCGGCCTGCGCGCTCACCATCTTCTTTACCCTCATCAGCACGGGCGTCTACTGGCTCGGCAAGCCGGTTCCGGTGGTGCCCATCTCGAACTCCATTGGCATCCTGCCGGTTTACGCCTTCTACTCCATCGTGCGCATGACCATCGCCTACATGCTGAGCCTGGTCTTCGCCATCACGTACGGATATACCGCCGCCTACAACCCTCGGGTCGAGGCCTGGATGATTGCGCTGCTCGACATTTTGCAGTCGATCCCCGTACTCAGCTTTCTACCCCCCGTCGTACTGGCCATGGTGGCTCTGATCCCCGGCCATCAACTGGGCATTGAGATGGGCGTCATCCTGCTGATCTTCACCGGGCAGGTCTGGAATCTCGCCTTCAGTTTCTATTCCTCGCTCAAGAGCATCCCCAGGGAGATGGTGGAAGCCTCGCGCATCTACCGCTACTCCGCATGGCAGCGTTTCTGGCAGCTTGAAATGCCTTACGCCGCCATCGGCCTGGTGTGGAATTCCATCGTTTCGGTTGCCGGCGGTTGGTTCGCCCTCATCTTCTGCGAGACCTTCACCATGGGCGAGCGAAACTTCCAGCTGCCGGGCCTTGGCAGCTACATCCAGACGGCCACCTACTCGGGCGATATGCGCGCGCTGCTCAGTGGCATCGCCGCGGTGATCCTGATTGTCGTTGCCACGGATCAGCTTATCTGGAGGCCTCTGATCGCCTGGAGCGACAAATTCAAATTCGAACAGGTCGAGTCGGCCGACCGCGTCAAATCCCCGATTCTTGCGCTGCTGCGCCGCTCCAATCTGCTGGTTTCCATCCCCGGTCGAATCTGGACGCGCATCGAAGAACCCATCTATCGCCGCATGGCCAGTACCAGGGAGTGTCGCATCGTGCAGCCGATGGACGAGGACCCAAAACGACGCAAGGCCTCTCCTGCTCTCTGGGCACTAGCCGTGGCGGGCATCGCTGCTCTGGGGTGGGGATCCATTCAGGCCGTTTTGATGCTCAGAACCGTCACCTGGCCCGAGTTGCGCCTGCTGCTGGAAGGCGCAGCCGCCACTTTTCTGCGTGTGAATGCCGCGCTTCTGCTTTCCGCAGCCTGGACTATCCCGGTTGGCGTGGCCATTGGTTTCAGCCCCCGGCTGGCGCGGATCGTGCAGCCCATCGCACAAGTGCTGGCCTCCGTCCCGGCCACGGCCTTCTTTCCCATCCTGCTGATCGGCCTGGTCAAGCTGGGCGGCGGCCTGGGCATTGGCTCTGTCGCCCTCATGCTGCTGGGTACACAGTGGTACATCCTGTTCAACGTCATCGCCGGGGCCATGTCCATCCCCTCCGACCTGCGCGAGGTCTCTTCGCTCTACCGCTTCACCCGCTGGCAACGCTGGACCAAGCTCATTCTCCCCGGAATCTTCCCCTATCTCATCACCGGTATGGTGACCGCTTCGGGAGGCGCATGGAACGCCTCTGTCATGGCCGAGTATTCCCGCGTGAAAGGCCACACGCTCCAAACCATCGGCCTGGGCGCGCAAATTGACGCCGCCACCGACAGCGGACGATTTCCCATCCTGCTTCTGGCCACCATTTTGATTTCGCTGATGGTCGTGACCATGAACCGCCTCGTCTGGCGCCGCCTCTACCGTCTGGCGGAAACCCGGTATAAACTCGAGGGCTAAATAGAGCAGTGACAAGAACGCCGCGTTTCGGGGGTGCTGCATGATTCGAGTGGGTTTGGTCGGCTTTGGAATGTCCGGACGTGTGTTTCATGGTCCACTCATCTCCTCCGTCGAAGGGCTTGAACTGTCTGCGGTGGTCGAGCGCAACACAGACAACGCCGTCCAACGCTATCCCGGCATTACCACCTATCGCTCTCTCGAAGACATGCTCGCCGACGCATCGCTGGGCCTGCTCGTGGTCGCGACCCCTAGCGGAAGCCACTTCCAGGTCGCCCGGCAGATCCTTGAAGCTGGGAAAAACGTCGTGGTCGACAAGCCAATGGCCGTCGCATCGGCTGAAATCGCCGAACTGATGAAGCTTGCAGTGGGCCGTGACCGGCTCCTAGCTCCATTTCACAACCGCCGCTGGGACAGCGACTTCCAGACCATTCATAAAGTGATACATGAAGGTCTAGTCGGACGAATTGTGCAGCTTGAATCCCGTTTCGACCGCTGGCGGCCCATCCCCAAAACCGGCGCATGGAAGGAAGATCCGGCGCTCGGTGGCGGCCTTTTGCTGGACCTTGGAAGTCATCTCGCCGACCAGGCTCTGGTACTCTTCGGCAAGCCCGAGGCGGTGGGTGCCGAAGTCAAGCACGAGCGCGATGGAGAAGGCTCGAACGACTTTTTCAATGTTCGGCTGCAGTATCCGGATTTTTCCGTCACCCTTGGCGCCGACTGCCTCTCGGCTCTGGCGCGGCCCCGCTACCACCTGCGCGGAACCAGGGGGAACTATTGGAAGTGGGGCCTGGACCCGCAGGAAGCCGCCCTCAACAAGGTCACGAGCATCGCCGATCCGGCCTGGGGACAGGAGCCGACCGCCGACTGGGGAACTCTGTGCGTCGACGTGGACGGCGGCATGGTCACGCGCCCCGTTGCATCCATCCCTGGCGACTACCGCCTGTTTTACGCCGGAGTGCGCGATGCACTGCTGGGCAAAGGGCCCGCACCTGTCAGCGCTCTTGAAGCTTGGCGGGCGGCGCGCCTGCTGGAGTGGGCCGCGGAGAGCTCCGAACAGCGCCGCGAAAGCTCCTGCGACTGGAGTCAGGAGCCGCGGTAGGGCCTGTTCCTGGCTGAGTTACGTTTCTCCGTTTTTTAATTCGATCCCGATGTATAGATGCAATCTGCACTGGTGTAAACTGGCGCCATCAAAATCTCGCCTGAAGGGAACCCTCATGCGCATTTTCTCTCTCGCCGCCATCGCCGCCATCGCCCTTGGCGTTACGCTTGCTGGGTCGCCGTCCTCAGCGGCACAGTCCGGCAACGCCAGTTCTCTGCACAAGAAGATCCTCGGTTTTCAGAACCCCGAGACCGGGGAGTTCGAGCCGCTTGTTCGCGCAGTCCCCGATGCCTCCTCCACAACTCCTACAACCGGCACAGTAGAAGTGACACTGACCATAACCCTCAAGACCGCATTGCCCAAGAACGGCTCAGTCAATTGCGGGGCCAATTTAACCGCCATGTCCGAAAACGAGACGACTTTCGCGTACGCCTACTGGTATGAGCAGGCATATACAATCGCCACGGTAAGCGGCTCCACGGCTACCTGCACAGTCAATGTGCCCTATTCCTGGGTCATCCCTGCAGCATCCTCCACGGTCAAGAACTCAGTCACCGGAATGTACGCCGTTCAAATGAACAGTGCGTCGACGGGAACAACGGGAAGCACAGTCGATCCAACTGGCACGGTCCGGTATTCCTCGGGCGGCTTCCTCAGCGGTGCGATACCCGCAACAGGATCAACTTCCAAATACTCCCTGAGCGTCGTCATCTAATTCCGCTGAATTGCCGCCGTCCGTCAATCCGCGTCGTTGCCTTTGCGACAAATTATGGGAGGCCACCAACACTATCGAGCCATTAGCGCAAGCCCGGGTCGCCGGGCTCTTCCAAATTTGCGCTCGCGCCTGTCGGCTCTTTTTCGACCAGCGGTATCCAGAATCGAAAGCGGGCACCTTGACCCGCCCCGTTCATCACTTCGATTCCCCCGCCGTGCACGGCCAGGATTGCCCGTGTAATGGCCAATCCCATCCCTGTGCCTTTCCACTTGCCTGCGCCTTTCTTGCCCCGGTAGAACTTCTCGAAGATGAAGGGCACGTCGGCGGCATCGATTCCCGGCCCGTCGTCCTCGACGCGAAACTCCAGGCGCTTTTCCTCCCGCCTGCTGGCCAGCAGAATCCGGCCTCCAGGCGGGGTAAAGCGTGCCGCATTCTCCAACAGGTGACGCAGCACCCGGCCCAGTAGATGGGGATCGAACCAGGCAGGCTTGTCGGGATTCTCCGGTTCTTCGACAGCGATCACCACCCGGCGCCCGGCCAGCACCTTTCGCGACTCCTCGACTGCCTGCTCAAGCAGGGCGCGGGCGTGTTGCGGTGCCAGGTGCACTTGCACCACATTGGCGTCGATCTCGGCCATTTCGACGGCTTCGCCGATCAACGCATCCAGCCGCGAGCTTTCCTCGTCCACAATTGCAGCCATGTCCAACCGCCCTGCGTCGTCCAGCCCATCGCCTTGAAGCAGTGTGGTGGCCGCCGCCCGGATGGCGGTCAAAGGTGTGCGCAATTCGTGCGTTAACGAATCGATCAGCGCGGCCCGCAGTCGCTCTCCCTCGCGGGCCGCTTCCATGCGGGCAGAAGCCTCAATAGCGGTGGCGCGGGTGAGCGCGATAGCCACCTGCGCGCTGACCGCCGTGGCCACTTCGCGCGAAAGCAGCGCCGGCCTCATGCCCAAGGCCCCCACCGGCCGCAAGCCCAGCATCAGCGTCATCACCGTAAAGCCTCCCGGGATCGCCAGCGTCGGATTCTGGGCGTGGGTCATGGCCCGCAGGCTGGCCTGGATGCTCATGGGCAAGTCGGTGGTTGAGGAGTAAAACTGATCCTGGTCGCGAACGTAGAGAACCACCCCTTGCAGTGCAAAGATGCGGTCGATCATGCGCGGCAGGTCGCGTACCAGGCCGGCGGCGTCCTCCTGCAGCATCATCTGCTGCGAAAGTTCGTACAGGCGTTCCACGTCTTCGCGGCGCTGCTCCGCCTGCCGCGCCTGAATCCGCGCCCGCTCTGCAAGCCGCCCGACAACCACGGAACTTGCCAGAAATGAAATCATGGCTACCCATTGCTGCGCACCGGTGATTCTCAGGGTATGGATCGGAACCAGAAAGAAGTAGTCGAACGACACAGCGCAGAGAACTGCGATAGAGAGAGAAAGAGCAATTCCGGCCTGCGCGGCAAACCACACCACGAGTACCAGAAAAACCATGCCCGCCGTGGTTGAATTGGCTCCCAGACCGACCAGCGACACGGTAGCAGCCGACGCCACCAGCGTGGCTCCGAACCAGCGAACAGCACGATGCCAAGAAGAAGCCGATCCCATAATCGTCACCACGGGAATCATACGGCTCCGCCCCGATGATGTAATCTTCCCCTGAAAGAAGAAAGACGAAGAACGAAAATGCCCGGACGCATTCTGATCATTGACGATGAACCGCAGATTACCCGTGTCCTGCGCGCCGCGCTCGCCGCGCAGGGCTTTGATGTCCGCACCGCCAACGATCCGGAGGAGGGCCTGCAGGTCTTCCACGACTGGCCGCCCGACCTGGCGATCACCGACCTGATGATGCCCGGCTTGAGCGGTGTCGAGGTCTGTCGCGCGATTCGCGCCAAATCCGCAATCCCCATCCTGGTTCTCTCCGTCCGCGACCACGAGCGCTCCAAAGTCGAGGCCCTGGACGCCGGCGCGGACGACTACGTCACCAAGCCCTTCAGCATTCAGGAGCTGCTAGCCCGCGTCCGCGCCCATCTGCGCCGCGCTCCCGAACGCACCACCGCCGCCATCGAGGCCGGCGATTTCGTACTGGATGCGGAAGCCCATTCGATCACTGTGCAAGGCAAACCCATTCACTTGACCCCCAAGGAGTTCGACCTCCTGCTCCATCTGGCCCGCCACGCAGGCAAAGTGATGACCCATCGAGTGCTGCTGACCGCCGTGTGGGGATCGCAGTCGGCCCATCAGCCGGAGTATCTGCGCGTCTTCGTCGGCCAGTTGCGCAAAAAGCTCGAAGCCGAAACAGGGAAGCAGTACATCCAGACCGAGCCCTGGGTGGGCTACCGTTTCGTCCCCGAGGGCTGGTCCGGCAGCGAAGAGTAGCACCCGCAAAAGTTCGTCTGCACGAGGGGATCCGGCCGTCCCCTTGTGCCTCAAATCCCCAGGTCTTCCCCGTCCTTCCCCCAGTCCTTACGTTTTACTTAGATAATCCTTTGCATACTCAAACGAGACGTTAGCCAGAATGATTCTTGAGCTGATGGCTTGGCTCGCGATGGAAGCACCGGAATTTGTCCGGCGCTCTCTTCATCGAGCCTCTCCAACACCCGCTCCCGGAACTGTGAGACCTGCGATGCAAGATTTGACGATGTTGCTCTTCACGGTAGTTTTCTTCGCCCTGGCGTTCTTGTACGTCAAGGCATGTCAGAAGCTGAGGTAGCCCGATGCAAATCGACATCATCACCGTCATTGCGCTGATTCTGTCCGTTCTGATGCTGGGTTACCTGGCCCTCACCCTGCTTTTCCCGGAGAAGTTCTGACATGTCCGCCAACGGTTGGTTGCAGTTTGCCCTTTTCTCCCTGATTCTCCTTGCCAGCGTTCGCCCGGTAGGCATCTATCTGGCCCGCGTGCTGGAAGGGGAACGCACCTGGCTCGATCCGGTGCTCCGGCCTATCGAACGGCTCATCTACAAACTCTCCGGCGTCAAATCCGGCGAGGAGATGAACTGGCGCGAGTACGCTTTCGCCATGCTCGGCTTCTCGGCTGTCAGCATGTTGGTCACGTACGGCATTGAGCGGCTTCAAAATCTGCTGCCCTTCAATCCCCAGGGACTTGCCGCAGTAGGGCCTGATCTTGCCTGGAATACGGCCGCCAGTTTCACTACCAACACCAACTGGCAGTCGTACACGCCCGAATCGACCATGAGCTATCTCACCGAGATGGCCGCCCTCGCGACACACAACTTCTTCTCGGCCGCCGTGGGCATCGTCGTCGCCATCGCCCTGGTGCGCGGCATCAAGCGTACTTCTTCCGGAACGATCGGCAACTTCTGGGTGGACATGACGCGCACCCTGCTCTACGTGCTGCTGCCGGGATCGCTGATTTACGCGCTTCTCCTCGTCGGCCAGGGCGTTCCGCAGAACTTCCATGCCTATACGACCGCCCATCCGCTTGAGCAGCCAGCGCAGACGCAGACCATCGGGCAAGGGCCCGTCGCTTCGCAGGAAGCCATCAAGATGCTGGGCACCAACGGCGGCGGATTCTTCAACGCCAACAGCGCCCATCCCTTCGAGAACCCCACCCCGTTTTCGAACTTCCTGCAGATTTTGTCCATCTTCATCATCCCCGCCGGGCTGACCTATACCCTGGGCCGCATGACCGGTTCGCCGGGCCACGGATGGGCCGTCTTGGCGGCCATGTTCGTCCTGTTTGCGGCCGGATTCACCACCGTTTACTGGGCAGAGTCGCAACCGCATCCGCTCATTCACGGGGCCGCTCAGTCCCACACGCTTGCGGCACCGGGCGGCAACATGGAGGGCAAGGAGGTGCGCAACGGCATCGCCGAAAGCTCACTGTTTGCCACTGTCACCACAGACGCCAGTTGCGGAGCAGTCAACGGCATGCACGACAGCTTTACGCCTATCGGCGGATTGGTCGTCCTTACCAACATCATGCTCGGCGAGGTGGTCTTCGGCGGAGTGGGTTCCGGCCTCTACGGCATTCTCATCTTCGTCGTCCTCTCGGTCTTCATCGCCGGTCTCATGGTGGGCCGCACACCGGAATACCTCGGCAAGAAGATCGAATCGTACGACGTGAAAATGTCCATGCTCTACTGCCTCATCTTCCCGCTCATTATCCTCAACCTGACCGCTGTCTTTGTGCTCTCGCCCAAGATGGGCCTCTCCAGCCTTTCCAATCAGGGACCGCACGGGCTCACCGAGATTCTCTACGCCTTCACCTCGGGCGCGGGCAATAACGGCTCGGCCTTTGCCGGGCTCAACGCCAACACCTGGTGGTATAACGTGGCGCTGGGCTGGGACATGCTCTTCGGGCGTCTGATGATGATGATTCCGGTGCTGGCTCTGGCCGGCAACCTGGCACAGAAGAAGAGCGTTCCGCCCTCGCCCGGAACCTTCCCCGTGAATACGGCACTGTTCACCATTCTGCTGATCGGCGTGATTCTGATTCTGGGCGCGCTCACCTTCTTCCCGGCACTGAGCCTGGGACCGATTCTGGAACATTTGCTGCTCAAAGCCGGGCAGCTTTTCTAGAGCAGAACCAGAGTGCCTGGGTCCTGCTCAGTGAATGCGAGGTCGCCGCTTCCTGATGGTCGCGTCGACTTGGGTACACTGCTTTCGGGATGCACCAACTCTGGTTCTGCTATAGCCCGTACCGACACTGCACTCGAACAAGGCGAAACGGACTGTCATGGCTCATAAGAAAAGTCTTTGGAATACGGAAATCATCGTCCAGGCGCTCGGGGATTCGGTGCGCAAACTTGATCCCCGCTGGATGGTCAAGAATCCGGTGATGTTTGTGGTGGAGGTGGGCAGCGTGCTCACCACTGCGCTGCTCATCGACAACACGGTCAACCATCGCGCCGGCTTCGGCTTCAACCTGCAGATCACCCTCTGGCTGTGGTTCACGGTGCTGTTCGCCAACTTTGCCGAAGCCATGGCCGAGGGCCGCGGCAAGGCCCAGGCCGATACGCTGCGCAAGGCCAAAGGCGAGACCATTGCCAAGCGGTATAAAGCGGACGGCGGCTTTGAAGAAATCGCCAGCGGCGAACTTCGCTTGGGCGACGTCATCTACGTCGAGGCCAATCACTATATCGCCGGCGACGGCGAGGTCATCGAGGGCGTTGCCTCGGTCGACGAGTCGGCCATCACCGGCGAGTCGGCTCCCGTGATCCGCGAGGCCGGCGGCGACCGTTCGGCTGTCACCGGAGGAACCAAAGTTCTCTCCGACTGGATCAAGGTCCGCATCACTTCCAACCCCGGCGAAACCTTCCTCGATCGCATGATCGCCCTGGTCGAAGGCGCCACCCGCCAGAAGACGCCCAACGAGATCGCCCTGAGCATTCTGCTCTCCGGCCTCACCATCGTGTTTCTTTTGGCCGTGGTCACGTTGCAGCCCTTCGCCATCTACTCGAAAGCCCCGCAGACCGTCTTTGTGCTGGTCTCTTTGCTGGTCTGCCTGATCCCCACGACCATCGGCGGATTGCTCTCCGCCATCGGCATCGCGGGCATGGATCGGCTGGTCCAATACAACGTGCTGGCCATGAGCGGCCGTGCAGTCGAAGCCGCAGGCGACGTAAACACCTTGCTGCTCGACAAGACCGGCACCATCACCCTGGGCAATCGCCAGGCAACCGAGTTCATGCCCGCCCCCGACGTCAGCGCCGAGCGGCTGGCCGACGCGGCGCAACTCTCCTCGCTCTCCGATGAAACCCCCGAAGGCCGGTCTATCGTTGTCTTGGCCAAGGAAAAGTACAACCTGCGCGGGCGCGATCTGGGCGGTATCCACGCCGAGTTCGTCCCGTTCACGGCGCAAACCCGCATGAGCGGCGTGAACCTGCCCGGCGTGCGCATTCGCAAGGGCTCGGTGGACGCGATCACCCGCTTCCTCGAAGAGCAGGGCTCGTCGCTGCCCAAGAAGGTTCGTGACAGCGTCGAGGAGATTGCCCGCCTGGGCGGTACGCCGCTGGTGGTGGCCGAAAACTCGACGGCCCTGGGCGTCATTTACCTCAAGGACATCGTCAAGGGCGGCCTCAAGGAGCGTCTGGCACGCCTGCGCGCTATGGGCATCCGCACCATCATGATCACCGGCGACAACCCGCTGACCGCGGCCGTGATTGCCCGCGAAGCGGGCGTCGACGACTTCCTCGCCGAGGCCAAGCCCAAAGACAAGATGGACCTCATCAAGCGCGAGCAGGCCAAGGGCAAGCTGGTCGCCATGACCGGCGACGGTACCAATGACGCGCCCGCGCTGGCCCAGGCCGACGTAGGCGTGGCCATGAACTCCGGCACCCAGGCGGCAAAAGAAGCCGGCAACATGGTCGATCTCGACTCCAATCCCACCAAATTGATTGAGATTGTCGAGATCGGCAAGCAGCTCCTCATGACCCGCGGAGCACTCACCACTTTCTCCATCGCCAACGACGTGGCCAAGTATTTCGCCATCATCCCCGCGATGTTTGCCGGCGTTTTCCCGGTACTCAACGCGCTCAATATCATGCATCTGTACTCGCCCCACTCAGCCATTCTCTCGGCGGTGATCTTCAATGCGATCATCATCATGGCGCTGATTCCGCTGGCCCTCAAAGGCGTCAAATACGAGCCCAAGGCGGCCGATGTGCTGCTGCGCAACAACCTGCTGGTATATGGCGTAGGCGGCATCATCATTCCCTTCATCGGAATCAAGGCCATCGACATGCTTCTGGTATTCGCGCACCTTGCGTCGTAACCCGCTGTGATTGAAGGGTACGGGCTTTAGCCCGACCATCCATGGGACAGACAAGAATCGGGGCTTTGGCCCCTGAGGGTAGTTTTAAAGGAGATTCACCGTGCATTCCGTGTGGAAGACCTCAATCCGCTTTACTCTCATCACCACGGTCCTGCTGGGCCTGGGCTATCCACTGCTGGTCACCGGTATCGCCGGCGTGGTGTTCCCGCATAAGGCCGCCGGCAGCCTGATCCTCAAGGACGGCACCGTCATCGGTTCCTCCCTGCTGGCGCAGAGCTTCACCTCCGACCGCTACTTCCATCCGCGCCCTTCGGCTGCAGGGAGCGGTTATGATGCCAGTTCCTCCGGCGGCTCCAACCTGGCCCAATCGAGCAAGACTCTGGTGGACCGCATCCAGGGCTCCATCGACAAGCTGGCCGCCGAAAACCCCGGCAAGCCTGTGCCCATCGATCTGGTCACTACTTCCGGCTCGGGCCTCGATCCGGATATCACCCCGATGCCGCAACCTTCCAGGCGCCTCGCGTCGCCAAAGCCCGTCACCTGAGCGAAGCCCAGGTCCAGCAACTCATTGAGCAGCACATCACCTCACGTCAATTGGGCGTGCTGGGTGAGCCGAGGGTCAACGTCCTCGAACTCAACCTGGATCTCGACAAGCTCGCAAAATAGAGGCGCGGCTTCCCGCCAAAGACCTGCGGTGGAGGGCTTCAACCCTCCACCGCAGGTCTTTTTTCAGAGCGCAGCATGGGCGCGCTCTTGCGAACCCCATTCCCGCCACAAGCAGGACGAAGCAAAGCGTAACTGTAGGAGGGGAAGTTGCGTTGGGGAGGATGCACGGAGCGCAGGGGCGGGCCGTGCAACAAGGACCGCGCCGCAGGCGATCAAGCCCCAGACCGCGAAGTTCTCGGGTCAAAAGGCACGCAGCTCAGATCAGCCGGTTCACTGAGACCGGTTCATTCTCCGTTCACAAATTGATGATCGCGGTAAACGGCTAGAGAATTGTCCCCTTCGCCTACTTCATGGCGGGAACAAATTCCTCTGCCGACTCGCACTGATCCGCGTCTCTTGTCGATCGGGTGGGGGGACAAATGGCGAACCGGCCCTTGTCGACTTCCACAAATTCCACATTGTCGCCGGTCTTGAGTCCCAGCTGTTTGCGTACTTGGGAGGGCAGGGTGATGCGGCCGTTGAAGGTGACCATTGCGGTGGGCATTTGGAACCTCTGCACCTATTGTAACCTTGAAGCGCCCCCTCTCCGCAATGCGAAAATCGTAAACACATGAGCGTACTCACATCGG
>Ga0255353_1001637_pt1 | contig 12249 bp, 11 predicted proteins | sample HBST25metaG_FD_189941 | JGI IMG/M metagenome (GOLD analysis project Ga0255353, IMG submission 189941) | Peat soil microbial communities from Stordalen Mire, Sweden - H.B.S.T25 | ecosystem: Environmental > Terrestrial > Soil > Wetlands > Peat | place: Sweden: Norrbotten County, Stordalen Mire...
CTGCCGTCCGGTGCTCTTCGAGGACCTTGCTGAGGTGCTTGCAGACATCGCGGCGGCGCTCCTCGGTCATGGGCGGAACGGGAATGCGCAGCACCTTGCCGTCGGAGATGGGATTGAAGCCGAGATCGGAGGTGCGCACGGCTTTTTCAATCTCCTTGAGAATGGTGGGATCCCAGGGCGCAATCAGGATCATCTGCGCCTCGGGCGCGGAGACCTGCGCGAGCTGGCTGATGGGGGTTTGCGTGCCGTAGTAGTCCACCTTGACCTGATCGAGCATGTGTACGCTGGCGCGGCCCGTGCGCGTGGCGGCCAGGTTGGCCTGGAATGTGGCTACGGCGCCGTCCATGCGGCGCCTGAGGCCGGTGTTAAGTTCTTTGAGCGCCGGAATACCGGCCATGAATGATGCTGCCATAGTGTTCGTCCTCACTTACAACCCAAACAATATATTAGCGAATCGGGGCCACAACAGACAGCCCAGTCGATGCGGCTTGCTCGTGGGCGTGGTAGCTGGAGCGGACAAGGGGGCCGGATTCGACATGGCGGAAGCCCATTTTGAGAGCTTCGGTTTTCAGCTCGGCAAACTCGCGCGGCGCGTAGAGGCGGGCCATGGGCAGGTGATCGCGCGAGGGGCGCAGATATTGGCCGATGGTGAGGATGTCGCAATGAACCGCGGCGAGGTCGCGGAAGACCTGGAGCAATTCGGCGGTCTCCTCGCCTAGGCCCACCATAACGCCGGATTTGGTGACTCCCGCAGGGTTCAATTCTTTAGCGTAGCGCAATAGCTCAAGGGTACGTTCATAGCGCGCGCCGGAGCGGACCACGCGATAGAGGCGCGGGACAGATTCGGTGTTGTGATTGAGCACCTCAGGGCGAGCTTCAACGACCGCGCGGATGGCTTCCTGATTGCCCTGGAAGTCGGGAATGAGCACTTCGACGCGGCAGCCGGGGGCCTGACGGCGAATTTCCTCAATGACCAGCGCGAAGGCGCGCGCGCCGCCGATGAGGTCGTCGTCGCGGTTGACGCTGGTGACCACTGCGTGGAGCAGCCCTAACTTGGCCACTGCCTCCGCGACCCTTCGCGGCTCATCAAAATCGATGGGTTCGGGACGGCCTTTGGGCACGGCGCAGAAGCCGCAGCGGCGTGTGCAGAGGTTGCCCAGCATCATGAAGGTTGCGGTCCTGTGGTGCCAGCACTCGCCGATGTTGGGGCAGTGGGCGCTCTCGCAAACGGTGTTGAGTGCCAGCGAGCGGGCGAGTTGCTTGAGGGAGTGGTAGTTTTCGCCCACTGGCGCGCGGGCCTTGAGCCATTCGGGCTTGGGCGCGGGGACTTTGAGGGCGGGGGCAATCTGGACCAGTTCCATCACGTTTCCATTGTACGGGGAATCTTGCCCAGGGATGCGAGGGCGTCAGTTGCCCTTGTCAATCGCCGATCGCATAGAGCTTGCCATCGACGCTGCCGAAGTAGACGACGCCATCCTGCACGGCTGGCGAGGAGAGGATGGAGCCCATCGAAAAGACCTTGGTGCGAATGTTGACGATCATGTCGTCGAGGGTGTCGCCGGTCCAAACTCCGTCTGCTTTGAGGCCGCCGTCCGGACCGAGGTAGCGCGGCCCGTTTGCGGCGAAGCCCGGTGTGGCAAATGCGCCTGCGTATGCATGTTTCTCCAGATCGACGACATGCAACTGGCCATCAAATGTGCCGAAGTAGCCGCGAGAGCTTGCAATCGCAGGGGAGGAAAAGGAATAAATATTCGTCGGAAGCCAATAAAGAATTTTGCCGGAGCTGGCATCGATAGCCTGGAAGCGATGGCTGTCAGAGGTGGTGTAGTAAACCACTCCATCGGCAACGGCGGGAGAAGCAATGACCCACGATCCGTCGTTCGGGACCTTCCATTTGAGTGCGCCGGTGGCCGCATCGAGCGCATAGAAATTTGCGTCGCGGCATCCGAAATACACTGCTCCGTTGGCAACGGCGGCAGAGCCTGGGATTCCAGTCATGAGGTGCGTGGCGGGATCTTCGCCGGTTTTGAACTTCCACTCCAACTCGCCAGTTGCTGCATTCAATGCATAGAAGTAGGTATCCCAGCTTCCGGCGTAGAGGATGCCGCCGGAGACAGCCGGGGAGCTATGCACCACGTTTCCGGTCTTGTAACTCCAGCGCAAGACGCCCGTGCGTGCATCGACGGCGTAGATATGGCCGTCTCCGCTGCCGAAATAAACCACCCCGGCAGCAACCGTGGGAGAGGAGAGATAAAAGTCCCATGGATCAGGCATGATCTCAGCGGATGGACGAGCGCCGAGAACTCCGGCTGCGGTGAAACGATGCTCTCCCTGGGTTGCGAAGGCCCAGCGCTGCTTGCCTGTGGCTGTGTCGATGGCGTAGAGGTTGCCATCGAGACTGACCGCGTAGACGGTGTTTCCGTCAACGGCGGGAGAGGAGTTCACGTCACCGTACGCGTCGAATCTCCAGCGAAGCTTTCCGGTGGCGGCGTCGACGGCGTAAAGACCTCCGTCCGCGCTGCCAATATAGACGCCGCCGCTCGCCACTGCGGGCGATGAAACGATTGCGCCGTTGGTCGCAAAGGTCCACTTCAATGAAAGCTGCTTTGGCGGCCGGGAACCATAGATTCCCAGATGCGACGGACCTCCGCGAAAGGTTGATTGGGGCGCTTGCGCAACTGAAGATGCTGCGAAAATGCAGAGTGCAACTATAACTTCGAATCGTTTCATTAGAGCCAATATAGCAGTGCGCAGGCGAGATTTCTCCCTGCGCCAAGTCAAGAACAATCTCGCACCGGAGCCATCGCGCCTCTTGATGGCAAAGGAACTGCCGAGTGCAGAATGGGGCCTCTATCTGAGTTTCTCGCGCACTTCCGTGCGGATCAAATAAAGGAAGAAGATCAGGTTGAGCAGGCCCTGAATCAGAGCTGGCGGCTGGTGCTGGCTGGCAAAGATCCAGAGGTCGTAGCCGGCCAGCAGGAAGACCGCGCCAAGGGCCAGCGCCCATGCCCAGCGAAAAAGCGCCAGAAGGCCTGCTGCGGCGGCGATGAATCCGGCGGCAAAGACGAGAAACAGCGGCGGATAGTGGCGGCCGGAGACCACGCCCAAGATGATGACCACGGCGAGCGCCAGCAGGTAGAGGCTGATGGCGGCCAGTGCGGGCAGCGGCAACAGATCGCGGGACGGCGGCTGGGGCTGGTTAAGGTTGTCTTCTTTGCTCTGCATGATGGACTGATTCAATCTATTTCATTTCCATGCTTTCCGCAAAAGGAAACGCAGAGGATGGTGAGCAAGAGAGATAGAGCCGACAGCGTACCATCGAAAAGTGAATGTCGTTTCCCGAATCGCGAACATAGGATGACGATCGCATTAAGCTAAAAATTGAGGACTGGCGAAGAAGAATGAGCGATTTCAACCGGGAAATTATGCCGTGGCAACTTCGTACCCGCACGCTGGAATTGGGCCGTCGAACGCTGGTGATGGGAATCGTGAATGTGACGCCGGATTCGTTCAGCGACGGCGGTCTTTACCTGGACCCGCAATCCGCACTGGCACGCGCAGCGCAATTGCTGGACGGAGGAGCCGACCTGCTTGATTTGGGCGCGGAGAGCACACGGCCGGGATCGCGGGCGGGTGATTCTGCCCCGGCGGTGAGCGCGGAGGAAGAGCAGGCGCGGTTGTTGCCGGTTCTGGAAGCGATTCTCAAAGAGCGGCCCCACGCAATAGTTTCGGTAGACACCTACAAGGCGGCGACGGCGCGGGCGGCTCTGACGGCTGGCGCGGAGATTGTGAACGACGTGAGCGGATTCGCGTGGGACGCGGAGATGGCCTCGGTTTGCGCGGAGTTTCGCTGCGGAGTGGTGCTGATGCACACGCGGGGACGGCCTGAGGCGTGGGGCGCGCAGCCGCGGTTGGGGGCGGATGAATTGCTGGCTGCGGTGCGGGACGGGCTTGAGGCAAGCATGGAAAAAGCGGTCGCGGCGGGGATTGCGAAGGAGGCAATCGTGCTCGACCCCGGCTACGGATTCGGCAAGCGCTTCGAGGAGAATTACGCGCTGCTGGCGCGGCAGGCGGAGTTGTTGGCGCTGGGAAGGCCGCTACTGGCCGGGGTTTCGCGCAAGTCGTTTCTGGGCCGGACGCTGGCGCTTCTGCATAGCGGGCAAGACGCTCCGGTGGAGGCTCGCGATACGGCCAGCGTGGCGGCGCTGACCGTGGCCATCCTGCATGGCGCGTCTATAGTGCGGGTTCATGCAGTGCGGCAGGCCGTGGAAGCTGCGCGGATTGCGGACGCGGTGCTGGCGGCAGGGTAGTTCGCGCCGTGTAAAATGCGCGCCAGCTTATCGGCCGCGGGACAACCGGGCGGCATCGCGCTTTTGCGCTTGCCAGCGCAGGCCGAGCCAGGCGAGATAGCCTAGTTGGATGACCCAGGTGACGGCATAGGCGGCAATGCGGAATTGGTGATCGAGAATCGCTGCTTGATCCATTGTTCCCTCTCGTGTTTCCCTTGCTCTGGTACGGGCAGTTGCCGGAATCAAGCGTCAAGCGCTTGCTGAACCTCAGCGGCCGCAATCTTCTGGTGCTGGCGCTCCACATGGTAGCGCAGGATCAGAACCAGGATTCCCCAGGCGAGCCAGGCCAATATATTCCAGAGAAAAGCAGGCACCATCGATGGGTCCATCCCGGAGCCTTGCGCGCCACCGAAAACCGGCGCTGGGTGCTGCGTGCGCCACCAGCGGTTCGACATATAAACGATGGGCACGTCAAGAGCGCCGAAGATGCCGAGAACGGCGGCCAAAGTCTGCACTTGAGGGCCGGCGGCAAAGCGGCGCAGGAGCAGGTAGCTGACATAGATGAGCCAAAGGACGAGAGTGGTGGTCAGGCGCGCGTCCCATGTCCACCAGATGCCCCATGCGCGGCGACCCCAAAGGGGGCCTGTGGTAAGCACCACGGTGCAGAAAACCACGCCGACTTCAGCTCCGGCCAGCGCCCAGGCGTCAGAGACTTGCGCCCATCCGGGATTGTTGCGGCGGAAGCTGAGGTAGCCGATAGAGCCGGCCAGCGAGATGGCGAAGAACAGGAACGCCACCATGGCCGAAGGCACGTGATAGAAGATGATGCGAAAAATCTCGCCCTGCATGGCGTCGTTAGGCGCGACGTAGATGGCCTGGTAAAAGCCCCACGCCATGAGGGCGACGGTGACAGCGGCGTAGATGCCAATCGCGAGTTTCTTCATGGGGAATCCTGTTGGAACGATATCAGTGTACGACTACTCGTACGCCAACGCGTCGATGGGGTCCTTGCGCGCTCCCACCCATGCCGGATAAAGTGCGCCGCACATGGCCCCGGCAAAAGCAATGACAGAACCTTTGGCGACCCAGATGCCTGTGACCTCAAAGCGCTGCATGGGAAACAGGTGAACCATCAGAAGCTTTACGCCGAAGGTGCCCGCAATTCCCAACAGCACTCCCGCCAGGGCCATCACCGCAGTTTCGCGCAGCACAACGTCCACAATGGTCAGCTTGGAAGCGCCCATCGACTTGAGAATCCCAATCTCGCGCGTCCGCTCGAGGACCGCCGTATACATCGACTGAAAAATCGCCAGGAACCCGACAATCACCGCGATGAAAGTGACCACATTGAGAGCGATATTGAAGCCGGGAATCTTGTTGGGAGTCATCTCTTCGAGCCACTCGTCAACGGTTTCCACTGGGAAGCCTTCGAGGCCGCGCGTAGCGTGAATCTCTTGAATGACGGCGTTCTCATTGGCCGGATCGTCGCATTTGATGTAAAAGAGCGAGGCCTTGCCCTCGGCGTCCATCATCTGCCCCATCGTATCGATGCGCAGCAGCTTGCGCCCGCCCTTGCCGTGCTCCACGATGCCCGATATGCGAAAGGGATGATCCATGATGGTGAGGGTGTCGCCCACCTTATGGCCGCCATCGGCGCTGGCGAAGATATCGTCGACGATCACGTCATAAGGCCCCTGGAATGGCCCGCCAGAAAGATAAACAAAAGGCTTCAAAGCATTGAAGCTTGGGTAATCGATGCCATAGAGAACTTCGATTTTGCCGGCTGTGGAGAGCTTTTGAATTACCGCCGAAACCACGGCCACATGCGGCAGCCGCTGAATCGCCTCGATGTTTTTGGCCGGCATGGGCGCGCCGCTCACCCCAACCATGATGCTGGCGTTGGAGGGGCGCATCATCAGATCGGCGCCGATGCCGTTGGTGCGCTGCTTGGTGTCGTTCAACATACCCATAAAGATGCCCACGATAGACAGAATCATGATCACTTCAATGGCCACGGCAAGAACGCTGATAATCGAGCGCACCGGGCGGTGGAGCAGGTTGGCAAAGATAAGCTTATTCATTCCCGATGATGGCTCCGAGAGGCTGTAGATTGCTTGAAAAGCCCTCGCTTCAAGGGTAACAGCCCGGGCGAAGGGGATGGCGCCCTGAGCGCCTCCCAGGAAACAGGAGCGCACCGCGATGCAGGTGGCAAATTGGGTACTTAGGTAAGCGAAAATGCGCAGTGCCCTGAAAATAAAGGGGAAGATGCCGATAGTCTTTGACCAGCGGGGCAGTCAGGTTTATTGTGAATGGGTAAATCTTACTGCGTAGCCGGAAGTTTTTCTGGTGTGCGATGAGCAGCTTTGGAGAAGACCTGCGCACGGAGCGGATATCCCGCGGCATAGCGCTGGAACACATCTCGGCGGTGACCAAGATCAGCAGGCAGCATCTGCTCGCGCTGGAGCAGGGGAAGTTCCGCCTGCTCCCCGGCGGCATCCTCAGTAAAGGTATCATCCGAGGCTACGCGGACGCTGTGGGCCTGGATCAAAGCGACTGGACGGAACGGTTCCTCAAGGCATATCGCGCCAGCGGGGAGATGCTGGAAGACGACCGCAATTGGATGGAGTTTGCCTCGAACGTGGGCAGAGCCCGCATCCAGCGCCGCGATGTGATGGAAAAGCGCCTGCGCCGGATCGGCGCGCTGCTGTTGTTGCTAGTGGGCGTGGCGGGCGCTTGCATGGCAGTGCGCTACTTTGGCCTGCAGGTGGGCTGGTGGCCTTCGCTGCTGCCGTGAAGCTGGTTCTGATCAGCGGGTTTCCCCTCATTCAAGACCAAAATGATGCACCGGGCGATCCAATGCTCGACGCTTCGGCAGCGCCAGGTCGTCGCGGCTCACCCCGCGTACAGCCCCTTTGAGCGCGCGCTTCTCGCCGTTCAATGCGAGTGATTGCTCCCTTCGGCTCGCGGCAATTACCATAGAACTATGCATCCCAAGGCGCAGGCCTGACGGTGCTGGTGCGTCTTGTGCGGGAGTGGGTCCGACGGGAGAGAGGAAGCTCTTGCTCTCCGTGACGGTGATCCAGCATGAACCGGTCCTCGTTACAAGCTGCCCAAATTGAATTCCCTGCAATGGGAGGAGTCTTTACATTGAGCGACCGTTTCTTGTTTACCTCTGAGTGCGTCACCGAAGGCCATCCGGACAAGATGGCTGACCAGATCTCCGACGCGATTCTGGATGCCTGCCTGGAGCAGGATCCCTACAGCCGCGTCGCCGCTGAGACGCTGTTGGCCACCGGCCTGGTGGTCATCGCCGGCGAAATCACCACCAAAGCCTACGTTGATTTCCAGAGCCTGGTGCGCGGCGTTGTGGCCTCCATCGGCTACGACAACGCCCTCTACGGCTTCGACGCCAACACCTGTGCGGTGATCTCGACCATCAACAAGCAGTCGGGCGACATTGCTCAGGGCGTTGACACCGGCGGCGCCGGCGACCAGGGCATGATGTTCGGCTACGCCTCCAACGAAACCCCCGAGCTGATGCCCGCGCCCATCTCGCTGGCCCACAAACTCACCCGCCAGCTTACAGCGGTGCGCAAGTCCGGCAAGCTGCCTTATCTGCGTCCTGACGGCAAGAGCCAGGTCACTGTCGAGTACGACGAAAACGGCAACCCCGCGCGCATTGACGCCGTGGTCATCAGCAGCCAGCACGCCGATTCGGTCAGCAATGAGGAGTTGCACGCCGACATCCTCAAGTACGTCATCCAGGCCGTGCTGCCGGCCAAGTGGCTCGACGAGCACACCAAATACCACATCAACCCGACCGGTCGCTTCGTCATCGGCGGGCCGATGGGCGACACCGGCCTTACCGGCCGCAAGATCATCGTGGACACATACGGCGGCGCGGGCCGTCACGGCGGCGGAGCTTTCAGCGGTAAAGACCCGACGAAGGTGGATCGCTCGGCGGCTTACATGGCGCGCTACATCGCCAAGAACATCGTGGCTGCGGAGCTGGCTGATCGCGCCGAGGTCCAGCTTGCTTACGCCATCGGAGTAGCCGAGCCGGTCAGCGTGCGCGTGGACACCTTCGGCACCGGCAAGATCAGCGAAGGTACCCTGACCGAGCTGGTGCGCAAGAACTTCTCGCTCACGCCCAAGGGCATCATCGAGAGCCTGAATCTGCGCCGGCCCATCTACCAGAAGACCGCGGCGTATGGCCACTTTGGCCGCACCGAGCCTGAATTCACCTGGGAGGCCACCGACAAGGCCGCCGCCCTCGCTGAACAAGCCGGATTGAAGGCTGCAGCCAAGTAGCCCTACAGCATCATCCACGCAACATCAAGGGACCCTTCGCCAGAAGGGTCCCTTTTTCGCAGGAGTGTAGTTTCCGGTTGGCTGGTCGCTCGACCGGAACACAGAAATCCATGAAAACAGTTAACAAGCCGGTTTTTGCGGATGCCCCAGCAACCACGGAGGCGGTCGAGTTCCAGGGCAGGTCGAATTGGAGGAAAGTGCGCAATTCGGCTCAACAATCTTCGATAGCGTATTGAATGATTGAGGATGCAGCTATAACAGAACCAACGGCGTGCCATCCCGAGGGCGCCGCTCTCAAGTTGACGAGATAATCAAGGAACGGCCTCTTGATTTACCTCTGCGTTACGGATGCCCGCAGTTTTCAATGCTCTCAAGAGTCGCTTTCGAATACAGGTTCCACAAGCGAGAAGTTTTTGGATCAGCATCGGAGTCGGAATGAGACCTGCATCGTTCTCGGAGCGGAAGGTACAAATCGCCCTCGGGTCCGCCATTCTTTGTTTAGTGGTCGTGGCCATCGTCTCCTTTCGCGGGATGGCCGTATCCGACGAGAGCGAAGTGTGGGTGCGCCATACGCACAGAGTTCTTGAAACTCTCCAGGATTTGCTCCTGGCAGCGGACGGAGTAGATTCGAGCGCCCGGGAATATGGGTTGACGGGCCAGGCTTCTTATCTTCAGTCCTACAGAGCCAGCAAGCAATCTGTCGAACAGGACCAGGCAACTCTTCGCGAACTGACGGCGGATAACCCAACTCAGCAGCTCCGCCTTCCAGGCCTCGAGTGGCTGACATCCCAGAAAATACTGCGCGCTGAGACAATCATCAGTCGGCAGAGCAACCATAATTCTGACGCCGCATCGGAAGCCGCCAAAAGTGGGGCGGACGATGCGCTCGACGATGAGTTTCAAAGGTCAGTCCGCGATGTGCGGGGCGAAGAGCTTCGATTGCTGGTAGTGCGGGATGCAGACGCGAAATGGCGTCTGAGCCTGGTTAAATATCTGCTGATCGCTGCCACCTGCATTGGCTTGTTGATCGCGGCGCTCGCCGGGTGGAGTCATCATCGGGAAGCAGTCAAATACAATCTGACAGGCGTTGCTCTCCACAACAGTGACGAGAAATATCGATCGCTCCTCGACGGAATTCCCGACTACATGGTTATCATGTTGGACCCCGTAGGCACGATCGTCAGTTGGAATGGCGGCGCCCAGCGAATGCATGGATACACAGCGGAAGAGATCGTGGGCCAAAACTTTTCATGCTTGTTCCCTGCGGAAGACGTCCAGAGGCGGCGGCCGCAGAAGATTCTTCATATGGCTTACTTGGACGAACGGTATCAAGAGGAGATTCCCCGCCTGCGAAAGGATGGTTCAACATTTATCGCGGAGGTCGCGTTGACGGCCTTGTACGACTCGTCAGGAAAGCTGCGTGGATTCTCTAAAATCAGCCGCGACCTCACCCATCGCAAAGATGCAGAGAACCATTTGGACCAGGTCAACAAGCAAATGGCTCTGTTAGCCCATTCGGCAGAACATGACTCTCTCACTGGTTTACCCAACAGGCTGCTTCTGTGGGACCGCATAAACCAGGCAATCGCGTTGGCGCACCGTCACTCCGGCAAGGTCGCGGTGCTTTTTCTGGATTTGGATGGCTTCAAGCACGTCAACGATTCCCTGGGTCACTCGGTTGGCGATAAACTCCTTCAATCCGTAGCAAAGCGGCTACTTTCGTGTGTGCGCTCTCCAGACACCGTAAGCCGGAATGGAGGCGATGAATTCATCATTGTGCTTCAAGAAATGGAACAACCGAATCAGGCTGCCATTACTGCGCGAAGGGTGCTAAACGGGATGGCGGAGGCGCACAAGATCGGTGATGTCGCTCTTCATGTGACGGCGAGCGTGGGAGTGAGTGTCTATCCTGACGACGGTCCCGATGCGGAGACTCTGGTCAAAAACGCTGATACTGCGATGTACCAGGCCAAGGCAGCCGGGCGCGAGACGTTTCAGTTTTTCACCCCAGAAATGAACGTTAGCGCGGTAGAGCGGCAATCCGTCGAGGAGGATCTGCGCCACGCATTGGAACATCATGAGTTTGTGCTGCACTATCAGCCGAAGGTTGATGTGAAAACGGGAGCAACTGTAGGGGCGGAAGCGCTGATCCGGTGGAATCATCCCACTCGAGGCCTGCTCTCTCCCATGACGTTCATTCCAGTGGCGGAAGAGACGGGCCTCATTCTGCCCATCGGCGCCTGGGTTATGCGTGAGGCGTGCCACCAAGCCCAGTCCTGGAAGGATGCGGGCCTGAGCATCGGGAACATGGCCGTAAACGTCTCAGCCATCCAGTTCCGCGACGAAAAATTTCTCGAAGACCTGTTTTCAGTCCTCAGGCAGACCGGCCTGGACCCGCACTCTCTTGAACTGGAAGTGACTGAGGGCGTTCTTATGAATAATGCCGAAGTCGCAGCGTCCACGCTCAAAGCGGTTAGGGATATCGGAATTCGCGTGTCTGTCGATGACTTCGGAACGGGCTACTCGAGCTTGAGCTATCTTCGAAGGTTTCCTCTTGACTCGCTCAAGATCGACCAATCGTTTCTACACAGGATCTATGTGCCTCCCGACGACGCGATCATCGTGAGCGCAATCATCGCCATGGGACGATCCATCGGCTTGACGGTCATTGCTGAGGGAGTTGAAACCGTGGAAGAACTGGCATTTCTGAAAGCAAATGAGTGTGACGAGGCGCAAGGCTACTATTTCAGCCGACCGGTCCCAGCCGAAGAGTTCGCGAAGCTTCTCATCGCGGCATGACTTGTCTTCAACCGAATCCGTAATGAAGTCCCTGTGAAATGTCGAGTCTTCGAGTTTGTCCGCAAATTGGTAGCGCCGACCTCCTGGTCGGCTGTCCTGTGGGTCTCCCGACCCACAGGAGACATCTGGCAGCGAGGATGCTTCCGGTACAGCCGGTCTCCTACCCCAAGAAACAAAGACCGTTTCTTGGGAACCCCGGTCTGGAGACCGGCGATCCACTCCTTTCTCAATTCGCGGATAGTTTCTTATTGAGCAGTCTTGAGCATACCTGCGGTCGATTCTGCGAAATACTGATTTTAACGTCAACGGGTTTTCGTCGGCCTGCCGGAGAGTTCCAAATGCCAGAAAAATACGATGTCGCAACCGTCCTGGAACGTGAAAAGCAGGTCACAATTGATAAATGGTACGACCGCGTGGAGAAGGAAAAGGACATATCTGCCATCCCATTGAGCCGCGCCGATCGATGCGCTCACTTGCCGGAGATGTTTCACGACCTGGTGGGCCGCCTGCGGAACCCGCTCCCCTTGGGCACACGTGCCCTGACGTCATCGGCTGCCCACAATCATGGGACCTTGCGCCGTGAACAGGGCTACACCGCTGCGATGATCGTTGACGAATCGCGCATGTTGCAGGTCTCCATATTTCAGACACTCCAACTGCACGTGGAGGACACTGAACCTGGAGTGCTGCTGCTTTACGTGATGGCCATCGCCGATGAAGTTGACTCGCAACTGGCTCAGGCGATGTGTAAGCGTGACGTTCTGGCCGTCTGGACGAGGGGTGGGGCTTTGTGAGGGATGGGACCGTATGTGTCCACGATTGATTGAAGTGGACACGACTGGTCGTAAGA
>Ga0255353_1001638_pt1 | contig 12244 bp, 7 predicted proteins | sample HBST25metaG_FD_189941 | JGI IMG/M metagenome (GOLD analysis project Ga0255353, IMG submission 189941) | Peat soil microbial communities from Stordalen Mire, Sweden - H.B.S.T25 | ecosystem: Environmental > Terrestrial > Soil > Wetlands > Peat | place: Sweden: Norrbotten County, Stordalen Mire...
CGGTTGAGCAGTCGTGAGGATCAGGACCGAATGAAGAAGATCGCCTTAATTGCATTTTTGCTGATCGTATGCGTGGCGGCGGGCCGCGCCCAGGAAAGCCGCCAGGATATCAGCCTCAGCGGCACGGCTCTGGTTGAACCGTTCATCGCCTCGGCCACCGACGTACAAGTGAGCGCGAACCGCGCATTTGGCGCGCTGGTCAGCTACCGCTTCATGCTTACGCCCTCGAGCGCCATCGAGGCCAACTACGGCATTACCTACCAAAACAAGATCCACTATGTGATCAGCAACACCAATCATTACGTAGTGTTGACTCGCACCCAGGAGATGTCGGCTGCTTACGTTCGCAGCTTCAACTTCCGCAAGTACAATCCCTTCATCGAAGCGGGCCCGGGCGCGTTCATCTTCCTGCCCATCCGCAACTCCGGCACCACCTCGCTGGACGTCAAGCAGCAGACCGAAATCGGCGCCATCTACGGAGCCGGCATCGCTCGCGAGATCAGCCCCAGCTTCGACGTTCGCGCCGAGTTCCGCGGCATGATCACCAAGGTGCCCACCTTCGGCGACACATCATTCGGCACCAACAAGTGGTACAACGTCTACAATCCGGTGATCGGCGTGGCATACCACTTCTAACTCCGGCAGGCTTTGCGGTTGAAAGAAGGGGATGGGCTGAGGCTCATCCCCTTCTTTTTCTCCAAACGGCTGCATCACTTGAAGGTTGTGTTTCTTCACTGCCGCTGCGGAAGGACCTGCCAAATGGCCGGGTCTTCGTCGCCCAGAACCCAGGAACAGAAGCCTTCGAGGCCATTTTGCTGCGCCAGCTCGTAGCGCTCCTTGAATGTGCGCTGATCGGTGAAGAAGACCCATTCGCGCAACTGGTCGCGGTAAAAAAAGAACCATGCGCTTTTGTCTTCCTCGTCCCACTGAATACTGCTCTTGTAGGCTTGGGCGAGTTGCACGGCGTTGAGCGCAGTGACGGCGTCTGCGGTGGGATGCATCCTCATCTTGTCGGAGGCGGGATCTTTGATGGGCGTACCGGTGTACCAGTGATAGCCGTAGAGGGGAATGCCCAGCGAGAGCTTCTCTTTGGGGACGGTCTTGAGGGCGTAGTTGATATTGTCCACGGTCCACTGCCAGCCTGCGACGGGGCCGGGGGCAGTTCCGCTAGTGTGCTGATCGTAGGTCATCAGGCAGATCAGGTCGACGTATTTGGCCAAGGCTGCAATGTCATAAGCGCCGCGCCAGTCCGTGAACATCCACTTGGAATAACCACCCTGGCCTGGGTAGCCGGGCGCATTGGGCACGGTGGCGATGGTCAATTGCAATCTGGCCGCGTGCATCGCCTCGGCGGAAGTCTTCACCAGCGCCGTCAACAGCTCTCGATCCGTCCAGTCGATCTCCTCAAAGTCGAACTGGAAGCCGGTGTAGCCGTTGAGCCGGGATTCGCGGATCATCGCTTCGTTCAAGTGAGATTGTGCAGTGGCGCTGGTCAGCAGAGAGTGGAACTCCTTCTTGTTCATGAGCGAGACAATGGGCATCACGGGCAGCTTTTCTTCGTGCGCCCGCTTGAGCACGGCCGGGTCGGGAGCGCCGGTGACCAGCCCATTTTCATCCACCTGGTACCAGGTGGGCACCAGCAGATCGATCTGCGTGGAGTGCGCCAGGAACGAACGGATGGAGTCCGGAGACCTGGTCATGTAAAAAAGCGCCACAGGCGGCGCGGCCATCAGGCAGGGAACTGCCGCGAGAAAAAGGCAAATCAAGTAAAGAAGCCGTTTCATGGTGTATCTCCGATAGAAGTTTCATAGAACGGTTTGCGTAAATCGGCCTTGTATCAGGGCACGACTTCAGTCGTGCCGAAAAGAGTCAGGAAACAAAGGGCTTTAGCCCCTGAGGGATATTCCCTCACTGGCTGGAGGGCATTTGTGCAACCAGTTTCATAGCCAATATAGCTGCCCTGAGCGCAACCGATGTATCCTCACTCCATGCCCGAGGACATTTCCCCCACACCCGTTGAATCCACTGCCAGTCACAACAACCTGCTGGAACACTCAGCCAGTTCTTATCTGCGTTCGGCGCGCCATCAGCCGGTCCGGTGGCATCCGTGGGGCGATGCGGCCTTTGCCAAGGCTCAATCCGAGGACAAGCCCATCCTGCTCGACATTGGCGCCGTCTGGTGCCACTGGTGCCACGTGATGGACCGGGAGTCGTATGAGAACCCGGAGATCGCCGCAATTATCAACGAGCACTTTGTGGCCGTGAAGGTGGACCGCGACGAGCGGCCCGACATTGATGCGCGCTATCAGGCAGCTGTCTCGGCTATAACCGGGCAAGGCGGCTGGCCGTTGACAGTCTTTCTCACTCCCGATGGGCGGCCTTACTTTGGCGGGACGTATATTCCACCCGACGACCGCTACGGACGCCCCGGTTTTGGGCGTGTTCTCACCGCTCTCTCCCACGTGTGGCGGGAGCGGCGCGACGAGGCGCTGGAAACGGCCACGAGCGTCATGGCTGCCATCGAGCACAACGAGTCTTTTTCCGGCCGTGGAGGGCAACTCTCGCTGGCGCTGGTCGATAAGATTGCCAGCTCGATTCTCGCGCAATTTGATCCGCACAACGGCGGCTTCGGCTCGCAGCCCAAGTTTTCCCACCCGGCAGCTCTCGACCTGCTGCTGGAGGTGGGCTTGAATCGAGCTAACCAGCAAGCTGTTGATGCTTTCTCCACAACTCTCGAGAAGATGGCGCTAGGCGGCGTCTACGATCATTTGGCCGGTGGCTTTCACCGCTACAGCGTGGAGGATCACTGGCGCGTTCCGCACTTCGAGAAAATGCTCTATGACAACACCGAGTTGCTGCGCAACTATCTGCATGGCTATCAGAGCCTGGGCCGCCAGGATTTCCTTCGCACCGCCAGGGAGATTGTTGACTGGCTGGAAGCAACAATGAGCGACCGCGAGCGCGGCGGCTTCTTTGCCTCGCAGGACGCGGATATCAACCTGGAAGACGATGGCGACTACTTCACCTGGACTCTGGCCGAGACGCGCGATGCGTTGCAGGCCGCGGGATTTTCAGCGGACGAGTCGCAGATTGCCCAGCGCTACTGGGGCGTCCGGGAACTGGGCGACATGCACCACAACCCAGCCAAGAACGTCCTCCACCTTGACCAAACTCTGGAGGAAATGGCCACTGAAACGGGCCGTAGCGTGGACGATTTGCGCCCGTTGGTGGATGGGGCCCGGCGCACACTGCTTGCGGCGCGCGCTCAACGGTCCACGCCGTTCATCGACCGCACGCTCTACACGGGATGGAACGCCATGGCGGTGACGGCGTGCCTGGAGACGGCGCGGATACTTGGCAGAGATTCGGCACGCAAGCTGGCCTTGCTCACCTTGAACCGCTTGCTCGCTGAAGCCTGGGATGGCGGCCAAAGTTTGAGCCACGTCATTGTCTATGGCGATCAAGGTGACGGAGCACAGCCGCCGGAAAAGACGCCGGGCACGCTCGACGACTATGCCTTCACGGTTCATGCCTGCATGGATGCCTGGTTTTCGACGGGTGAAATGCGCTACTACCATGCAGCTGTCAAGCTGACCGATGCGATGATCGCCCGTTTCTACGACCGGCAAGCGGGAGCGTTTTTTGACGCTGCTGCGCCCGTTGACGGGGTTGCGCCTCTGGGCGCGCTGGCCGCGCGGCGAAAGCCTCTGCAGGACACGCCCACTCCGGCCGGTAACCCCACTGCCGCTTCCGCCCTGCTGCGCCTTGAAGCTCTCAGCGGACGCAGCGAATATCGCGAAATCGCCGAGGAGACGCTCGCCTCTTTTTCTGGAATTGTGGAGCACTTCGGCCTTTATGCCGGCTCTTACGGGCTGGCTCTGGAGCGGTTGTTGCTCGATCCGGTGCAGGTTGTGGTCATCGGTTCCGGCCCTCAAGCCAACCTTCTCGAAGCGCGAGCATTGGCCCGCTTTGCTGTCGACAAGACCGTGATGCGCATCGATCCGGGGCGGCTGGTCCCCGGAGGCATCCCTGAAGCGCTGGCCGAAATCCTGCTGGAAGTTCCAAAGCCAGCCGGAGCAGAAGCCTGGGCGATCATTTGCCGCGGACGCAGTTGCCTTCCGCCGGTCACCGATGCCGCGGCGCTTGCGGAAGCGTTGAAAAACCCGGTTTAAAGACGGGAGGTCAGCCGGCCTGCCACCTGAACGTGCCTTCTGCGGCCTATAAGGAAGAAAACGGAGGCTTCGCGCTCGATGGAGTCCTTATTAACCCGAAATGCCGATAAAACTTCAAGAGTGCGTAGCTCCAGCGGCTGTATTGTAAAAGGAACGCATGAGGCGGTTTGATTCAGTCCGGATTCTGGCCTGTTTGTTGTTTTTTTCGGCAACCTTGCAGGCGCAGCAGTATGTTTTTCGTGCCTTTCATCAGGCCGAAGGGCTCAAGAACCTATCGACTAGCTCTCTGGCGACCGACCGCTCCGGTTTTCTGTGGATGGGCACAGAGAATGGCGTCTACCGTTTTCTAGGCTCCGGCTTTGAGCGGTACGGGGCGGAGCAGGGGATTGCTGAACTCGATGTCCGGGACGTAGTTTCGGATCCGAACGGCACGATCTGGGTAGTCACCAACGGGAATCTATATCACTGGGACGGGAAACGGTTTATCCCCGCGGGGCGAGATCCAATCGTGGTCGCGGGCCCGCGGCGCCTTGTTGTTGAAGATGCGCGCCACCTGTTGGTTGTGGAAAATGAGCAGACCTACCGGTTGGAGCACGATGCCGAAGGGAGAATGCTCTCTTTTCTGCCGCTGTTTTCGGGCCGAATGCTGGCTTCCCTGCCGGATCTGGCTCATGTGGCCAGCCTGAGTGTAGTGCGGGAGCCTGGGGGGGGACTTCGCTTCTGGGCTGGCTGCGGCAAGGGCCTCTGTTCCTGGCTGGAACACGAGACCGGGGCTGCCGGCGAGTGGTCTATATTGCAAGGGTCGGCCACCGGGGCTCCCGTTCAACTGCGCGAGAGCTTGGTGACCAAGTGGGACATAGACAAGGGCCTTGCCGCCGACCGCTGGGGTGGTGTTCTCCTGGATCGCACCGGAACACTCTGGGCTGCGGGCGCGGCTCATGTGGCCGTCCTGACGCATGGGTCTGCCCGCTTTGTCGATCACTCTATCCCAGGCCCCGCTTTGGATGGAGTTTATAGTCACGCCCCCCTGGTGCAGGATCGGCAAGGCAGAATTCTGGCTCCCACCGAAGAGGGAATTGCCCGCTGGAATGGAACCGGCTGGCAGATGATTGGCCGGGCCAACGGGTTAGAGCGCGCCAGTCATATTATGAGTCTTGCCTTCGACCCGGCTGGCGACCTTTGGATCGCCAGCCGGGGAGACGGACTTTACTTGTGGCTCGGCTATGGGAACTGGGAAGGCTGGGGTGACCAGCAGGGACTGCCTTCCAGATCCATCTGGGCCATAGCCCCGGCAAACGCAAGTAGGGCCTTCTTGGGAACGGAGCGCGGGCCTGCATGGATCGATCCGCGCAGTGGTCTGGCCGGTTCGCTGCCAACCCAGCGGCGGTGGACCATGGGTCTAACGAGCGGAATGTTGGCCAATCGCGACGGCTCCTTGTTGGCGGGGACAGCTTCAGGCATCATCCTGCACATCGATCCCAAGACGAGAAGAGTCGAGCAAACGGGGAAAGTGCCAGCGCGCATTGTCAGTGCTGTTGAGGATTCCTCCGGCCGCGTGTTTATTGAAACGCATGAAGGGATTTATCTCCGTGAAGCCGGGGTCCCCAGCGACAGGTCTTCGTCGCAGGGGTGGAAGGCCGGGGTCCCCAGAGGCAGGTCTTCGTCGCAGGGGCGGAAAGCCGGGGTCCTTTCGTCCACATTCTCCAAGGTTAAGGCCGTGGATTCCTTGCTGGGGAATTCCAGATGGGTTTATGGGGGATGTATATCACCTGACGGCGCTGCCTGGTTTCTGGGCAATAATCGGCTGGTGAGATTCAAGGATGGAGTGTGGACTGCGCCGCCGATTGATGGACTGCCTGAGCTGCACGGCGACTTACTGGCCGTTTCATGCGCGCGGGATGGCGCGATCTGGGTTACAGGGGATCAGACCGGCACATGGCGTCTGGCTGCGGGCAAAGTACGGATGCAGGCCTGGCAACTCGAATTTCCGCCCGAGCTACGCACCCTTGCTCCTCTAGCAATCCTGGTGGACCATCGTGGATGGGTCTGGGTGGGGGCCGATATGGGCCTGGTGGTGTGGAATGGCCGGAGCTGGCGCCACCTCACCCAGGAGAGCGGGCTGATCTGGAACGATGTCAATGAAGGGATGCTGCGTGAAGCTGCTGATGGCTCGCTGTGGATTGGAACCAGTGGCGGAGTCAGTCACCTGATGCATCCCGAGCGGGTCTTCGATGAGATTCCGGTGGCTGTTTCGTTGACGGAGTTTCGACGCGGCGAAACGAATTACCTCCATGCTCAGCAGATTACTATGCCATGGCGTGGTGCGCCGCTGCGTTTTCGCATCTCTTCGCCTACCATGCGCAACCTGAGTGAGCTGGTTTTGAAAATACGGATGGTGGGATACCAGTCGGAGTGGATGGAAACCCAGACCGGCAACGCGACTTTTGCCAGCCTTCCTCCGGGGAAGTTTACGTTTATGGCGATAGCTTGTAATCCAAGCCTGAATGCCTGTTCTGTTCCGGTCAAGGTTGACTTTGAGGTCCTTCCGCCTTGGTGGAGAACCTACTGGTTTTATGGGTTGTGTGTCCTGGCGTTTCTGCTTTTGCTGGCCGCCTCCATTCATCTTTACTCCCGGCAGTTGCGCGCAACAAGCCTTCATCTGGAGATGCTGGTTCGCGAGCGCACCAGCGAACTGGAGGCAAGCCGCGAGCAGTTGCGCATCCAGGCCACCCACGACGGGCTCACTGGAATGTTGAACCGCGTAGCCATTTTGCGCGCTCTAACGGCGGAGACAGAACGCGCGCTGCGGGAGAAGCGCACCATCGTTGTGGCGCTGGTTGATCTGGACCACTTCAAGCGCATCAACGATCTCTACGGGCACCTGGCTGGCGATGAGGCTCTGCGCTGGTTTGCCGCGGCGGTCGGAGCCGCTATCCGCGCTTATGATCACGCCGGCCGGTACGGCGGCGAGGAGTTTCTGTTGACCCTGGCCGAGGTTCCGCGCGACGCTGTCGAACAGAGATTGGTCAGCCTCCAGAATTCGATCTCCAATCTGAAAGTCTGTGCGCGCGGTTCCGCGTTCACACTCAACTGCAGTATGGGCGCGACCGTATTCGACCCCTCCACTGGAACCACGGCCGTCGAGTCGCTGCTCACAATCGCCGACGAGGCTTTATATGCCGCCAAAGCCGAGGGCCGCAATCGCGTCGTCTTCCGCCTTGCCGTCTCCTCGGGCACCGGCGAGAACGCGCAAGCAGCCCCCCATCTTCCTGTTGAAGAATGAGCTATAAGGACCAAGCGCCATTGGAATTCCCAACTGCGACGGGAATGTGAGGCGTTCGTGCCAAGGCCTTAGAGTTGTTGCGGCACGGAGCCGCATGGGCACCTCGCTCAGGATGATTCCGTCCGCTAATCGATTAGGTTGCTTGCACGACCATTGCAAGGTCCGTTGACGAGATGAGCCATCCTGCACAGAATTACGCTTGGAGATGAGCGATCCTATCGTTGCTTCAAAGGAAGTAGTTCGCCACGGCCGGGATAACTGCCTAACTTAGGCATCCTGTACCGGGCAAAATCAAGGAGAATCGAGTGGAATTCAGGAAGAAATTTGCAGTTGTCATCGGGTCGCTCGCCGTGCTTGCGCTGTCGTTGCCGGTATGGTCGCAGGACACCACGCAATCCACCACCACTACAACACAGGCTCCGGCAGATGGGCCGCAAACCAGAACCACTCAGACCACCAAGGAAAAAACGAAGTACAAGCACCATCACAAGAAGGAGAGGACAGAGACGCAAAAGACGACGACAACCACGGAACCACCCCAGGAGCGGCAGACCCAAACCACAACCACGACCACAACTCCGCCGCAGTAATTCCGGCAAGCCGGCCAAAACGCTCGGAATCTCTGCGCCCTTCACTCACTGCTCAAGGGATTGCCCTCTTTTGGCTTGAGCGTGGTTGGGTCGTGTTCCGGCGCGGCCTCTGCGGCTGGCCGGTTGCGTCCGCCTGTAACCTTGTCCAGAAACGTGTTGAAGACCCGGTTGGGGTCGCCGGGCAACATCCCCTGCTCTTCGAGCGCCAGTCGAACGCGCCGGCGAAACTCCCGCACAGGAGCGTATTGCTGCGTCGCCAGCGTCTTGAAGACCACTGGAAAAATCTGCTCCGAGCCTTTAATCGCATCCACGCCAAGAATCTGCGGATCATCCACGAATACTTTCCGGAATTCGGCGCTGTTGCGGATATCCATGGCAATACTTTTCAACAGCTCCAGCACCTTGTCGGGGTTGGCGGAAAAATCCACGCTTACGTTGACCGTGGCCACCGAGTAGCCCACACTGAGATTGGCCACGGTGGTGATCTGCGAGTTCGGAATGATGTACAGCGTCCCATCGCCGTCGCGGATCGTGGTCTTGCGCAGGGTCATCGCCTCCACCGTTCCGGTCAGGCCCGCCAGCCGCACGGTGTCTCCCACGCTGAACTGGTCTTCGATGAGGATGAGTATGCCGTTGAGCATATCGCGCACAATATTCTGTGCCGCCAGGCCGACGGCCACTCCTGCCACTCCGGCTGAGGCCAGCAGCGGCGCAAGATTAACCCCGAAAGCGTCCAGAATCTGCAATCCGGCGATCAGTCCAATGACCGCCAGCCCCGTAGCGTGAATCACCCCGGAGAGAGTCTTTACCTGCGCGACACGGGCCGTCTCAGCCGCGTGCCGCTCGGCCACATGAATCATTCTGGCCGTTAGCAGGCGCAGTAAGCGGGTGAGAATAAAAGCGATGATTGCAATGACGAGCAGGTGCGGCAACTTGGTGTGGATAAATTCCTGAGCGTCCACAGCCCATTCGTCCAGCACCTTCCCCAGAAACCGCCCTTCCGCGAACAGGCCCGTCCTCATTGCCAGCAAAATTGGATGCATCACAGAACTCCTGCACTCTAGATTAGATTGCCAGAAGGGTTTGGGTTGTTACAATCGGGGATGTGAGCTGATGTTCTCTGCGAACGAAAAACAGACTATTTGAGGGGTAAAGGAAATGGAACTGCTAGCTTCCAGCGTCCGTGAGTCTGTGTCGGCAGGCAACGGCAGCCTGAGTTCTCGGCAATTGGTTGAAATCTACCGGTGGATGCTTCTTTCCCGCCGCGTGGATGACCGCGAGATCCTGCTCAAGCGCCAGCAGAAAATCTACTTCCAGATCTCCGGCGCAGGCCACGAGGCGCTGGGTGTGGGCGCGGCCCTGGCCATGCGCCCCGGTTACGACTGGTTCTTCCCTTACTATCGCGATCGCGCCCTCTGCCTGGCGCTGGGCGTTACGCCGGAAGAGATGCTCCTGCAAGCCGTTGGAGCGGCCACCGATCCGGCCAGCGGCGGACGCCAGATGCCCACGCACTATGGCAGCAGCGAACTGAATATCGTCAGCCTCTCGGCTGCCACCAGCACCCAAATGCTTCATGCCGTTGGCTGTGCCGAGGCCGGCCGCTACTTCAGCAGAAATCCAGAAGCCGCCGCGAAAGCTGAGGGCGACTACCGAGCCTTCCGCGAGGTGAAATTTCACGGCGATGAGGTGGTCTACGCCTCGTTGGGCGAGGGTTCCACTTCTCAGGGAGAGTTCTGGGAGGCCCTGAACACCGCCTCGAACAGAAAGCTGCCCGTCATTTTCTGCGTGGAAGACAATGGCTATGCCATCAGCACACCGGTCGAGGTGAATACGCCCGGCGGCAACATCTCCCGCCTGGTGGCCAACTTCCCCAATTTCTACTTCGCCGAAGTGGACGGTACCGATGCGGAGGCCAGTTTTCTGGCCTTTCAATCGGCCGTTTTACACTGCCGCGCCGGCAAGGGGCCTGCGTTTGTGCATGGCCACTGCGTGCGGCCTTACTCCCACGCCTTCTCTGACGACGACCGTCTCTATCGCACCCAGGCCGAGCGCGAGGCCGACGCCCTGCGCGATCCGCTGGTCCTGATGCGGACGCGCCTGTTGCGCGAGGGCATCCTGACCGCCGAAGAAATCGCCGCGTTGGAGCAGTCGCTCGACCAGAAAGTCGCCGAGGCAGCCGAGCTCGCCCTTCAAGCGCCACTTCCCATAGTCGAAGAAATTACCCGGAACGTTTACTCCGAGGATCTGGACCCCACCAGCTCAGCCTTTGCCACCGAACCGGCAGCCTCGCCGGTTTCAACTGCCGACAAGGAAAAGTCCTCGCAGGACGCGAAGTCCTCGCAGGACGCGAAGCCCCGCACGATGGCCGACCTTATCAACGCCTGCCTTCACGATGAGATGCGCCGCGATCCCCGCATTGTTGTCTATGGCCAGGATGTGGCCGATGCCAGCCGCGAAGCCGTTTTGGCCGAGGTCAAGGGCAAGGGCGGCGTCTTCAAGCTCACCGCTGGCCTGCAATCCGAGTTCGGCTCCGAGCGCGTCTTCAACTCGCCGCTGGCTGAGGCTAACATCGTTGGCCGCGCCATCGGCTACGCAGTGCGCGGCATGAAGCCGGTCGTCGAGATTCAGTTCTTCGACTACATCTGGCCTGCCTATCACCAAATCCACAATGAACTGTCCCTGATGCGCTGGCGCTCCAATGGCGAGTGGGCCTGCCCGGTGGTGATTCGCGTGCCCATCGGCGGCTACCTTACCGGCGGCGCCATCTATCACTCGCAATCCGGCGAGAGCCTTTTCACGCACATTCCCGGCCTGCGCGTCGTTTTCCCGTCCAACGCACTGGACGCCAACGGTCTGCTGCGCACCGCCATTCGCTGCGATGATCCGGTGCTGTTTCTCGAACACAAGCGCCTCTACCGCGAGACTCACGACCGCGCGCCCTATCCGGGGCCGGAGTTTGCCATCCCCTTCGGCAAAGCCCGCATCGTGCGTCCCGGCGCTGACCTCACGCTCATCACCTATGGCGCTCTTGTGCCCCGCTCGCTTCAGGCCGCCGAACGCGCCAAGCGAGAGCACAACATCGATACGGAAATCATCGACCTTCGCACGCTGAATCCCTATGACTGGGAGGCCATCGCCGAGTCGGTCAAAAAGACCAGCCGCGTAATCGTCGCCCACGAGGACATGCTCAGTTGGGGCTACGGCGCTGAGATCGCCGCCCGCATTGGAGATGAACTGTTTGACTATCTCGACGCCCCTGTCCGCCGCGTCGGCGCACTGGACACCTTTGTTGCCTACCAGCCGATTCTGGAAGACGCCATCCTCCCCCAGCCCGAGACCATCTTCAAAGCCATCGTGGATTTGAAGGCGTTTTAGCTTTTGAGCTGCTTGGCCGGTGACCCGTTCATCAATCCCGAAGAATCACCAAGAGTTATGATAAACTGTGCCCCGTTCATCGCGGCACTATCGCGATGAGCGGGCGGGTGGCTTGAGGTTAGATCGTGGCCGGACTAGGATAGAGCCATGCCGTATGGTCTGAAACGGTTCCAGAAAGCGGAAGCTCTTCACTTCATCACTTTCAGTTGCTTTCACCGTCTCCCTTTTCTCGATACGCCGGACCCCAAGAACACATTCGAAGCCGTACTGGAACTGACTCGCACACGACATCAGGCAAGGGTCTACGCCTACGTCTTGATGTCCGAGCACGTCCATTTGCTCATCAACGAGCCGCCATCGATCCTCGTGGCCCAGTTTCTCAAAGCCGTCAAGCAGATCACTTCGCGTAAACTGAGAGGCCAGCGCGAGAAGTTCTGGCAGGAACATTACTTTGACCGCAATGTCCGAGGTGAGGCGGCTCGCTCCGAAGGGATCCGCTACATTCATCGAAATCCGGTGAAGCGCGGATTGGTTGCATATCCTGGCGACTATCAATGGAGCAGCTTCAACCATTACGCGACCGGCGTTCGAGGAGCGGTTGAAATCGAGTCAGAGTGGACAGCAAGCCTTCGCCGCCCACTCATCGCGATAGGGCCGCGATGAATGGGGCACAGCTTTCCATCTTGCCTAATGAATGAGGGAAGTTGAATCGATGGGTGGGCCATGCAATATAAAAGGGCGCCCCTTTCGTGTAAGCTGCGGTTGCTGTGCTGAAGCAGACAACCAAAGCCAACAGAGAGGAACACCCAGATGAATAGTGTGCG
>Ga0255353_1001639_pt1 | contig 12219 bp, 7 predicted proteins | sample HBST25metaG_FD_189941 | JGI IMG/M metagenome (GOLD analysis project Ga0255353, IMG submission 189941) | Peat soil microbial communities from Stordalen Mire, Sweden - H.B.S.T25 | ecosystem: Environmental > Terrestrial > Soil > Wetlands > Peat | place: Sweden: Norrbotten County, Stordalen Mire...
GAGAAACTCTGTTCTGTGGCTGTGTAGCGTTTGTTGCCATTGAATGGCCCGCTCCAGCTATTACCTGCACGAAAAACAACTCCCAAACTCCTGCCAACCACAACAGGGCAAATGGAACCCACCTTGCGCACAGGCATACAGAATCAATACAACGCATTTTAGCAGACCTGAGTCGGCGTTACAACGTTTGTGAACTATATATTGCCACGCGCAGAATGTGACGGCCGTCACATTCTGCGCATTAGAAATGTCACAGATTTCTATTAGGGCTGAGTCAGCACACGTTGATTCATGTTTGGGAATGGGCGTTGATTTTCTGACTACGACTCCTGTGAATTTCCGGCTACAGCGTTTTCGATTCTGCTCTTAACAGAAACCTGGAAGCCAAGTGGCTTTTTCCTTAAGAAAAAGCCACCTTGCACGCTACCACAATGTCTACATGTGAATCGAAAACGCTCTAAGCATGTTTAGTATGTCGCCAAGGCGGAGGAGGCGGAAGGTTCGCCCGTCCACGACGAAATGATTCGGGAAACACGCCATATTTGGAAGCGCCTTTCTGTGCTCACGTTCTTATGCATATGTATCCAAAGCTCGTGCTAGACTCAGCATATGGATTTTCGTGTTAAAGGGGCATTGGAGGTTACGGCTTGAACTGTGTTCGCAATCTGCGCGGATTCCGCGTGCGCAAGATCGGGCAGGTTGGGGTTCTTGTCCTGATGTTCCATCTGTCGACAGCGATATACGCACAATCTCCGTCTCAGAGTAGTAACGCGGAAGGGACACTGAGTCCGAGCACGTTGGACTGTTCCGACCCGTTGCTGCAAGGTACGCAAGAGTGCTCTGGACAGACTCAACAGGGAACAACTTCGCTTCTGACTCAGCAAACGCGCTCCACGCTGTCGGGTGAATATAGCACCCAGTCAGGAAATGACACCAAGAATTATTCCGATATTGAGCAACTGTCTCGCCCGTCTACGGCACGGAATCAAACGCCACTTCCTCCCGAGCCTCTGACGGAATTCCAAAAGTTCGTCGCCTCAACAACGCGGCAGATACTGCCGATCTTTGGCGCAGATCTCTTTCGTAAAGTGCCCTCCACGTTTGCACCCCTGGACATGACTCCTGTTCCATCCGATTTTGTTATTGGTCCTGGCGACGAACTGCGTATCCGCGTATGGGGACAGGTAAATTTTCAAACCAATGTGCGAGTGGACCGCTCAGGTGAGATATTCCTTCCTCAGGTTGGTCCAGTACATGTTGCGGGCATAGCCTTTTCAGCGCTCGACGCACAACTGCACACCGCTATCAGGCGCATCTATCGCAACTTCGATCTCACCGTGGACGTAGGTCAGATTCGCGCCATTCAGGTATATGTGTCTGGTCAGGCACGTCGGCCAGGCGTCTACACCATAAGCTCGCTGAGTTCACTGGTCGATGCATTGTTCGCCAGCGGCGGCCCCTCGGTGCAAGGCTCGATCCGCCACATTGAACTACGTCGCGGCAGCACGGTAATAACAGACTTCGATCTTTATGACCTGCTCATTCACGGCGACAAATCAAAGGATGTGAAGCTGCAGTCCGGTGATGTAATCTTCATTCCTCCAGCCGGCCCACAGGCAGCAGTCACAGGCAGCGTGCGAAATCCCGCCATATACGAATTGCGGGCAAACGAGACACTGTCGGGCCTTCTCACAGATGCGGGAGGCATCTCCTCGGTTGCCTCGGAAGCACGTGTCTCCATTGAGCGTATTGACAATCATCGTGACCGGCACGCTATGGAGGTAGCCTACGATGCGAACGGCTTGGCGACTCCACTGGCCGAGGGCGACTTGGTGCGCGTTTATTCCATCGTGCCCATATACCGAAAGACGGTCATCCTTCGCGGCAATACGGCGAATGCAGGCCGCTTTGCCTGGCACCCTGGCATGCACATCAGCGATCTGATTCCAGATAAGGAATCGCTGATCACGAGGAATTACTGGTGGAAGCGAACGCAGCTCGGACTGCCTGCACCTGAGTTTGAGCCAACGCCGGGTTTTGACCGTATGCGCCAGCCGACGGAAAACCACGCCGTTACAATCGGACCTCTTCCTCAAGAGCACGTGAATGCACTGAATCAGTCAGGATTGGAACAGGACCAGTACGAGGTCCAACAGGCCCAGGCCGGCATCCAACAGAATCCGTCTGGACTGCAGCAAAGCCAGAATCCGAGTGCACAACAGCGAACTGGAAGCATTTCACTGGCAGCCGCGCAGAACACACTCTCCGGTCGCGCCCTTCCTCCTACACAGCGAACCGAGGTTCGAATGATCGCGCCCGAGATCGATTGGGATTATGCCGTCATTGAGCGCCTTGACCCGGAGACCCTGAAAACTGTTCTGGTTTCGTTTGACCTGGGCAAGCTCGTGCTGCAACATGACGCATCCCAGGATTTGGAACTACAAGCGGGAGACATACTCTCGATCTTCTCGGATGACGATATACGCGTACCCATTGCGCAGCAGACCAAGCTAGTCCGGCTAGACGGCGAATTCGTGCACTCTGGCGTGTACACCGCACAGCCCGGTGAAACGCTGCGTCACCTGGTGGAGCGAGCCGGAGGGCTTACACCCAATGCTTACCTCTACGGCTCAGAATTTACTCGTACATCGACACGCGCTGTGCAGCAATCGCGAATTGACGAATATACCCAGAACCTGAGCATGCGAATCCAGCGCAGCAACTTGGCCATGGCGGCGTCTGCAACGAATTCAGCGCAGGATATGGCAACCGGCGCCGCAGCCCAGAATAACGAGCAGAATCTTCTTGCCAGCCTGCGGCAAATTCGCGCTACGGGCCGTATCGTACTGAGGTTTGCGCCCGACAGCAGTGGTACGAGCAACCTACCAGAGATCGCCATGGAAAGCGGAGATAGCTTCATCGTTCCGCCCGTTCCGGCCACAGTGAATGTTGTCGGTGCAGTATACGATCAGAATTCATTTTTATACGCACCGGGACAAAAAACCGGGGCATACTTGCAACAAGCTGGTGGACCCAACAGGGATGCCGACTGGAAGCATGAGTTCATCATCCGCGCCGACGGCGAGGTTGTAAGCCGCGAAAGGGGCAAGACAATCTGGAACGGCGACGAATTCAATCACGTGCGCATCAATCCAGGAGATACCATCGTGGTCCCGGAGAAGACCTTCAAGCCCTCCGCACTGCGCGGCGTGCTCGACTGGTCGCAGATGTTCTCTCAATTTGCGCTGGGCGCAGCAGCGTTAGACGTAATTCAATAACATGCCTCTGAAGCATTCTCATTGCAGCACGCAGACCAGGAACCGATGATGACAGAAACGCCGTTTCCTGAACCGAATGAGCAGACTGCGACCTGCGGAACCAGCGGCAACTGGTCGGGCCCTGACAGAGCCCAAGGAACAAGAGTAGCTGAGCACATTGCAGGGTTGTATTTCAGAAGTAGATGTCGCATGCAGCTGCCCATATCCGCTACAAGATCGCATGCCAGATAGCTACGTCTCAAGGCCGCCGTGAAAACTCGCGAAAGCGCGCCATCCAGGACCATGACCCCGTCGGCATAAGCGGCCTCTGGATAGAGATCGAAACACCAATGCACAATCTTCGTATCCGGATGTAACAATCACCACACCGGCGCGATTAACACGTTGAAGATTGGGCCCGTAACCATGAGGATCGCCTCGCGAACATTCCTTCTCCGAAGCGCCAAGCCCGCCCAGCAGTCAATCATCCAAGCTGTATTAAACACCCTTCCAAAAGCTGTGGCCTGCCTCAATACAGGACGCCATATTTTCTGAATCCGGACACCGCGCCAGACTTCACCCGTCTGATAACACTTTTCAGGGTTCCTGCTGTCCCGGTTGCTGGGAAAGGCAGTAACATCCCATCCGCTTTCATAACGAGAGAACCAACATGGCATAAGTGGAAGTCGTGGAGGTTATTTGTAATCTGCTCGGAGGCTGCGCTTCCGAGATACAGCAACTCTGGAACAGCTATAAAGGTTGCAGTCGAAAATGCCCGGCATCTCTGCCGGGCATTTTCAATTTTGAAGGGCTGCGAAAGTTACTGGTTAGCCGGGGGAGTCATGGTGGGTTCCTTGCCAGGCTTGGCAGGCTCGACACCGGGCACGACGGGCGCGGTCTTCACATCGCCAGTGGCGGCCTCGTTCAGGTTGATGCCGTAGTGCTGAAGTGTAGATGCCAAGGTCTGATAAAGTCCCGCTCGGTCCTTGGCATAGGTGGCATGAGCCGTGATCAGGCTGGCCTCGGCCGTGGCCAGATTGCGCTGCTGCAGGAGTACATTGGCGGTAGTGGAAGCGCCCAGACGCAGCTTCTTGATTTCGTCATCGAGACTCTGCTGGTTGTAGTCCCTGGCGGCGAGGGCGGCCTCGACCTGCGTACGGTCATTGGTGAGGGCGAACTTGGCGTTCACGACCTGCATGCGAATCTGTGTATAGAGTTGCCCAAGCCGCAGTTCAGCCTGCCGGTACTCCATCAGAGACCGTGCTTGCACCGATTGCGCATAGCGATTGCGAAGGGGAATGGTGATATTGAAACCGATGCCCTTGTCGGGAGCCGAGTTGTTGAAGGCATGATCGAACGCCGTGCCATAGCCACTGGAACCGGTCGGGCAACCTCCGCTGCCACAGTAAGAGGTGTCGATATCCTTATTGAGGGAACCCGCAATTCCCTGCCCGGACAGATATCCATAGATATCGAAAGTGGGGAGCAGGGCATTGCGCGCGCCCTTCAGCGTGATCTCGTTGTTGCGGAGCGTCAGCACCGCCTGTTCCAGTTCCGGCCGGCGCTCGAAAGCCTCCTGCACCAGAGCTTCAACTGGCTGCTGCTCCTCAGAGATTGGCTCAAGGCTGACGCGGTCAGTGGGAATCACGGGCGCTGCTGAAAGTGCTGGCTCGTTAAGGTTACGGGCAACGGCCTGCTTGATGATCTGCTGCTGATAGTTAAGGGCGTTCTGGGAGCTAATAAGTGACTGCTTGTCAGTGGCGACGGTCGACTCGGCATTGATGACATCAAGCGGAGCCATGGTGCCGATTTCCAACTGCTTGCGGTTGTCGTCGAGCAGCTTGCTGCTCTGTTCCAGGGCGCGCTCCTTGGCCTGCACATCCTCGTAGGCCTGCACGAGACCCCAGTAGATGGTCTCGACCTGATTCACAGTATAGAGAATCTGCTGGCGGAATGAAGAATCCGTAATGCGGCGGTTGTTTCGCGCCTGATACATGAAGCGCTTGTTCACCCAGATGCCGGCGCCTTGCAGCAGGTGCTGGGTCACGGTGGCTTTATAGTTAGAGCTCAATTCCGGGCTGTAGAGCGTGACCGAGTTGGTGGTGGTCGCATAAGTATTGTTGAAGGCAACCGCAAGATTTGTGCCTGTGACGAAGCCCTGGTTGAAGGTGAAATCGTAGGTGTTGGTCGTGCTGGTGCCACCGGTGTAGAAACTGGTGGACGGCGCGTGATCTCGATCAAACTGAATTGCCGCCGTCACGCTGGGGTCAAGGCTCTCCGGATCTGGACCGGCGCCAGCCGTCGTCATCGTCAGGCCGCTTGTGCCAGAGCCTGCGCCGCCGGAACCCACGGTTGTGCCTCCTGGCCCGCCGCCGCTGGTCGATGCCGAAGAAGCACCCGTCAAAGTATTGGCAAGAATGCCTGTAGAGACACCGAGCAGGGAGTTTCCAGTACTGGCACGCAAAATATCCGTGTCGGCAATATCTAGGTCGTAACGGGCAATGGCAATGTCGTAGTTGTTCTCGATTGTCAAAGCAATGGCATCGGAGAGGCTCAAGTAGATTTTGCCGTCCTTCACGAGATCGGTGAGACGCACCGAATTGGCAAAGCTGGCTTTGCCGATGCTCGTGGCCTTGTACCTGTTGATGGGATCTCCCCGGAGCGTGTCGAAGGACTTGGAAAAATCACGCGCGGTGGGATGCAGCGAAAAAGGCTCGGTGAAAACCGGCACCGGAGCGGAAGGCAGCTCAGATGCGGCTTTTTCAGGAGCCTTGGTCCCGGGCGCCGTCTGCTGTGCAAAGCCTGATGGCACGCACGATGCCACGGCCAGCATGACCGCAGCTACTGCGCACAACCAGCTGCGCGAACCAGTAGATGAAATCCCCTGCCTGTCAAACACACTTGCACGGTACAAATGCATGGTTCCTCTCCACGAATTGCTGAAGCATATGGGGTGCTATTTTTCAAGACGTTCGAAGAGCCTCTTCGGACGCAATTTTGTGACTTTCTCCGCAGCGGTTTTGTACTGCCAGTGTATTGGGTCACCTTGCAGTACGCAAACGACGCCCGGCTCGTTCCCTGCATCGCGATTTTCGCGGTTCCCGGCGGCCAGTCCGCCATCCGATGCAAAAGCTGAGTATATCCCACTAATGCTATAGATACAGGGAGGCGCCACAGTCGGGTACCCTGATATGCAAGCGGATAACGATGAACGACTTTTCCCAAAACGCGCTGGAACTGCATACTTGGAAACTGACCCTGGCCTATGACGGGACGGATTTCCGGGGTTGGCAAGTGCAGCCGGGGCTACCTACCGTCCAAGGCGAGTTGCAGGCAGCGCTGGGGCGCATTACCGGCGAAACGCCCCTGCCCCAGGGCTCGGGACGAACCGACGCCGGAGTGCATGCGCTGGCCCAGGTGGCCAGCTTTCAATTGAAAGCCCCAATTCCGCCGGAAAACCTGCACCGCGCGCTGAACCGGACGCTGCCTTCCTCCATACGAATTCTCGAAACAAAGACGGTACGAAGTACCTTCCATGCCCGTCACTCGGCACGAGCGAAAACCTATGAGTACAGAGTTTTCCGAGGAGAGATATGCTCTCCCTTCCTGGCGCGGTATGTCTATCCCTGCCCATGGCAGATGGATGTGGAGATTCTGCAAGCGTGCGCACGGATGTTCGAGGGGGAACACGACTTTTTGAGCTTTGCGGCAACCGATCCGGACATAACAAACCGCAGCCTGGCCGCCAGCCCGGAAGCTGACCCGGCGGAAGAAACATCGGCGATTCGGACGATTTACTCGTCGACGTGGGAGCAGTGGCCGGACGAAGCCGGAGATCAGTTGGTTTATCGCGTCCGGGGAAACGGCTTCCTGCACCACATGGTGCGGAATCTGGTGGGAACCATGCTGGATGCGGGCCGAGGCCTAATCCGCGCGGAAGAGATTCCAGCGATTCTGGCTGCCCGCAGTCGCTCCGTCGCCGGACCGACAGCCCCGGCGCGAGGACTGTTTCTTTGCTCGGTGGAATACGATGAGAACGATTTTCGGCACAAAGCCGATATGAATTCATATGTAGTACTTGATAAGGATCATATTTAGACCGATAATGATCTTTTGGAGGCCTCATGCGCTATTCAACTCAGATCAAGCCCATCAGCTATGTGAAAGCACACGCTGCGGAACTTCTGGACAAGATCACGGAAGAACGCGAGCCGATCATTATTACCCAGAACGGCGAGGCGCGAGCGGTGCTGGTGGATGTGGCCAGCTACGACGAGTTAATGCAGGAAACCCAGGTTCTGCTCAAAGTCCTTGCGCTGGCAGAAAAGGAGATTGAGGCCGGGGAGACGGTCCCAGTCGAAGAGGTCATGGCAGAGTTCGGCGTAGAGGCCTTGCAAGCCTGATGGCGTTTACGATCCGGTTTACCGTGGGCGCGCGGAACGATCTGCGAGCCATTCATTCCTTTATCGCGAAAAACGACTCTCCGGAAAGCGCAGACCATGTTGTACGGGAGATCGTTCGAGCGGTTCTGAACCTGCGTGAGTTTCCGGACCGCGGGACGCACCCGCCGGAACTGCTCGCATTGGGCAACCGCACCTATCGCCAGATATTCTTCAAGCCGTATCGCATCTTGTACCGGATTCGCTCTGGTATGGTGTTTATCGCGGTCATTGCCGATGGGCGGCGTGATATGGCGTCGTTACTGGCGAGACGGTTGCGACAAAGCTGAGCAGATTTTTTGAAGTCCGTTTGTACTCCGATACTAATTTTTGACCACCCGAGAAACGCACAGACTGTTCCCTGCTAACCTGAATCCATCTATATGCCGCGGTTTCCCCCTATCTCGTATTTTTCGCGCGTAACGACGTTGGCCGAGCAGAGGCCGGTCCATGCGGCATTCGCGTGGCTGCATGGAAATCCGAAGACAATCATGGACTGGCAAGCGGAGATGGTGCGAATTCCGGCGCCTCCCTTTGGCGAACAGGCGCGCGGCAAATGGTTGGCAGCGCGATTTGCCGAGGCTGGGCTGTCGGCGGTCCAGATCGACACCGTGGGCAACGTGCTTGGAGTTCTGCCGTCCACAGTGTTGCCGCCGGAAAGCACGGGGCCTGTGGTAGTGCTTTCAGCCCACATCGATACGGTCTTTCCTGCTGAGACGCCTCTCAAGGTGGTGCAGCAGGACGACCGGCTGGAAGCTCCGGGGGCCAGCGACAATGCCGCCGGGGTGGTTGGAATGCTCGCCCTGGCCCATGCTCTGAGCGAGGCAAAGGTGAAACGGCCGGTTCCGCTGATTTTGATGGGAAATGTAGGCGAAGAAGGCGAAGGAGACTTGCGCGGCGTTCGACACCTCTACAGCCAGAACGGACTGGCCAGCCGCATTGTTGCGCACATTGTTCTGGACGGTGCGGGAGAGAAGCAGGTCGTGACCCAAGCGCTCGGAAGCAGGCGCTTTCAAGTGACGATCACTGGGCCGGGCGGGCACAGTTTCATGGACGCAGGCACCCCGAACCCGATTGCCGCACTGGCTTCGGCGCTGACGAGGATCGCGGCAATCAAGTTGCCGGAAGAGCCGTGCACCACGCTCAACCTGGGCACGATTCACGGCGGAACGAGCGTGAATTCGATCCCGGAAAGCGCACAGGCATCTATTGATTTCCGCTCCACGGACCGGAAGCAACTGGAACTGCTTGAAGTGGCGCTCGACCGAGCCGTGGAGGACGCCGTGACTCACTGGAACCAGCGAGCCAAAGCATGTGAAGGGGACAAGCGGGGAGAACTTGCCTTCACCATCGCCAAGATCGGCGACCGGCCGGCGGCGCAGTTGCCAGCCAATTCCCCACTGCTGGAGGCATTGCGGGCTGTGGATCGGCATCTGGAGTTGCACACGGAGCTACGGCTGGGCTCGACCGATGCCAATATCCCGCTATCGCTGGGGGTTCCGTCGCTCTCAATGGGCGCGGGCGGCGATGGCGGCAACGCGCACACCGTGGCCGAGTGGTTCTCTGCCCGGGACCGCGAAACGGGGCTCAAACGGGTGTTACTGCTCACGTTGACGATGATGGAATGGGCGGCGGAGCAGTAGTTTGTTAAACTCCGCCCATGCGTGCTTTTTCTACTCTGCTAGTCGCGGTCCTTGCAGCGCCTTCTTTCTGCCTTGCCCAAGCCTATACGGTGAAACCTGGACCACCCAAGGTACTGAAGCCCGTGCCTCCGTGGGACAAACCTCCTGAGATCATCTTTTTCAACGGCGTAATCTACACCGGCGAAGGGCTCGACAAAGACAAGCCGGAGACCGTTCAGGCGATGGCCGTCGGTGGCGGCAAGGTGCTGTACCTGGGAACGAATGAAGCGGTCAGACGGCAGGCCGGACCGAACACACGGATGCGCGACCTGAACACTGCCAGAACGGGCGCCTATGTGTTTCCCGGCTTCAACGATGCACACACGCACCTGGGCGGTGCCGGGCAGACCAAGCTGAACGTGGATCTGACGGGAGTGCAATCGCTGGCCGCGATGCTGGCGAAGATCGAACGCTACGCCAAAGATGCGCCGGCCGGTCACTGGCTCACCGGAGGCAACTGGGACCACACGCTGTGGATGCAGAAAACGCTGCCGACGCGGCAGGATCTGGACAAGGTAACAGGCAGCCATCCGGCATTTCTCGACCGCATCGACGGGCACATCGCCATCGCGAACACGGCTGCGTTAACGGCTGCGGGAATTACGGGCAAGACGGTTGCGCCTGCGGGCGGGGCAATCGACCTGGACGCGAACGGCAAACCTACCGGAATTCTGCGCGAATCGGCGAAAGAACTGATCGGTAAGCTGATTCCGCCTCCCACACATGGCGAGCGGATGCGCGGCGCTGAGCTGGCGATGGCTGACGCCGTCAGCCACGGCGTCACCAGCGTGCAGGACAACAGTGACTGGGAAGATTTTCTGATCTTTGAGGAGTTGGAAAAGGCGGGCAAGCTCAACCTGCGCATCACGGAGTGGCTGCCCTTTGACGCGCCTTTGGAACGGCTGAAAAAGATGCGCGCGCATCACGATCCGAACGACCCGATGCTGCATACCGGCATGTTGAAAGGCTTTATGGACGGCTCACTGGGCTCGCGAACGGCAACGATGAAGGCTCCGTATGCGGACGATCCGGGCAATACCGGGCTTCCGCAGTTCAAGCAGGCAGAACTGAACAAGATGGCAGTGGAGCGGGCCGAGGCGGGTTTCCAAATGGGCTTCCACGCTATTGGTGACAAGGCCGCTGCAATGGCTCTAAATGCCTATTCGCAGCCCGGGATCTCATTGAACGCCCGCGACCGCATTGAGCACGCGCAGGTTGTTGACGCCGCAGACATTCCGCGGTTCGCGAAGTTGGGAGTGATTGCGTCGATGCAGCCGTGCCAACTGCTGACAGACATGAACTGGGCCGAGGAGCGGCTGGGAGCGAAGCGCGCCGCCAACTCCTACGCATGGAGGGCTTTCCTCGATGCCGGGGTGCGGCTGGCCTTCGGCACCGACTATCCGGTTGAGCCCATTACGCCGTTTCGCGGTCTGTACGCAGCCGTCACGCGCATGAACGAAGCCGGGACCAGGAGCTACTTCCCGGAAAGCAAGTTGACCCGCGGCCAGGCGCTTTATGCCTACACGCAGAGTCCGGCTTACGCGGAGTTTGCCGAGAAGCGCAATGGCAAGCTCGCACCGGGATACGCCGCGGACTTCATTCTGGTCGACCGCGATCTGTACACGACACCCGCGGCGAACCTTCTTGGCACAGTGGTTCGGGAGACTTTTGTAGCCGGACGGCAGGTCTATGCGGGCAGCATCCACGCACAATAAAACGGCTGACAGAGACATTTTCCGCACAACCGGGTCTACAACAAAGGAGCGTTTAAGGCATTGCCACGCAGTTGTGCGGAGGCGCGTAAGAGACATATCCCGGCAGGGAACGGCAACTGACTATACTAAGGACAGGCGCAATCAGCATCCCAGCCGCGAGGTTGGCCATCCAACGAGGTCATCGAACCTATGAAATCGCTTTTTGAACGGCTGCGTTCGCGCCGTCTGGCTTCAGCTTTCATTCTGCTTGGCACCTTCACTGTCGCCATCGTAGGCGGCTCCTTTGCCGCACACGGAGTGCGCGGACAGGAAAAGCAGACTGACAGTTCCGACGCCACTCCCCTGAAGGTCGTGAATTCGACCATTCCTCCGAACGAGTTTGTGAAGATTGCGCGGCAGGTGGGACCAGCAGTGGTAAACATCAACACCACTACCCTGCCTAAGCAGTCGGAGAACAAAGGGCGCAAGAACTTTCATTTACGGAGCCAGCCGAATCAGGGAGAAGACGGCCAGGATGAGGATCAGCAACAGGGTCAGAACAGCTTCCAGGATTTCCTCAACCGCTTTTTCGGCGGTCAGTCGCCCATACCTGATGGCGGAGACAACGGCGGGGGCGTGCAGGAATCGCTCGGATCAGGCTTCATCGTCGACCCCAAGGGCTACATCATCACCAATGATCACGTGGTGGAAAAGGCCGACAAGATTTACGTGAAGCTTTCGACCGACCCCGACACCCAGGATATGGGCCGCCCGGCGCGCATCATCGGTACGGACAAGGCAACAGACCTGGCAGTGATCAAGATCGAGACCAGTACGGCGCTACCTACCGTGAAGATGGGCAACTCCGACTCCGCGCAGGTGGGCGACTGGGTGGAAGCGATCGGCAGCCCATTCGCACTTTCGCAGACAGTAACGGCGGGCATTATCTCAGCCAAGAACCGGACCATCGAGCCGGGGGCAAGCGGCCAGTTCCAGCACTTCATCCAGACGGATGCGGCCATCAATCCGGGCAACTCCGGCGGGCCTCTGCTGAACATGAACGGCGAGGTCATCGGCGTCAATACAGCGATCTTCACGCAGTCGGCCGGGTACCAGGGAATCGGATTCGCCATGCCGTCGAACACCG
>Ga0255353_1001646_pt1 | contig 12207 bp, 9 predicted proteins | sample HBST25metaG_FD_189941 | JGI IMG/M metagenome (GOLD analysis project Ga0255353, IMG submission 189941) | Peat soil microbial communities from Stordalen Mire, Sweden - H.B.S.T25 | ecosystem: Environmental > Terrestrial > Soil > Wetlands > Peat | place: Sweden: Norrbotten County, Stordalen Mire...
CCTGAACATTGTGGCCAACAATGTGGCCAACGCCAACACGACGGGCTATACGGAGGAGACGGCCACCTGGTCGGAGAACCAGCCGATCAGGATTGACGGCGTCTCCTATGGGGCGGGGGCAACGGAAACGGGCGCTACCTCCCTGCGGGACAGTGTGCTGGAGGCGCGGTTGGACCAGCAGCAGCAGCTGGCCTCGGCATCGAGTTCGCGGTTGACGGCGCTGGACTCGATTCAAGCGCTGTTTACTCCGGATTCGGGTTCGTCCACTTCGACGGCCGGCGACATCAGCACCGATATCACCAGTTTTTTCAGTTCGTTGTCCAAGCTGGAGGCGAGTCCGACAAACGTTTCAGACCGCCAGGCGGTGCTGGCCGCCGCAAAAACCCTGGCGGGGGACATATCGAGTGCCGCCAGCAGCCTGAATACTCAAAAAACGTCCCTGGATGAGGAGGCGGCGGGAACGACCAGTCAGGTGAATTCACTGACCAGCGCAATCGCTCAACTGAACCAGCAGATTCAATCGTCATCACCCACCTCCGATGCAGGAACACTGGAAGACCAGCGCGACGAGGATGTGAGCAAGCTTTCGCAGTTGGTCGGAATCAACCAGGTCACCACGGAGAACAATGGGCTTTCCATCACCACCACATCGGGCCAGCTGCTGGTTTCGGAGGGGACGAGCTATCAGTTGACCACCGGGACTGTGGACGGAGTGACTGACTTTTTCGTAGGGAACACAAATATCACTTCGCAGTTGGCCACGGGCGGGGGGTCGCTCGGCGGGTATCTGACGGCGCGGGACGTAGACATTCCGAACACGTTGAGTTCGCTCGATCAACTTGCCTACAGTCTATCCACAGCGGTGAACACGCAGAACAATGCGGGAACCGATCTGGATGGAGACAACGGAAATGCTGGCGATATCTTCTCCGCCTCGACGCAGGTTGCCGGCAGCGCGGCGGCGATGAGCGTAGTGATGACCGACCCGAACCACATTGCGGCCGCTGGATCGGGAGACGGGACGGGGGACAGTTCGAATGCCACCGCCATGGCGGATTTGGCGAATCAATCAATTGTGAACGGTGAGACGCCGACCAATTTCTACTCGAATTTTGTCTCCGCGCTGGGTTCCACGGTCTCCGGAGTGGAGACGGAAAATACGGCGCAAAGTGCCTCGGTCACCCAGCTGCAGACGCAGATCAGCTCCCTTTCCGGGGTGAATCTGAACGATGAAGCTTCTTCGATGACCACGTTGGAGCGCAGCTACCAGGCAGCTTCGCAAGTGTTCTCGATGCTGAATACGATCATGGCTTCGGCACTGAACCTGGGCGATCAGACGACGGTGGCTTAAGACAACCCCGAAAAGACGTCGAAGAGGGCAAGAGCAGGCCCAGGACAGGCCGAACGCCGAGCAGGTCGCGGGAACTTCGGTTTGTTGGAGAATAGCGATGCGTGTCGATCCGTATTACGTGACGAATTTGGTCAGTTCGCTCGATCAGACGCAGGCGACCGAACAACAGTTGACGACCGAACTGTCGAGCGGTGTGCGGGTGAGTTCGTTGAGCGATGATCCGGTGGCTTCCGGAGAGAATGCGCGGCTTCTCAATGAAATTCAGCAGGACGATTCGTTTACGACCAATTCGAGCCTGGTGAGCAGCAAGTTGCAGGTGGCCGACTCGGCACTGGGGAGTGTGGTTACCGAGCTGACCTCGGCCATTTCACTGGCGACCAGCGCCAACAACGGCACCATGAACGCGAGCGACGTGAAGACGGTGGCGACGCAGATTACGGGAATTCTCGACGAGGTGGTTTCGCTGGCCAACACTAGCTATGAGGGGCAGTACATCTTTGCCGGCGGCGCCACGTCCACGGCGCCTTTCACAACTTCAACCACAACGTCGCCGGCCGTGACCACCTATAGCGGCGACGAAGACGTGAATTATCTTGAGACGCCAAGCGGGCAAAAGATCCAGTTGAATGTACCGGGCGACCAGATCTTCTCCGGCAGCGGTTCGAACAGCGTGTTCGCGGCTCTGAACAGCCTGGTGGCGGACTATTCGAGCGGGACCGTGAACACCACGCAGGCCGTCAAAGACACCGAAGCCCTGAACACGGCGCTCAATTACGTTTCGCAGCAGCGCGTGACCATCGACAACTCCATCACCCAGATCAGCGCGGCATCAGAAGCCGTGACCAGCGAGCAGACCCAGCTGACGACGGCGCAGACCAACCTGATGCAGGCGGATGTGGCGCAGGTCTCGTCGAAGCTCTCTTTGTCCGAGACCCAGCAAACGGCGCTCGAGGATGTGATCTCCGAACTGAATTCGACGTCGAATGACCTGTTCAGCAAGCTCCCCGCGTGACGCGAAGCGGGAAGGGGGCGCAAGGAGCCGGGCCGTCTATACTTGAGGCAAAGGACCTTGCCTTGTTTGCTCCGATCCGTTTTTTGTGGAATGCAACGCGCGGCCACCGACTGGCGCCGTGGCGAAGCGAGTATATGCGTTGGCGAGTGGAAACCTACTCCGGCATGCCAGCGGAAACCCTGACATCCAAGGATGTGCTGCGCTTTCTGTGGACCTCACGCTGGGAATTGTTGAGCTATCTTGCCTGGACCGCGCGGTTGGACCGGGAAGTTCGCAAGCGCGCCTGATCCGCGGCGAACGCTGGCGCATGGCCTGCGGGCGGCGTAGTCCAGCGAGCGACCGGACGGATGGGTGCACGGTGGACTCCTCGGCTTCGCCTGGGACGGTGTGGATGTGGCGCATTCAGCGCCGACCATGAGGCCGAATGATGGGCCTTGGAGTCTATTCCCGTATGAGATTTGGAAGCTTCTTGTTCTTCCGGCCCGCCTTATTTGCCCTGGCGCTGAGCTCAGCAACCGCTGGCGCGCAGCAACTGCCGCCGGTCGAGCCGCCTATGCCGGTCCCCGGCACCCATGCCGACACGACCACGCTGCGCGTAACGACAACAGAGGTGCTGGTTCCCACGCTGGTCGAGAAGGCGGGCGGAGGGATCCTGTACGGCCTGAAGCCGGACGACTTTGTCCTGGAAGACAACGGCGTGCCGCAAAAGATTCGCGTGCAGGAGGAGATGGACACGGCGCCGGTTTCGCTGGTGGTGGCCGTCGAAGAGGGCGGCGTAAGCGTGCTCGAATTCGACAAGCTGGCGAAACTTGGCCCGCTGCTTGATCTGTTTTTGTCTGACGGCAAGGGGCAGGCGGCGCTGGTGGGGTTCGACTCGAAACCGCATCTTATCCGCGACTTCACGCACACCAGCGAGGACGTGAACGAGGCCCTGAAGAACCTGGAACCGGGTAACGGCGGCGCCGCAATTCTCGATACGGTCAGTTACGCTGTTGACCTGCTGCAATCGCGGCCCAAGGAGTACCGACGCGTGCTGCTTTTGATCAGCGAAGAGCGCGACCACGGCAGCAAACATACCAAGACCGAGGAGTTGATCCGCAAAATCGGGCAATCGGACATCCTGGTTCTGAGTGTGTCGTTCTCGCCGGCAAAGGCAGAGCTGCTGCACGACATCAAGGACAATGGGGACAACCGGACGATGAGCATCGTATCGGCCCTGGCGATGATTGTGCCGGCGTTCAAGAAGAACGTAACCAAAGAGGTTGCGCACATGAGCGGTGGAGAATACAACACGTTCACCGGCGACAAGGGCTTCGAAAAGCGGGTGGTGGAGTCGGCCAAGCGCGCGCGGAATCGCTACCTGCTCACGTTCAGCCCATCCAATCCGACTCCAGGGCTGCACAGCATTCGGGTGCGAACGGCGCAAGACTATGGCGCGCACATCGTGGCGCGGGCGAACTACTGGCTGGCGCAGGAGCAATAGCGCTGGGACGAATGGATTTGGATCGACGCCCCGTTGATCCTGTAGCGCCAAAGTGGAGACTGCAACTCCCGCTTTGGCACGTGTTGAAGGCGTTGATTTTGAGTCCGGTTCCGGTTGGCGGGCTAATGGCGCCCGGTCGTGCATTCATGGTAATCTCTCACTAGACACTGAAGAGTGGACCTGAGAACACAAGAGGAGTAACACACGCCGTGCTGGCGACCGCTAAGAAAACAACACTCATTGAAAGCTTCCGCACCCACGATACGGACACCGGCTCTCCGGAGGTCCAGATCGCGATTCTGAGTGCACGTATCGCTGAACTGACCGAGCACTTCAAAACCCACAAGAAGGACCACGCTTCCCGTCGCGGCCTCTTGCAATTGGTCAGCAAGCGTCGCCGCCTTCTGGATTACCTGAAGACGCACGATACCGATCGCTATCGCGATGTCATTGGCAAACTCGGTATCCGCAAGTAATCAGAAAGCCAACCTTGACCCGGAAGCGCCCAGACCGAAGATTGGTCACGGCTCCCGTTCTATCCAGGACTTGGGGCCATGGTGTACCTGGCGAACCTGACCCGCTGCCAGGGACTGCGCACAGCTATCGGCTGAGCGCGTCCCCGCTGCGGAAACTGACATACAACCTGGCTGGCAGGCCGGGAGAATCCGCTCCCCCGCGCACATCCCACTCTTTTGCGCGCGACCTGTCTGTTGCTTTGTTGTTTGTCGGTTTTCCCGCACCCCTCGGCGCCGCCGTCACCCAAGTTTCCCAAGCGAACAAAACGAAACGAGGATTCCATGTCTAAGCATGAAGTATCCGTCGAGCTTGCTGGTGGCAAGCGACTGGTCTTTGAGACCGGCCGCATGGCCAAGCAGGCCTCAGGCGCCGCACTGGTCACCACGGGCGAAACCGTTGTTCTGGCCACTGCAGTCGCCTCTCCCGATCCTAGAGAAGGTATCGATTTTTTCCCCCTCACGGTGGATTATCGCGAGTACACCTACGCTGGTGGCCGCATTCCCGGGGGATTTATCAAGCGTGAAGGCCGGCCGAGCGAAAAAGAAGTGCTGACCTGCCGCCAGATCGATCGTCCCATCCGCCCGTTGTTCCCCGCCGGTTTCCGCAACGAGACCCAGGTGATTGCGCTGGTTTTCTCCGCCGACAAGGAGAATGATCCTGACGTGGTGGGCATCAATGCCGCCGCTTGCGCCCTGGCTCTCTCCGACATTCCCTTCAGCGCCACAGTTGGCGCCGTACGCGTGGGCCGCGTGGATGGTCAGTTCGTGATCAATCCGACGTATGCCGAGCGTGCCGCCACGACCGTGAACATCATGGTTGTCGGCCACAAGGACGGCATTGTGATGATCGAGTCGGGGGCCCAGGAAGAGTCGGAAGAGACCATTCTGGCGGCCATCGAGTTCGGCCACACTGAGATCAAGAAAATTGTCACCGCCATCGACGAGTTGGTTGCGGTTGCGGGCAAGCCCAAGCGGGCCTTTAGCGCGCCGGAGTTCGACGAGGCTTATTACTCGGAACTCAAGGCCAAGATCGAGGACCGGGTCAAGGATGCGCTGGATACCAAGACGCATGCCAAGCTCGAAAGCCAGACGCTGATCAAGCAGATCAAGGACGAGTTGGCTGCTGCGCTCCCCGCCGACGATCCTGCGGCCAAGAAGAAGCTGGCCCACTATTATGAGCATCTGCGCGAGCGGATCTTCCGCGAGCAGGTGACGAAGGACCGGATTCGGCCCGATCGTCGCGAGTTCGACCAGATTCGTGAAATCACCATCGAGCACAGCGTTCTGCCCCGCGTTCACGGCTCCGCGTTGTTTACGCGCGGTGAGACGCAGGCCCTGGTTACGGCCACACTCGGAACAGCCGACGACGGCCAGCGGTTGGAGAGCTATGAAGGCGAAAAGAAGAAGCCCTTCATGCTCCACTACAACTTCCCGCCCTTCTGCGTGGGTGAGACCGGCCGCATGACGGGCACGGGTCGCCGCGAGATTGGCCACGGAGCACTTGCCGAGCGGGCAATCACCGCCGTTCTGCCGACTGCCGATGAGTCGCCCTACACCATTCGCATCGTCAGCGACATTCTGGAGTCCAACGGCTCCTCGTCGATGGCCACGGTTTGCGGAGCGAGCCTGGCGTTGTTTGACGCCGGTATCTCTCTCAAGGGTGCAGTGGCTGGCGTGGCGATGGGCCTGGTGAAGGAGGGCGACGACTACGCCATCCTGACCGACATTGCAGGCGCAGAAGATCACTACGGCGACATGGACTTCAAGGTTGCCGGTACGCGCAAGGGCATCACGGCTCTGCAGATGGACATCAAGATCGGCGGGCTTACGCGTGAAATCCTTCAGCAGGCGATGGAGCAGGCGCGCAAGGGCCGTCTCTTCCTGTTGGACAAGATGGATGCGGTGCTCGACGGACCTCGCACCGAGCGCTCCGCCTATGCGCCCCGCATCGAGACCCTGATGATCCCCACGGACAAGATTCGCGATTTGATCGGCAAGGGTGGCGCGACGATTCGCGGCATCATCGAGCAGACCGGCGCGAAGATTGACGTGGACGACACGGGCCGCGTCAGCGTTGCCTCCTCTGATAGCGAAGGCCTGAAGAAGGCTCTCGAATTGATCGGCAACATCACCGCAGTGCCTGAGATCGGCAAGGTTTATCTGGGCAAGGTGGTTCGTCTGGCGGAGTTCGGCGCATTTGTCGAGCTGTTTCCCGGCACCGATGGCTTGCTGCACATCTCCGAGATCGCAGAGCATCGCGTGAAGGAAGTGAAGGACGAGCTGCGCGAAGGCGATCAGGTGATGGTGAAGGTTCTGGCCATCGAAGGCAATCGCATCAAGCTCAGCCGCAAGGCACTTATCAAGGAGCAGAAGGCCAAGCTGACACAATCGGCTCCGGCTGAAGCGGAAGATGTGGAGATTTCTGCCTCCGAGTCTTCTGCTGCGCCTGTTGCACCGGCGAAGCCCCGCAACGAGTTCGACGAGCGTCAGCCCAATTCGAATCAGAGCACGATCCTGATCGAAGGCGGAGACGATTTCGACGAAGAGGGTGGCGAGGAGTTTGACGAGGAGAGCGAGCCGAACTTCAACCGCGTCGAAGGCGCACCTGTTCCGGCAGTTCAGGCGGCGGGCGCTGGCCGTCCCCCGGCCAATAACAACAATCGCCGTCGCCGTCGCCGTCGTCCCGGTGGCCCTGGTGGCAGCGGTGGTGGTCGCGGACCTGGCAGCGGTGGTCAGGGCTGATCGCCTGTACACTACGATCGCAAATGGGAAGGCCCGGACTCATTGTCCGGGCCTTTCCATTTGTGGTGCTTAACATTGAGCACTGGTGTGGTGTCTGCGAAACTTATTGCATAAATAGAGGTCCCGAACCGCGACTCCCCTTCGACTGCGCTCAGGATTACAGCGTACCTACGATGCGAATTTTAGATGCGGGACACCCGTGTCCTGTGTCAGATGTTCTTTGCAAAAATGGTAAAAGAACAAAAGCAGATTCTTCGCTCACCACCCCCGAACTGAAAAGCGTTCGGGGCCCCCTTCACTCAGAATGACAGCCTCTTTTATGTTGTGAAACTCAGAGACGGGACACCAGTTGCGGAGCGCAGATTAACAGGATTCCATTATTGCGCAATTTCCAAGTCGGAGCCTGGCTGCTTCTCCCGCGTTTCGCTCGTGTCTGCGAGCGGCTTGGCAATGTCGTCCGTCCGCCCGCGCGTACGTTCTTTGTTGTCATACATTCGGCGGTCCGCCGCAATACAAAGGGACTCCATGTCGAGTGCATCTTCGGGGAAGAGGGAAATGCCGACGCTGGCGCCAACTTGCACCATCTGATCTCCCAAATTGAGTGGGTCGTTGAGCAGCTGCATCAACGATTGCCCTACGCGCTGGGCGTCCTCCCGGCTGGTGGGATCTTCGAGAATGAGGGAAAACTCGTCTCCACCGGTTCGCGCGACGGTGTCTGAGCGGCGAACGCGACCGGCAAAGACAGTCGCGACGCGCTGCAACAGCATGTCCCCGGCATGGTGGCCGAGGGTGTCATTGACCTGCTTGAAGCGATTCAGATCGACCAGCAGGAGCGCGGTTTGCGTTCCGGTTCGGCGTGCGCGCTCCAAAGCGCTGGCCAGACGGTCCTGAAAGAGCCGGCGATTGGGAAGACCGGTCAACTCGTCATGGAGGGCCAGGTACTTGTTGTGTTCAATCTGGTTCTCAAGCAAAAGCAGGATCATGCCCACAGCGACAACGTATTTGGGTAGGTTCCATACCTCGTTTTCGAGGTGGACCTGAGGCCAGAGAGTTCCCATGACCGGTGCGATGACGAACACCGAAGCCCACGCGAGGAATCCTGCGATGGTGATGAACGCGCCGGCGGTGGTGCGTCGGAACATGTACAGGAAGTGGATGGCGCAGCCGAAAAAGATGGTGAACAGCATGCCATCCAGCGCAATGTTGATGCCGTTATCAGGCCGATGCTGAACGGCGAGAAGAAACAACGCCAGGGCGCCGCGAAGGCTGACTGTCGTCCAACGCAGGGGATGGGTAAACTCCCGCAGAGAAAAGAGCGCGATTGCCAGAGGGCTGACACCAAAGAGAACCGCGGCCGGGGTCAGTGCCCACTCAGCTTTCGGTCCCGCAACTGCAATGCCTATATAAATGGTATTCAGTGCCAGTAACTGGATGACCATGGTGGAGCTTGACTTGATTTCGCGATAGGGAACTGCCGCCCACATGAAGAGTTCGCCAGCCCATGTCAGCGACGAGAGAGTCACGAACAGCGCCACGGCTCCCAGAAAACCTGGCATCGGGATGAACATGCTGGCGGCAAAGTGCAATGCAATCATGAGCCAGGCAGTGAGCCAGAGTTTGGAGGCATGAGTGTGGTTGTTGCGCGCTACAGACGCGAAGGCACATGCCAGCAATGTGACCGCTCCCACGTCCGGTAATTTGCTCCAATCGACCACAACCACTCCAGGAGTGAACTCTCGTTTCCTTACCTTATAGGATCAGCAGTCCAGCTTCAATGACATCCCTCTTTAGTCGCACTGGCAGACTTTTGTCACGTTCGCAGGACCTTACGAGGGCGCGGAACTTTAGTAATTGATTGGATGACCGCAACTGATTTTCTGCCCTTTCAGGAGGATTTTTCACTAAACTCAAAAGGATGGCTGCAAGTCTTTACATTGTCGTGGAAGGCGAAGACCCGGGGTATGACATCTTTGTGAACGGCCACGCCCTGGCACGCAATGAAGACGCGCTGGAGCGGTTGGCCGATCGGCTGGATGTTCGTCCCTTGCTGGAGTTCTTTTCTGCCGACGAGAATTCCATGGCGCTTTTGCTGGAACAAGGCGCGGGAAACGCGCTGTGGGGATGCCATCTTCCGCAGCCCCAGTGGTTTGACCCAGCAGATGGGTTGCGCACCGTTCGTGCCTTGACGGACTTTCTGTCTGCCTCGCCTGCCGCATTGGGCTCGGAGACTCAGCCCGTTCTGGCTGAGTTGCGCGAATATGAGCGCGTGCTGCACAAGACGGCCCAACGCGAGCTGCGCTGGCATGTGGCTGTCAGCTGGCGCTGATGGATCTTTCGGGGCCGCGCGGCGCGCATACCTTGGGCGCTGTTGGACTTGCGATCCGTCGTACGGCATTCAAGGCCGAGGCGTGCATTCGGATCTATTGCAGCAAGGCCCTTGCTGCAAAGGCTCGCCGCAAGCGATCTGCGAATTTTCAGTGTTTCTGTGGGGTAGAGCTCGTGTTGTCCCACCCTTGCGCTCGAAAAACGCGCAAGGATGGGGCTGGGAGCGGCTTCACACTACTCTTGAAAACGCGCTAGCCGGCGACAGTTTCTTCTTCTTTGGGAGCAAAGACGTTGCCCATGCGACGGATTTGCGCACCTACCCCGGCCAGCTTCTCTTCAATGCGCTCATAGCCGCGATCCATGTGATAGACGCGATCCAGAATGGATTCGCCATCGGCCACGAGCGCCGCCAGAACCAGTGAGGCCGAGGCGCGCAGATCGGAGCACATGACGGCGGCTGCGGAAAGCTTGGCGGGGCCGCGCACAGTTGCGGTTCTGCCATCCACTTTGATGTTGGCGCCCATGCGCACCAGTTCCTGCACATGCATGAAGCGGTTCTCGAAGATGTTCTCCTTGACCACGCTGACTCCCTCGGCCTGGGTGGCGAGCGCCATATATTGCGCTTGCATGTCGGTGGGGAAGCCGGGATACTCTTCGGTGGATATGTCGGCGGCGCGCAAAGGCCCACCGCCACGCACGCGCACTCGATCCGGCCCGAGAATATCGATGCGGACACCGGCTTCTTCCAGCTTGGCAATCGGGGCTCTCAGGTGAGCGGGATTGCAGTCGGCCACAATCAGGTCTCCGCCGGTGATGGCACCGGCTATTAGAAATGTGCCAGCTTCAATGCGGTCGGGATTGATGCGGTAGCGGGCTCCATGGAGCTTGCTGACGCCTTGCACCCGGATGGTGGATGTGCCGGCCCCTTCGATTTTCGCGCCCATGGCAGTCAGCAGGGCGGCAAGGTCCGTGACTTCGGGTTCGCGGGCGCAATTCTCCATGAGGGTTTCGCCTTCAGCGAGCACCGCAGCCATCAACAGGTCCTCAGTGCCGGTGACGGTGATCTTGTCGAAGACCAGGTGTGCACCCCGGAGCCGGTCGACGCGGGCTTCGAGGTAGCCGTGCGCCTGGGTGATGGTGGCGCCCATTTTTTCCAGGCCCTTGATGTGCAGATCGATCGGCCTGCCACCGATGGCGCATCCGCCGGGCATGGCTACACGCGCCATTCCGACGCGGGCCACAAGCGGTCCGAGCACCAGGGAACTGGCGCGCATGGTCTTCACGATCTCGTATTTCGCTTCGGGGTCAGACAACGTGTGGCAACTGATGGTGGTGGTGTTTGGAGTGTCGCCCAGGCGAACATCCGCTCCCATGGCCGCTAACAGGCGGCGCTCGGTCTCGATATCGCGCACTTGAGGAATGTTTTCGAGGGTAACCTCGTCTTCGGTGAGAATGGAAGCGGCCATGCAGGGCAGTGCCGAATTCTTGGCGCCGGAGACGCGAATGGTGCCGACCAGCGGATTGCCGCCGCGAATGACAAATTTATCCATGAAGAATGAGGGGCTCCTAGGGTTCTAGTGTAAATCCAGAGTGCCAGCTACATGAATACCGAGGGATTCGATATGTATCTTCACAAGCAAGCCCGCAGGCAACGCGGGAGACTGGGCAATCCCAGGACTCTGCGAAGTTTTGCGGGCCATTCTCTTCATCCCAGTAGATTTTTAACTTGGAAGTCTATTCCGTGCCGCTACAATTCCAGCGCGTTGTCTTCGATGGCCAGGCGGACGTTGCCGTCTGACTTCGCCAGGCGGCGGACGGCTTCGGGCTTGTCGACTTTTGCTTTGAGCATGACCAGGGCGACAGGGACGCTGCGGCCGGCGCTCTTGATGGTCTGTACAGCGGTTTCGCGGTCGATGCCGCAAGCGCCCATCAGGATGCGGATGCCGCGCTCGACCAGCTTGGAGTTCTGCATGTGCACGTTGACCATCAGGTTTTCGTACACGTAGCCCAGCCGGGTCATGGCGCCGGTGGTGATCATGTTCAAAACCATCTTTTGTGCGCTGCCGGCCTTCATGCGGGTGGAACCGGAGATCACCTCAGGGCCCACGTCCGCAATGATGGCGATATCGGCGGCAGCCGCCAGCGGAGTTCCCATATTGCAGGTGACTGCTGCAGTGTGCGCACCGCGAGCGCGGGCATAGGCGACGGCGGCAACTACGTAGGGTGTGCGACCTGAGGCGGAGACGCCCACGACAACGTCCTTGCGGGTAGGGCGGCGGCGGGCAATGTCTCGCTGGCCCAATTCTTCCGAGTCTTCGTTGACTTCGACGGCCGAGGCAAGAGCCTTGGGGCCGCCGGCCATGATGTACTGCACCTGTCCGGGGGCGGTCGAGTAATTTGGGGGACATTCGGAGGAATCGAGAGCCGCGATTCTTCCGCTGGAACCGGCGCCGATGTAGATGAGGCGGCCGCCATCGCGCAGACACTTGGAAACGATGTCGATGACCTCAGCGATCTCCGGAATAGCCTTCTTGACTGCAGCCGCTATTTTGCCATCTTCATGGTTGATGATGCGTGCAATCTCAAGCGCCGATTTGGTGTCAAAGCCTTGAGACGCCTCATTTTGGCGTTCAGTCGTCAGGTCCTGCAGCAGAGAGGCCTGGTCTTTCTTCATTCCACTAGCTTGGGCGGCGGCCGTCTCCTGCGTCGTCGAGCTGGTTAGCATCGTGTCTATCCCCAAGTTTCCATTGTATCTGTAAACCCGGTAACACCCGAGAAA
>Ga0255353_1001647_pt1 | contig 12206 bp, 4 predicted proteins | sample HBST25metaG_FD_189941 | JGI IMG/M metagenome (GOLD analysis project Ga0255353, IMG submission 189941) | Peat soil microbial communities from Stordalen Mire, Sweden - H.B.S.T25 | ecosystem: Environmental > Terrestrial > Soil > Wetlands > Peat | place: Sweden: Norrbotten County, Stordalen Mire...
CATGGCGGAGCGCTAGGGCGCGCGGCTTGCTGATGGACCCGATTTTTGGAGCCTGCGTGCTGGCGGCGGGTGGAATGATCTTCTTCATGGCGTACCAGAATCATCCGCAGCCGCGGTACTTTGCGCTGGTGGCGTATTTCTGCTTCATCCTGGTGGCGCAGGGGGCGGGGGCGCTGCTGAGCGAAAAGGCCCCGATTCACGAGACCGCGCTGCGCCTGAAACTGGCGCGGATTGCAGGCTGGACGGTGGTGGGGCTTGCCGCCGTGGCGACGGGGGTGAATGCCGCATCGATTGTGGACTATGCCGTGCACCCGGAATACACGTTTGTGAGCGCGGCCAACCAGCTTACCCACTATATTGATGCGCACCCCAACGGCAATCGCCTGCTGCTTTCGATCAGCGGCGACCAGATCACGCTGGTGACGCACCTGCCGACGCTGTGCGACGACTTTGGCACGCAGAATCTGGTTTCAAAAGTGGACTTTTACCAGCCCGGCTGGTACGCAGCATGGAACGATCTTGACCCCGGCGTGCTGGAGGATCTCCATACGCGTTTTTCGCTGGAGCAGGTGGCCAGCTTCGAGGCCTTCGACGATCCGGACCGGAATCTTCTTGTTCTGTTCAAACTGCACCCGCTGCCACGCGGCAAGGTCCGCGACTACGGCGACATGGATCTGTCGGTTCCGCTGCCGGGCGACGAGATCGAAATTCCGATCGAGTAGAGTTGGAACCTGTTGCAATTTCGGGCGGCATGCCCGGGATTTCATCGCGAGATTGGGGACGGTCAGGCGTACCGATTCCCTTGTTGGTACTTGGGAAAGCGGTTATGGGCCGGCAAAATAATTGCTGGAATCGTGTGATTGCAATCACGCCACAGTGTGAGACGTGAATGATAGGCTTCCGATGATATTTCCCTGGGGTCCCGTGCTGTTGTGAATTTCGGGGATTGTGTGTGATTCGGCTTCAAACCAAGAGTCGGGAGGAAACGTGACAGTACAGTACTGGGTTTACTTTTTACTAACCGTGAGCGTACTTGCGCCCATTGCTGCTTTCTTGTTTGCGCGCCAGGTCATCGGTTCGGACAAGGGCACACCTGCGATGCAGATCGCCGGTGCCATCAAGGAAAGTGCTGGGGCATTTCTGAAGCATCAGTACAAGACCGTGGCAGCCCTGCTGGGCCTGCTGCTGCTTCCCACCCTCGCCAGCGCGCAGGATCACGCGAGCGGAGGCGAAGCCAGCTTGAAACTGCCCGATTTGTCGAGCGTGAGTTTCCTCGGCGTGAGCGGATATAACCTGCTGGCGATTGGCTTGCTGTTCTGCGTCTTTGGCCTGCTGTTTGGCCTGACGATTTATGTGCAGTTGAAGAACCTGCCGGTTCATCGCTCGATGCACGAAATTTCCGAGCTGATCTATGAGACCTGCAAAACGTACCTGGTGACGCAGGGCAAGTTCATTCTTCTGCTCTGGGCTTTCATCGCGGTGGTTATCGCTCTCTACTTCGGCTGGCTGGCGCCAGTGCCGAATAAACCGGTTATCGTTACGCTGCCGATCATTTTGCTGTTCAGCCTGATCGGCATTGCCGGCAGCTACGGGGTGGCGTGGTTCGGAATTCGCGTCAACACCTTTGCCAATTCGCGCACGTCGTTTGCTGCGCTGCGTGGCAAGCCGTATCACTGCTTTGCGATTCCGCTGAAGGCCGGCATGAGCATTGGCATGATGCTGATCTCGGTCGAGCTTCTCATCATGCTTTCCATCTTCCTGATTATCCCGGGCGATTATGCGGGCGCCTGCTTTATCGGCTTCGCCATTGGCGAGTCGCTGGGCGCTGCTGCCCTGCGTATCGCCGGCGGCATCTTCACCAAGATCGCCGACATCGGCGCCGACCTGATGAAGATCGTCTTCAAGATCAAGGAAGACGATGCGCGCAACCCGGGCGTGATTGCAGACTGCACGGGCGACAACGCGGGCGACTCGGTTGGACCCTCGGCTGACGGTTTTGAAACCTACGGCGTCACCGGCGTAGCCCTGATCACCTTCATCCTGCTGGCCGTCCACGATCCCAAGACGCAAGTGCAACTGCTGGTCTGGATCTTCGTCATGCGCGTGGCCATGCTGTTTTCTAGCGTGGTTGCGTACTTCCTCAACGGCGCCATCGCTCACGCGAAATACGCCGAAGCCGACGAGATGGACTTCGAGAAGCCGTTGACCTCGCTGGTCTGGATTACCTCCATCCTTTCCATTGCCATGTCCTACTTCGTCACCTTCCTGATGCTTCCCGATCTCGGCGACGGAACGCTCTGGTGGAAGCTGGCCTCCATTATTTCCTGCGGAACTCTGGCGGGTGCAGTCATCCCCGAACTGGTCAAGGTCTTCACTTCGACCAAATCGAAGCACGTGAAAGATATTGTCACCTCCGCGCAGGAAGGCGGAGCCTCGCTGGGAATCCTCTCGGGATTCGTGGCTGGCAATTTCTCGGCCTACTGGCTGGGACTCTGCATGGTTGCGTTGATGGGAGCGGGCTATTTCTTCGCGACGGGCGCCTCCATGGCGACCCTGATGCTGGCTCCGGCTGTCTTCGCCTTTGGCTTGGTTGCCTTCGGCTTCCTGGGCATGGGCCCGGTCACAATCGCCGTCGATTCCTACGGCCCGGTCACCGACAATGCGCAGTCCGTCTATGAGCTGTCGCTGATTGAGAACGTTCCGAACATCAAAGCGGAGCTGAAGAAGGACTACGGCATCGACGCGAATTTCGAGCGCGCCAAGTACCTGCTGGAAGCCAACGATGGAGCCGGCAATACCTTCAAGGCTACGGCCAAGCCAGTGCTGATCGGCACGGCTGTGGTCGGCGCCACCACGATGGTCTTCTCGATCATCATGGCCCTGACCGGCGGACTGACACACAGCGTAGAGAACCTCTCTGTGCTTCATGCGCCGTTCCTGCTCGGCCTGATCTGCGGCGGCGCCATCATCTACTGGTTCACCGGCGCTTCCATCCAGGCGGTCTCGACCGGCGCATACCGCGCGGTTGAGTTCATCAAGGCCAACATCAAGCTGGAAGGCGCGGAGAAGGCCTCGGTCAGTGACAGCAAGAAGGTGGTGGAGATCTGCACGAAGTACGCGCAGAAGGGCATGTTCAACATCTTCCTTGCCGTCTTCTTTGCAACGTTGGCCTTCGCGTTCCTGGAGCCGTTCCTGTTTATCGGCTACCTGATCTCGATTGCGATCTTCGGCTTGTACCAAGCCATCTTCATGGCCAATGCCGGCGGCGCATGGGACAATGCGAAGAAGATTGTGGAGGTCGACATGAATCAGAAGGGCACGCCTCTGCATGACGCGTGTGTGGTCGGAGACACCGTCGGCGATCCTTTCAAGGACACCGCGTCGGTGGCCATGAACCCGATTATCAAGTTCACAACCCTGTTCGGATTGCTGGCTGTCGAGCTTGCCGTATCGGTCGGTGCAACCAACCCGATGCTCACACATGTGCTGGCAGTCGTCTTCTTCCTGATCTCGGTCACCTTCGTATGGAGGTCGTACTACAGAATGAGGATTGGCGGGACGACAATCGAGTAGTTTCTGCCTTCGCAGTCGAGGGAAACGCCGCCTGGAAAAGGGCGGCGTTTTCTTTGCACAATCTGTTACTAGAGCGAAACCGGAGTAACTATATCCTGATGAGCTTTGTGCAGGGTCGCCGCTCCCTGAGGGGCGCGTCGACTTGAACGTTGCGGTTTCGGGATACATCAACTCTGGTTCCGCTGTAACCTGACTGGCGGATACAATGCGGCCCCGCGCAATTGCGCGAGGCCGCATTGACGTTTATGGCGATTCACTCGCTGATTACCCAGGTTACTTTGGTCTAGAGCATTTTCGGAAGATGAATATCAAGCTTGCTCCGGCATAGGGCACGGTGCAAATAAAAAGACGGTTGTTGTGGAAAGGAAATATCCCGCAGGGGCTGAAGCCCACCTTTTTGTTGCATTTGCGGCCCGACTAAAGTTGTGCCCTGTTACAAAGCGGCTCTTTGAAAGATGCTTTATGGGTTTTTCCGCAGCCTGTGAAGCCCACCTTTATTTTGAGGCATTTTGCGGCACGCGACCCAGAGGGTACCCCGGTCGTGCCCTGTTACAAAGCCACAACGCTCTATCACTTTTATACGATTGCCGGAGCAAGCTTGATATTCATCCTTTCGGAAAGGGTGTAGACCCAAAATTTATTGGTATACCACCCTTCCGCAGAAAAAAGCGGAAAGGATGGGGCACGGAAGTCTACAGCAAAAGCAAAAATGCTCTAGCCCCCGCTCAAGCGGGGTTGGCGCGTTAGCAAGTCAGCGGTCGCTCGCGCACGTGTCCGGATGTCCACTTCTCCACATGCTTTCACTCAGATTGCACTGGTTTTGCGCCTTGTTTCGGGGATGGGGTGGGGCTAGGCTTGGGAAATGGACGAGAGCGCAACCCCGTGCCCGCTCTGGAGCAGGGAAAAATTGAAGGGCGGAGATCCGCGCGGCGCAAGGCTGTTTTGAGCTTTCCACAGGCAAAGTCCGGGGTTTGGCAAGTGGATGCCGGAAATGTGACCAAAATACTAGATATTGTGGTTTTCTGTTGACACGCACCACAGACAGCGGTATTTTTTCATCTGCGGCTGTAAACGGACTGCCATGAAAACACCGGCGCGATGAACCGCCGGGAGGCCGCGTAAGAAAACAGAACGCGGCATTTTCCCAATTCCCCGTTTCCCGTTTGTTCGAGACACATTACCAGTCCCCACTATTCCAGGCTGCATTGCGCCGGATAGAGGGCGGCTCCACCGACTTTTTTCACCGAGAGGATTTTTATGAACGAGGCTCATCTTCAGACTTCGACCGCTTCCCCACAGACGCCCTACACCCAGGGCGGCCTGAGCTTTACCCGCCGTTTTTCCACGGAGGGAGTTTCACCGTACGACGAGGTTGAATGGGAGCGGCGAACCGCTTCGATTACCGACACCAAGGGCAATACGATCTTCGAGCAGAAGGACGTGGAAGTGCCGGTGGACTGGTCCATGACGGCAACCAACATTATTGCCTCGAAGTACCTGCACGGGCAGTTGGGCACGCCGGAGCGTGAAACCGGGGTACGGCAACTGGTGGAGCGCGTGGTGGAGACGATTCGCGGCTGGGGGCTGGCAGGCGGCTATTTTGCCACGGCAGAGGACGCGAACGTGTTCAGCGACGAACTTGCGCACATGCTGCTGGCGCAGCGGGTGGCCTTCAACTCGCCGGTGTGGTTCAACGTGGGCTGCGACCGGCTGGAGCCGAACGCGCATGGGCTGAACTGGCACTGGGATCCTTCGACCGGAGGCGTGAAGTATGCCGCCACGGGGTACAGGAACCCGCAGTGCTCGGCGTGCTTCATTAACGCCGTGGACGACTCGCTGGACTCGATTCTGACGCTGGCCAAGACCGAGGGGATGCTGTTCAAGTGGGGTTCGGGAACGGGAACCAACCTGTCGACGATCCGCGGCTCGAACGAGCAGCTTTCAGGTGGCGGGCAGGCTTCGGGGCCGTTGAGCTTCATGCGCGGTTTCGACGCCTTCGCCGGGGTCATCAAGTCGGGCGGCAAGACGCGGCGCGCGGCCAAGATGGTGATTCTGAACGTGGATCACCCGGACATCATGCAGTTTATCGACTGCAAGGCCAAGGAAGAAGCCAAGGCCTATGCGCTGGTTCGTGAGGGCTATGACGGAAGTGGTCCGGACTCGGAGGCCTATTCGTCGATCTTCTTCCAGAACGCCAACAACTCGGTGCGTGTGAACGATGAGTTCATGCATGCATATGAGGAAGACGGCGAGTTCACCACCTATACGGTGAACGGGCACGAGCCGGTGAATACGTACAAGGCGCGGGCGATCATGCGGAAGATTGCCAAGGCCACGTGGCTGTGCGGCGATCCGGGCATGCAGTTCGACACCACGATCAACAAGTGGCACACGAGCAAGAACACGGCGCGGATCAATGCGTCGAATCCGTGCTCGGAGTACATGTTCCTGGACAACTCGGCGTGCAACCTGGCGAGCATCAACCTGCTGAAGTACGTGAACGCGGCGGGGACGTTCGACATTGCGGCCTACCAGCACACGATTTCCACGGTCATTACGGCGATGGAGATCCTGGTGGACAACTCGGGGTATCCGACCGAGGCCATCTCGCGGAACTCGCACGATTACCGGCCGCTGGGGCTGGGGTACGCGAACCTGGGGGCGATGCTGATGGCCTTCGGACTGCCATACGATTCGGTGGCAGGCAGGGAACTGGCGGCCACGATGACCGCGATCATGACTGGGCAGGCTTATCTGCAGTCGGCGGTGATAGCGGCCAACTGCCCGCCGGTGGCTTCCGCCACGCCGTTGACGGCGTCGGTGGAGCGGCAGGGCGGCGCGTGCCCGGGGTTCTATGTGAACCGCGAGCCGTTCCTGGACGTGATCCGGATGCATCGCGCAGAGGTGAACAAGATCGGCAAGGCGCATGTGAGCGGAGAGCCGTTCAGCGTACCGCAACTGGATGAGCTGATCGACGCCAGCCGCGCGTGCTGGGACGAGGCGCTGGCGTACGGCGAGCGTTACGGCTACCGCAACGCGCAGACCACGGTGCTGGCTCCGACCGGGACGATTGGCTTCATGATGGATTGCGACACGACGGGCATTGAGCCGGACCTGGCGCTGGTGAAGTACAAGAAGCTGGTGGGCGGCGGCATGATCAAGATCGTGAACAACACCGTGCCGACGGCGCTGTTCAAGCTGGGCTACGACAGCGACGAAGTGAACGCGATTGTGAGCTACGTCGACGCGACGGGCACCATTGAAGGCGCACCGGGAATCAAGCCGGAGCATCTGCCGGTCTTCGATTGCAGCTTGAAGCCGGCCAAGGGCACGCGCTCGATTCATTACATGGGGCACATCAAGATGATGGCGGCGGCGCAGCCGTTCCTGTCGGGCGCAATTTCAAAGACGGTGAACATGCCGCACGAGGTCACGGTGGAAGAAGTGGCCGAGGCATACGCCGAGAGCTGGCGCGAGGGAATCAAGGCCGTGGCGATTTACCGTGACGGGTCAAAAGGAACGCAGCCGCTGAACACGAGCATGGACGCGAAGAAGGAACCTTCGGCGCTGGACGCAGCGGGGAATCGCGTGCTGGCGCATCTGGCGGCTTCGCAGCCGGCAGCCGACGCCGACCTGAAAATGCTGGAATCCAAGCCCGGGGAAAGGCTGGATGTGAGCGCCAAGCAGGTTGTCGCCGCCGCTAGAGCTTTCCAAAGCGCGCTGGAGGAGATTGCCAAGACGGCAGCGGCTCCGGTTCTGCCGACAGAGGCGTCCGCCAAGGAAGAGGAGCAGGATCTGAACGGGCCGCCGCGCGCGGTGCGTCACAGGCTGCAGGACGAGCGCGCGTCGATCACGCACAAGTTCTCAATTTCCGGGCACGAAGGCTACATCACTGTTGGCCTTTACAAGACCGGCCAGCCGGGCGAGATCTTCATCAAGATGGCCAAGGAGGGCTCCACCATCTCGGGGCTGATGGACTCGTTTGCCACGTCAATCTCGATCGCCCTTCAGCACGGGGTTCCTCTCAAGGTGCTGTGCGAGAAGTTTGCGCACACGCGGTTCGAGCCCTCGGGGTGGACGGGGAACGCGCAGATCGGGTACGCGAAGAGCCTGATGGACTACATCTTCCGGTGGCTGCATCTGCGCTTCCTTTCCGGTGAGCAACTGCCGCTGTTTGCGGGATTCGCACCGCAGGCGTCGCAGGAGCTTCCGGCTTCTCCCAGCTTGCTTCACGATCCGGAAGAGAGCGAGTCGCCGGAGCATCTGAGTAAGCTGGCCGAAGAGGTGGCCAAGCGGCTGAACCAGGTGGGCATGCATACGGGTGGACAGGCCGCGGGCGGCGGCATTGCGCCGGAAGAGGCGCCGTGGCCATCGCAGGGCGAGCAGGCGCCGGTACCGGAGCTGAAGGACCGCGGGATTTATCACGAGGCCGACGCCATGCGCGAGATGTACGATATGGGCGATGCGCCGAGCTGCTCGACCTGCGGGGCCATCATGGTTCGCAACGGGAGCTGCTACCGGTGCATGAGCTGCGGGTCGACGTCGGGTTGCAGCTAGGTCTCTGACAGTATAATTTCGTACCTCTGGTTCGTGCTTTCCCAGGTCCCAAATTCGGGGCACCCACCGTTGGTACAACTTCAAGCTGTCAGAAACCTAGAGCGGTGAACGCATGGTTTGGTGCGTGATTGGCGGCCCAGTTCCTGAAAGCGGGAGCTGGGCCGCCTTTGTTTTGTGGAACGGTAGGAAGCGCAATAAATAGCTTGTAAAAAGCTATAGCATTTTCGGAAATGGTGTAGACCCAAAATTCATTGGTATCCCACCCTTTCCGCAGAAAAAAGCGGAAAGGATGGGGCACGGAAGTCTACAGCAAAAGCAAAAATGCTCTAGTCGATGGAGCTATATAGATCCGGCAAATAAATACTGCCTTCGTGCTACCCCCATCCTAGCCACAAAAACAAAGTCGTGGCGAGGATGGGGCACCCGAACATTGTTGGTATTTATTTGCCGAAGCAATAGTGGTTCTCCAATTGGCATATTGGGAAAGGCATAACCGCTGAGTGGCTTTTCCCCTCAAGAAAAAGCCACCTTGTACGATGCCAGGGACTCGACGGGAATTGGGGAACCGCTCAAGTTATCCCAAAAACATTCCCGCAATCGAGGCGGAGATGAGGTTGGCCATGGTTCCGGCCAGCATGGCGCGGATGCCGAGCTTGGCCAGGTCGTTGCGGCGCTCGGGGACCAGTGCGCCGATACCGCCAATCTGCATGCCGATGGAGCCGAGGTTCGCGAAACCGCACAAGGCAAAGGTGCCGATGGTGAAGGAGCGCGGTGAAAGCGCGGCCCGTTGCGCGCCGAGGCCGATGTAGGCGATGACTTCATTCAAAGCCATGCGCGTGCCGAGCAGATTACCGATGGCCATGCAGTCGTGCCAGGGAACGCCGATGAGCCAGGCGACCGGAGCAAAGGCGAAGCCGAGAATCTGGCCGAGCGAGGGCGGAACCCAGTACATGCCGTAGAGGCTGTGAGTCCAGCCGAGGACGCCATCAAGCAGAGCGACCAGGGCGAGGAAGCTGATGAGCATGATGCCGACGTTCATGGCCAGCTTGCCGCCGTCGATGGTGCCGCGGGCGATGGCGCCGATGAAATTTTCATCCTTGTGCAATTCGTCTTTGGGAATGACTACCTTGCCTTCGGTGGCGGGGACTTCAGTTTCCGGGACGAGCATTTTGGCAATAAGGATGGTTCCGGGCGAGGTCATGATGACGGCCGAGAGCAGGTGGCGCGCCTCGACGCCCTGGGCAATATACATGGCCATGATGCCGCCGGAGACGTGAGCCATGCCGCTGGTCATGATGGTCATCAGCTCGCTGCGGGTGGCCTTGGAGAGGAAGGGGCGGATGGTGAGCGGCGCTTCAGTCTGGCCCATGAAGATGCTGGCCGCGACGTTCATGCTTTCAGCGCCGGAGATGCGCATGGTTTTAAGCATGACCCAGGCCATGGCGCGGATGAGAATCTGCATCACGCCGAAGTGATAAAGCAGGGCGAAGAAGGCGGAGATGAAGATGATGGTGGGCAGAACCTGGAAGGCGAAGATGGAGCCCTGATTGGGCGGCGTGGCGGGCAGCAGCTTTCCGAAGAGGCCGGAGTTGGGAACGCCGAGCTGGCCGAAGACCATGCTGGTGCCCGCGAAGGTACAGGCGAGCATTTTGGTGACGACGTCGCCGGCCCAACTCATGGCGCGCTGGCCGTAGTCGAAGCGCAGCACGAGAAAAGCAAAGGTGAACTGGAGACCGATGCCCCAGGCGATGGTGCGCCAGCGAATATGCTTGCGGTCCGTGGAGCCGAGCCACGCGGCAAAAAGTACGGCTAGAATTCCCAGTGCTCCGGTGTATCGTTCCACAACGAACTCCTTGAAAAAGCAGGGACTAGGGACTAGGGAACAGGGACTAGGGAACAGGAGCCGTTTTGTTCCGTATCAGTACGTGAAAACTGCGAACTCGTATTTCGCGCTTTGGCGGTTTCTTTGTTCATATAGCCAGGGGCAGATTTTGCTCACGATTGCAGCGGAATCTGTTCCCTGTTCCCTAGTCCCTGTACCCTGTACCAGCAATTCTAAATGGACCTCCATATTGGCCATCGCATGAGCGGCGCATCGGTCTGCTCCCGTAGGGAGCCATCGAAAATAGCCCAGGGCAAGCGGAGGGCATCCGCCCCGGAGGGGCGGATCGAACGTTCGCGCCACGGATTGCTGAATCCAATGACGGTGCTGGGCTTTCACACCGCCCCTCCGGGGCGGGAACCCCTTGGTCGAACGTTTCCCCAGGGTTTCACCCTGGGCTATTTTCGTCTCTTCCCTCCGGGAAGAACTGCGCTGAATGCCTCGTTATTCCCCCCACTTAGAACTGCTGACCCTGTACCTTGACTACTTTACAGTATCGCGGAGATAGCTTTCCGCTGTCTCGCGGGTGAAGATTCGGCCCACCAGCGGCACTTCGTGCCGTGGCGTTTTGGAGTAGTGTATCGCTTGTTTCAGAATCTCGATGGGCTCGGGGAGCAGGTCGCTGCTGGTGGCGTAGAGCGTGGCGAGGGGTTGGCCCTTTTCGATGTGCGCGCCGCGGCGGGCGTGAAACAGAATGCCGGCATGGGGATCGACGGACTCCCACCCCAGCGACGAAGACCTGTCGCTGGGGACCCCGGGCTCACCAGCTTTTTCGCGGCCCGCGCCGGTGCGCTGCACGGCCCAGCCGAGGGCGGTGGTGTCCATTTCGGAGATGTAGCCGCTCTCCCAGGCTTCCAGCACTTGTGTCGCGCCGGGTTTGTGGTAGGCCGTGGGGTTCTGGAAGACGCCGATGTCGCCTCCCTGGGCCTCGATCATGGCAAAGAAGGAACGGAGCGCGGAGCCGTTGGACAAAGCCTCCTCGGCGCGCGCGTAACCGGCTTCCGGCGTGGGAGCCTGACCGCCGAGATGAACCATCCAACCGGCCAGAATCAGGGATAGTTCGCGGAGGTCTTCGCTTTCTGCGGGGCGCTTGCCGCGCAGGAGTTCGACTGCCTCGACCAGCTCGATCCAGTTGCCGGCGGCGTAGCCGAGAGGCTGGCTCATGTCGGTGAGCAGGGCGACGGTGCGGGTTCCGGCGGCTTCGGCTGTGGCGACCATCAGGGCTGCGAGGTATTCGGAGTCTTCCGGCTTGCGGAGGAACGCGCCGGAGCCGGTTTTCACGTCGAGGACGAGGGCGTCAAGACCGGCGGCGAGCTTTTTGCTCAAGATGGACGCGCAGATCAGGCCGGGATTTTCTACCGTACCGGTGCGGTCGCGCAGGGCATAGAGAACGCGGTCGGCGGGAACCAGAGAGGGCGTCTGGCTGACGATGGAAGCGCCGCACTTTTTGAGGACTGTCTCAAATTCGGACAGTGAAAGGGCGGTGCGGAAGCCGGGGATGGATTCCAGCTTGTCGAGGGTTCCGCCGGTGTGGCCCAGGGCGCGTCCGCTGATCATGGGTACGGCGACGCCGCAGGCCGCGGCCAGGGGCGCGACGAGGAAGCTGGTTTTGTCGCCGACGCCGCCGGTGGAGTGCTTGTCGACGGCCTTTTTGCCGAGGCGTGCGGGGGAAAACTTTTCGCCTGAGTCGCGCATGGCGAGGGTGAGGGCGCGGGTTTCGTCCGGCGAGAGGCCGCGCAGCCAGGAGGCCATGAGCCAGGCGGCGAGCTGCTCAATGGGGATGGAGCCGGAGGCCGCTCCGGCAGCGATGAAGCCGATTTCGCGGGCGTCGAGCGAGCCGCCGTCGCGCTTCTTGCGAATGATGTCGATGGTGTGGAGAGAAGGAAGAGCGGAAGCGGGCATGATGGAGCTACCTCAGGGGGCAATCCACCAGCTTATCGCAACGGCGAGGGCCGGGGTGGTGATTTGGGGCGGGCGCGGCGGGAGGGATTCAAAAAAGTCGCCCCCCTTCCGGCTTGGCGGCGGCCGGTGGAAGCCCTTTATTACGGGGCGAAAGCAAAATGCAGGTTCTTCGACTCCGCTGCGCTTCGCTCCTGATGACACGAAACTTAAGCCCAATAGAATCAGTGGGGCTTCTGGTGTCATCTTCTCGCCGTAACTCGCACCGCGAGTCATGCTGCTCAGAATGACAGAA
>Ga0255353_1001649_pt1 | contig 12183 bp, 6 predicted proteins | sample HBST25metaG_FD_189941 | JGI IMG/M metagenome (GOLD analysis project Ga0255353, IMG submission 189941) | Peat soil microbial communities from Stordalen Mire, Sweden - H.B.S.T25 | ecosystem: Environmental > Terrestrial > Soil > Wetlands > Peat | place: Sweden: Norrbotten County, Stordalen Mire...
ATCCGCATTCCCTTGCCGATGACAACATCTTGCCCGAATGGAACCCAGAATTTGGCCTCCAGGCTCCGTATCTTCTTGATCTGCGCCGGTTCGGTGATCGAGGGCCTTTCCTGGATGACTAAGGAAAATGTGACTGGAACCTGAACAGCGACGGGTCTTGCAGCAACGACAGCCGCTTTCCTTGCAACTGCCTTTACTGGAGTTGCCCGAATTAGCGCGGACGCGGCCTGCGGCGCGGTCAGTTGACCGGCTTGGCCTAGCTGATCTGTCAGCGTTACCTCGTAGAAATCTTCATTGTCCTTGAAGTCGCTCATCAGGGTTATTTCATCGATTCTGGTGTTGCATACGTGTCTACAGGTTTCGAGGAGTCCGCTGAGTTCATCTTTCACCGCAGCAATGGGAGAACCGCCGTCGATCCCCTGAACCAGACTCCCGGCCTCAGTGACGGCCTCTCCAATTGACTGACTGCGGCCAAGGCTGAATACCCATCTCCCGAAGCCGAGCCGAGGCAGAAGAGAAGAGATCCGCCTTTCAAAATCACTCTTGTACTGTTCGTACAGTCTTTCTTTTCCAGCGATGGTACTCGAGTAAAGCCGAAGCCGGTAGATGGCCTGAATCAAATTGCGCGTAGTGTTCTGGCTAAACGGCGGAACAGGATGAGGAATCGGGAGCTTATTCGAATCGGCAATAAGAGAAGCTGCGATTGAGGCAATAGGACGGGCTGAGGCGGGCCCAACCCCGCGAATCTGGAGAATTCGGCCAGCATCCCATCCCTGAATATCGGCCAGCGTGTGGATGCCAACACCATGCAGTGCCTGTAGCCTGAGTCCTCCCTGGTGTTTCTTCACCTCTTCAATGGGAATTTCACGAAGTCGCCCCAGACGGATTTCTTGGGCGTATTGCCTGGCCGATTGGACCAGTTCATTGCGGATTCCGATGATGGCGTCTTGTAGTTCAGATGAGATCAAGCTCAACGCCACCGCGGCTCTAGAGACGCGCTTCTTGGCGCGCGCCGGGGGCGACACGGCATAAGCAATCGCGGCGGCAACAAAACACACTGCGACGAGAAAGAGCCAGATCATGCAGGAGTTTTCCTCGATGATAAGGATAGGGTTTCAAAAGACGCAGCTTGGGCGCAAGTGGAGTTGCCCCTTTGGCTGAGATTTCGTTCGCTCTTCACTGCAAGATTCTCAACCTCCAAGATCGTTCCAGCGCATTCTGAGCGCGGCCGGTGAGGCTGAGACGGGCGCGTGGTAGGCGTGGCCAGAACCGTGCACGGCGGGGCCATGCGGTCCAGCAGCGAGAAAATCTCCAGCTTAGACTCCAGTTCATCGGGGACGCAATCGATCGCCAGATCGACCTCGCGGACGGCGTCCTCGATGGCAGAGACAAAGGCCACGTTGGGCAGAGCTTCCGGGCCGATTTGCTGGCGCAGGGCTTCGCGGGCATGATGCAGGTTGCTGGGTTGGGTATCACTTCTTTCAGCAGCACGCGGCAGCCGGCGCGGACCGCGTTCAGGGCCAGCCAGCTGCACGGCAGGCCGGCTCCGACAATGGCGACGGTAGGCAACGCGCGCCTACCAGGCGGCCAGGCCTGGGCTACATCCTCGGCGTTGGGCTTGGCCTGTTGCAGGCACTCGGCGACGCGCGCACTCCTCGTCGGAGAGCGTGGGGACGGTGGGCCAGCACCCGGCGCGGGGTGACGGCATCCTCGTCAATGTAGTTCATCAGACTGATGGCTTCTCCAGACAAAGTCTCGATTGGCCGGTTCGTCACCTCCAGGGCTACTCGACAATCTCCCAGTCCAAGTCGCAACTCGTCTGGATGCCCTGTTTCAGCGAAGTAAGCGTCACCCATTTTGTTCCGTCGGGATTGATCTTGATGGTCAACTGCCAGCCCGTGCGGTCGTACGTGAATCTGAGCCGCGCTTTGGGAAGATTGTCGAAGACAACCTGCCCACCATAAGCGACAGGCGGTCCATAGTAATGTAAAAGACCTGAGCGCGCCTGAGCAGGTTCAGGCGTCAACTGTTGCACTTGCGCTGGAGCCTGACGGATCTTTCCATCAACTCTTCGCAGTTGAAGGTTGTTATGTACCGTAGTCACGCCGGACACATGGCTGACGGTCCACTCCGCCAACTCGCTGGAGGCATCATTCGATACGGTCCCTGAGAGCGTAACCTCACTCTGGATGGTGGTCACGGTGATCAGGTCGCTCTTCAGCGCCTTCAAGGCGCCCAGCATATGCACCACGTCTGTCTCGATCTGAGCGTCTGAGCGCTGACTGAGCTGGGCAGTGCTGCTTGTGGGTTGCTCCGGTACTGATGACCCATCGTTAGAACTGGCTAGGTACGACGCTACTTGGACCGAACTTGGGGTACTTGTCCCGCCCGGAGTCGATCTATAGCTGTCGCTGGTGCTGATGCTTCTTGGCTTTTCGGCTGGTTGGACCGAAGAACGCGGCAGCCCCACGGTAGCAACCGCTTCTTCGCGCGGCGCAAAGGAAGGAATCAGTAGGAAAGCGGATAAGAACATGACAACTGCGGCAACGCCAGCACCCCACCAAAGAAAGAGCTGTGCAGTTCTGTCGCGATTGTCATTCCCCTGGCTGTGATCGTCAGCATTGCCCCCGTCTGAGAATGGTGCCAATGCCACATCAGCATCACCGCCTGAAACGAACGCTAATGAGGTCGGAATGCTCCCCTCGTGCCCGCCCAAAGATGTGCGAATTGCGCCGGATGCCTGCGCTAGCTCCGCTTGAATCCTCTTGCATTCCTTTAATGCGGATCTCAACTTGCCAAGCCGAAGCTCTGTTGCGTTTGCCACCGACTTCTGTGATCTAACAACCCTACTTATGACCTTTTCATACTGGCTAACCGTCTCATCTACTATCCCTCGAAGATCATAAAGAATGCAGCCGTATTCGCTTTCGATCCAGGACACACCTTGTAAAGTAGTTTCTGCGGAGTAACTATCGCATACCTTGAGAGATCGAGCCAGCAGGTCACGCTTCATCTTCTCTATGCTGGGAGGAAACACTGCTCTGAACATTTCACCCAAGAGTCCGCGCGGAGCCTCGAATGGAATTGTTGAAGCAGAAAACACCGTCCTCGTCTGATTTGTTTGGCGGAATCTCCTACCCCAGATTAGACGGGCTACCATTAGGCCGGCGATCATGCCGCTGCCAACGAATAATAGAAGACTGCTGCCGATGCCCCAAGAAAGAGAGGAGGCAATCTTGCCATCGGGTCTAGCCGCTGTAAGCCAGGCAAGAGCAATGACAAGGGCTGCGACCCCACCAGTAAATACTGATAAATAGGATGAAATGCGCGATAAAAACGCACGTTCCTCCAAGAGAGCGATTCGGCTGAGCAGGTTTGATACCCCGCGGGCCACTGTCGCGTGTGCCTCATCATACGTCATTCGCAGATTGCTCACGAGATATTCCTGTAGCCGTTGGGATGCGGATTCAAAGGCGTTTCCAAATGCTTGCTGCGTAGATACGTTTAATGCCTTTCTGGAATCCGCAGAGCGAATCGCGTCTGTTATTAAAATGCGGAGTTGCGTAGTGAGTTGCTGATGATACTCCTTGAAGCCAGAACGAGCTGCCTGAACAGCACGCTCAACCAGCGCATCCGTTTCCGCCCGAAGACGTGCAATTAGTTCCTTCGAGTCGGGGAGCCGCGTCTTGTAATGTATCGCCAGCTCATGTTCAGTCAGGCTCCACTTCGAATTCAGGAGGTATTCTGCACGTGAACCTACAACAATGGCATGACGTGCAACCTCGTTGGCAATAATGAGTAGTGCCTCGTTACGCATGAAACTGCGAAGGTCCTGCTCGAGTTCTTCGAAGCACCGATTCCAATATTCAGCCCCGGTATCTCTTGCCAGCGTTGACGACAACAACGAAACTCGCGGATCAGATACCCCGCATTCTTCGGCTAGCACCTTCTTGACGTACAGAAGCGCTTCTTCTTGCTCTTCGTTATCGAGAATATCCGCACGATTGAGGACGAAGAAGAACTTGCCAATCTTGCCCTGAATTCTGCGCAGGAAATCAACAGCCGTTTTGCTGCCGGGCTTCCTGCAGTCCATTATGTATATGCAAGCATTTGATTCTTCAATGGCACTTGCCGTCATCAATTCGTGCGAGTCTATATTGACGTCTACTCCGGGCGTGTCAACGACAATTAATCCATCCGCGAGAAGTGGAGAAGGAAGTTGCAGCTTTATCCTTGCGACTTCGGCACAGCGGGAACCCTCGGAAGAATATTCCGACACCGTATCTGTATCTACCAGGATAGAATGGCCGCCCTTCAGCGCAACTTCGCATTGCGGTTTGGAGCGGAAGCTGATGTAGGTACATACAGCATTGATTGGCAGAATGCCGGTTCTGAGAATATCCGTGCGAAGCAGTGCGTTGATGAAAGTTGATTTACCGGAAGAGAATTCTCCCAAGACAGTGAGCGTAATCTCGTTCGAAGCAGCTCGCTGTCTGAGGCGCTGCAACGACCGTGAGAGGTCGCCGTCGACGTCAAGATGAAAGTCATCGACTATTCGATATAAGTCATCCACGCTTTGCTGAATAGCGGGTTTGACTTCTACGTCTGCATCTGGAACGGTCTGACTTTCAGTCGTCATTACTACTTTCCGAAGTGGCATACGTTTTTCGGCGCTTCCCAACTGAGGCTCAGAGTCTCAATAGGTTACTCCCCGAAAGCCTTAGTCAGAACGCCCGCTCGCGTAAGGCGTTATTGCAAACTTGAGGCAAGGTGTCCGAATTCATCATCGAGGGAGGTAGTGCGAATGCTCAGTGCCGTCAGCGTCGCTTCGGGCAACCGCTCGGTTCCGCAAATCGCTGCACAACCAATGCGGATACGATGCTGGGGTTCATCGAGAATGTCGAGGACACTTGTTGCAATCGAATCCAGTCGATCATTCAGAGCGCCGGTCACGCCTATCCGAGTGTCACGTCCAGCTTGTAAAATGCGTTGTCGCATTTCATCGATGGACATATTGCCCCGCCACGCACCGAACAGTTTGGCAACGAACGGCAATGCAACTGCTGCCAACCCTATCCACCCAAACACCATGATCAGGCCAAAGCCAAACATTTGGCCGACTGGATCTTTGAGCCATTCTGATAGCCGGTCTCCGTGCTTCTCGCCGATCTGACTGGAGTCATTGATGATGATGGTTTTCGCAGCAGTTAGCGGAATGAACGCAGAAGCTTTAAGTCTGCACTCCGTGGAGAGTTGGCGAACACGCCCATTAAGCGCTTCCATCTGGCTTTCGAGTTTTCTTCCAATCTCCTGTTGGATTGCTTGCACAGCGCTGTCTGCTCCTAGAGTTGCAACTTGCGCTTCGACGCCTGTTGCGGCATTCGCAAACACACCATCTATGACGAGTTCAGCTTCTGCACTCAGTTCGCGCCTTTGAACTTCGACGGTCTCCAGGACCGTTTTGCAGGCCCCAAGTGTCTTTCGCAACACGTCTGAGTCTTTGTGCAGCGCAGAAAGAATGCCTTCCCGTGCTGTTAGTTCGCTGGTTTTCCGTTCCTCCACTTCCCGACGTAGTCGTGCGATAAGCGGGGCTGCCTGTCCGGCGGCTCCGGCCAGGATCGTCCGCATCCTCGTTTTTGGCGATGCAAGTTGAAGTATTGTTGAACGCAGCCCCATTGGATCGCCCGCTATATCCTGCCTGGCTATCGCGGAGTGCATCATTGTCTTGGCCGACACGGTGAAGATGGGGATATTGGATGCATACTGACGAACATTCGAGGCAAGGTGCTCGCAGCCGCTTCCAGCGAGGGAATCGGCGACGGAGTTATAAATACTGGACAGGTTGGCGCGCACGTAGGCTACGGCAGCGTCGATCTCGCTTGATTTCGAGACGCGATCTGTATGGTTGAGAACGAAGATCGTCTTCACCATGCTCGATGCGAGAACACGATCTCGTAGAAAGCTTACTTCACTCCTTTTAAGGACTTGCTGAACATCCATCAGAAACAACAGAGCGTCAGCCTCAGGAATCATCTGATACACAATCTCCGAACGCGTTTGATTAACGTCGTTGACTCCAGGTGTATCAATCAAGACAAGGCCACGCGGTATGCCCGGAGTTGCAATGCGCACCTCGCGGACATCTGCATGATCGCCACTTCGGGCGGTAAGTTGCCGCAAGGCCTCCTGACCAAACGGCAACTCGCTCACGCAGCCGTCGTTCTGTACTACTTCAATCCGCTCAGTGTCGGCGTGAGAGATAATGTTGATGGTCGCGGTCGTCGGCGTGATTCCAGCCGGTAGCAGGTTCCATCCACAGAGCGCGTTTACCAGCGTGGATTTGCCAGAATTGAATTCGCCAACCACTACCAGCTTGGCTGGGCGATCAGCTGTCACCGTTGATGCTAGGGCAGCGGCACGTTGGCTCTCGGTCGGCATGTCGAGGATATCGAAGCACTCGCGTAGCTCTTCGAGGATACCGTGCAGATCATCTTGAAGGTTCTCACAGTTATTCACGGCCGCACCTGCTCTCTGGCTGTGATCGTAATCCGCCCGGCTTTCGCGTCCGCTAAGAACACGGTATTAGCGCTCAGGCTGCCAGACAGCGTCTGGTCAAGGATGTAGGCAGCGACCTCGTTCATCACGAGTTGGTCCAGGGCGCGCCGCAGTGGCCTAGCTCCCAAAGACGGGTCAAATCCCTTCTCGATTACGAGCGTCCGCGCTCCTTCTGTCAGTTCGATCAAAGGACGGCTGTTATCCTTCTGTTGTCTATTCTTTTCCGCGAGAAGCAGCGTGAGAATACGTTCAAGGTCCGCATACTCCAGCGGCGCGAAAATGACGATTTCACCGATGCGGTTCAATAGTTCGGGGCGGAATTCTTGCTTGAGAAGTTCCCGCAGCTGCTGTTGCACATCGTCATAGCGATCTATGAGATCGCGCTTCGGAAGCTTTGCAATCCAGTCTGCAGCGATGTTGCTTGTCAAGATGACCAGGGTCTGCGAAAAGCTGCACACCTTTCCGGTTCCGTCCTGCAGCTTTCCTTCTTCGAGTATCTGCAGCAGAAGGTTGGGAATGTCAGTATGCGCCTTTTCGATTTCGTCAAAGAGCACCACACTCGATGGCTTACTGGCGACGGCGCGCACCAAGAGCCCACCCTCTTCGTGGCCGACTAGTCCGGGGGCCGACCCTGTGAGCTTCGCTACATCTTGAGGGTTCCCGTACTCGCTCATGTTGTATTGGAGTAGCCCCGCTTCTCCCCAGAGTTGTCTTGCGACAGCTTTGCATAACTCCGTCTTACCAACACCAGTGGGTCCAATAAACAGAAACGACCCTATTGGGCGTGCCGACCGGCCGAGGGCAATCATCAGCTTTATCGCGGAGCAGACCGCTTGAATTGCCCGATCTTGACCGATGATTTCCGCACGCAAATCACTTTCGAGGCGGAGAACCTTCTGAACGACTGCTGGATCTCCAGAATCCATTCCTCCAAAGCGTTCCGACACGAGCTTTTGAAGGTCCTTAACGGTGAGAGTGACTCCAGACCCGCGCTTGTTCTTGAACCACTCCGTCACGAGCACTGACGCCCCAGTCCAGTCTTGGCGCTCTATAGCTGCCAGCTCACGGTCTATCAGGTCCAACATCTTTGGCGGGGCGGAAGCGTCCTTTGGAGGTCCGGATGCCAGCACAGCGGTCTTCGCACCGATACAACCAGTCAAGAGGTCAATGGCCTTGTCGGGCAATCGACGATCATGTATGAAGCGGATCGACAGGTCCACGGCAGTCTCTACCACGCCATCCCCGAGGATTAGCCCTGCCTTCTTAGCTTGGGGTTCTGCAACCAATCTCAAGATTCCAATCGCCTCATCCCGGGATGGTTCAGGAACCTTGATTTTCGTGAATCGGCGAGCGAACGCAGGATCCTTTCGATCCATCGCGTCGAACTCTCGGTTCGTTGTGGCACCGATCATCCTGATCTTGCCACTTGCGAGGTGGGGCTTGAGGAAATTAGCAAAGGGGCTGGGCCGCTCCGGGTCCGCTCCGACGCCCAGAATCGAGTGAAGTTCGTCCATAAACACAATCACATTTGGATGGGCGAGGAGGTAATCTACAAGCGTCTTGGCCTTTTCTTCAAGCTGGCCACGATACATCGTTCCGGCCTCAAGCGCATTGACGTCCAGTTCCTGGATGGAAGCATTCCGCAAGGAATCCGGCGCATTTCCAGTCGCAATCCTCTGAGCCAATGCTTCAACGACCGCAGTCTTTCCGACGCCTGGCTCGCCTGTAAAGACGACGTTCGACTTCCCATCCTGCGCCAGCACCGTGACTGCCTGCCGGAGAACCTTTTCACGTCCGTGAAAGCTCCCCAGTGCCCCTTGTTTCGCAAGTTCGGTCAAATTCCTGCTGAAAAAGTCCATCGGTCTCCAATAAAGCTGAGACTTGGCGTGGCCCAGACGTTTAATCCGTCCCAATCAGCGTTCGAGCTGAGCCTGATTTCAGAGGTTAATTACTGCACACTATAGTGGCTGGCATCTATAGTGTGCAAACGCGAACGATGTAGACTGTGTCTCCGAAACAGTCCACATCCGAGAATTCGTCATCAAGCATCGAGGGTACGTTCGGCGGGATTCTCCGAACCCTGCGGCTCGGTCGAGGCATGAGCCAGGAGGAGCTGGCCCACGTCAGCGGATACCACCGGAACTACATTGGGATTCTGGAGAGGGGAGAAAAGAGCCCTTCGTTGCGGACGCTGTTCAATCTGGCCGGCGCGTTGACGATTTCACCGTCAGATATATTGAAGCGCGTTGAACGCTCGTTGAAGAAGCATGGTCGGGCCGTGTAGCCAAGCCCGAATAGCTACACATCGCTTGCGCCGCCACGGCAAGCCGGGTACGGCAACTCTTCCCTACAGCTTTCCACCTGAGTGGCCTCGACTTTCCAGGTAAGCGTCTTGCAAACTGGCCGCACCACGAAATTGCAAAAGTCGCGAACACGCGGCACTGGTTGGCTAGTGCCGGATCAATCTGCGTAGCGTGTGCCTTACTATACACGCGCTACCTCGGCGAACTTGTCGCGCAGAAGCGGATCCGCAGCGTGCGCTCTTCGAGGCGTTTTACAACTACTGTTTCGTGCCCAAGCGCACCAATGGCACCCAACTGCTCACGGTCCGCCGCGACAAACAGGAGAGAGAGGCATTCGCGGTGAGCCGGACCGAGAACGAAAGACTTGCGGAGAAGACCGGGGGCGGTTTGAACGGGCTGCGGCCCCTGAACGCAACCAAGGGCGAGCTTTAACATTTGAGGCTGCCCCGTTCAGGCGACTGGAAACAAACGAAACGTATTCAGTGCAAGATATAGATAACACACGACATTACCTCACTTGCTGTAAACTTGCTTCAACCCTTTTCCGCTGTGAGGAATGTACAGAGTGAGCGGCAAGACTCTAAACCCGCTGTTTCGCATGGCCGTAATAGCAGGTGCGGTGTCGGTGGTGCGCATGCATATCAGCCGGGGCGACGACTTTGACGCCAGGGATGTTGCGGGCCTGACGCCGCTAATGCTGGCGGCCTCAAAAGACCGGGCGGAGGTTTGTGAAGCTCTCATTGACGCAGGGGCAAATCTGACGCTTTGTGACCCTGTCGGCCGTGACGCCTTGACCATTGCGCGGGCATCCGGCTCAATGAAGGCGGCTGAGGTATTGTCGGCAGCCATGCTTCCTCCAGAACCTGCCGAAGAGTTTGTGGCGCCAAGCGAAGCTGACATTGCGGAATGGTTGGAACCGGCATCCTTGGACGACGATTGGAAATCGGGAAGCCTGGGGGCTTGGGAGGTTGAGGAGGAAAAAGCTGCCCCGGAAGGGGACCCGTTCATTGCCGACGAAGCGGTAGCCATCCACAATGCGATTGCGCTTCATGTGCCGATTGACAACGACGAGGACTGGGCCGATTTTGACGTTATGTTGCCCGAAGAGGCAACGCGCCCAATCGTCGAAGGGGAGTTTCTGGACGAGCTTCGAGGCTTGCTGCTCCACGCAATGCGTACAGGCAGGATCGCCGAAAAGAGCTTAATGCGGATATGCGCTCGGGACGATGAGCACGACGAGAATACGGAAAGGCTCGTTCGGGCGCTGTTGGCCGAATTGGACGCTTTGCCGGACGATGGCGGCGAAGATTTGGAATATCTTTCCCGAGAAGATCCTGATGATCGGGAAGAGGCCGATCTGGCTGCCCTCCTCACTTACGCAGATGACCTGGATCCTTGGCGATGCGACCCTGCCCGTGTCTACCTCAAGGAAAGCAAGATCGGACGTCTTCTGACAGCGGAAGAAGAGATTGTGCTCGGCAAGGAGATGGAACAGTCACTGGCCTTGGCTATTCAGACGCTCACCACCTGGCCTGCCGGCCTGGATGCGCTAAAGAATTGTGGAGCACCAAATGATTCGTATGAAGACGATGGCGATCCGGATGATCCCTCTGACCCGGAAGAGATGGATGAAGCTGGAGAAGACGCATCACGCGGTGATGTCCTCGTGGCCGATGAGGATGACGACGATACTGGCGGGATTGACGGCGAAGTTTTGGCGTTATCAGAGGAAATCGCAAGAGGGAGCCGGGAAGGCAGGACAGCCGCGGCTACTGGTCTGGATCATCTCAAGTCGTCCCCTGCCAGACTGTTGAAATTGACGGAACATGAGCAAGTGTCGCCCGAAGCCTCCACCTTCAGGAACGCCATCCAACGGTATTCCCGGGCCAGAGAGACGATGACCGTCTGCAACTTGCGGTTGGTCTACAGCATTGTCCAGAGGTATCAGGGGCACGGTTTGACGTTGGACGACCTTCTACAGGAAGGCAATATCGGCCTCATCAAGGCGGTCGAACGATATGACTGGCGCCGGGGATTCAAGTTTTCCACCTATGGCACGTGGTGGATTCGTCAAAGCGCACATCGGGCTCTGGCCGATAAGGGAAGAACAATTCGCGTTCCGGTCCATTTGAATGAAAAGTCTGTCAAAGTTGGACGTGTTGCAAGAGAATTTGAGAAGGTCAACGGAATCGCCCCAACAAATTCCGAACTGGCAGAACTCGTTTTCATGCCAGAAGCAAAGATATCTCTGATGCTCAGGTGCATGGAAGAACCCGTGTGTCTGCATGATGCGGATGAAAATGGCATCTTGCTTGCAGACAAATTGTATTGTGCTCACGTTTGTCTACCGGATTACTACGACACATGCAAAGCCCAGAGTATTGTGCTCCAGCGAGTGCTGTCTAGCATGGACAAACGACTGGCAGATGTTATCGTTCAACGGTATGGGCTTGATGGCTCTGAGCCGCAGACTCTCGAAGAGATAGGTCAGAGCTTGGGTGTGACGAGAGAGAGGATAAGACAAATTGAAGTCAAGGCCATGGCGGCTTTCGCGCATCCTTCACGCAGACGCATTTTGGCCAAGTACTTTGCCAGAGCAGTTTGAGTTGAACACGGTTGGATAGGTGGTTGTGCTATGGATACGAGAGTCAGGAATGTGCCGCCTAAAGCATCGGCCATGCTCGAAGCCCTTAGGGGTTTGGGTTACTCAACGGCCGATGCCCTTGCCGACATTGTGGACAACAGTATTTCTGCTGGGGCCACCGAGGTTCACATCAATTTCTCCTGGGAAGGCGGCGAGCGGGCCTTTATCTCGATTCTCGACAACGGCCACGGCATGAATGACCCGGAATTGGAAGCAGCCATGCGTCTCGGGGAGAAGAATCCTCTGGACGAGCGCTCCGACAGCGATCTGGGGCGCTTCGGGCTAGGGCTGAAAACGGCTTCCTTCTCTCAATGCAGGAGCCTCACCGTAGCTTCCCGCAAGCCAGGTTGCACTGTTTCGTGCTTGCGCTGGGATCTTGACGAGATTGCAGCCCGCAAGGACGGAGTGTGGGCCCTGATCGAGGGACCAGCGCCAGATTCCGGGAGCAGGTTGTCCGTTCTGGACGGAGTATCCAGCGGCACTCTGGTGTTATGGGAAAAGCTTGATCGCATTGTCACAAGCGGCTATGTCGCCGACGATTTTCTGAAGATGATTGATGTGGTTGAGACCCGCTTGGCGATGATCTTTCATCGGTTGCTTGAAGGCTTGCAGCCGAAGCTTCGACTTCTCATTAATGACATCCCCGTCGAACCATGGGATCCATTCCTGACTGGGCATCCC
>Ga0255353_1001651_pt1 | contig 12168 bp, 7 predicted proteins | sample HBST25metaG_FD_189941 | JGI IMG/M metagenome (GOLD analysis project Ga0255353, IMG submission 189941) | Peat soil microbial communities from Stordalen Mire, Sweden - H.B.S.T25 | ecosystem: Environmental > Terrestrial > Soil > Wetlands > Peat | place: Sweden: Norrbotten County, Stordalen Mire...
ACAACTCGTCCGATACCGTCCACGACTTGATCTGTGCCATCCTGAACCGTATCTTCACCCAACTTGCACCCTCTGCTTCCGGCTATTTGCCTGCACGTATCAGGTTCGACACTATTTACGGATAAGTCCTAAGTCGGTGTGTCCGTCGATATCGAAGGAATTGCGGAGCGGATTGTGGTGTGAAGCGCAATGGGCTCCACGTTAGGCAGGGGCTCCAAGGCGTTATTTGAAGGGGGATTTTCATTTTGAGGCAGTTCAGGACGAGCTGCGGACCAGTATTTCTGATCCGAAACGTCCAGTAATATGGACGTAATGACGAAATGAGTTCATAATAGTGGGCATAGAGAGTGTTCCTATGACAGCGCAGACATTGCCCATTCCCGTCAAAAGCGCTTTGCGCAAGCTCGGAAGCGACATCCGGGACGCGCGGCTTCGTCGCCGCATTCCGGCAGCGGTGATGGCCCAGCGGGCCTTCATCTCCCGAACCACCCTGGTGAAGGTGGAAAAAGGCGATCCGGGTGTAGGAATAGGAACCTATGCCGCCGTGCTGTTTGCACTCGGGATGCTCGACAGACTCCGCGATCTTGCCGGCGCGAAGACTGACGAGATTGGCCTTGCGCTGGAAGAAGAGCGTCTGCCCAAGCGGATCGATCTTCGTCCCCGGCGCGTGAAGAAAGCCCAACCAGAAAGCGAACAAGCGAGGCCGTAAATGGATCAGCAAATCTTCGTCTACGTTGACCTCGACAGCACGCCGCATCTGGTTGGGCGTTTATGGCTGCACAATCGCAAGCGAGTCGAGAGCGCGACCTTCCGCTATGACGAGGAGTGGTTGCGGAACCCGGAGCGGTTTGCCCTGGAGCCGGCGCTTCAAATGGACTTGGCGCCGCATCACACAACAGAGGGGAAGAGCCTTTTCGGCGCGATTGGCGATTCGGCTCCCGATCGCTGGGGACGAGCCTTGATGATGCGCTCCGAGGCTCGGCGCGCCAGAACCGCTGGCGAGGCACCTCGCACGCTTTGGGAGGCCGACTACCTACTTCTGGTCGATGACGAAACCCGGCAGGGCGCTCTGCGGTTTGCCACGCAAGAGAGCGGCCCATTCTTGCGTGAAATCGCGGATCACCGCACACCTCCTCTGATCGAACTCCCGGCGCTGCTTGCCGCCAGCGAAAACGTCTATGACGAAGTGGAATCCGAGGAGGATCTCCGCCTCTTGCTTGCGCCTGGTTCATCACTGGGCGGCGCGCGGCCCAAGGCATCCGTGCGGGACCGGGATGGACAACTGGCGATTGCCAAATTTCCGCACCACAGCGACCGCATCCAGACGGTTCTTTGGGAGGCCGTTGCATTTCGTCTGGCTGCTGCCGCGGGCGTTCAAACGGCGACCGCCAGAGTGGAACGGGCCGCTGGCCGACCGGTTTTTCTCCTGCGACGTTTCGACAGGGAAGGCACGGTGAGACGGCCGTTTCTCTCGGCGATGAATATGCTGGGCGCTACGGATCACGAGACTCGCAGCTACCTGGAAATCGCTGATGCGATTCAGCGGTATGGCGCGGCGCCTACTGAAGATTTGCATGAACTCTGGCGGAGGATCGTCTTCACAGTTCTGATCTCGAACACCGACGATCACCTGCGCAATCACGGCTTCCTCTATGAAGGCAATCAAGGCTGGCGATTGTCGCCTGCCTACGATCTGAACCCCGTCCCCGTGCAATTTCGGCCACGCATTCTATCCACACTGATTGATGAGCAGAGCGGAGATGCGTCGATTGAACTGGCGCTAAGCGTCGCCGAATACTTCCGCCTTACTTCAGCTCAGGCACGGCAAACAGCCGGCGAGGTCGCCATCGCTGTTTCACGATGGAGACAGGAAGCAACAGCGCTGGGAATTCCGGCGGCGGAGACGGAGATTGTGGCTTCTGCCTTCGAGCACGAGGATCTGGCAAGGGCTCGAAAGCTGAAAATATCGAGTAGGTAAACCCTGTGAGCTGGAGTGGCGATTACTGTCCTATCTACCGGAGCTACACCCGTCGGATTGAAAATCCGCAGACCGCAAGGTCGTGGGGGTTCAAATCCCCCTCCGGGCACCAAAAATATCAATACTTTAAGCCGTTCACTGGTATCCGGTTAAACTCGATGGACGGATCTGCAAGTAATTAAGAGTACACGGGTTAGGTGGCATTTGTTCTTGCCGCGATTTGAATTCTGTGCGGATCTTTGGAAGTGTGGGCGCGGGTGATTGACGATGCAGCATGAACCACGGGCACACCATTTTTCAGCAATTGATTTCTTTTCTTCCCGACCGCGAGTTTCGCCGCTGCGTGGCGCGTTATCAAGGCAATGCCGGGTCGCGGAATCTCTCCTGCTGGGATCAGTATCTGGCTATGGCCTTCGCGCAACTGACCTATCGCGAGAGCTTGCGCGATATTGAGGCCTGTCTTCGCGCGCTGGGAGCAAAGCGGTACCATATGGGCTTTCGTGGAAAGGTAGCCCGCTCCACTCTGGCGAATGCCAACGAGTCGCGTGATTGGCGCATCTTTGCCGAATTCTCCCATGTTTTGATCGATATCGCGCGGCCTCTCTATGCCGCCGATTCGATCGGCATAGAACTCGACCAAAGCCTGAATGTGTTGGATTCGACCACCATCGATCTGTGCCTTTCGTTGTTTCCGTGGGCTACCCGCAGTCGCTCATGTGTCGTGGGAACATCTACGACAAAACATCCTGCCATGATCATCTCTGCGACGTCGAGATCATCAGGGCACTATCGTTGCAATAGTCATTTTGGCCATGAGGTGATCCGGGCTTATGCGCAGGGCCGCTGTGAGTTCTTGCCTGGCCTTTTCCTGGTCATTCAAACCAAGATAGCCCAGGGCAGCAAGATAATGAGCATCTCCGAGACGCGAGCGTGTATCTGCGGAAATATATGCGGTTGCATCTGCGCCTGCAGCGATGTGGGCATCCGCAATCTGCGTTGCACCTGTATCGCGAAGCTGCTTGTAAAGACCTTCGGCCTGGCTGGATTGGCCGAGCTTTTCCAATGCGCGAGCCTGATAGTACAGGGCAGAGGTCGGAATCTGGGTTCCGGAGGCGACTCCATGCGCCGGACGCATTGGGCGACGGCTTTGGCCTGCTCCTCCGGCGCCGGCCGTTGGGGTTGGCTCACTGGCATCGCGGAAGGCGCGCTGCGCTTTGTCTTTGTCGCCCAGCGCTTCATATGCAGTTCCGATCCAATAGGAGATTTCCGCCTTGCGCACTCCGACGTTTCCTATAGCTTCCTGGAGATTGCCGGGCAATACGAGCGCCTCTTCATAGGAAGCGAGCGCCCCCTGATTTTGCCCGTCGTGGGCCAGCCGCTGGCCATTGAGCAGATGCGCATTGATCCACGAGTTGCCAAGACTGAAGCGACCGCCACCTTCCCAGGCGCGGAAGAAACGCGTCTTGAAGAGCGCAATGGCTTTCTCGTAATGGCCGTTGACGATTTCGAGATTAATCTCGCGCGCAATGAGATCGTCGCGATTCACCACACTCAGATGGTCTTCGAGGAGCGCCAGACGCTTCTCCGGGGGCACCCCGTCTTCCTCGTACAGCTTGTCGAGGTCGTCCAGGACCATGGCGTTCCCGCCTTTGGAGACCGCTTCTTCGAGATAGCCGAGAGCTTTCTCACGCGCGTCGGAACTGCCCTTCTGGAGCGTATAGGCCATCGCCAGATTGCGATAGACGACAGGGAAATCAGCATTCAGGGATGCTGATTTTCGCCATAACTCGACGGCACGGCTGGGCTGCCAGTCATAAAGAAGATCGCCTAGATAATAGGGAGCATGCGCATCGGTGGGATTGGCGGCCATGGCGGCTTCGAGGACCGGGATCATCTCCATTTCAAAGGGGAACACGTAATCCACCGGCATCCGGGCGGCACGCTGAAAATCTTCCTTGGCCTTTTCCGGCTGGTTCAGCTTTTGCGCGAAGTAGCCTGAGTAGTACCACACAAGTGGAGATACTTTAAAGGAGTCCGAGTCCGCATCGGTCAGCAGAGAGAGGATCGTAGCGCCGTCCTTCCAGAGCCCGGCATTCATATAGTCTGTAGCGACTTCAAGACTGGTCGCAGGAAATGCATGAACTGTCTTTTTCAAGAGAACGGCTTCATCCGTGCTCTTGCTGCTCAGCCATTGCTCGGCCATCGCATGCACATCCAGGGGATCGATTGCCTTCAGTGCGGCAACAGCCGCATGCGCCTCATTGTAGCGGCCCGCGTGGCGCAGAAGAGCCGACCGGAGCGCCAGTGCCTGGACGTTCACTGTATTGGCTTGCAATGACGATTCAATGTAAGCGAGCGCGGAGTCGCCGTCGCCGCGCAGCGTTGCAATCTGCGCCATCTCAAAGTAGCCGGGACTGCGCCAGGCTCCGCTCCATGTCGACTTTGAGAATTGGATGAACGCCTCGTCGTTCTTTCCCTGCGCCTTGAGCGCCAGGCCGAGATAATAGAGCGGCTCGCTATCCTTCGGCGAAGTGTAGTTCTTCGTGGCGCGTTCAAGAGCTTTGCGAAGATATGATTCCGCATCCGCGAAACGACCGGCCCGGAGACAGTCGATGCCCATAGCCGTGTTGACGCGCACATCGCCGGGATCGCGCCGAAGGGCTTCTTCCCAGTAGCTCTGGGGATTCGCGGTTGGAGAGTGGAATTGCTCGGCACGCAGACCGGTGAGATAGAGTTCTTCGTTGGTGGCGATCTTCGTCGGCGCCGGGTACGGCTCCACGACAGACGAAGGCATCGCTTCCTCCGCAGGCCGCCTCGGCGCGTAGGCAACCAGTTCCCTGCCGTCGGCAGAAAGAGTGGCGCGCAGATCGTGCTCGTTGGCGCCCGCCGGGAGGGCTATATCGCGGACCCATGATTTCGCCGGACCGATCTCGGCCTGCTCGTGCAATAGAACGCTATCTTTCAATCGCAGTGTGACTTCTGCAGCGGGATGAACAGAGGTGCTGTAGAAACCGAGATGGATCTTCCCATCCTTCACCTCGAGATTCACTGCAGCATCGATGTTCGCGTTTTTGACGCCATCGATATCGCGGAATGGATACCAGTACTGTGTCCATGAACGGGTTTCATAAGGTGCCAGCCAACTATAGTCTGGCTGGTTATCGGAATACGCGCCTGACATCAACTCGATGTAAGGGCCATCGGCATCGGTCAGCAGAGTATCTTCTGCGTGGCCGGCCGGGCTGTTCCCCCAGGTAAAGAACTTCTTGCCCGGCACCACATTGTGATCCGCAACGCTCATGATGCCGGCATTCTTGCCATGATCGTAACCCGCGAAAAAGTCGTCTTGGTAATTCCAGGCGAACATTGAGGTGCCGCTGGCATGGTTTTTGTACCAGCTCACATCGACACCGGCTGTGTAATCCGTTCCTGCGAAGCGCGTGGTGGCAATCGGCCATGTGGTAAATGAATTTTTCGTGTGATAAGTCACGTACCGGGTGCTGGGAGGAAAGATGATCTGATAGGTATCGTTGACCGAGACGGCGACATTGGAGAAGCACAGCATGGAAGCAGGCAAGGACGTGCGGTTCACCATGCGGAAGGACGCTTCCAAATAGGACTTGCCCGGATGGAGCGTTACGCCCACTGCCCACCGCATGCGATCGCGCAGTTCCAGTTCTCCGATCCACACAGTCTTCGAACCATCGGCGTTCGCGTCGACTTTGTACTGGATCGGAAGAAATGTGGTGGCGCGATGATGGTGTGGAATGTCCCATTCTATGCCACCGGATATCCATGCTCCCAAAAGCGAGATAAGCGCCGGTTTGATGACATGCTGGTGGTAAATGAAATCGTATCCGTTCGTCTTATCGATCGCTTCGAATATCTTTCCGCCCAGTTCTGGCAGAATTCCGATCTTGATATATTCGTTCTCGATGTACACCATGTCGTAGGATTTGCCGACCTTTTCCGTCGTCAAGTTATCGTACAGCGGGTATGGATAGACTCGCTGCTGTGCTCCTTGCGACGCCCCTCCGAAATAAAACTGCGGATTTGGATCCGGCGCTCCAATGAGATAGGTCGGAATGACAACCTGCTCTTGCCACACCTTGACGGAATCTTGAGCGAACAGCGGTGAAATCGCAGCCAGGCTAAACAGGAAGACAACCGATCGAGAGAACCATTTCATTTCTGACGGCCAATGTTTACACATAAAGAGCAGCTCCAATCTCCAAATGACGCACTTCGTTTTGTTCGGCAGTTTCCTTGCATTTCACGTTTTCAAAACTCGCAATGGAACTCGGTGCGCTCCGAAAAGACCTGGCATATCACGCCTGAAGCATGACCGTCCATCTGCCGGCTCGCCAACCCGAATTCTGAGTCGCTCGTCTACTGGGCGGCAACAACCGGAGCCCCAGGCACATTCGCCTTGAGCCTTCGGGCGTACATTTCAGCATTCGTCTCCCGGGCGGCTTTGACCATCTCCGGATAGGTTCCGTCGGTTACATTAATGAAACCGATGTTATAGTTCTCTCCATCTCCCGGGCGCCCGACGAGCGGCTCATCGATATACTTGAAAAAGTGCGCGCCCACGAACAGCGGATGATCAATAACGCTGTGGACGTAGCCCTCATACATTGCCGCGCGTTCCGCCTGGTTTGCCGTCGCGACCAGACCCGGGTGGAACATTCCGCGGTCAAGCGCTCCCATGTGGAACTCGCCGATTATCGTCGGGCGATCGATTCCATCCAGCTCATGCATATCGCCGATGGTGGGACGATAGATGTTAAAGCTGATTACATCGCAATACTCCGCACAGGCCTGCACCTCTTCCAGCGTGTGTCCAGCGAAGCGCGCCCCGAGATACAGGTGGTTCGGATCGGCCTTTCGAACGGCCTCTCGGACCGCTTTGAAATAGCGCCCTGCGAATTCCCTCATGAACGCGCTGAGGTCTTCCTTCATCTGCGGCGTAAAATCGTCGCTCCTCACCGGATAGGGCCTGGCGTAGAGATCATCCCACGATGCAAGGCCGGTCTTCCATGCCGTATTCCATTTGTCAATGGTGACGTAATGTTCTTTCAGGCGGTCCACGAACGCATGCTTGGCAGCGGAGTCGCCCCTTTGGGCAAGCACGCTGAGCGCGATACCGTACCGTAGCCGATCCGTACTCATGTTGCCCCACGCTAGTTCGTTATCCACGAAATAGCCGAGGCACCATGGATCGTCCCGGTGCGTTGCGCCCTTCTCAACACTTGCACTTACTGCCTGTTCGAACCGTGGATCGAACACGTCGTACATCCGGCGCCAGTAGTCGTTTCCGCTGGAGAGTTCCGGAATGTCGCCGTTTATGCCCAAGGTTGCGGTATAGGGCATCTGCCTGGACAAATAGAGTTCCGGCATCGACCAGTTCCCGATTGTGTTGAATCCCCATGACTTCAGTCTAGCAATCGTTGTGGCGCGCCATTGCACCCGCCAGTCGTCACCATACTTGCGCTGCAGATTCGCAGCATAGAAGTTAAAAGTCCGCCCCGATATCGACTGCACGTCGAGCCCGATCGGAGCCCCCCTGTGAGACTCGCCAAAATGGACGGCGAGAGGATCGCCCGTCTTCGGGAGCGATTCAAACATCTGCTCGCGCCCTTCCACCACCGTCTGCTCGTCTGTAGTGATCGCGTCAAAGCCCATCGACAAAAAGAGATGTCCACTTGGCGTAACGAACCACCACTTTCCATCTTGCTTCGCTACGCGAAAGTATCCGGTAGCCTCCAACTTTGGCCCTGACGCCCATCCACCGAACTCATCGCGATCCGCGAGCGCGGGCTGCGATTTCAAATCCATTGTTTCCTGCTCCTGCTGCGCCTTGATATCTTCGGGCGTCTTTACCTTGCCTGCCCAGTTCTCGCGTGCTGATTGTCCGAATTCATCCACGATCTTCTCGTACGAAACACCGGGAATTAGCGCCACCTCGCCGAAAATGAGCGTCTGTGGCTTCTCTGGCTTCGACAAGAAAATGCGAACGATCTTTACCCGGCTCAGACTGATCGGCTTGTGGTCACCTATCAGAAGGTGTTTGCCGGGAATTGCCGGCTCGCCATGCATCCCCATCTGCAATGGAGGAGGCGCATCCAGCGGCAACGCATACGAGGCAGTCGTGTGTGGAGCAAGCGGCACGGCTGTGCGCCCGGAGCGCTTTGCCCCGCTGGTGTCTTCCACCTCCACATTGAACCGGGCTGGTGTGTCCGTCGGATTGCCAACCTCGACTCCGAGTGCGCCGAACGGCCTGAAGTCCTGTTCCTTGGCTTTCACCGCAAATTCCACGCGCGGCTGGTCCGCCGTTTCGAATTCCACTTTCAAGGCGCGATGTTTGGCGCCCGATACTGAAGTCAGAGCCGCGGTTGCGCTCGAAAGAGTGGCCTGCCTCATCTCTGTCGGATTCGCAAACAAAGATAGCTTACGCGATCCGCTGCCAGCGGGCTTCATTGCGGTCGTATCCAGGCCGGACTGGTCATAGTAACCGAGATTCCAGGAATCCATCCACTCGATCACCGGACTCCCGTTCTCGAATCGAATTGGGAGCCACAGATGCGTACTGCTCCCGACGTCCCTGGGGATCCAACGGTCTGCCATGAACAGAAAATGACCGTCGTGCCCAGGGACCGGGAGAATGAACGTGGATTGGCCACCGAAGGTTGACTCGGAATTCGGCCCCCGCATCGGGTCGCCTGCATCTTTCCACGGACCGAAGATCGAATTGGCGACGTGCAGTCTCGCCTGATTCGGAGCCCAACCGGTACACGCGCTCGTGATCAGGTAATAGGTGCCCTTGTTCTTGAAGATGGCAGGCGCCTCCCGATGCTCGCTGAATATCATGACATCGTGTTCGGTGACGGATTGATAGTCATCTGCAAGTTGGGCCAGGCGCATATCGTAGTTATCGCGGGCTGCGTAAATGATGTACGCGCGTCCGTCTTCGTCCTGGTATACCGTCATATCGCGAGACATGTTGTCGTTCGGACGGAAGCTCTTGACAAACCGGTAGGGACCGGCGATCGTGTCGCTCACCGCTACGGCCGCGCGTGCCGCCCCGTATCCCTGCCCCTTCAGTTCGAGATGAAACCACAGGACATATTTGTTCGTTTTCTTATTGAAGAGGACTTTAGGCCGTTCGATCACGCAGCCCCGTGCAATATCCGAATTCCCATGCGCGTCATCCACGGCCAGGGCCAAGCCCAGGTTCTGCCACACATACAGGTCACGCGAAGAATATACGGCCACACCGTCGGACGCACTTCTGGTTCTCTTCTCCCCGAACCAGTAATAGATGCCATCCTGTTCGATGATTCCCCCGCCATGCGCATTGATATGCGCGCCGGAGGTGTCCAGCCACGGCATTCCAGGGTGGAACGACGCTGTCTGAGATTGAGCGACAGCGGCCAACGAAAATGTCAGACCAGCAAAGAAGAGAAGTGCTGCCAAACGGCATTTCCGATGCATCGTGTCTCCTAGATGAATGGCTCGGACCACGGGAGGAATAAATCAAACGACCAGCAATTTTAAACGCTTACAATGCTATTGTCGAATCGGACTCTCTTCCAACACAAGATGAGCCTGAAGGGGCGGTCATGCTGGGGTGTGAACATCCGCATGGTTGCACCAGAAAAGTTGAGTTTGGAAACGATTGGCCGGTTTGTGGCGGCCAGCGAGGAGATCCGGTTTGAGGCCGCGGATCGACAGCCGCTCTATGGCTGGGTGGAACAGGTGTTGGTCGGGCGGCAGTACGCCCAACTGGGCAAGGCGGCGCGGGGCTTGGTTCGGCGCTACATCGAGAAGATGACCGGGCGGAGCCGGGCGCAGGTGACGCGGCTGATCGCTCTCTACACGGCCAGCAGGCGGGTCGAGGCGACCGTCTACCGGCGGCGGCAGTTTCCTCAGTGCTATATCTTCCAAATTCTGAAACGCCAGACGGCCACTGCCGGATTCGTCGCTTACGCCGGCATCATCTCAGCAGCCCTCGGACTCTGGATGTGGCTCTCGCGAGACACAATGTGGCAAGACAAGACCCTCGCGAGGACCGTGGGCACCGCGCGGGATTCTTGTGCTTGACAAAGCTTTCGTCCTTATCGAGGGCCACCCGGCATGCCTTGAAGTGCATGGATGGTCTTTGAAACGCATTGATTCCATGCTGGTTAATAATTATCTGCAAGATTTCATGGCTTGGAAAAAATAAAGGAGGGGGAGGGGGTGCCTGAGAGTACGGACCGGTCAGACTCCTGACAGTTGTACCGCGGACCTTCTGGCGATAGGCGAACTCATACGATGATTGTGCGCTTGCGGGGGGTAATTTTCTGCAAAGAGGGACACGGCAGGTTGGGCGTGATGTAGGCCGGGAGGTGTGCCATCCCAGGCGCTGACCACCCGGCGGCGTAGAGACGAAACGCAGATCCCCTTCGTCATCCGAACATCCTACATCCCAGGTCTCAGAATCGAGACCTGGGCCACCCGCCCGAGGCGCGTTCTCCTTAACAGAAATCGCCTTGAAAGTGATGTGCCTGGCCCTGAAAAACCTGGCCCGCAAAGGTCACACCATCCAGCGTTGGAAAGTGGCATTGAATCGCTTATATATAATGATGAACACTATCAATTGGAGAACCGTAATGAGTATGCATTCTTCGTTTCGATATCTCACGCTTTCTGTTGCAGTGTCACTTTCCATGACGCTACAGTGCCCCGCCGAGAATCCGGTTGTACAAACAAGTTTTACCGCTGACCCCGCGCCTCTTGTGTACAACGGCACGGTCTATCTTTACACCAGCCATGATGAAGATGATGCCAACGGATTCAAGATGCTCAACTGGAAGCTATACACGTCTACGGATATGGTGAACTGGACGGATCACGGAACCATTGCATCCCTGGCGACTTTCCCGTGGGCAGTTCAGACTAACGACGCATGGGCGCCACAAGTTATTGAAAGAAACGGAAAGTTCTACCTATATGCTCCGATTAGCGTGCCGGAATGGCCCAAGAACGTCATCGCCGTCGCCGTGGCTAATAGTCCTTTGGGCCCCTTCAAGGATGCGATCGGGCATCCTCTGATTGACAAAGCCATGGGAAACATCGATCCAACAGTCTTCATCGACGACGACGGCCAAGCATACCTTTACTGGGGGAACCCGAATCTTTGGTACGTGAAGTTGAATAACGATATGATTTCGTATTCAGGTGACATTGTAAAAGTAGACTCCAAGCCACAGAACTACCAGGAAGGCCCGTGGTTTTATAAACGGAACGGCAAGTATTACATGGCTTATGCATCTCACTGTTGCCCCGAAGGCATTGGATACGCCATGAGCAACAGCGCCACCGGTCCCTGGGAATACAAGGGAATGATTATGAAACCAGACACTGCGTCCTCCGGAAACCATCCGGGAATCATCGACTACAAAGGAAGTTCCTATGTTTTCGGCTTCAATTACGCACTGAACTTCGCCCTGACGAGTACCCATCGTGAAAGACGTTCAGTCTGTGTGGCTAAATTCACTTACAATCCAGACGGCGCCATCCCGACGCTGCCCTGGTGGAACAAACAGGGAGTTCCACAGATTGGCACTTTGAACCCATTTCGTCGCACAGAAGCGGAAACCCTTTCTTGGGAATCCGGAGTCAAGACTGCGCAAAATGACAAAATTGGCGTATACGTCACCCGCATCACCAACGGTAATTACCTCAAGGTAAGCGGCGTAGATTTCGGTAACAATCAGGCGTCGAGCTTTACCGCAAGCGTGGCCAGCGGTTCCAATGGAGGGTTGATTGAACTGCATTTGGATAGCGTTGATGGGCCTATGATCGGCGCCCTGGCAATTTCAAATACTGGAGGATGGGACAATTGGCAAGCCAAAACAACGACCGTCTCCGGTGCAGTCGGTACACATGACCTCTATTTTGTGTTTAAAGGCGAGGAGAGCGGGCAACTCTTCAACTTTGATTACTGGAAATTTGGTAAGAAGACCTCCAGTCGTGTTCAAGTCAGAGATCGGCACTGACTCCACGGAGGCTCACCGCAGCGGGTGGCCCGTATGTCCAGAGAAAGGCAGGAGTATTCAGCGGGGGGGTGAAACCCGCCAGGGCAAAAGTCAGCAGCCCTGTAGCTTGGATGGCCGGGGGAAGGGAAACCGAACTTCGGGAGTCCA
>Ga0255353_1001654_pt1 | contig 12162 bp, 8 predicted proteins | sample HBST25metaG_FD_189941 | JGI IMG/M metagenome (GOLD analysis project Ga0255353, IMG submission 189941) | Peat soil microbial communities from Stordalen Mire, Sweden - H.B.S.T25 | ecosystem: Environmental > Terrestrial > Soil > Wetlands > Peat | place: Sweden: Norrbotten County, Stordalen Mire...
AGAAAGTGAAGTTTCTGCGCCACATTCCGGTGGACCCCATGACCGGCAAAGCAGAGTGGGGATTGCGCTCCATGCAGGACGACCCAAAATCGGACTCTTACGGCGGCCAGGGCGTCTTCGACGTTTACTCCAAGTCCACGGGAACCGCTCTGGACGGAACCAAATATTCTGACTGGTAGGTTTGAAGCGGAGTTGGCAGAGTTGCTGAGTTAACTCCGCTAACAAGCGCGAGGCGCCGCTAACACCGCTAACTCCGCTCTTACGACAGACAAGAGGATTCAGTGAGCAGGATTCACAAACAGGACGCGGGCTTTACGCTGATGGAGCTGATGATCGTGATGGCCATCATCGGCGTGCTGGCCGTCGTGGCCATTCCCAAATTCACCGCCGCCATGAAGATGGCTAGGGAAGCTGTGCTCAAGGAAGACCTGCACGTGATGCGGGCAGCTATCGATTCCTATACGATGGATAAGCAGAAGGCGCCACAGTCGCTCGAAGACCTGATCACGGACGGGTACCTCAAGGCCATCCCCGAAGACCCGATGACCCACAACAAGGACTCGTGGGTCACAGATTCCAACGGGGCGCTCTACTCGATAGACCAGACTGACCCCGGCATCGACGACGTGCACTCCGGGTCGCAGGAACTGGACACCAACGGCCAGGCCTACTCCACCTGGTGAACTCCAGAGGCAATTCCGGAGGCAAGGAATGTTTCGACAAACTCATCGCGTGCTCCAACTTCTGCTATGCATGGCCGCGCTTGGCGGGGCCTTGTGCGCGCAAACTCAGAAAACCATCACTCTCCGCATGATGGACGGCAAAACCGGCAAGCTCATCGCCACCACGGATTTTTTTGTGCGCGTCGATCACCAGGAAACCGTCCGTGCCAATTTGGTGACGTTGAATGACGACGGAACAGGCAAGCTGGTCGTGCCCGGCAACCCTTCCCTGCTCTCCATCAGCGCCTCGTATGACGGCTCCACGTCATACTATGTCAATTGCGATGCCAACAACGATACCAAGGGAAAGCATCCAGGGCCGATTCTTGATCGCTGGTACAGTATCTCCGACATATTGGAGAAAGGCATTGTGGCGCCCAACGACTGCATCGGGAAAAAGGTTCCAGAAAAGCTCCAGCTCTTCGCCAAACCGGGCGAGTTCGTCTTCTTCGTGAGGAAAATGACTTCGAAGGAGCAGTTCCGGGATTAGCCCAACCGGAAGCTGGGCCAGGCTTGTCCTCTCCGCGGGCTGCACCATCGCACCTCCCAATGGCAACCAACCCCAATCCGCACGGCGCACTCGACTTCTCCAGTCATGTCGAGCGGCTGTACGCAGCCTTGGCTTGTTCCGCGCTTTTGGATTTCCGTCCCGCGCTTCCGGATTCCAGCCCCGGCCACGAACCCAGCCTCGGCGGCAAACTCCTCTATGCCGGTTCGCTTGACGCCCAAACGCGCGCCCTGCTGGTCGCGGCCAACATCGCCGGGGCCGCCTCGCTGGCCGTCTCAGCAGACTCCGAAGCGAGCAAACTGGCTATTCGCGACGGGGTCGTGGACTTCCTCGTCAACTCGCTTGACGAGGCCCTCCGCATTTTGAAGAACGAGATTCGCAAGCGCAACCCAGTTGCCGTCTGCGTTGCCACCGCACCCCATGCCGCCGAAGCCGATTTTGCCCGCGAGATGCTTGAGCGCGGCGTGAGACCAGACTTCCCATCGCGTATTGAGCCCATTCCTCTGAGTCCAGGCCAAGTGCTCATGGCCTGGAGCGTGGCGTCCGAAGCGGCCCGGTGGCTGCCCAGGCTCGATGCTCTGGTTCTCCACTGCCTCGATTCTGATTTGAATCCAGACGCAGCACAGGCCCGCCGATGGCTTCGCTTGGCCCCACGCTACCTGGGACGCATGGCTCGCGATGTGCGCGTGCTGCGTTGCGACGAACAAACCGCCGTCAGATTTCAGCAGGAGATTCGCGAGCAAGTGACACGCGGCGCGATTGGCGTCACCGTCGATCTCTGGCAAAGCCGCAACAAACAGACTGCGCTGAGCAGCTTCGCGCCGCCGGCCCGCTGACCGGAAGCTGTTTCATAACCTGGTTTTGAAAGGGCACGACAAAAGGCAGAATTGAAAACAAATAAGTTATTGATTTTTCAATAGGCAGAATGGGCAGGATAGGCGAGATAGGCACATCCCAAGCACAAATTAGCACAAAATCTGGCGCAGGAAGGCATGCATGGGCCTAAACTTCCCAATTACCGGAACCGACCATTCGCCGTGATGCGCTGCTGCGGGATCTTCAGTTGTCAGAGCCTTCCGTCGTCGGCTCATTCGCTGAGGGCGGCGTACACGCTTTCAAGAAGGCTCCTCCGTGCGGTGTCGACCGGAACTGCACTATCGTTTTGTCATCAAATGAAAGATAGAGCCGCTCGATCAGGCGACCTGCCTCTAAGGAAGCTAGACATTCTTCGAATTCAGGTGCAGGCCTTCCCCAACGATCAATAGTTTTCTTCATCGCTTCCGCCAATTCACCGTGGCCGCATGCGTGTCCAGATGCGCGCTCGCTCATGATCCGCTTTGGAAGTCTCCTGGCCGTACTCAGGCTATTCCTCAACATCCAATTCAATACGGCCGCCTCGTCAGGAGCCAATTGGCGAAGGACGGCAACATATATCGGTCTGACTTCATTTGTCTGATGGGGTAAGGCAGCGTTTGCTAGCAGCGCAGACCACATGGTGTGGAGGTCTTCATCCCCTTCCAAAGATGCTCCTTCCAGAAGCGGAAAAAGCAGCTTGATTGGAACAGCCTCCGGGGTAAACCCAGCTTCTTGGACAAACCTCTCGGCTTTTTTCACGCATTCAAGCTGTCTCTTAAATCGATAAAACCTTACCTTATCGCGCCACATCTCACCAAATTCGTCTACAGCCGGACCGAGAATTCGTTTGCCGGTCACGCTGAGGGCATACGCCGCGATTGAGGCCGGGCCGCCCTTGGCCAGCGCTGCTGCGACTCCGGCGATGTCTCCGGGATTCATAGATATAATTTTACGTTACACCTTTTTTGAGGAGCCTCGGAGTCAGATTCCGATTAGCTAGAAATGCAGATCGAGTTTAGGACCAGCTTTTGTTCCCAGATTCGTATCCTTAAGCGGCTTGTCGCCAAAGTTCGCGCAAGAAATGCGACTCAGAACGAATGGTTTCTGTGACAAGAAGGCACGCCTACGTCTTTGCGATCAGATCGAGCACAAAATTAGCACAAAGATTTGCCCGTCTTTCGCGATCCCATGACTCCCCGAGATTTCGGCCCCGCACGTTTTGAAAGGGCACGGCTTCAGCCGTGCCGCTCGAGAGCAAAGGAACTCGCGGGCTTTAGCCCCGGAGGGAATCTCCCGCAAAGCGCCAATCCAGTTATGAAACAGCTTCTGGTTATCAGTTCAATCGAGCAGCTCGAACGCCTTTCGGATGCGCTCCGGCAGGGCCTCCGGCTTGTCTGGAGTCTTCGAGCTGATTTCGAGTACCGTGGCGGGCGGCGCCTTCAGCGCGTTGAGGGCAGCGGCCGCCGCCGGCCAGTCGATTTTTCCGTCACCGGGCCAGAGATGCTCGTCTTTCTCGCCGTGGTTGTCGTGCGCATGAACCTGAACGATGCGATCGGTAAGCGTCGCGATAGACTGCGCCACTCCCACCGTTATGTTTGCGTGGCCCAGGTCGAGGCAGACGCCGATTGAATCGAGGTGGCCTGTCGTGAGAATCTCCATCAGGTGCTCGGGCGTAGTGGGATCGCCGGTCAGGTTCTCCACCAGCGGGCGCACTCCCAGCGGACGGGCAAAAGCGCCCAGGTGTTCGAGCGCCGTGAGCGCGTACTCAATGGTGCGCGGCGACCACTCGTCGTCTCGCTCGCCCAGATGCACAACGAGATTGCGGAAGGGGATGGAATCAGCGACCTCGATAGCGCGCTTGATCTCGTCCATGGCCGCGATGCGCCGAGCCTTTTCCGGGTGCAGCAGGTTGAGAGCGGGAGTGCCGGAGCGGCCCATCTCGCGGTCGGCATAGAGAGGGGCGTGCACGGACCAGAGTTCAAGGGGATTGGAACGGAACCACGCGGCGAGATCAGCTACATGTTCGCGGCTGGCGTAGTCAAAGTGCTGGCGCGCCGCAAAAATCTCAACCGCCTGCGCTCCCGACTGGACAGCAACCTCCAGAAGGCCAGAGCGCAGGCGCTCGTTCATAAACAGATGCGTCGACAGGACTCGCAGCTTGGTCAAGGATTCCCCCACGCCAGATGCAAGGAGATGCCAACCTGGCGCTGTATCTATTGTTGCATCGCGCAACCGGTTTGGGATAAACCAGGTATCGGGAAAGAAGTTATGTGCCGGGGGAAAGCCATGGCTGTGTGCGCAAACTCGTACTGGCTCCCGATTTTCATAAAATTGGAAGCGTTTTTATTCTTTTGAAAACGAAAAATTGATCCTGGGCAATAGTGAAGAGACCTGAGCAATAGTGAACAGACTCGAACCTCTAACTGGGTGTAGTAAGGAATAGTTCGAGTGCGAGAGTGCTCGATCCTGGGGTTAGAAAGGCGGTGCGATTCGGTTAATCCACGGCAAGCCTCCAGACCAAATCGCAAAAAGGGGCAGAAAAATCGAATGGTGAACCTGAATGATCTTGGTTTTGATCCGGCAGTTTTCCTGGCGCGCGCCGGGTTGGGCCGGAGGGTTGTGCAATTGAAGCCTAAGGAGCCATTCTTCTCTCAGGGTGATACAGCCGATTGCGTTTATTACATTCAAAGCGGCCGGGCGAAACTCACGGTAATCTCCAGCGCGGGCAAAGAGGCGACCATCGCGCTGATTACATCGGGCGACTTCGTGGGAGAAGAATCGTTGGCGGGATCGCCGGGATTGCGGATGGCGACGGCCACCGCGATCACCCTATGCACGGCGCTCAAGATTGACCGCGCGGAAATGACGCGCGCCATGCACGAGGAACATGCCTTCTCTGACCTGTTCCTGAAGTTCCTCTTGGAACGCAGCATGAAGACCCAAGCGGACCTGATCGATCAGCTTTTCAATTCCAGCGAGAAGCGGTTGGCCCGGATTCTGCTTCTGATGGCGGATTTCGGGAAGCCGGGAGAACCGGAGTCGCAGATTCCCAAGATCTCCCAGGAGACGCTGGCAGAGATGATCGGCACGACCCGGTCGCGCGTGAGCTTCTTCATGAATCGCTTTCGCAAGCTGGGATTTATCGAATACAACGGCAACATCAAAGTACACAAATCCCTGTTAAACGTGGTTCTCCACGACTAAGGAGCTTTGATTAAGTCGAGGTTTTGAAAGTGCACGGATTTATCCGTGCCACAAAGGCTGCAAAATCAGCGAGGGCTTCAGCCCCTGAGGGATGTTTTTCTCCAATTCCGCCTTAAAGTCCGGTTTTCTCGCAGTATTTAAAACCTGCACCCTTCATTCAAAACCGAGTGATTGAACTTCTTCCCCGACTACAAACCCCGCGACTCGAAATGAGCCGCGGGGTTGCAGACTTCGTCTTGCTATCTCCTTACGGGGAGGGCTGCTGTGTTCAACCTGAGACTCGACCGGCGCGTCCATCGCGCGAAGCGTGCGGAAACCGGCGAGGTGAATCATTGAGCCTTTTGCGCGGAATGGGGGACAGTCCTCCATTTCATTGCTTATGGGCCAACACATAAACAACCGCACGTAACCGACCATAAATCAGGCTGAGAGTTCGCGTCTGGTCAATTTTACACAATCCTTGAATATGTTCCTGCCCATCCCGGAATATCCGTCGCGCGGCGATTCAATTGGCTTAGCGGAGGGTCAGGGTCGCCGCAAGGTGTTACCCTTTCCGATGGAGAGAAAGTCTGGAGGACTTGTGCATATTTCTATGCTGCGGTTAGCCGCAATTGGGTTTGCAATTAGCGTGAGCGCTGCCGGAATGAGTATTGGATTGGCGGCGCAAACCGCGAAGCCTGTCGCGGTGAAGCCATACTCGGCTCCCGCAATGCAAGCGACGGCCAGTGAAGTCGCCAATCCGGTAGCCGATCCAAGCGCTGTGGTTACGGTGGGCAATGCGCGGTTCACCGTGCTGACTCCGCAACTGATCCGCATGGAATGGGCGGCGGACGGCAAGTTTGAAGATCACGCCTCATTTGTGTTTCTGAATCGTCGCCTGCCCGTGCCGAAGTTCGAGAAACTGATTGACGCAGCCGGCCCAGAGCCTAATCCGTCATCAACGCTGACGATCAAGACCAGCGCGCTAACGCTGACCTACACACCGTCTGCCGATAGCCGGTTCACGCCGAAGAACCTCAAGATTGAACTCACCGTCGATGGCAAGCCTGTGGAGTGGCGCCCCGGCCAGGCCGACACAGGCAATCTGCAAGGAACCACGCGCACGCTCGACGGAGCGCTGGGCTCAAAGACACAGGAGCCAATCGAGCCGGGTCTGGTTTCGCGCTCCGGCTGGGCGCTGGTAGACGATTCGACGAGGCCGCTCTTCGACTCGGCAGACTTCAGCTTCAAGAACGGCGAAAAGAGCCCCTGGCCGTGGGCAATCGAGCGCCCGGCCGGCGAGCGGCAGGACTGGTACTTCTTCGGCTACGGCCACGACTACCACAAGGCCCTGGGCGACTATGTGCGCGTGGCCGGTCGCATCCCGCTGCCGCCGCGGTTTGCCTTCGGGGCGTGGTGGTCGCGCTACTGGGATTACAGCGATCAGGAACTTGACGAGCTGGTGCGCGGCTTCCATGAGAATGATGTGCCGCTGGACGTGCTGGTCATCGACATGGGCTGGCACATCAGCAACGAGCAGCTCAAGGCCGCTGGCGAAGTGGATCAGTCCGGCGAAGGACTGGGCTGGGGAGGCTACACCTGGGACAAGCTGCTCTTCCCCGATCCGCATGATTTTCTGGCCCGCATGCACAATGATGGTTTGAAGGCGACCTTGAACCTGCATCCGGCCTCAGGCATTCAGCCATGGGAGCAGGCGTATCCCGCGATGGCCACGGCCATGGGCATCGATCCGTCGACGAGAAAATATGTGCCCTTCGACATTACCGACAAAAAGTTCGCCATCAATTACATGAATCTGGTTCTCCGCCCGCTGGAGAAGCAAGGCATCGATTTCTGGTGGCTCGACTGGCAGCAGGAACCCACCACCAAAATGCCCGGCGTGACTCCCACCTGGTGGCTCAATTACGTGCACTTTACCGACCAGCAGCGCGAGGGCAAGCGTCCGCTGCTCTTCCATCGCTGGGGCGGGCTGGGCAATCACCGTTACCAGATTGGATTTTCCGGTGACACCGTTTCGGTGTGGGATTCGTTGGCCTTTCAGCCATGGTTCACGGCCACCGCGGCCAACGTCGGCTATGCCTATTGGAGCCACGACATCGGCGGCCACATGCCCGGAGCCGTCGATCCGGAACTGTTCACGCGCTGGGTGCAGTTTGGCGCATTCAGCCCCATTTTGCGTACTCACACCACGAAGAACCCTGAAAGCGAGCGCCGCATTTGGGCCTATCCTGAGCCGTATTCTTCCGTATTACGCTCCACCTTCCAGCTTCGCTACGCGCTTGAGCCATACCTTTACACCGAGGCGCGACGCACCTACGACACCGGCGTGGCGTTCTTCCGTCCGCTTTATTATGACTGGCCGGAGGAGCCTGCCGCTTACGAAAGTAAAGGCGAATACCTGTTTGGCGATCAGATGTTAGCCGCGCCGATCACCGCACCCGCCGACAAAGTCAGCGGCCTCGCCACAGAAAAGGTTTGGCTGCCAGCAGGCGAGTGGATCGAGTGGCCCACAGGCAAGCACTTCACTGGGCCAGCCGCCGTCGAGCGCAGCTTCTCCATCGAACAGATGCCGGTCTACCTCCGCGCCGGGGCGATTGTGCCCATGCAGCCGCCCATGCGCCACACCGGTGAAAAGCCGGTGGACCCATTGATCGTAAACGTGTGGCCGCTCACCCAGGGAACCACATCGAGCTACTCGGTTTATGAAGATTCAGGCGTTGCGGTCGAGTACCAGCACGGCGTTTTTGCGCGCACGCCCATCAAGGCTGCACAGACCGGCGACGTGCTGCGCGTGGAGATCGGTCGCGTCGAGGGCAGTTATCCGGGAATGTCTGAGAGACGCGGCTACGAGTTGCGCCTGCCCGCGGACTGGCCTCCGGCTTCAGTGAAGGTGAACGGCGTAATCCTGAAACAGGCCCACGGCAACGAAAAGGGCTGGAGCTACGAAGGCAACACTCTGACCACTGTCATTCCGGTGCCGGCATCGAGCGTTGCCGCCAAAGTGACCGTCGAAGTCCGGCGCGCCGGCGGCCTTACCGCCCGCCGTAGCGAGTTGGATGGCTTTGCCGGCGCCATGACGCGCCTGCGCAGCGCTTACGACGCCATGCGCGTGACCTTGCCTGTATCTGATGCGCCGGATGTACTGGTTGACGCCATGCAAGCCGGCGACCGCATGAGTTACCACCCCGAAAACGCGCAAGCGGAGATGGCCCACTTTCACAAAGTGCTGCCCAACGCGCTGGCAGCCGTCGCAGCGATCAGCGCAAACTTCACACCGCAGTTGGAGGAGTACACCAAGCAACTGCTGACCCGCAATTGGCCTCCGGCAAAGGTAAACATAGAAGCACAAAAACAGCGCCGGCTCGACGCCATGGCCCGTGCCGAGCGGCTCGCAACTGAAGCAGCTAAATAAGCTCCGCGCCAGGCGAGAACGCGTCTGGTACTACAGTTGCACTTCGGAAAACGCGGCTGTTTCAAGGGACTTCAGCCCCCTGAAACAGCCGCTTTCTGACGAGGCCTTCAGGCCCGCGCCGTTTGGGAATCCCCGCCAATCAAGGATCTACAACTGTAGTACTACGAACTCGTTGAAAAACGCGGCATTGTGTCAGGGCACGACTTTAGTCGTGCCGAAAAGAGCATTCAAAGCAAGGGGTTTTAACCCCTGAGGGACTCTTTCCTCCGCTTGCTGAATGCTGGTCGATTCCTCAGACACTGCCAAGCCTTTGATGGTTGATTTTCTGGCTCGATTTAATTATTCAAACCAGTTGTTACGGGCGCGGCGCTTGAGTTTGACTGCTCCGCGCCGCATCGTTCTGGCCCGCGCTCAGAATATTGGCCAGCAGCCGGTAAGCTCCGGGCACTAACTCGGGAAGCTGGCGATAGAGCGCGTAGGCGACATAGATATAAGTCCCTTTGCCGGAATGAGCCACCAGCAAGCCGCCGCGCTGCGGGTCCTGGCCGGGGTCGGCGGTCTCGGTCAGCGCGGTGTAACTCGCATCCCAGCTATCCAGGAATGAGTGGCCGCGTTCTTCCACCCAGCCGCCGAAATCCGCATCGGTAATGGCGTTGGGCCACTTCAGCAGCGGATCGGCGGGGTCGAGCAGCTTCACCTGCGCTCGCTCGTCCATCACGCGCTCCGGCATGCGCCCCATCGACAGCGGAAATGGCGCGGGGAAGTTGCTGCTCTGGTACTGCACAATCAGCGTTCCGCCGCGGCGCACAAACTCAGCCAGCCTCGCTTGCGCCGCGACGAGTTCAGGGCGCGCGGAGTAAGCGCGTATTCCGATGACAATCACATTCCATGCGGAAAGGTCGCCCGAAGTGATTTCCGAAGCCGTGAGCAGGTGCGGTGCAACTCCCAATCCTTCGATTGCATCGGGGACCAAGTCGCCGGTGCCCATCACATAGCCGATGCGCAACCCCGGCGCCAGCTTCACGTCCACCTTGCGCGTCTTCAACAGAGCAGGCTTGTACTGGTTATAGGGCCGCAATCCGGCGTAACCCACGCTCTTCCAGCCAGTGCGATAGAAGTGTCCGTCCCAGTGCGCCACGGCCTGAATGGCGTATGCCGCTTCCTGCGTCGCGGCGGGAGTAACAGAAAACAGAATTGGTTCAGTGTCGCCGGCGCTCGCAAGATGAAAGCTTGCCTCTGCTGGTTCCGCGCGCCATCCGGTGGGCAACTCCAGCGAGACTGTTCCCTCCGCGGCGCCCTGCGCGTGTATGGTGACCCGCACTGGCAGAGCCGAGCCGTCGAGCGGCAGAATGCGCGCCTCCGGCTCCATGCGCACGCCAATCAATGGCGTCACCACCAGCGGCTCGTAGAATCCCCCCTGCCCCGGAACGCGTTGCAGCGTCTGTACCACTTGGCCTACGCTAATCGGCAACCCGTCAAAGGTGAACTCCGCCCACGCAGCCAGCGGATAAGGCGCAAACGAGCGCAAACGCCACTCCGGCCGCGATACATCGTAATACGGTTGTTCGATGGAAGGCCGCGTGAAGTAAGGCTGAGCCGGTTCCGCATTTTCCGCGGCGCGCACACGGAAAGTAGAGTCGGCGACCGGAGCCGCAGAGCCAATCGCGCCGGTCGTGTTTTCCGTCTTCCATGGGTCGCCGCTCGCGCTCTCCAGCCACACCCGATTGAGCTTTGTCTCGTCTGTGGCCTGCGCTGCGTGTATGCGAACCTTGAACTCCTCGCCCGGAGTCACGCTGCGTGGCATCTCGTCCGCCGATCCGCCGCGGAATGGGCCGCCGCTCTGCGCACTGTCTGACTTTGCCGTGAAAGCGGCCAGGTCAAGGCCGAGCAATTCCTTGAGCGTAGCCTGAAACTCGTCAATCTTCGTGTCCAATTCAAACAGCAAACCGGCCTTGGCTTCCGCCTCCAGGTTGCTGTCGGCCACACGTTTGCGCAACTCCATAGCTTGTCGGTAAATCGGCGCAAGCTGACGCGCCACGGCGGTGCCTGTCCTGCCCTGCCGCGCGGTCTCGAATTGTTTGAGGTCCAGGTCAATCTGGCGCAGCCCAGTGGAGAGCCACGCAGGCGGATTGCCCTTCACAATCGAGGTCAACCCCGCAATGCTCGTGTCGATGTTGACCTTTTGGTTGTGAAACAAATCTTCGTTCCGCGAAGCGGCTGCGCCTGCCGCTTCCGCCGTCACCGCCCACAAGTGATAGCTCGTCGCCGATGGCCCGCTCAGCGCTGGGTTCGCGCCGCCATTCTGCGTCTTCTGCTCGCCCCATCCCTCACGCGCAATCTGCTGATAGCTGCGTCCCAGCACCGGGTCAAGCTTGCCCACCTGCATCGTGACATCGGCTGAAGGCGCCTGCGTGCTCCACTCGCCGGTCACGTAATTCTTAAACCGCGCCGGAGCCCATTTCCCCGTCGCGTAGTCGAACATCTTTCCGTCTTTGATGGGCGCAAAAGGGACCATCGAATAAACAGCCAGAGGATGCCAGGGCTGCAATCCGTCTTTCAATTGCTCGGGAAACACCTTGGGGTCGCCCGCCGCATTGAAAACCTCCTGCGCAATCTCGCCGGAGACCTGGTGTTGGCCGTGGCCGTCGGTAATACCGCCAACAAAAGTCGAGACGATCACCTGCGGCCGCTCGCGGCGCACCGCCAGCACAGCATCGTAGAGCACGCGGTCGTGTCCCCAGCGTTCGAACGATTGCTCCTGAGTTTTAGAAAAGCCGAAGTCAACCTCCGTGCCCCAGAGCTGTATTACGCCGTAATACGCGCCAGCCTTCAGCAGTTCATTGGTGCGGATGATCCCCAGCGCATCGTAGGCATCGGCTGACATGGCGTTCTGCCCGCCTTCGCCGCGATTCAGCGTCAGCAGCGTAGCCCGCGCGCCCAGCCCGCGGCTCAAATAAGTCAGCAGCGCGCCGTCCTCATCGTCCGGATGCGCCACAATCATCATCACGCTGGCCGTGGTTCCCAGCCGCCGCAACGATTCGTCTTGTGCCGCCGCGCCGCGATCCTCAGGCAAAGGCAAAGCAATCTCGTTCGGCTCCGGCAGAGGAATTGCCCCATAAGCGCCCTCGGCCTGCGCCGATTTCTGCGCCTTCTCTTGCGCCGCCGCGCCACGCGTCCCCGCCAGCATCAGCCCCGCAAGGACCGCGCCCACCACTGCTCGTTGCACTTTCTCGAATCGAATCATCTCTCCCGTCAGTGTACAATCCGGGGAGCGCATCAGCCTCATGAATTTGCCCAACTCCAACTCCGCCAGCACCCTTCAGCGCCGCATCGGCCTGCGCTCCGCCGTGGCTTTCAATATGCTTGAGATGATCGGCGTCGGCCCGTTCATAACGCTGCCGCTGGTGATTGCCGCCGCGGGTTACCATCTTTCGGTGTGGGCCTGGGTGCTGGGCGCGGCC
>Ga0255353_1001658_pt1 | contig 12129 bp, 17 predicted proteins | sample HBST25metaG_FD_189941 | JGI IMG/M metagenome (GOLD analysis project Ga0255353, IMG submission 189941) | Peat soil microbial communities from Stordalen Mire, Sweden - H.B.S.T25 | ecosystem: Environmental > Terrestrial > Soil > Wetlands > Peat | place: Sweden: Norrbotten County, Stordalen Mire...
AGCTGGGCCGATCAACTGAGAATCCCGAGACTCTGTTGACCTCAACTTCTCGAACCGCCGGATGCGGACCCGCTTGTCCGGTGGTGTGGCAGGGGAGAGCAGGTGACTGCTCCCCCTATGCCGATTTAGTCACAGTAGAGGTATTATGGGAAGTCGGAAACAATAGAAAATGCGCAAATCCGAAAATTTGTCGCCTGCCGCAGCCGTCAAAACGTGGGTTGGTGATTATGCGTAAACCGAGATCGCGATGCTAACCCTTGATATCCGTCTGTTCGCGGTGCTCGCACGGTGGAGGGGTTCATTCAACGGATTATCTGGATTCCCTGTACTTCTACAGGAGCAGTGGTATCGTTCCTGTAGAAGTACAAAGGGAACGCATGTCAGAGCAGAGCCTCGATCTTCCGCAGGGCACGCTCGATCTCCTGATCTTGCGAACCTTGGTCCCCGGTCCCAACCATGGCTGGGCCATTTCCGAGCGCATCCACCAAGTCTCTAATAAGGTTCTCCAGATCCAGCAGGGATCGCTGTACTCGGCGTTGCATCGCCGGGAGCGGCGCGGCTGGATCAAGGCTTCATGGGGCGTATCGGAAAACAATCGTCGCGCCAAATATTACGAACTCAGCAAGAGCGGGCGGAAGCAGCTCGAAGCTGAACAAGGCCAATGGAAGAAGCTGGTGGGCGCCGTCGCCCAAATATTGGAAACGGCCTAGCCTCAATACTGTTCACTTAACTATCCTAATGGCTTCGCGAATATTGAGCTTGGGCAGGGGCTTGACGTGACGCGGGCGGAGCGGGAAGTTGCTCATCCTGCGCTTGACGCCTCTTAGATTGCGCCGATTGCGGCTGGACACGACGCGATCCTGGAGGATTTCGTCGGGAACCGAGTTATGGAATGTCTTCTTCTGCCGAGGGGGGAATAGCGCTGTAGGCTTGCAGCTTGCGCCGGACCACGCGCACAGCATGGAGGAACCAAACCCGATCGGGATCTTCGTCAGCCTTGAGAGCGGCCTCGTGCATCAGACCGCGGATGGCGAAGTGGGCCATCATCAAGCCGTAGAACTCCTGGCGCACCAGATCGGGGGTTTTGCTGCGCAGCACGATCTTGGCGCCGCGCAGATGGGTCTTGAGTTCGTCGAACGCGGTTTCGATCTCCCAGCGCTCATGGTAGAGGGCTGCCAGTTCTTCGGCCGGGGCCTTGCCGGGATCGAGGACCGTGGTGGCTAGTCGATAGATGGGCTCAGCACCCTCGATTCCCTCCAGGCAGTAATCGATCACCCGCAAATCTATACCGTTGGTTTGATGTCGCCAGTCTCGTACGGATGGATACACGCGGCTCAGATAAGAGCCGTCGGCCAAGCGCTTCTCGCAGGTCATGCGCATGTTCTTTTTCATCCGCCACAGCAGGTCCGCGCCTGTTCCCTGCGCCAGTTGCCACAATTCGAAGCCAAAGAAGTTTCTGTCAGCCAAGCAAAGCATACCCTTGGCAAGGCTCGGGAGCACCGCTTTGGCCAAGGTGATTTCCCCTGTCCGGTAACCGTCCATCTGGCTGCTGCGTATTCCGGTCGATGTGGGCACCCGATTCCATTCGAAGTGGGCACCAGTTTCTGTTTGATGTGGGCAGCAATTCCGTTGTGATGTGGGCAGCATTTTCCGATTTACCGTAATCGGTGCCCACCTGGCGTAATCAGTGCCCACCTGGCGTAATCAGTGCCCACATCGAACGGAACGCGTGCCCAGATGAAACGGAACGGTGTCTGTGGGCAGGGTCGGGAGCGAGCGACGTTGGTAATCCCAGGCAGGTGTTTTCCTGAAGTCAAAGGAGAACATGTTGCCCGAAAGTCGGTTACCAATGAGAAATGCACGCGAAATACTGCGCCTTCACTTTGAATCGCAGCTGGTTCCAGGGCAGATCGCCTCGATCTGCAAGGTAAGCAGAAGCACCGTCCAGCGTTGTCTTCAACGGCTAAAAGCGGCAGGGCTGAGTTGGCCCTTGCCGACCGATCTGGAGGATGTGGCTCTGGAGCGGCGCTTGTATCCACCGCCGCCGGTCGCATCCCCGGAAGAACGTTGCCTGCCGGACTGTGGGGCGATTCACCGGGAGTTGAAGAGCCGGAAGAATGTCACCCTTCAGCTTCTGTGGGAAGAGTACAAGCAGGCCAATCCGCAGGGCTATGCCTACAGCTGGTACTGCGAGCTTTACCGCGCATGGCAGCGACGCCTTGACGTGGTGCTTCGGCACGAACATCGCGCCGGGGAAAAGACGTTCGTGGATTACGCTGGGCAGACTGTGCCGGTGACGGATCCGACGACCGGCGAAGTTCGCCAGGCCCAGGTGTTCGTCGCGGTTCTGGGCGCCAGCAACTACACCTACGCCGAAGCCAGTTGGACGCAGAACCTGTGGGACTGGATCCAGTCGCATGTGCGGGCCTTCGCGTTCTTCGATGGAACGAGCCAGCTTGTGATCCCGGACAACTTGAAATCGGGCGTGAAGAAACCCTGCTACTACGAGCCTGAACTGAATCGCACCTATGGCGATCTGGCGATCCATTATGGCGTCGGCATCCTGCCTGCGCGGCCGTATCGCCCACGCGATAAAGCTAAGGCGGAGGTCGGGGTTCAGATCGTTCAGCGCTGGGTGTTGGCAGCGTTGCGCAAGCGCCAGTTCTTCAGTCTGGCGGAGTTGAACGAAGCGATCCTGGAGTTAGTTCACAAGCTGAATGCGAGGCCGTTTCGCAAGCTGGCCGGATCGCGTGTCGAGCTATATCAGATGATTGATCGCCCGGCGTTGCAGCCGTTGCCGCTCGATCCGTTCGTGTATGCGGAGTGGAAGAAGGCGCGGGTGAATCTGGATTATCACATCGAACTGAGCGGGCATTACTACAGCACGCCGTATCAACTGGTCGGCAAGGAGGTCGAGGCGCGAAGTACGCAAGGGACGGTGGAGATCTTCCATCAAGGCAAGCGCGTTGCCAGCCATGTGCGCAGCAGCAAGGCGCACATGGCCAGCACGAATGCGGCACACCGGCCGAAATCGCATCAGGAATATCTGGAGTGGACGCCGACGCGCATCATCGAATGGGCGGCCAAGGTTGGCCCCTTCACGGCGCGGTTGGTGGAGAGCATCCTGACCAGCAAGCCGCACCCGGAGATGGGATATCGGTCGGCTCTGGGAGTGATCCGGTTAGAGCGCAAGTATGGCGCTGAGCGGTTGGAAGCAGCTTGCACGCGCGCGGTGCGCCTGAAGCTATACCGTTTTCAAAGTGTGAAGTCGATGTTGCAAAGCGGCCTGGACCGTCAGCCGTTGCCTGAGTTGCTGTTGATGCCTTCTCCGGTAACCCATGAAAACCTGCGTGGCCCTGGATATTACGCCGCCCAGCAGACTCGTCGGGAGGTGGGCAAATGCTGAACCAAGCCACTCTGGACAAGCTCCACGCGCTGCGCCTGACGGGCATGGCGGAGGCGTATCAAAAGCAACTCGAAGAGCCTGAAGCTCGCGGCCTGAACTTCGAAGAACGCTTCGGGATGTTGGTCGACAGCCACTGGACGTGGCGCGAGAATCTGGCACTCACGCGGCGGCTGAAGAAGTCGAAGCTCTCGGCTGAGCCTTGTGTGGAAGACATCAACTACCGCTATCCCCGGCAGATGGATCCATCGACGGTGCGCGGGCTGACCAACTCGCAATGGGTGGGCCAACACCTCAATGTCCTGTTTACGGGGCCGACCGGAATCGGCAAAACGTGGTTGGCACAAGCGCTGGCGCAGAAGGCCTGCCGCGATGGTTACACCGTGCTGTACCGGTCCGCGGCCAAGCTGTTCCGCGACCTGGCCCAGGCACGGGCCGATGGCAGTCTGGGCAGGTTGCTGGAGAGCATCGCGCGCACCGATGTGCTGTTGGTCGATGACTTCGCCATGGCTCCGTTGAACGACGAGGAGCGTCGCAGCTTCCTGGAGGTCTGTGATGACCGCTATGGTCGGCGTGCAACGGTGCTGACAAGTCAGTTGCCTGTCGAGAGCTGGCATGTGCAGATCGGCGATCCAACCATCGCCGACAGCATCCTGGACCGGCTGGTTCACAACGCCTATCGCATCGAGATGAATGGTGAGTCGATACGAAAGAAGAAGAAGGAACCGGCAGCGGAATCGATCGGAGGCCGCTCATGAGCGCCCCTCGGCTGATCCTCAAACAGCCCACCGGTTGGTTCGCCGCCGGCCGGGAATTTACGCAGGCCATCACGGTCCTCTCCGACGGTGCTTTCAAGCTCTACGTCTACGCTTGTCTGCGTGCGGGTCGCCACACCGGTTGCCTCCGTGCAACGGTTGATGAGTTGGCGCGGGCGATGACAAGAGCGCCAACAGTGATCGCCATGAACCTGGACGAACTGGAGGCGCTTGCTGTCTGCCGCGTGATCAGAAACGGCGGCTCACAGCTTGTGCTTGAAATCAGCGACCACTTCTGGCCCTACCAGAAGCAACAGACACCTCTCTGCGCACCTGATCCGGAAGCGGAGTTCGTTCAGAAAGTGCGCAGCCTGTTCCTGGCCCCGGCTTGCGTTCACGCCAGCTTCTCGACCGCCGATGAAAAGATCGCGGCTGGCCTTCATCGACGAGGCGTTCCGTTGGAGAAGGTAACACGGGCGATCCTGCTCGGATGCGCCCGCAAGTACGTCGCAATGATCAACGCCGGGGTCGGAACAGCGATTACCAGTCTGCAATACTTCGCCGACATCGTTGAAGAAGTGAACGAATCGGCGATACCGGAAAGCTACTGGGAACCGCTTCGCGCCAAGGTGGTGCGAATGGAACAACAGTGGCAGAAAGCCCATCCATCCAGGCCATGAAGCCGCAACCCGTGGGGCAGTCTCTGACTGCCCCACATGAAGGGAGCACCTGCCCACATGGCCGGAAAGCCTGCCCACATCCGGCGGAAACCACAAACGCGCCCCCGGAAAAGCAGGAAACGAAATGATGCTACCGGATATTTATTTACCCTTTTCTTGACTCATGTGGGCAACCTGAATACTGTAAAACTCAACCAGCGTCGCTTCGCTCCGACGCCTGCCCACATCGCCGGAATCAAGTGCCCACATCACTGGAATACGCAGCTGCCAAACAGCACGTGGGTGCCGTTCTCCACCAGGGATACAAAACGGATCTGCGGATAAGCGCTTGCACCACGGCTGGCCCCGGGCCGAGAGAAAGCATCTTCGTTGGCCTTCTCATCGGCCACATCGAAGGTACTGCCATCCACACTCACCAGCCGCCAGGTCCGATACCACGCACCCCGCGTATTGCGCGCTGCGATCGGCTTGACCAGCTCGTCGTGCAACTGCCGCAGAGGCTCCCAGCCCAGCCGCGTGCGGGCCTGAGAGATGCCCGACTTGCCTGCCACCCGAACTCCCGCTGATGGATCGCGAAGCCACTGCACACCTTCTAGCAGACAGCGCAATACCTCACGATAGGACGACTGCATATACAGAGCCAGAGCGATCACATAGTAAACAACCACCGGCGCCGGAAGATCGCGCTGGCGAAGGCTGGCCTTGCCCGTTCGGGCCAGCACTGCCCGATGGCCGAATCAGGAAAGGTCTTGCTGATGACGCCAAGACTGATATAGTCCGTGATCCTCGTTCCCGGAGGAAGTTCCGCAACCGTACGCGCCAACTGTGGCCACCTGTCTTTGTCTTATACCGAATGCCACAAATCTAGTTAAGTGAACAGTATTAGGCCTAGCCTGCATTATGAGTGAAGTCTTAAAAAGCGAAAGCCTTTCTGTGCTACAAACATGTTGTCTAGACAGTGTTTATGGCATCAAGAGAGGCTTTCGCTTGCCTGATTCAGCCGCAAACCACCAATATCCCGGCGCCAGTGCGGCCAGAGTACAGCCCAGCCCGAAGACACCGGCTCCCATCGATAGAGACGCCAGGCCTGGATTCTTGCAGCCGGCAGCAAACAACGCTCCCGAGAGTAGTGCGCCCAGGCCGAACGCAAGGATGTGGCTTGTCACCCGCGGATGGAAAGCGCCGACGTGCGCGATGAGCAGATACCCAACTACCGCGTTGAAGAATCCCCAAACAACGTTGACCGTCGCAGAGGAGAGTCCTTGGCCGTGCGGTTTTGCAAAGGGACTTTGAAAGGGGTGTCCCATCGTGCCGGCGACAAAGTGAGGGATAGCATTTGCCGCAAAAACGCCCCCAAAGAAATACGACCAAAGCCAATTCATGATGCAGATCTCCTTCTTTCCAGCAGTGAAATGACAATCAATGCAGTGTTGGAGTCAAGAATAGTAAGCGGCATCGGTTCTTCTCCTTGAAAAATAAAGTGGACCTCCGCCAGAAGCAGGACGCAGTGAGATCAATCCTCAACAAGCCGCGTAAGCAGTTTTAGCGCCGCCTGAAGCTTTTCTTGCTCGGCTGCAGAGAGCTTCTGCGCGATGGTCGCGGTCAGCCAGTCCTGTCTCGCGGCCCTGCCCTCCTGAAGCCTCTTCAGGCATTTGGGGGTGAGAGAGATCAGAGTTTGCCGCCCGTCGCTGGGGTCAGGAGCGCCACGGAGCAGGCCGGCCTCCTGCAGCGGAGTCACCACAGCGCTCATGGACTGCGGACGCATCCCTTCCACTCGCGCCAGGCTTGAAACTGTGGCCGAACCGTTCTTTTCCAATAGAAGAACGACAGAAACCTGTGACGGCGTCAGGTCATTGCGCCCACCATGCTCGCGTAAACGCAGCTTGAGCTTGCGGAATATTGCACGCATCTCGGCAGCAAGCGTCGAAGCGAGCCCGGTCTGAAGAGAAGATTTTCGATTGCCCACCAGATAAATATCTCATATATACAGTTTAACTGTAAAGATTACCTGTTCACATGTCCATCCGCCAGCTTGTGAAGCCATCAGGAGCATGGCCGATATGTGCGGTGTCCTGATAAAGGACAATGCAGCCGGGAGGGGACTCGCTTCAAGCTAAATCGTCAAGCATCAAATCTACGATCAAAAGAGCCAAGGTAATTCGGACCAACGCCACCAGTCGGAACGGATTTCTGCGCCTGGGACAACGTCGGATGGGATACCAGGTGTTGGGGACCAAACCTTCAGGTCTTTGACGGCGAAAACACTCTCAATGGGTTTCGTCCATGCGTGGAGCGCAAGGTCAAACAGCCCCCAGTGGATGGGCATGAGCAGTCCCTGTCTACCAAGAGCACGAAAGCTGCGGATCGCTCCTTCCGGGCCCATGTGAATGTCTGCCCAAAGCGGGTCCGAAGCGCCGATCTCAAGCATGGTGAGATCAAACGGTCCAAACTGCCTGCCGATGTCGACGAAGCCATCCCACTCCCCTGAGTCGGCGCCGTAATAGACGCGATGCTTGGGGCCGACGAAAGCGAAGGATGCCCACAAGGTCTCAAATCGATTGAAGAGACTACGGCCGGAGAAATGGCGGGCTGGCAAGGCGGTGATCGTCACTGAGCCAACGGTCACGTTCTCGGTCCAGTTCAGCGCGGTGCAGCGGGTGGCATCGACACCGAGTGCATACAGGATCTTCTCAACACCGAGCGGTGTGATCCAGCGGGCATTCTGAAGCTGCGTCATTGTTGCCAGCCTGCGGATGGTGCCTGCGCCGAGATGATCATAATGATCGTGCGAAATCAAAACGGCATCGATGGCCGGCAAATCACTGAGTGCAAGCGGCGCGGGAAAGAAACGCTTGGGTCCGGCCCATTGCGTTGGGGCCGCGCGCTCATCCCAGACAGGATCGATGAGCAGCCGTATCCCGTCGATTTCAACCAGAGAGGTGGAGTGGCCCATCCAGGTAATGCGTAGGCCGTAGCCGGGTCTCGTCGCAAATACACGAGGGTCGGTATGAAAGGGGCCAAGAGAACGTTGTGGTGATCGTGCTGCGGCTCCCAAGAAGAACCGGGGACCGATCTTGAACATCAGCGAAAGCCCACCGACCTTCGACGGTACGGGATTCAAAAACTGTTTACCTTCCCGCTTCGCAGGCATCAGGGTCATGCTTATTGGATGGTTTATCTTGCGCACGGATTCCTTAAAACGTAAGCAGTCATGAGAAGGTGCAGCCGCTCTATTCCTCCGGCAGCAGCGGAGAAAGTGGGCAGACTTCGATCCGTTCGCGCGAGGCATCCATCGCGATATACAAACCTGACCCAACGATCAGAACTCCACCGAGAAGCATCGAGAACGTCGGTATCTCATGCCAGAAGAGATATGCGATCAAAGCGCCGGTGAGAAGCTGCGTGTAGTGGTATTGAGAGACGCTGGCCGCAGAGGAATGCTTCAAGGCAACGTAGAAGCACACGCTTCCCAGAGCGCAGAAAAATCCTGTCGCGCCGAGCGCAGCGGTGAGCCGCCCTGTCAGAGGTTCGGCATGGCCAATCATGCGTCCGAAGCCGTAGGCCGCCATCACGATTCCAGAAAAGAAGACGAAGCTCTCTGACTTTTCCGTCTGCGTGATGACGCGCGACCAGACCATGTTGGCCGAGAAACAGGCCACGCAGACCATGCAGGCAGCAACGCCGATCCAGTCTCCCTTCCGTGCGTATCCAAAGGGATCGACGGCGACAACGACACCGGCAAAGCCAGCCAGGATGGCCAGCGACTTTCGCCAGTCAAGCCGCTCCTGCAAAAACAAAGCGGCCAGGATTGCGGTGACCATCGGAGCCATGAAGACGAGAATGTAAAACAACGTCAGGGGCAAATGACGCAGGGCAACGACCACGCACAGGTTATTGATGAGATCCAGACAGGAGCGAAGGATCTGCCGCCTGGGCTGATTCGGCCACAGAGACTTTACCTGGTTGCGCCACCAGCCATGCAACAGAAGAAACGCCACAACGAAGAGGCCGAGAAATGCAACCACCTCATAGGCAGGCAGCCGCGAGCTTCCGATCATTTTGATGATGCTATCGGCCAACACCCAACAAGTGAATCCAGCCAAAGCAAAACCAATTGCCTCGAATTCGGAATAAGATTTCTTCATTGTTTGAAGCAGAGCGTTATGGCCACTTTAACAGAAGGACGCACCACTCCAGGAATCCTCGCTGGCCCGAGGAGAATTGGAAAAACAACTCAATCCGCGTCATCCTCATCGAATTCGTCATCTTCAGATTGGCTTGCTGCATAGGCCTCGCGCTCACGCTTGTCGCGGCGAACAGTGAGCAATTGCGAACCGATTGTGTGCTTGGGCACAAAGCAGTAGTTGTAGAAGGCCTCGAACAGCGCCACGTTGGGGATCTTCTTTTGCGTGAGTAGATCGTTGAGATGGTGCGAGTAGAGAGTGCGAAATGCCTCTGGGGTGATAGCGTAGCTGGATCGCTTGCCATGAACGCGAACCGTTGCCTCCAGCCATCCTTTCTCGATCCAGGACAGGATTTCAGTCTTGCGTACATGCAGTATCCTTGCCAGCGATTCGATCGACATCCAATCGCAGCGAATCTCCCGGACCTTCAATTCGTTTCGCTGTAGCGCGCAGCGGACGGATTTCACGCTTCGCCCCAACATCTTTGCCGTTTCCGCGACCGAATGGGCGGCAATGTGTTCGCGCAACGTGTCGAGTTCACCATCGGTCCAGCGCCGGTGCTCGTCGCGAATCTTCAACCCTGTTTGCAGAACAAACCGCCAGCAGGACTCTCTGGATCGTCCGCTGTGTCGTTGCAGTCGGCAAACGAGTTGACCGAGTTTTTCTCCTGACAATACGCGGGCCTGAATGGCCATGGCTTTGGCCTCCTCGCTCCATGCATTGATCGCATTCTGATTTTGCGCAGCACTCACCGGGCACCTCTGGGGATGGAGATGCTAAAAAACTCCTCTACATATATAGCTGTCGAGAAAGGGAAAAACGAACAGCAAAAAAATATTTATGCGTCTTTCACGTTTTCGTTCTATACTGCGTTTCACAGCCATCGCGAGTTGTTATTTGCGATGACAACCCGCACTTGTCCGGCATTGCAAGACGGCTTCCCCTTTTCCCACCCGCCGACCAGGCCCGGTCATATGCACAATAGTTTTTCAAAACTTTGCTTGATTTTAGCGTGGTCTTTCGGGATTGCTTTGGGAGATTTGTCGACGGACTCAGTTGTTCTGCATTCAAAGCTTGAAACTGTTACCCATTTGGCATCCGATAATTCGATCGAAGAGTGTGGATGCCATATCCCCCATCGGAGATTGTCACAATGCTATTACCTTCCCCCTCAGAAATATGCTGGGGCATCAAGTTAGCGCCTGAGCAGAAGTGGATCGAAAAGGCGATACACTTTGCCGTAGCGAATATCCAGCAACGAGCACACCGTATCGCGCTTTCGCATTTAGGCGATGAGTCTCTGGCAATGGAGATGATCGAAATTGCCATCGACAAAGCCGTTCAGCGTCTTCAGTTGAAATCGCAGGCAAGCCCTGAAGAGGTTATGCAATTGCTGGAACGGCTCTACCTGCAAGAGGTGAGACAACGCCGGAAAGCAAACAATCGGCTCGTTTTAGTTGGTGCGAGCGAGGATCTGCCCTCCAAGGCAACTCAGAATCCACAATCACTGGTTGATTCCGCAATCGATTTGGAGATAATCTTGCGTGATATACCGCCTGAAGTTCGTTTGGCCCTCTTGCTCCGATACAGCCGATCTCGATGGAATGAAATCGCCGCAGTTCTGGGAACCACTGAGGCTTCTATCCGCCTTCGTTGCAAGAGGGCGCTCAACAGAATCCGTCAGAAACTGGAGGACCAAAATCATGGGCACTGACTGTTGCAATTGCAGACTCAATTGGAAAGGATGCCGTGGCTGAGAATCAAACATTCCCTCTCGACGACGATAACGATTCGTTGCTGTTTGAAAAGTTGCAGGAACACGTTCTTGCTCACTACCCCAACCCAGAGCGCAAGGGATGCCCCGATCCTGCCGTTCTAAAGAGCCTGGTCGAAACCCCCGGTGAGGTGACGCTCGCCGCTCTCAACGACTTGCACATCTTTAAGTGCGCGGAATGTACGCGACTGCTGATGGAACTCCGGCAACAGAAGAAAAGCGAAGCCTCAGAGTAAAAACCATCTTTTCGATTTCAGGATCGATCCTCCCCCTCTATATATCGATTGTGGCACAGCTATTCCTCTGAAGAATCCAGAGAAGCGGTAACGCGCGGCCAGCAGTCCATGGCGGCTAGGCGAGATTGCGTTTGTAGAGTGCGAGTAGTTCGGCCCAGGCGCGTTCGGCTCCGGCTTCGTTGTAGATTTGGCTTCCGCGCACCGTCCAACCATGATTGCAGCCGTCGTAGACCTCGACAGTCGCGGTGAGATGCGCTGCGGCGAAAGCGGCTTTGAGAGTGTCCTTCGCGGCGGGATCGCGTTTGTCGTCGTTGTCGGCGACCGCACAGAGTACCTCGGCCTTTATCTTCGGAATGAGCAGGTGCGGACTGTCAGCCTTGTCGGTTACCAGACCTCCGCCATGGAAGGTGGCTGCTGCACCGACGCGGTCAGGCGCAGTGGCCGCGGTGCGAAAGGAGAGCGGGCCGCCCATGCAGTAGCCCTGAACGCCCATCTTCTTTTTCTTGTCGGTTTGGGGCTGGGCATCGAGAAAGGCCACGTAGGACCTGGCGTCACTGACGCTTGCGTCGGCAGTAAGAGCTGCTGCCAGGGGCATGACCTTGGCGCGGTCTTCGGGCTTGGTGAAATCGAAAGTGTCACCGACCACAGGTGCCTTCGCGTTGCGGTAAAAGGGATTCGGGACCAAGACAACATAGCCCTGGGCAGCGAGTCGCTGGCCCAGTTCGCGGAAGACGGGCCGTAGGCCGAGGATATCGGTCCACACCAGGACAGCCGGCCATTTGCCTTTGCCTTCGGGATAGAAGAGCGCTGAGTCAGAGATGCCACTGGCCATGGGCACATTCACGTCGGTCTCAACTACTTTGGCTTGTACCACTGCATCGGGTGAGTACAGCGCGACGGCGGTGGCTGCCGCTGCGAGACCGAAGGCGCGGCGCGAAACGGTGGGATCGTGGGTAAGGCCCTGGTGAATGAAGGTATCGCTCCGGGCAAAGCCATCCTTTTCCTGGCGGCTTGAAGGTGATTGACTGGAGGCATGAACCAGTCAGTGATTTCTTCTCCTATCGTTCGGCGGCGGCGCAGTTCTGCTGAGGTCGCGG
>Ga0255353_1001666_pt1 | contig 12094 bp, 7 predicted proteins | sample HBST25metaG_FD_189941 | JGI IMG/M metagenome (GOLD analysis project Ga0255353, IMG submission 189941) | Peat soil microbial communities from Stordalen Mire, Sweden - H.B.S.T25 | ecosystem: Environmental > Terrestrial > Soil > Wetlands > Peat | place: Sweden: Norrbotten County, Stordalen Mire...
CGAGGCCAATGAGCAAGCGTCGCGCAAGCTCGCCGACGTGTTGATGGTTCCAGACCTCACCGGCTTCACTGGCCAGGACTACCTGAAGGCCGACCAGCTTGCGGCACGTGGATACGCCGCGGCGGAGCAGAACAAGGCAGCTCTGATGAAGTACGCGCTCAACGATGCGCAGTGGGCGGAGTATCTTCGCTCCCGAGCGTCACGCCTCCCTGGTGCTCCTGGCACTGTGCTTCGCGTCCGCGTGAAGGCTCCCGACCTGACCGCCATGCGCGCTGTAGAGCAGCTCCTTCAGCCACTCGTCAACCAGCCCATGAACACCGCCGCCGTCGAGGCCCTGCTTGCAGACATCCGTAGCGACGGCCGCTACGACGCCGACTACACCGTGACTTACGAGACAGACCCATCCGCCGGTCAGCGCGCCGACCAATCGGCTCGGCCCACCCTGCTGGTTACCGTGGCAAACAAGAAGACCGGCCCGCCGTTCCTTCTGGTTGGCGCCAACGCCGAGTCGCAGAGTGGAAGTCCAGCGCGTGCCACCATTGAGACCATCCTGCTCGATCAGGACCTTGGCGGCTACGGTTCCGAACTGCGCACCCACATCGCTGCCGGCTATCTCACCCGGCTCGACACCGAGTACTTCCGCAAGCTGCCCGTAGGCCCCATCGGCGGCGGCTCCGGCGACGCATCGGGCGCAAAGCTCGGCGAGCTCTTCGTCGCGCCGCGCGGCAGCCTTCTGCGCGAGCCATTCTACATCTATCGCAACCAGCTCCGTCTCTCCGAGCGGCAACTGCAAACTGCCGGCGCAGGCATCGACGCCGGATGGACCGACCAGCGCACGCGAGAGCTGCGCGCAGGCTGGCAGATCGACAACATCCGATGGCAACCCGTGGTCGCCTCCGGCGCGGACGGTCTGCCCAACATCTTCGGCCAGGTGCAACGCGCGCGCCTGCGCTTCGTCTACGACACGCAGGACCGCGAGATGGTCCCACAGTTCGGCGTCCGTCTTGTCGTCCAGGCGGGCTATCTCTTCCACGCCGCGGGCAGCCCCGCATCGAGTTCGTCCGCTCCGCTGTTCTCCACCCAGGCCAGCCTCGCGCACAAGGTCGGCAAGAACGTCGCGATGCTCTCGCTCGATTCCGGCACAATGCTCAACCGCAATCTGGCCCAGCCCTTCCGCTTCACTCTGGGCGGCCCGCTGCGCCTCTCCGCAAGCGCCATCGACGAGTACCGCGGCACAGACTACTTCCTGCTTTCGCCGCTCTTCCTGCGGCGAATTGCAAGCCTGCCCGCGCCGCTGGGGCAGAACATATACCTCGGCGCGGGCTACGAGGCCGGCCAGATGCGCGCACCCGATGCCAGCACCATCACCCGCCAGGATGTCTTCTTCGGCATTGTCGCGGAGACGCCACTCGGCGTCATCACCCTCGCCCCGTCCTTCGGAGACGACGGCCACCACAAGTTCTCCTTCACCCTCGGCAAACTGTTTTAACCAGTGCAATCCACCGCGGAGCCACCGTCGTGAAGGCCGATCCACGAGATGCCTTATCTGGTGTGCTCGACCGGAAATCCCAAGGCGCCCTTGTGCTCCAATTGTTGAAGGACATGCCTGTTGAGGACTCCACCACAAACAAACCTCGCGCCCTCGCTCATCATGTCGAGCAGAATGTCCTTTCCTTCCTGACTGATTGTAGTCACGTTTCTTAGATCCACCATCAGCGTCAAGCCCCCTGCCGAAACGCGAGCGTCGTTCCACTCCCTTTTGAGTTCCGCAACCCAAGGCGAGAGTAGCTCCCCTTCAAGGATTAAGCGGCATCGCCGATCTGTTTTGACTGTCGTAATCTTAAGCATGGCCATTCTGTTGACCTCTGCGCAATCCATCACAAAATCGGTTGCCGTTCTGGGTGAAATTTCATTGTGGCCAGAGTGGTAAGCACCGCGAAAAGCACCATAAGGCTGAGCTGCACGATCGGCAACGGCGGTTTTTTCTGCGTCGGAACCAGGGCGTGGAGAACCGTCACGTTCACGCGTAGAGTGCAGCAATGCGGATGCCAAATCCGAGGAATTTGTAAGTGATTGATTTTACATGACATTGGAAAGAGAAAGAGGCGGTTGTGTCGGAATTGTCGGGCACGCACCGACAGAAAGTCGAAGTTGTACGACACCTTCGCGGAGGCGCCAGGATCAGATGTATCTATGTGACAACTGTTTCCACGGGAGGCGAAGCGGCCCTTCCCCTATGATATTTTTCGCGGGTCAATACCCAGCTTTTTCATTCGCGTGATCAATGTAGTTCGTTTGAGGCCCATACGAGCGGCAGCGCCGTCGGCTCCGCCGACTTGTCCCTTGGTCTCTTTCAGGATGCGCACGATTCTATCCTGCTGATCGAACTTGTCGATTCCCGTAGTTGCAGCGCTCAAACCCCCGTCGTTCAATTCCGGCACTGAAATCTCCAGTTTCTCCGTACGTGCAAGAACCACGGCACGTTCGACAAGATTCTCCAACTCACGAACGTTTCCCGGCCAATGCCAGCGTGCCAGCTTGCGCATGGACGCTGCGGAGATGCTTTCGATCTTCTTTTGCATGAGACGGGCATACTTCTGAGTGAAATACCGCACCAGCAAAGGAATGTCTTCGGGACGCTCGCGCAAAGGTGGAATTCGGATGGGAATCACATTCAAGCGGTAGTAGAGGTCGCTTCGAAACTGTTTCTCTGCAACCATTTTTTGCAGGTCGCGATTGGTAGCGGCCACCAGACGAACATCAACTTTCTTCGTCTTTGTGCTGCCCAGGCGTTCGAATTCCCGTTCCTGTAATGCGCGCAGGAGTTTCGGTTGGACTTCCAAGGGAATGTCTCCGACCTCGTCCAGAAACAGCGTGCCTTGATCTGCCAGTTCAAGCCGTCCGATCTTCTGCGTGATCGCGCCGGTGAAAGCACCCCGCTCGTGACCGAACAATTCGCTCTCCAGCAAACCTGTGGGAATCGCCGCACAGTTGAGTCTTATCAACGTCCGATCTCTGCGCCGGCTGCGATCATGGAGAGCGCGAGCGATCAGTTCCTTTCCGGTTCCGGTCTCTCCCAGCAGCAGTACTGTTGAATCGCTTGCAGCCACGGTTTCGACCATCTGAAGCACCTGCCGTAGAGCCGAACTCTGCCCAACGATTCCTTCAAAGTCAGCCTCGCTGCGAATCTCTTCTTCCAGGTAGAGCTTTTCCTGCTTGAGTTTGTCCTTTAGCTCTGCGATTTCGCGATAGGCCAAGGAATTCTCGATGGCTAAGGCTACTTGACCCGCCGCTTGCATCATGAACTCAATATCCTCTGGGTTGGCTGCGTTCTCAACTCGCCAGCCAAGAGTCAAAACTCCAAGCGTCCGGTTGCGACTGATCAAGGGCAGACAGTAGCCAGACACGATGCCCTCCGAAAGAGCCATGTTCCGTCCAAGCTCACTCGTCAGATCGGCCTTGGTTAATGCGGTTACTAAAAAAGGCCTGCCGGTCCTGAAAGTTTCGCCCAAACCGTAACTATCAATCGGTATCAGTAAATCTTCCCTTGCGAATCCCTTGCTCTCCGGGAAGTCCATAGTCTCAGAGAGCAAGTGGCGCTGCTCCGCATCCGGCATCCACACCGCGACGGTGTCGCAATGCATACATTGCCGGATGCTCACCGAAACCGCCCGGAGAAGATCGCGAGGCTCCAGATTCGAGACCAGCATGTTCGTCATGTCCAGGAGCAACTTGAGACGTTCGCTTTCAAGCCGCGAATCACCTCCTGAAGGCGCGAACTCCTGGGGCGCGTCATCAGACTGTAGCACTGAACTCATCGACGAATCCCTCTGAAACGAGTGTCGCACAACTCCGGCAACTGTCGGAGTTGGTGTCGGAGCCTCCGACACTTGGCGGTTCTCGCGGCCTGCCCTGTACCTCATATCTTGCTATTTTCAAACATTTACAGCCAATCCACGTACGGGGAATCTCTTGGCATCCGAATTGCACAACTTCAAATTAATCGGGACCGATCACCTGGCGGCTGATGCAAACGCGGCGCTCTCCCTCATGAGCAAGGCTTACACAGTGAGAAGCGCGATCTCTCGCGCAGAAAGCCATTGTTCTTCTGGAAATGCCTGGGAATGATGAGATCGCTTCATCCTCGTTCATACGATTCGCAAATGCAATTAGGAAGGTTCTCTTGATGAAATTGTGCAATGACTCGACTACCGGGGGAGATCAAGTTTCATTCTCCCTCCGTAATATCCACGCTACAGGGACGTGCTACCGGGGGTGGCGTAAACGTCAGAGCGTAACGGTATCTAGCCTCGCTATTGTGGCGCTATCGGCAGCGATGCTCTCCGGCTGTAGCCGCAAGCCGCCAGCAGCGGCGCCATCCGCCTTATCTGTGCAGGTGGTGAAGGCGATACAGCAGGACGTGCCAGTGTATGGAGATTGGATAGCAACGCTGGACGGCTTTGTTAATGCACAGATCCAGCCAGAGGTGAGCGGCTACCTCGTTAAGCAACTCTACCTTGAGGGATCGTATGTTCAGAAGGACCAGGTTCTCTTTCAAATCGACCCGCGAACGTTCCAGGCTGCTTTGGATCAGGCCAAAGCGCAACTTGCGCAGGCCCAGGCGCATCTCGCGCTTGCGGAGATCAATGTCAAGCGCGATACTCCGCTGGTCGAGCAGCATGCGATCGCACAGAGTCAACTCGATTCCGAAATAGCGGACGAGAGGCAATCTAAGGCCTCCGTGCAAGCCGCAGAGGCTGCGGTCGAACAATCGCAGATCAATCTGAACTTTACGGACGTTCGCTCACTGACCGATGGAATTGCGGGAACCGCCGCGACGCAGATGGGAAATCTCGTAGCACCGGGTACAGTGCTGACCTCAGTTTCCAGAGTCAATCCAATCAAAGTCTACTTTTCCATCAGTGAACAGGAATATCTGCGCTTCAGCCGAGGGATGCAAAAAGGTTCTGGGGGCACGCCGGACGATATCAGAGCAATGAAACTGCAACTGGAGCTTTCCGATGGTACGACGTATCCGCACCAAGGCAGAGTGATCTTTGTGGATAGACAGGTCGATCCGCAGACAGGCACCATCCGGTTGGTTGCCGCGTTCGTAAACCCAGGAAATGTTCTTCGTCCGGGGCAGTTTGGGCGGGTCCACGCGGCCACCGCTATCAACCGATCCGCCATTCTGGTTCCGCAACGTTGCGTTACCGAGTTACAGGGAACTTATCAGGTCGCCGTGGTGGGTGGAAATAACAAGGTCTCTGTCCGCACGGTAAAAGTGGGTGAACGCGTTGGTTCCCTGTGGATCATCGAGTCTGGCGTGAACGCCGGAGAACAGGTTGTTTCAGAGGGCAACGCCAAGGTGAAGGATGGAATGACCGTCAATCCAACGATTGCGACAACGCAGGCGGAAGGTAACGAATGATCTCGAAATTTTTCATCAACCATCCCATTATTGCGATCGTAATTTCCATCCTGATGGTCATTGTCGGGGCTGTCGCGATGATCAGTTTGCCGATTTCGCAGTACCCGGAGATTGTGCCCCCGGAAATTTTCACGCTTGGAATTTTCCCGGGAGCTGACGCCAAGACGGTAGAGCAGTCGGTGGCGACGCCGATCGAGAGCCAGATGAGCGGCGTGGACAACATGAGTTACATGTATTCCACCAACGCGAACAATGGCTGGACCACCCTATATACGGATTTCGATATAAAGACGGACCCGAATATAGACCAGATTCTCACTCAGCTTCGCGTCAACCAGGCCGCTGCCCAATTGCCGACTGCGGTCACGGCGCAGGGAGTACAGGTACTGAAGTCCCTGTCGACGCCCTTGATGATCATTAACCTTGACTCGCCGCAGGGCACGTATGACCGGGACTTTCAGGACAACTATGCCAACATCAACATGAAAGATGAACTGGCGCGTGTTCCCGGCGTGGGCCGCGTCCAGGTATTTGGCGGCGATTACGCCATGCGTATCTGGGTGCAACCGGACAAGCTGGCCAAACTCGCGGTAACGGTTCCCGAGATCGTCCAAGCTCTCCAGAGTCAGAACACGGTCAATCCGTCCGGGCAGATTGGCGGAGATCCGGTGCCGAAAGGCCAGGAATTTACTTACACGGTTCTTTCGCAAGGCAGGCTTGTATCGGCGGACGAATTCGGCAATATTGTGATTCGCGCCAATCCGGATGGGTCCATCCTCCATCTCAAGGACGTTGCGCGTATCGAGTTAGGCGCTCAGACCTACAATATCGACGCCAAGTACAATGGTGCTCCCTCTGGGGCCCTTGCCATCTATCAGTTGCCAGGATCGAATGCCGTTCAGGCCGCCGCAGGAGTACATGCAAAGCTCGACCAGCTTGCCCAACGGTTTCCCAAGGACCTTGAGTATCACGTCACGCTGGATACCACCGAGGCGGTCACCTCCAGCATGCACGAGATTGTTCTCACCTTGTTTGAAGCCTTGGGCCTCGTCATCATCGTGATATACATCTTTCTGCAAGGATGGCGTCCGGCCCTCATTCCTCTGGCGGCCGTGCCGGTTTCGTTGATCGGCACGTTTATTCTCTTCCCGATGCTGGGCTTTTCCATCAACACCCTTTCTTTGTTCGGCTTGATTCTTGCCATCGGCCTGGTGGTCGACGACGCCATCGTCGTCGTCGAAGCGGTGGAACGCCATATCGAGGAGGGGTTGTCGCCGCGGGATGCCTCCCTGAAGGCCATGGAGGAAGTATCCGGCCCGGTCATTGCCATCGCCCTGGTCCTGGCCGCCGTATTTATCCCGACGGCCTTCATTCCCGGCATCACGGGAAGGTTGTACCAACAATTTGCGGTCACCATCGCCGTCTCGGTGATCTTCTCCGCATTCAACGCTCTCACTCTAAGCCCGGCGCTGTGCGCCATTCTCCTGAAGCCCGGCAAGGCGCATGGTCCCTTCAGCCGCTTCTTCGACTGGTTCAACAAGACGTTCGCACATGCGCAAAACGGCTATGTCAAATATTCGGCCCTGATGATCCGCAAAAGCGCGTTCAGCATGGTCTTTCTCGCTTTCGTAGCCGCGGCTGCGTGGCTCATCGTTGGTAGAATGCCCACCTCATTCGTGCCGGAGGAAGACCAGGGATATGTCACGGTCCGCCTGCAACTTCCCCAGGCCGCCTCGTTGCAGCGTACTTCCGAAGCCGCCAGTAAGGCGGAAGACATTCTCCTTCACACAGCGGGCGTAGAAAACGTAGCCGCCATCAGCGGCACTGACATGATCAGCGGCACCCAAAATACCTATACCGCCATACTTTTCGCCAAATTAACCGACTGGGACAAGCGCCACGCAGCGAGTTTGCAGGCAGCAGCCATTCAGAATCATCTGAACCAGAGTTTCTCCTCGGTTCAAGACGGCACCGCTATTGCCATTGCTCCACCTGCCATCCCAGGAGTTGGCAGTTCCGGTGGTGTGAGCTTCGTTCTGGAAGACCGCTCTGGAAGCGGTAGCGACTTTCTTGCGAGCAATACGGATACGTTCCTTGCCGCAGTCCGCAAGCGACCGGAAATCGCATCCGTATTCACGACATTTGTTCCGCATGCCCCGCAGCTCTACGTCGACGTGGATAAGGAGAAGGTCATCCGGCAGCACGTGAGCCTCAGTGACGTGTATACAACCATGCAGACCTTCATGGGCGGTTACATGGTGAACTACTTCAACCGCTTTGGGCGGCAGTGGCAGGTCTATGTGGAGGCGGAGGGTAGCTCGCGGACAGACCCCAAAAACATCGGACAGTTCTACGTGACGAATCCGAGCGGAAACATGGTCCCGCTGGATGCGGTATCAAGCATAAAACCGATTACGGGACCGGAGTTCACCATGCACTTCAACGAATATCCGGCTGCGCAGATTATGGCAACGGCCGCTCCTGGCTATAGTTCCGGGCAGGCAATGAAGGCGCTCGAGGAGGTGTTCGCTCAAACCATGCCTTCGGAGATGGGGTTCGATTACATGGGTATGAGCTATCAGGAGCAAAAAGCCGCAAAGGGCGTCTCTGCCGGCCAGATTTTCGGCCTCTCGCTATTGTTTGTCTTTCTCATCCTCACCGCACTTTATGAAAGCTGGAGCTTGCCCTTCGGCGTGCTGCTGAGCACTCCGGTTGCGATGTTCGGCGGCTACTTCGCTCTTTGGTCGCGCCACATGGAGAACAACGTCTATGCCCAGATTGGGATGGTAATGCTGATTGGATTGGCCGCCAAGAACGCGATTCTGATCGTGGAGTTCGCCAAGCTGGAGCATGACCGTGGGAAAAATGTGGTGGACGCAGCATTGGCTGGAGCTAGGTTACGTCTACGCCCCATCATCATGACTTCCTTCGCATTCATTCTCGCCTGCGTGCCGCTGTGGATTGCCAAGGGCGCGGGCGCTCAAGGACGCCGCATGTTGGGAACAACGGTCATCGGAGGAATGCTGGCCGCAACCGGCATAGCCATCTTCCTGATCCCCGTGACCTTCACGCTTTTCGAGAAGCTCTCGGAGCACTTTGGTAAAAAGCATGGTCCGCCCCCAGTGGAGCCGGAACAGAAGGGAGAGAACCTTTGATGCGAACCTTAAAACTCTCTCTAAGTTTCTTATTAATGCTGGGTCTTGCAGGGTGCAAGTTTGGACCGAAGTATGCGCGTCCCGCCGTAGACGTGCCCGGAGGCTTCCGAGGGCAAGCCCCTGAACTGGAAGTCCCCGAAGCTAATAAGACCGTGCCGCCGCCAGAAAGCCTCGGCGAAGAGAAATGGTGGACGTTATTCCAGGACGAGCAACTCCAGACGCTGATCCGAACGGCAATTGCCAAGAATTACGATGCCCGCATTGCTGCCGAGCGTGTAGTTGCGGCGCAGGCGCAACTTGGCATTACCCGCGCAGACCAGTTTCCATCGCTTTCAGCTTCCGGCGCCGTAACTTCAGCGCGCCAGGAAGAGACTTCCATGTCTCCGGTCTATCGTGCAGAGTCGGGACAACTGGCCCTGAATGCATCCTGGGAACTGGACTTCTGGGGAAAATACAGAAAGGCCACTGAAGCTGCGCGCGCGGACTTGGCCGCGACTGAGTGGGGGAAGAGGGCTGTAATCAGTACTCTTGTCTGCAATGTGGCGAGCGCATATTTCCAACTGCGAACCCTGGATATTGAACTGGAGATTACACAAGAGACATTGAAATCCAGACAGGAATCCTTGCGGTTAACAAAGACGCTCTCTGACGGCGGTTCCGTCCCTCTGATGGACGTGCGGCAAGCCGAACAGCTCGTTTATGCCGCCTCAACGCAAATCCCTACTTACGAAAAGCAAATTGAGCAGCAGGAAAACTATATCTCCATTTTGCTGGGGCAGAATCCGGGCCCCATCACGCGCGGCCGGAAGCTTACCGATCAACCGCTTCTTCCCTCTGTTCCTGCCGGACTCCCGTCGCAGCTCATTGAACGGCGTCCGGATATTCGCCAGGCGGAAGAACAACTGATTGCCGCCAACGCCCGGATTGGAGTGGCGAAAGCCGCATATTTCCCCGATATTTCGCTAACAGGGATTGCCGGTTATCAGAGTACAGCACTCACCAGCCTCTTCAGTAGTCCAGCCGGCCTGTGGGACACAGGAGTTTCCGCGGCGCAGCCAATCTTCGAGGGCGGCCGTATTCGCAGCAATGTGCATTTGACAGAGTCGCAGCAACGTCAGGCTTTACTAGTCTATCGGCAGACAACCCAAGGCGCGTTCCGCGATGTTTCCGATGCTCTTATCGCATATCGAAAATCGAGGGAAGCGCGTGAACAGCAGCAGCTTCTGACAGTTGCCGCTCAGGATGCAGCCAGGCTCTCGCATGTCCGCTATGATGCGGGAGCCACCTCCTATCTGGAAGTCTTGACCAATGAGACGAACCACTATAACGCCGAATTGAATTTGTCCCAGGCGCGTTACAGTGAAGTGCTCGCGCTAGTTCAAATCTACAACGCGCTGGGAGGCGGCTGGCAAGAGTAAGCGAAATGCGTGAACCCTAAACCCGACAGAGTCGCTTTATGAAAGCGAGGTTTTCATGCCGCTGACTATCGTTCTAGCTGTTGGCTTGGATCAATGGTTATTAGAGACCCGAAGTCTAGTCCTGCGATCCGCGGGATACATGGTTGTGCCGGTATCATCGGTGAAAGAGGCGGTCGATCGTATTGATGCAGGAGATTTCGACCTTATCGTTCTGAGCTATTCAATTCCCGCAAAAGATCGAGAACACCTGACCTGCTTAATTCGAGCTTCCGGCGCGCTCACCCCTATTGTCTCGATCACGGAAACCTTTAGTCAACATGATGCTTTCCTGAACGCAACCCTCGACGAGAATGACACGCATGAGTTCTTCGCAGATCTAAGAGAAATATTAAGCAAGTCAACGAATGGAACGGCGTATTGAAGAAGGAAGAAGGAAGAACATGTTCAACATAGTGACGATTGCAAGAGAGTACGGCAGTGGGGGTGCCGACATTGGGCGAAAAGTGGCGGAACTGCTGGGTTGGGAGTTCGTGGACAAGCAGATTATTGAGCGGGTCGCAACGATGGGAAAGGTGGATGCCTCTTGGGCCGAAGAGGCTGACGAGCACTCCAGCGCATGGTGGGAGCGAGTGATGAAGGGCTTTCGTTATGGTGGCTTATGGTCTTACTCCGGAGAGGTTGCCGGGACCGACGTAGATCGCGATGCGCTGCAACAGTTCACCGCGAGGGTGATTGAAGGAGCAGCGAAGGAGGGCAAATGCGTAATCATCGGGCGCGGTGCGCAGTGTGTATTACGCCTCCATCCGCATGTGTTCCATGTGCTGGTATATGCACCGCTTGCGGAAAAGGTTAAACGGATAAAGCTTCGCCACCCGTACGAGCGCGACTCGCAAGCTCTCCTGCACCGCATCGATTCCGAGCGTGCCCACTATACGCAGAGCTACTATGGCCACGATTGGTCGGATCGCAGGCTTTACCACCTCTGTGTAAACAGTACTTTAGGCATTGAGGTTTGCGCCAAAGTGATTGAACAGATCATCGATTGGAAGCCGGATTGAGTTTCCACTATGAAAACAATCTGCGGGGTACTCGCAGTTCTTTTGTTCGCAGTAGTTATGCTGTTCTGTATATGGGCCAGCTTTTAGTCAAGTCCTAGTTTTTCTGTAGATTGTGTTTCCTTAGGGTTGTTGGCTCTGGTTCGTATACTGCCGATGACGATTCCGATAAACCCGAGCGATCCAAACTTTATCGACTTCGGCGAAACCTCGCAGTAATCACACTGAATGAGATGCGCACATTCGAATGCAACTACAGTTCGCCAATGGCATATTTGAGCCGAAGGCCAGCTATTACCGCGTCGTAGACGGCATTCGCGTGGTTGGTCGCACTGTTAACGCGCAGCGTTTCAGCTTCCAACACCTCCGTATGGGGAGTAAGGCCGTTCACATAACGGTCTTGCACCACGCGCATATTTTCTTCCGCCTGAGCAATGGCGGATTGTGTAACTCCGATCCGCTTTTGCGTTTCCTGAACATCCAGCCAGGCTTGACGCACCTGTAATCCGATGGCCAAAGCCAGTTCGTCCCGCTGTTCGGACAATGACGCAGCCTGGAGTTCGACGGCGCTCCCGCGATGGCGGGCAGCACCACCATCGAAGACATTCCACTTAATTCCGACAGCGACGGACCATTGATCCTCATGCACCAGATAGCGATCCTGCAGGTAGTCGTAGCTGCCGGAAAGACCTACTTGAGGCGCGGTTTCCCTTCGCACGGCGACAGCTTGATCGCGCAGGGCGGCGGCTTGACGGTCCATAGCCTTTAACTCGCTGCGCTGATCCAGCGCCCGCTTGGTCAGGACAGGCAGTGCATCGTCTGCCGATTCGATCGAAAGCTCATCCAGCATGACGGGCTGATCCAACGCCCTCCCCAAGAGGTGGTTATAGGCAGCGCGCGCCAGGTCCAAGCTGTTGGCGGCCTGCAAAACCTGTTGCCGCGCGTCGAGCAGCGCCACCTGCGCGGACAGTTGGGCGTTCTTGGTAGCCATGCCCTGTTGAAACAGGTTGTCCACATCGTGAGCGTGTGCTTCCA
>Ga0255353_1001673_pt1 | contig 12046 bp, 12 predicted proteins | sample HBST25metaG_FD_189941 | JGI IMG/M metagenome (GOLD analysis project Ga0255353, IMG submission 189941) | Peat soil microbial communities from Stordalen Mire, Sweden - H.B.S.T25 | ecosystem: Environmental > Terrestrial > Soil > Wetlands > Peat | place: Sweden: Norrbotten County, Stordalen Mire...
GTTCCAGGTCATCGCCGAACGAGCTGAAAAGGCAGCGGTGATCGTGACTACTAACTTGCCGTTCTCTGAGTGGCCACAGGTGTTCACCAACGCCAGGTTGTGCAAAGCCGTTCTTGACCGATTAACCGACCAGGCGCACATCATCGAGACCGGCGCCGAATCGTACCGCTTCCGCAGAACGCTGGGGAAGAAGCGAAAAGTGTAGTCCCTGGAGGCGTCGCCGTTCGGTTCTGCTTCCGCTTCGCCCTACGGGCTACGCTCCAGCAGAACCGAACACTACCCTCTTAAACTCAACGTTCCAAGGGTGGGCCAGATTAAACCGCCGAAGTGGGCCAGACCAAGGCTCTTCCTCAGATTTGGTGAGAGATGTACGTGGCCTCGTTGTTCGACGGCAGAGTGTGAATCATCAGGCGGCAGCAACGACACGCAGTCTCAGCAGGTCAAATTTAGCTCGACCATACATTGACCGTTTGATGAGCTTGAGTCGATGAATCTGTCCTTCAACAGGCCCATTACTCCACGGCTGCTGTAATGCTGCGAGGAAGGCTGCTTCATCACGGCATAGGTGCTTCGCAAAGTTCACCAGCAAGCTGCCTTTTACTTCCTCGCGCCATTTGGGCCACGCAAGTACATCTCGCTTGCGGATGATGCGACCGAACTCGCGCGCCAACTTTGCACATTGTTCTATCTGCGGAGATCGGCGGTACAACTCTTCAATATATTTCTGAGCATCGGGTGTTTCTTTCAGAAGTAGCCATGCAACATGGCGCGGTGAAGCGCGTGCCGCTGTTGCTGTTGGTATTGCTGATTGCGGCGAGTTGGAACGTCGCGATCCATAGTGTCTTCGAATCCAGTTCCTCACGCTTGCTGGTTGTCCGGTATAGCCCCGCGCATGCAGTTCCTGCCATAGACGAGTAGCGTTGTGGCATCCCGCCTGCCAGCGCTGACGAATATATTCGGTGTGTGTATCGAGACGCGAACGGCGATGACCAACCTTGCGCTCAGGAAATTCCTGTACTCGCTGCCAGCGGCGAATCGTTCGCACACCCAGGCCACAACGATGCGCCACTTCACTTTGCGTCAGACCTTGGCGCAACAGCTCCAACACTGTCTCATAGCTGGCAATGCGCCGCTCCCGATTCTCCTTTTTACGCTGCTGCTGACGCTGAGCACGAGCCGGTACTGTCGATGCAGTCTGTGTTACAGCGGCGGTATCCTTCACATCAGGAGTAATAGCGGTGGCTTTGGCGACCTCTGTCAGTAGACGATGGAACGGCGTCAGAACATCCGCCAAGGTATCGCTCATGTTATGCAGTAAGTGCCAACGATCCGCAACCTGAATGGCCAGCGGCGCGGCTTTGGTGGCTGCTTCTGCATACAGGCTTGCTCGATCGCGGCTGACGATCTCTGTGCCTGGATGATGGCGAATCCAGGCTTCAGTGCTTGCTTCGCTCCGTTCTGGCAACAGATCGATCACCTTGCTCTGTTCCAGATCGCAGAGAATCGTGCCATAGCGCTGGCCTTTGCGCCATGCCCAGTCATCAATACCCAGAACGCGAGGACCACGAGCTGCGATCGCCAAGTCTTGTCGGCGGAGTTCGCGCAGGAAGGTATCGCCACTGGCGTTGATTCCGAGTTGGAGCGCCAATCTCGATCCACCTTCTCCGCCCAGCGCCATGGTTATCTGGCGGATCGTCTTGCTCAAACGGCATGTGCGCCGCGCATAACGCAGCACTGTATACGGAAGACGTTCGGTAAAGATCGCCTGTTCGCAGTCCTCTGCTCGGCAGAAGAACCGCCGCACATGAAGCTGAATATGAACCGGAATGCCTTCCCAGGGGAGGTCGCTCAGGAGGCGCAGGTAGTGACTGTGAACATGAAAAGAAAGCCGCTGGCATCGCGGGCAAAAACCTTGCCCAGACGCTGCTCGCAACACCAGAAGAAACTGGCCATCTGCGAGGGACTTTACACTCTCAACGGTTACCTCTTCACTATCGGGAACCAACGAGGACTGCTTCATGGTTGTCCGCAGTGAATCGCCAGATGCTGCCTTCTATCTTCTGCCTGTTCGGCTGTTTGAAAAGTGCCTGTCCTGGTTCACCAAATCTGAGGAAGAGCCCACTTCATAATGCCGGAATCATCGCCTCTTGTTGATGGTGAGTTCGATGATACTTCAGCAAGATGTCGTAGAGATCGGAACCAATCGGAATCTCGCGTGCACAGCGGGCGACGCTACTGCGAAGGGTGATTCTTCTCCTGCGAAAGTCCACGTCATCGCGCTCCAGTTGAACTGCCTCGCTAAGCCCGGCGCCAGTTCCATAGAGAAACAGAAGCAGGGTGCGAAAGGTGCGAGGCCCAATCACGGAGTTCAAATCCCGTTGAGTGATTCCGGCTGCCACCAGCAGCCGCCGGAGTTCAGTCCGCGAGTAAACGTAAGGAACAAATGTCTGCACCGGGAAACGGCGTAGCGGAGGCAGCGGTAGTCTGTAGATCTCCTTGCGCGCCTCCCAGTAGCAAAAGAACTGGCGCAGAACACAATATTTGTTGTACCAGGTTGCAGCGGAGGTTAGGGGTCCATCGAGAAAGGGGGCAACCTGATCGACGCGGATTCGATCGAGCGGCAGATCGCCGACTTGCCGGTAAAGGGAGCGCAGGCTTTGTGCGCCTTTCGTCCAGGGCGCGCCTTCGGATTGTCTCGTCTCGATGTAGACTTCAATTCCTTTTTGGAGTTTCATCGCAACCCAGCAAGGCGAAAGGCGGCAACCTTGCGAAGAGCGGCGATGTCACATTCCGCATAGATGCCAACGGATTTTGTGCCGTGGTGTCCCAGAAAATCTGCAATCTCTTTCGGGGATGACCCTTTCTGGAGCAGTCGGGTGGCACATGTGTGACGTAACGCGTGGGGACCCAGGTGATCGAGCTCTATTCCAAGTCGCCGAAACCGCCTCGATACGGTTCTCCACACGGTACCGTGCAGGAGTGCTCCCCAGGGGCGTCGTTCTCCGAGGAAAACGTGCCGGTCACCGACACGCGGTCGGGCAAATTGAAGATATTTTAGGATCGCTTCTCCCACTTCGTACTGGATCGGATATTGCTGGGTGCCGCCGTGCTTTGCGCGTCGAACGGTGAATATTTCACTTTGCCAATCGAAGTCCTCCAGACGCAGTTGAATGACCTCGCTGCTGCGTAGGCCATAAACCGCAAACAGTAGGAGAAGTGCCCTGGCGCGAATATGCTCGGGTTCGCTCCCTTCGGTCAGTTTTAACAGTTGGCGGACTTGTGCCCAGGTTGGCCCTTTGGGATGCGGCTCGTCTCTTGGGATGCGGGGGATTCGGATGGCCGGCGCGAGATTTGGTGCACACCAACCGCGTATTTCGGCAAAACGGAAGAAGCTGCGCAATGCTTTGCATTGGTTGGCAATGCCGCGGGGCCTCCATCCTTCCGTGCGCTTGGCGGCAATGAACTTATCAATATCGGCCAAGGAGACCGTTTCTAGGTCTCCACCCTGCGCTGCCAGCCACGTCAGGAAGGCTTGGGCGCGGTCGGAATAGCCGCGAACCGTCGCTGCCGCGAGGCCATAAGTGAATTTCAGTGCGTTCGAGAATGCTTGCGTCTGTTCGTGTAAAGGAGGATCTGGAGAAAGCGCGAGTTTGCCATGGAACCGAAGCCATGCGTGGGCATACTTGATAAAAGACCTTGGGGACCCATAGTGGCAGTGGCCGGGATCTCGGAACGGACCCCGATATTCTGCCCAGAATTCCGCACCTCTCTGAATCTCTTCCTCGTAAACCATACGAAGCTCATCCAACCCAAGGACTCGGATAGTGTGGAGCATATACGCCGCCGCGGTGATCATTGCGTCATGACTGTAGCCCTCTTCGAGCATGTGCCTCAGATACTGCTCCCGCTCCAAACGCAATGGCGCCTGGCGATGTCTTTCAATAACTTTTGATCTTTGATAAATCTGCTCAAACATCCTTCCTCCGCGTTTGCTGCTTCTGCCCTGTCGCCGCCGGCGGAGTGATCCTTTTGTGGTTTGGGACGGAAGCACCTGCATTGTGATTGCGATTGTGGCCGGGATCATCTGACAGTTGAGATAAGAACTTCATTAGCTCGGGATCGTCGCGCCATCTCTTTTTGCTGCGCCGAGGACTCAACTTAATGAGCTGAGCGCGAAAGCGCTCAGGTGTGAGAGACAGGTACTTTTCGGTTGTTCTGAGGCCCACCAGCCCCATATAGACCGACAGCGCCGGCAGCATTCGGTTCAAGTCCGCACCATGCTTGATCCATCCGGCAATCCGATGCACGGCAAACGTGTGCCGCAAATCGAGAATGCGAGGCTGATAACTGGCGTCATCATGTCGGCGAATTCCGGCAACTTGGCGCAGCCTGTTGAATGTACGCTCGGCGGTGCTGGTGCTGAGAGCTACTCCTTCTTTGTTCAGGAAGAAATGCTGGTCCGATGTCTCTCGCCGTCGCCTTGAAGAGAGATATTTCTCCAGTACGCTCCTTAGGTCGGGACCGATTGGGATTGTCCGCGAGCGATTGAAGCGGTTGCGATGGATCGTGACCGCACCCTTTTTGAAGTCAATATCCTCAATCAATAGCCGAAGAGCTTCGCCAACCAGGGCGCCTGTTCCATAGATGAAGATCAGAACGGTGCGAAGTGTGAGGGGGTCTATGCAGCACCGAGGGGCTTTCTGGCACCCTCGGACTGCCTTCAACAAAGTACGGATTTCGGATTGAGTGTAGATGTAAGGAACGAAGGGCGTCTGCTTCGTTATTCGCTTGACAGGCATGGGAAGGACGCCGATCTCGCCGCGGGCCAACCAGTAATCGAAGAATCGCCTGAGCAGTCGATATTTGGCTATCCATGTACTCGAAGAAGTCCTGGGACCGTCCAGAAACGTCAGGATTTCGCGAGCCGTGATGCGTTTGAGCGAGACATCGCCAACCTGCTTGGCCAGGTTGGCGAGATACCATGCAGGCAAGCCATAGGAAAGCCCCGCAGAGTGCTTTTGCTCAATGTAGGCGTCTATGGCCTCAATGAGGTTCACATTATCCCTGCCAGACTGAAGGCAGCTACTTTGCGCAGGGATCGTTGGTCATATTTCGCGTAGATCGCCACGCATTGGGTCGTTCGATGGCCCAGAAAATCTGCAATCTCCTTCAGAGAGCTGCCCTTTTTTAACAGATGGGTTGCGCAGGCGTGTCGGAGTGAATGAGGTCCGTGATGCACTGATTGAATTCCCAACTTTTTCATTCGCTTGCCGACTATGTCCCACATTGCCCCGCTTGTGAGGGGCCGATAGGGGACCTGCAGTGTGAGAAAAATGAATCTACTGGCGCACCGTGGGCGCCCGTGCTGAAGGTAGTCAAGAATGGCTTCGCCCACCTCATACTGAACCGGGAATTGCTGGATACCGCCGCGTTTGGCCCGGTGGACGCAGAAAGTTTCACTTCGCCAGTCGAAGTCGTCCAGGCGAAGGCGCGCTACTTCACTGGCCCGCAAGCCATAAATCGAATACAAAAGGAACATGGCCCGTGAACGTAGCTCCAACGGAGTCTTGCCATTCACGGAGCGAATGAGCCGGCGAATGTCCACCCAACTAGGTCCTTTGGGAAGCTCCGTGTACTGGGGGAGCCGCGGGCTCTCGATGCCGCGCCAGATGCCCGGTGGGCACAAGCCTCTTTCCTCTGCGAAGATGAAGAAAGCGCGTAGTGAAATGCAGTGAGTTGTGATCGTTGAGAGATGCCATCCAGCCTCACGGTTACCGCCGAGAAAATCATCTACATCTTTCAAGGAAACAAGCGAAAGGTCGTGGTAGCGATCCGATGCCCATCGCAAGAAGATCCGTGTTCGGTCGATGTAGCTCCCTACAGTGGTGGAGGCCAGCCCGCGTGATACTAGAGCACTCCTGAATTCGGCGAGTTGCGTATCAAAACGTCCCGATGGCGTGGCCGACAGCACCAGAGAGCCGTGAAAGCGCAACCACAGTCGCGCAATCTTCACAAAGACTCTGGGAGAGGTGTGCGGACGCTTGCAAATTCGGTCAGGCCCGTTGTAATTAGCCCAGCGCAGTCCAGCCTCTTCAATCTCTGTGAGCTCGACGCTTCGTAAAGTGGTGAGCCCCATTATGCGAACGATACGGACGAGGTAACCTGCGACGGCCTGAACGCGATCGGCATCCCAACCGATTTGGAGCAAATGGGCCAAATACTGCTCCCGCTCCTTCAGTAGTGGCGCAGTAAGATGCCGCTGGTGAACACTCGGCCAGCTGGAAAGGCGCTCTATCAAGTTCAGCATCCTCCTTGTTGCTGGTTTAACTGTTCCGAGCCGATCTCTTAGCCACGGAGCTAAGAGATCGGCATATCGGGTCTTTCGTACCACCGCCCGCGATGACCCTCGGGACCGATGAACCCCTATAGCATGCTTGGGTTACAGGTTGAACTGCAGGTACTGACCGCTCCCGCAAAATCCCATGTGCTTGTAACCATTCATCGTCAACTTGCGATCAGCCGTTACATACTTAACGGTAATATCCTCAAGAGATCCCCCTGTTCGGAGCCATCCGCCTCTTCCAAAAACGAATGCGCCTTCGTCCTTCAGTGATTTCCTAACGAATAGGTTGACGCGATTCCCATTGGGGCCGTCGTCGTTCGCTGCACAGACCATCTCTGCCTTTTCGCCGGATGAGCTATTTCTAGGTAAGGCCGCGGCTCTCTGTGGCCTTCTGATGATGGCCATGAGGCTCTTTTCAACACTTTTCTGGATCGGATCGGCGTGGGAAGCGAGTGCCTGGCTGTGGCTGCTGGCCGCTGAGACGTGCCTTTTTGTTTGTTCGTCAAGGCAAATCTGGGGCGCAAGATGGTGAGAGCATTGAAGCCTAGAACAGGTAAAGATGCTCGCTCTGCGCCTCAGAGCCGTAGCGTATCGTTACGAGGAAGAAGTCGCGGATCGTATCGCGCTTGACGTCGCTCCATGTGTCGAAAAGGGCCGGGGAGACCACGAAGTTCTCGGCGTGCAGCAGAAGCAAGCGAGAGATTAGATATTTCTGGTATGCGCCTGCGGTGGCGAGGATGTCTCTGAGGTATTCGCGCACCGGCTCTGCATCGTCATTGGTAAAGCTGTAGATGGCGACAGTTTCGTCGCGCGAGATGGGGAAGATGTTGAGCACAATTCGCGGCGGCTCGTCCTGATGGCGGCGGGTATCAAGATCGAAGAAGACGCTGGCGGCGATGGCCGGCGCCTACTGTGCAAGCCGGATGATCTCATGGTTCAAGACATTGAGATTGCGCTCCAGAAGCGCCTCATCAAGCCTGGACTTATAGACAAACGTGGAGTGAGCGGTCAGCATGTGCTCGACGGCCATCATTCCGGCAAGCTCCGGCTCATTCCCGTTGTCGATGCCGGCCTCGACACGTTGCTGGTACATCGACTGAGTCCGGACAGAGGCTTCCATAAGAGCGTGCAGTTCCCGTGCCACCGCCCGATAGGCATAGAGAAAGAGCTGTTCGCGATCGGCGGGGTCGAATGGGCGGGTAGGCATCCTGCAGAATAGTGGGACTATGCACGTCAGCGCTTTTGAGCAGGCGAGGACTCAGGTACACAGAGAATCGACTTGTTTATGCCTCGCTTTTCAAACATGTCCAGAAGTGCCTGGTCAGTGCCACCCACCCACTGGCGACGCTTCACCAACTCCTTCGAGACTCGGATTGTCCCGGTAGAATTCTCTTGGGCCAGAACCAGATAGTCAGATCCCTCGTACACCAGCCTGAGTCCTCGATACACAGCTGTGAGCGATGCCGGGCACACCGAATCACGCTGCTCCCACGAAAGTGCATTGATGGTAGGTAGGTCGAGCGGCGAGACCCACAATAACAGGGAGTCCGGTCTTCCTCCTCCGAATCGAGAGCCGATCACCTCATAGATGTCGATAAATCCGGCCACAACTCCCGCAAGTAGGCCCGGAATCAGCAAGAATCTGGAAAGGAAGATGATCCGCTTCCGCCACGGGTTTGTGCCAGTGGCCGGCAGTGCCGAGTTGACGATGATAATGCGTGATTGGACCCTGCTCGCTCTCGGCCAGACCGCGATCAGGATCATCACTAAATAGACGATCGATGCATACCAAACGAGAGCGATAAGCATCCTGCCAAGCTCTGCCGGGATTCGAAATGATTGCATACCAGCTGAAGGGCGAATCGGATGCCCCACGGCGATTGAGTACAGTGAGTAACCGGCTTGAGCAAGGACCGCAACACCCACGAATCTTCTTCGCCACGCTCTGGCCTCTATCCATTCGATAAGCGCGTTCCCAAGATATTTCAGAGCAAGCGCGAAGAGCACGGTTAGCAGCGCGATCACAGCGGCAGCCGTACATAGTGCGGAAGAGAAACCTAGTTCTGTGAATCCCCACCCAGCGTAGTAAAAGAAATTGAGTAAAACGAGGCCGAGAATATATGCGGCGGCTACGCCGAACGGCCACATCCGAGCCCAGAATTCGAGGTCTCTTCTCTGACAGAGTTCTTGGTAGTCCCACATCCGCGATGGATCTCCTTAAGAGTCAATGTTCCTCAACGGACTATCGGCAGGGCAGTCAGAACAATTAGGGATCTGCCCATCACGTTGTGAGTTCGGCTGCCCATTGGCCCGTTTCCCAAACCCAAACTTCAGCCCTCATGGAGAAATAGCCATGCCTAACGAGAAACAGTATCCGCTCACGCCGCAACAGGACAACGTTCCGGCATCTGTCCCGCCCCCTCAAGAAACGCCCGGACTGACGATTTCCGTGACAGTCGAACTGAAGCTGGATCTCCATCTGCTGCGCAAGCAGAAGCACGCACTGATCGGCTTGTACGAAGGGGCAACAGTGACCTTCGAACAAGAAGATGCAGCGGGAGGAATGCTCAACCTACTGGACTTCCTGCAGGACTCCATCCTCGAACAGGGCGGCAGCGGAGGACGACATCTTTCCTAAGCTTCCGCAGCTGTTCGACAAACTGCCGGTCTCCTCTGCCGCCTTGGCCTGAGCGATGCGACGCCCAATGCTTCGATTCAACGATACTGACTGATGTTTTCGATTTCTTCGATATGTTCGATGTGCTCGGGAGGAATGGAGGAGCGGTAGAAAACGTCCGCTCCCAGATCATCGAATCCCAACAGGGATCCGACGAAGACCTTGTGTAATGAGGGATAGGTGGGGTGCTTGGCGGGATCCTCAAGCGCAACCAACGCTGTCACTCTCGCCGGAGAGCCTATCTCTTCAAGTCGCGAACGGAACGGCACGGATAGAGAGGACATGTAGAGGCCTTCTCCACCCCAAGACTTCAACAGGGGCAGGCATGCGCCTGGGGCCCTCTCGAACAGACGTTGAGAGAGCACAAGACAAACCTGTCCCTCGCGATGCCTTTCTTCGCCCGCTGCAAAAACATGCGAAGCACGAAAGCAGCTAGCTTCCTCCGGAGAGATTATGCCTGCCACGACGCCCGCTTCGATGCGTTCCTCCAACAGTGAGGCAGTAAGCATGCGCAAGCCTTGCCGCTCAATCATCTGGTTTTCGTGGGGAAGCAGCTTCGTGTAGTGGTAGGCGCGAACCAGATGTCCGGCAAATTCTTGCCGGAATGGGGCCTCGAGCTCCAAAGCCAGCGGAAGATCGTTCGTGTAACGAGTTCTTCCTGCACACTGTTTCGCCCATGTCGACGCCATGCGATGAATCCGCGCCGGCCAAGTCTCGGGGTTATCAACGTCTATGGGGGTCATAAAGAGGCTTCAAAAGGGATGCGGGTGTTCGGGATGCGACTTCGTGCACTCCGACCGTTGGCAGAACCAGGTCTGGCAGAATCCGCACCACCACGCTGGCTGTTCTCCAAAGTCGAGCCCGCAAGAGGCGCAAGCTTTGCCCGGCATCGGAATTGGAGGGGCCGGTCCAACAGGCTTCCGATCGTACGTTGCGGACATGGGACCGCTTATGAACTCCGCGTTGGCCTGATTCTCGCTCTGCTGCGATTCGTGCGTGTAGTGCCAGTCCTCAGGGCGCGGCGCGCGATCCGGGCACTTGTCGCAGTAGTCGGTGCGAAAGCGCTCGTATGTCTCATCAAATGACATTCCGGTCCGTGTGTATTTATATAAAGAGCAGTGCACGACCTTTGGTCCCATTGTGGGCAATTGCAGTTGCTGCGCCAGGATCGCGTGAAACATCGTGTGCCCCTGTCGGCCCAGCGTCACGAACATGTGTTCGCAGTTACGCAAAACTCTGGTGGGATCGAGGTCGTCGATGCCAGTGTTCACCATCTCTGAAAATGGATTATCCACGTCAGATAGATCGATCCCGAGAGCGAATGCCATATTCCGGTAAACCTGCTGCTCTGTCTCGACGGAGACCGGTTCATCTGACAGAATCTCGCTCCCCAATGTGGCAGGTTGATCGGCGATCATGGCCAGTGCCCGAGCACGTATGTTTTCGTCTGGAATTTTTCCAGCCTCTGCCTCCGCCCAGATGACGCACTCTGCAGTGCGATCCCGTGACAACATAGCGGCGGAGGCCACTGCTTGAGCTCGCTCACTGTCCATCCCGTACTGGGCAGAGATCTCTGCCGCGAGCTTGCAAACTCGGAATAGGACCCTGCGGATCGCGGCACCCGCATCTTTTCGACCTTCCAATTCAAGCCGATTGACTAGCGTCGCTCCACCCTCAACGATCCGCAGGAAAGCGAGCGGGAGTGCTGCCTGAAAGGAAGTCGATTCGCTCAGACGGACCAGGCGCAGAAACTGACGGAGCTTGTTCTCAACACGATTGGCAGTTTCCGCGCGTTCCAGCCGAAGCCTGGCGCGCCACCAGAGATCGCCGCTGGACTCATGGGCTTTCCAGTTCTGATATAGGCCCCAGTCCTCGCGTGTCAGGGAAAAGAATTGCGCCGTGGCTTGCATCACCATTGCGTAAAACTTGAGGGATGCAGGGCCTTTGCGCGTCAGCCTCCGCAGTTTCTCAGCGGTTTCCAGCAATACCTCTGCATGGCGCTGTCCGAACTTCTCCTCTTCGGTCAGAGACAGACGTTCGTTCTTCTCCTCAACCAACAATGCAAAGAACTTCGCTTCAACGCTGGATAGTGGAGAATCGATGACTGCCTGGATCGTTTTCCGAGCGGTATCGAAGTCGCCTGTCTCGGTAAACGCCTGTGCTTGCATCATGTCCAAAGCGTCTGCCTTATCCCTAAGTTCTTGCTTTAGCCGCTGACTGTCAGCGACTGACGTGGTCGCAGCGACGAACTCTCGTGTACTGGTTTCCTGCATGGCTCGCGCGGCTAGCACCGTCAGCAGGTTTGTGATGGTATCGAGCAGTTGGTCCTGCGTTGCAGGAAGTTCATGCGAAGTCGGCACTCGAGCTGTGCAGCTTTGGTTCTCTCGCTTTGTAGCAAGACTCGCCAGGAGAGCCGGATCGATTTGCGGTGCGGACCAGAAGAGCTTGCCCGCGGTGACATCGGCCTGCATGAGGATAGAGGGCGTCTTCAGTTCATGCGCGAGGTAGCGAGCATTTGGCACCTTGAGCGGGATGGACATGAAATCTCCATCTGCTGAATACCCAGGTGTTACCGTACTCTTCAACTGCACATTGAACACGATGCCTGTCGTCTTCTTGTTACGGAATACCTCAACCGTGAAGTCTCGCCCGTAGTCCGTGCCCTGGCCCATCGGGGTGACCTCCCATCCGATCCGGGCAAAGTACGTGAACAGGAGTGCCTGTCCTGCCTTGTCCGTCGCGTGTTGGTCGGGCCTTTTCATGATTTAGCCGTTCTCTTTCTGCGCCGATCCCGGCGCGAGAGCGTCTACCGGTTGTTGCGCCGGCGCCCCTAGCCAATTTTATATCTGGCGGATACGGTACCAACCAGACAGCCTCCAATTCGGATAAGTTAGATACATGAGCCTCTTGCAAAATTCCAGCTTTAACCATATTTAAGTGTGGGAATTCAGAACATTAGAATAGGGTTACGAGACCAAACTTAATGTAAAGGAACCCCACATTATGCAGCTTACCCTCTCCGGCCA
>Ga0255353_1001674_pt1 | contig 12036 bp, 9 predicted proteins | sample HBST25metaG_FD_189941 | JGI IMG/M metagenome (GOLD analysis project Ga0255353, IMG submission 189941) | Peat soil microbial communities from Stordalen Mire, Sweden - H.B.S.T25 | ecosystem: Environmental > Terrestrial > Soil > Wetlands > Peat | place: Sweden: Norrbotten County, Stordalen Mire...
GCCACAACAAAAATCCGAAACCTTTCATCTGGACGGCCAAGGCAAACGACATCTTGGAGAAGGTCACACGCGCTCAGGCGGCGCTGAATAATCGCCTATCTGTGTGACGCACTACACTAGTTACCTGCCATGGTAAAGGTGATGATCACCGTCGCCATCTGTACGGTTCTTAGGGCTAGCGAGATACTTGGCCTTCACTGGGACGATGTGGACTTCGAGAATGGCACCATCAGGGTTGTTACTTCCGTGGTAGGGAAGAGCGGGGACGTTCCCAAAACTCCCAGATCGAAGGCTGAGGTTCCGATGCACCCGGACCTAGCCCGGGCCATGCACGTTTGGAAGGGCCACACGCCCGTGTTGAACGGTTGTGTTTGGGACTCCATTCACCGGGAGACCCTACCGGCGTGATACGCTACAAGCCGACTACCTGGAATCTGCTGGCCTGAGGTCGGGTATCGGGGATACCGCATCCCTTATTGCTCTCTTATTGCTGTCTGAAATCTCTGGAATGGTTGCGGGGGCTGGATTTGTTCACAGGACCCCATTTCGGATTTGGGTCAGGGGACGAAAATAAACCGACGCATCAATCGCATCGTAACGGCCTGAATCTATGTGAGATAGATAAACTGATATGCGCTTCGCGCCCGCATGAGGCTGCGGGCTATGGGCACAGGGTTTCGTCACCCGCCAAGTTCAGGTGTCGTCTGTCGTGAATGAGCTTCAATAATATCGACGGGCGTTGCTGTACTTGAAGAAATCATGTTGCTGTTTCCTACGTTCCGCTTCATAGGATGGCTGCTGCGCCGGAGCTTGCCTCTGTAGGGCGGCAATTTGAATTCGCAGACCTTTGTTTTCAGATTCCAAAGCCATGACGCGCTTTTGAAGGGCCTTCAGTTCGGAAACCTCACAGGCTTCGTACGAAGTGGCGCTGACCGCCACCGGCTTGCTTTGTTTCGCTGCGCGGTTGCGTTCGCGCATCTTTTGTTGTTCGGCTTCGAGGTTTTTCATCGCGGAAGTAATTGTAGCTCGAATAATCGACAGTAAATCATCGACATGCGGATTTCGCTCACCAGTTTTGAAGTTCCCGTCTTCGATCCAGGACCGAAGGCAGACTTTCCACCAAAGGGTCTATCCGATTCGCCTGCAGCCGCATCCACTCCAACCTCAGGCCCTGGGGCTTCCTTGGGATGTGTCTGCGCCTTGCGAAGCCCACAGTGCTTCCAGGGCACGCACGAAATCTCGAATCTGCTTTGCCTTGGCCCAGGATGCAGCCCATTCTTCCAACTCCTTTACCTTCGCATCTTCCTTCCCGATCTCCTGGGACAGCTTCCAGAGTTCCTCGGACTTTCGCTGCCTCTCTTCTTCCCAGAGTCTTGCACGTTCTGCTTTGAAAACTTCCTCCCTGCCGAGCCGCATAATGCCAGCAATGCATTGGGGCAGAATCCCCTCAAGCTTCTTGCCTTTGCGATCTCTAAATCTGGGCCCATTGGTGAAGTCTCCCATCCGCAACTCCAAGGCCCCGCTCAAGGCATGATCCACGATCTTCCGCTTCCACCCCCCCTCGTTGACTTCATGCCTCCCGGCGATGTCGAGCTTCTCCAGGATTGCAAATCGGATTGGATGTCCAAGACTGTGGCAACGGTGTTGTATCGCCTCTCATCAACCAAGACAGGGAGGGCCTCCGATTCCAGTTGCACTATCTCCTTCCGGGTTATTGCACTTTGAGGGTTACGTTGAAGCTGTGCTGTAGGCTACCGGATGTTGCCATCACTGTAACCGTGTAGTCCTTGGCTCCTTGCGAGAAATAGCCACCGGCGCATCCGCACAACGTGGTCGAGGCCGCCAGGCCACTCACGAGAAACAGCAAGCAAAGCCAGCGGTTCATCCTGCGTCTCTGTTGCCGCATCTTCTTTGCCCCAAACAGCGGGAGCAACAAAAGCGCCAAAGCCAGCGGAGTCAGTTTGCGTCCCAGTACGGGCGTAGTTTTCTGTGCGGTTGACGCGACAGTTAGAATCGTCATCGTGACCGTCTGCGCTCCGCCGGTAGCCGTGATCGTCGCGGGAGAAAAGGTCGCCGTCGCGCCCGTGGGCAGGCCGCTGGCGGTGAAGCTCACAGTGCCGGCGTAGCTGCCGTAATTGGGCGTGATGGAAAAGCTGTAACTGACCGCGCTGCCCGGGACCACCGTCTGCGTGGTTGTGGACGGAGGTGTGAGGGTGAAGTCAGCCACACTGACCGTGACGCTCACCGATCCGGTAACTGCGCTGTAATCCGTTGTATCGGTTGGTGTGAAGGTCACACTGTAGCTCGCTGTGCCCGCTGTTGGCACTGTGGTGGACGTGGTCCACGCGAAGCTGCCCGCAACCGAAGCCGTGCCGCCGGTCAGTGTGGACGAGGCCAGCGTATCGCCATAGAGGATTGCGCTCGCCGTCGGCCATACGCTTACCGTTGGTGTTGCCTTGCTCACCGTCAGCGTCACTGAGCCGGTTGTTAAGTTGAAATCGTTGGTGTCGGCCGGTGTGAATGTCACCGTATAGGCATGTGAGCCTGCAGCCGGAGTAGTGCTTGCATCCGCGCTCTGCCAGGAGAAACTGCCAGACACCAACGCGCTGTTGTAGCTCGCCGCGCCGGTCAGTGTCGAGTTGCTCACCATCGCGCCGTAAGTAATCGCCGTTGCGGAAAGGTTGCTCAGCGTCGGCGTTGCCTTATTGACGGTCACACTGGTGGTACCAGTGACAGTGCTGTAGTCCGTCGCATCGGTCGGCGTAAAGGTCACAGACTGTGAGGCCGTCGAAGTGGGCGCTGTCGTTTGCGCGGTGAAGGTGAAGCTGCCCGCAACCGAAGCCGTGCCGCCGGTCAGCGTCGAAGAAGCCAGCGTCTGACCGTAGGTGATTGCGCTCGCCGTCGGCCATGCCGAAACCGTCGGCGTTGCCTTATTGACGGTCACACTGGTGGTACCAGTGACAGTGCTGTAGTCCGTCGCATCGGTCGGCGTAAAGGTCACAGACTGCGAGGCTGTCGAAGTGGGCGCTGTTGTTGGCGCGGTGAAGGCAAAGCTGCCTGCCACTGAAGCCGTTCCGCCGGTCAGTGTCGAAGAAGCCAGCGTCTGACCATAAGTGATTGCACTCGCCGTCGGCCATACGGAAACCGTTGTCGTCTCCTGATTCACCACCAGCGTGTAACTCCAGCTGCCGTAGTAACTGCTGCTATCGGTCGCCGTAATCGTAAAGCCGTATGTTCCTGCCGTAGTGGGCGTGCCGCTCAGCACTCCAGCCGAACTCAGTGTGAGGCCGTCCGGCAGAGTAGAAGTGGTGGAGTAGCTGTAGGGCGAGGTGCCGCCGGAGGCGGTGAAGGTCTGGCTATAGGCGGTGCCGATGGTGCCGTCCGTCAGACTCGTCGGGTTTGTCGTACTCGTCGGCGAAAGCGTGATCGCCACCGCTGTGCCGCTCAGGCTGATGGTCTGCGTGGTGTAGCTCGGGGAGGCAGCATTCAGCGCACTGTCGGTCATCACCAGCGAGCCCGAGACCGTGCCAGACTGCGTGCTGGTCGGCGTGAACTCGATGGCATAGGTGCAGCTCGCGCCTTCGGCCAGAGTGACGGCACTGCTCGATGGGCTCAACTGCGGGCATGTGCTCGTGTTGCCCAATGTGTACCCCCTGGAGAGGCTGGCGTTTGTGCCCGTCGTCGGAGCCGGGAAGTTCAGATCCGCGTTGCCGTTGTTCGCCACAGTGACGGTCTGCGGACTGTCGCTGCTGGTCGTACCGGGTGAGGCGGTGGTGAAACTCAGGCTGGGTGGATCGGCCAGGTCGATCTTATTCACCTTGTTATTGCCCATATCAGCGACAAAAACGTTGCCGCTGGCGTCCACCGCTACGCCATCGGGCATAGAGAATCCGCCGCCCACCGTGGTGATCGCCGAAGTACTGGAGACCGCGCCATTGACCGCTACGATCTCCTCCACCACAGCGCTTCCGGCATTGGCGACGAAGACATTGCCGCTAGCGTCCACTGCCACACTCGTGGGATAACTTAAACTGCTGCCCACGGTGGTGATCGCCGAAGTGCTGGAGACCGCGTCATTGACCGCCACGATCTCCGTCAGCGCGGGACTGAGCTCATCGGCGACGAAGACATTTCCGGTGGCGTCCACCGCCACTCCAGTGGGATAACCGAATCCGCTCCTCAAGGTGGTGACCGTTGAGGAGCTGGTGACGGTGCCATCGGTCGCCAAAATCTCTTTCACCGCGTAACTGCCGCCATCCGCGATAAAGACGTTGCCGCTGGCGTCCACCGCCACCCCATTGGGAGCGCCGAATCCGCTGCCCACGGTGTTAACCGTCGAGGAGCTAGAGACCGCGCCATCGACCGCCATGATTTCCTTTACCGCTTTATTGCCGAAATCGGCGACAAAGACGTTGCCGCTGCCGTCGACCGTCACGCCAGTGGGATCCTTGAATCCGTTGCCCACGGCGTAGACCACCGAAGAGTTGGAGACCGCGCCATTGACCGCCACGATCTCCTTTACCGCATTGTGGCCGCTATCCGCGACGAAGACGTTACCACTGCCATCGACCGCCACGCCGTTGGGAAGCTTAAATCCGCTGCCCAGCGTGCTGATCGTCGAACTGCTTGGGAAGACAACTTGCGGGCCTGACCCGATGCCCTTGAGATGTGTGCTGGCAATAACGCTGCCGCTGGCGTCGAGCAGTTGCACCACGCCCATCCGCAGGCCGGGGTAAAGCGGCGCGAACTGCACCGCGGCCACGCAGGAATCCCCCGAAGCGTAGGTGGCCGAGGTGGAACAGGTGGTACTTCCGGTCACTTCCTTGAAGTCTTTGCCACTGGCGCCCTGGGTCAGCACATTCCACCCGCTGGGCGTTCCTGAGGCAGTAAAGGTAAAGGGAATCTGCGCCGTTGCACTCGTGCTGCCCACGCTGGCCGTGCCAAAGTTCATCGTGCCCAGCAGAATCGCCTTCACCGCGTGGTTGCCGGAGCCTGCGACGAAGACATTACCACTTGCGTCCACCGCCACGCCCGTCGGGTTGCTGAGTCCGCTGCCCACGGTCTTGACTGTGGAAGAGGAGGAGACGACGCCGCTGGTCGCCACGATCTCATACACCGCAGAGTTGCTGTAGTCCGCGACGAAGACATTTCCGCTTGCGTCCACCGCCACGCCCCACGGATAATTGAGCCCGCTCGCCAGGGTGTTGACCGTGGAAGAGGTGGAGACGACGCCGCTGGTCGCTACGATCTCATACACACCGAATGCGTCCGAGACGAAGACATTACCACTTGCGTCCACCGCCACGCCCGTCAGAAGGGAGAACCCGCTGCCCACGGTGTTGACCATAGAAGAGGAGGAGACAACGCCGCCGGTCGCCACAATCTCCTTGACCGCAGAGTTGCCCATGTCCGCGACGAAGACATTCCCGCTTGTGTCCACCGCCACGCCATACGGCATGGAGAACCCGTTGCCCACGGTGTTGACCACAGAAGAGGAAGAGACAATGCCGCCAGTCGCCACGATCTCATACACCGCATTGTTGTTGATGTCTGCGACGAAGACATTACCGCTTGCGTCCACCGCCACGCCATACGGGCAATTGAACCCGTTGCCCACGGTCTTGACCGTCGAAGAGGAAGAGACGGTCCCGTTGGTCGCCACGATCTCATACACCGCATGGTTGCCGTAGTCCGCGACGAAAACATTTCCGCTTGCATCCACCGCTACGGCCGTCGGCAAGTAAAACCCGCTGCCCACGGTAAGGGTCCCGTTGCTGGCCGTCTGCGCCTTCGCGCCAATCGCGGCCAGCAGAGAGAGGACGATCAGCATCCCGAGCGCAACCATGCGCTGTGCTGAAAGCCTCCGGCAGGCGAAACCGTGGTTTGGATGGGGAAAAACCTCGTGTACAACAGTGCGAAGCGGCGTCAGATCCTGCGGGCAGCGGTGGTCAATCATAGTCATCTTCCCTTCGATTTCCTGTGACAAGACACGGGGCATGATTGCGGTTCTTTCGCACCGCTCGGAAGACCTCCGCTTGTCCCCGCCTGCCCAAGACTTCCTCTGGAGCAGACCCATTCGTGGGCAAGCCTTTGCAGGCACAGCGACAGCCATGCCTGGAGATCATCGCGAGTCGTAGCGGAGAGCCTGATCGCTACCCAACGATAAAGCGTTATTTATCTATACTTTAGATATCATGCAACGCAAATGTCCTATACTTTGGTCTAGTCCTGAAATAAATATGTGGTCTGGAGTTCAGTCGAGAAGGGTATCGGGAGCCTGTGGCAGCTTGCTGGCGTAAACGATCGCTTGGGCGCGATTTTCCAGGTGGAGAAGGTCGGCGATCTCGCTCATGTGGTACTTGATGGTCGCCTCGGCCAACCCCAGATGGAGGGCAATCTCCCTATATGGGCGGCCCTTGGCGACCATATGAAGAATCTGCATCTGACGCTCGCTCAAGGGAGGAACCTGAGTCGCAGCCTTGCGCTGGCGAGCATTGCGCTGCTCCTCGCGGCGGGCAAACTCGGCCAGGATTTTGCCCGCCAGCCCCGGCGAAAAAGGCGATTCGCCCCGCACCATGCCCGCCAGCGCCTCCACAAAATCCTTCTGCGGCATACTTTTGAGCAGGTATCCGCTGGCGCCTGCAGCAATGGCCTCGAAGAGATGCGTCTCGTCCTGCGAAACGGTCATCATGACGATCTTCATCGCAGGCAATCTGCTCTTGATGGCCCGTGTAGCCTCGATACCGCTTTTGCCCGGCATCTCAATGTCCATCAGCACGACATCTGGCATCAAAAAGATGGCTTGGGCAACCGCCACCTGCGCATTGTTCGCCGTGCCCAGAACAACAATGCCGTTGTCCTCCAGCAGGTTTTCGAGCCCTTCAAGGAAGAGGGCGTTGTCATCGGCCAACAACACTTTCACGGTCGGCGTCCTCTACTTTAGGATAGCGCTTCGCCCCGGAATATCGCATGTTGGGACGGGAAGCCGCACCGTCACCCTGGTACCGCCCTGGGGACGGGAATCGCACTGAATCCGCGCTCCGATCTCCGCTGCCCGCTCCTGCATGATCTGGAAGCCATGATGTCCCGTTTGCTGACCCAATTGTTTCGGGTCTAAACCGCAGCCATCGTCTTCCACCAGAATCGTCAGCTCCTCCCCCTCTCTTTCGATCACCACCTGGACCCGGTTGGCGTGAGCCGATTTGCGCACATTCACCAGGGCCTCTTGCAGAATGCGTAACAGTTGCACTTCGACGCCGGGTGAAAGCATCTCGACCTGCCACTCGCAGCGCAACACCAACTCGGCCTCAAGATCGCAATGTTCGCGATACCAGCGAAGCTGCTCTTCCAACGCGGGCAACAGTCCTTGTTCGCTGGATAGGCCCGTCTGTAGCCCGGTGATGGATTCGCGCAGGCCGACGTGCATCTCCTGAATCACTTCGATCAGTCGATCCAGGCGCTGCATCGCTTGCGGCATATCGTCTTTGACGACGGAGTTACGAGCGGCTTGCATCTGCATATAGAGATAGCTCCAGAGCTGGCCCGGCCCATCGTGCAGTTCCCGGCCCAATCGCGTGCGCTCCTCCTGCGTCGAGAGGGCCTTCTCCTGCTCGACGATGTGCGCTTGTTGCAGCTTCTCGTGCGTAATGTTCTTGAAGACCAGCACCTGGCCGAGCACGTGACCCGCAGGCGTGCGCAGCGAGGTTCGCGTGATCTGGTAGAAGAAAACCTCGTTGTCCTGTCGGTGTTGGGCTTCCCAAACAGAAGCGGCGTCCTCGCGACAAACCATTTCCGGCCATGCCTGATGGGCATCGCCTATGGTTCTGCCAGTCGAAACGTCCGCGTCGGCAAAGATCGCCTTGGCGGGAGCATTCAGTTCGACGATATATCCGGCATCATCGACAATCATTAGGCCATCCACCATGCCCTCAACCACAACGTCTCTGGCCAAAGGAAGAATGCTGTAAAGCCGCCAGCGATGAAAGGCCCAGAGGGTAATCACACCGGAGAGACAGAACCCGATTGCACACGGAGCGATGCTGTCGAGACCACGCAGCCGGGAGACAAGCTGCCCCCCCCAGGTAAAAACACTGGGAACCAGAAACATCCAGGCCTGACGACGCCTGAGTCCCGCATTGCGCAGAGCCCAGCGTGTATTGATCCAAAGAGTAAAGACGTTCAGCGCATAAATAGGGAGGCTAATGCTTATGCCCAGCAAGGAGCGGGGCGAATGAAAGATCCCGTCCGTGATGCGCAGAGAACTCCAGAGCCATTCATGCCGCGCGCAAACGAGAATCAGCAGAAAGAGAATTCCTGCGCCACACTGTATCGCGCACCACCTCGGCGTCGATATTCTTCGGTCATAACTGCTGAGATTGGCTATAAAACGAAACCATAGATAGCAAACAAAAAAGGACAGTACCGTGCCGATCTGAAGATAAAGAATCTTCTCCCGGATCAGCACACTGCGACTGCCCACAAGCAGAACCAGCAACCAGAGACCTTTGCTCGCCTGCAACCACACCTGCCAAAGCGCACCCGGTTCCTTGCGATACTGCCAGGTATGAATGGAAAGTCCTTCGAGAATGGCAACAACCGTCAGCGAAAGCCAGAGAGAAATTGCCTCGGGAGAGATTGGATAGGATGGCATGGGCGCTTGTGATCATTCTATATTTCGCGCCCTGCTTATGGCCTGCCACCCGTAACCTGCAAACAGACATACAAAACTGTCTACCCAGTAATTCTTCGGCGATGTCTGCTGCGCCGGAGCTTGCCTATGTAGGGCGGCAATTTGAATTCGCAGACCTTTGTTTTCAGATTCCAAAGCCTTGACGCGCTTTTGAAGGGTCTTCAGTTCGGGAACCTCACAGGCTTCGTTCGAAGTGGCGCTGACCGCCGCTCGCGTGCTTTGTTTCGCTGCGCGATTGCGTTTGCGCATCTTTTGTTGTTCGGCTTCGAGGTTTTTCATGGCGGAAGTAATGCTAGCTCAAATAATCGGCAATAAATCATCTACTTGCGGATTTGGGTGATGTCAAGCCGCTTGTGTAAATACACGGAGGGTGCGAGTTTTCCATTCCAGGTTGAATCTCTGGAAGATGGAGTAGATGATTCGGTCCACGGACTGCACGTTGACGAAGCAAACCATGGGCGGGGTACGACGGCGGACTTCGACGAAACAGCGTTCGATGATGTTGGTGGTGCGCATCCCCTGAGCCGTACAAGACGGTGTGGCGGCTGGTTGCTGAGACGGGAATTCGACGTGGCGAGATTTGCGGGCTCAATGTGGGAGATGTGGACGTGAACCAACGCATCATCGTGGTGCAGAGGTCGCGGACAAAATGGGGAAAACTCAAAGCCCCCAAGGCGGGAGTCAGGAACGGGCAGGTGAAACGGCGTGTCTTCAGTTTGTCACCCTCGATGGCGGAGCAGTTGCGTCCGTTCGTGGAGGGCCGTGCAACCCACGAGCCGTTGTTCCTGACGCCGGGTCGGCTAACCATCAGCGGCAAACGTATTGGCGGGGGAGTTCGGCTCGAACCGGACAACTTCGTCAAGCGGGCTCTGAAGCCGGTCCTCAAGGAGTTGGGCTTGGATGGAGGAGCCCATGCCTTTCGGCATGGGAACGCCACGTTGCTGGACTCGCTGCACGCTCCGATGGCCGTTCGACAAGAACGCCTCGGGCACGTGGACGCGAGGACAACCATGGGGTACATGCATCTGGTAACGGCGGACGATGTACCTGTAGCAGGAGAGCTTGGAGCACTTTTGGACAAGGGATTCTTTGCCCAAGATTTGCCTAAGTTCCCTCCAGACGTGGAAACGGCCTCCGGGGTGTTCACGGAAGCCGTTTAGAATCTGTAGTTTTTTGGTTGCGGGGGCTGGATTTGAACCAGCGACCTTTGGGTTATGAGTGACGTAACAATCGTATTATCAACGAGTTAGATGGCATAGTCGGGAGCTTCGAAGAGCGCTAAGTTGTTGAAAGTACGTCCAGGGATTTCTTTCGGTGGGTCGAAACTGGGTCGAGGAACCCAAAGGTCGTTGGAGCGGCAGCTCTTAACATGGCTTTCCCAAAGGTCGCTGGATGACGACAGTCTCGTTATCTACCCAACCCAATTTAGTGGGTTGATGTTGGATTGAACTGTCTCATCATGGCGAGTATGTCACCGACTCCACTTTCAAAAAAGAGGCGGCTTTTACATCGCCTTCCCGAAGGTCGCTAGATGAGTGCAGCCGCATCGTGGTCACCAACCCCATTAACGAGTTAATAGTGGGGTTAACTTTCGACGCCGAAAGTATGGGACTCGTGCTCCCGTGCCGACCGCGGAAGATGACTGAAACCATGCTCCGTTCCGAGGCAATGGCGGAAATTCTCAATGAATCAGATCGCCGGCGAAGGGACATCGAGTCGCTCCAATCTGAAATCCACATCTTCACCCGCCTGTTGTTGGCGCCTCCACGCCAACACTTCGTATTGAGCCGGAAGATGCTGTCCAAGTTGATTTCCGTACTTCCGTTCGACTACAAGAGCAAATCCGTGCCGGTGTATGCCAGAGTCGGTTTCTCTCGCTGCAATGCCACCGTCTCGCCAGTACAAAACCCACGCAGATTTGGCACCCAGCGCATCTGTGTATGTGAAAACGTCATCGGGCACCTGTAGCCAGCTGAGAGCGGCAGCACCGAGTGGGCATAATGAAAGCGGACACACTTCAAATCCCGCTACCGTAGGCAGGATATGAGCAACGGATCCCGGACATGACTCCGAGAAAGAATAATTTAATCGATCCGTCACTAGAAGGGCGGGAATTCGCTGAAGCTGCATAAAGAGCTCATCCTCCTGCTGTTTCAGCTTGGGCCCAAAGTATTGTTCAGCTATCCACTTTTCCTCGCGAAATCCTCGTTCATGGATCGAAACAGCGGCCAGGACAATACCGTTTGGAAGCATCGGCGCGACTAGATCCTCAGCTACGTCGTCAATCCACACCCCCTCTTGACGTCCAAAGATTTCTGGCATGCGAACTGCGTGAAAGGTCTGTGGCCGGGGAACAGGAAATCTAGTCGGAATTACAGGTGAGTATGCGCCTGAATATGCCTCCAAAAATGGAATCGCGTCAGGATCAATTACATCAGCTGCATACAATTCGCCCACAGCCTCCCGGAAAGCCTGTAGGGCTGTCTGACTCATAAGTTTTCTATACGTGGCATGAAGGGAAAGACGACTCATTCTTGCGAACTGAAATTTCACCGCTTCCGGACCGAACTTTGATTCACCTCCCATCCGCCGCATGATCTCGGCCACACGATGCCTGATGTTGGCGAGTTCGATTTCAGAGGCGCGGGATGCAAGCTCAAGCTGCCTTTCAAGGATCCACGTCCACGTCAGAGCATCTTCTGCAAAGAGGCCGGCAGAGAAAGCCGATACTCCAGACGGGGGGGCGAAGCTCGCATATCGCTCCGGATTTGGAAGAACGACCGAGTAGATTGCAGGAGGTTCCTGATGCTTGAGAGGACTCGGAAGGTCCCACGCCTTACAAAGGCGTTCGGCTACGCTTCGTATTGCGATGTCCTTCATGTCCAGCATCTGTGGAAGGAGCGATTGTAGGAAGGGCTTCAATCCTTCAGAGTTTCGAGATTCCCAGATAACCTGAGCGGCTTCAACTGCGAACTCCTCGCCTCTGCTCAACAGGTCGGGCAGCAGGACTTGTAGTACCAGCTGCCCGTGCGTGACTGATGACATTTCGATCGCCGCTGCTCGCGCAAGATTCACCAATGAGGTTGCAGTAGTGCCGATTCCTCTCCGAATGAGATCGGCGACCGTCCCTTCGATAGTCGGTTCGGCAGATACAGGAGCGATCACTTCGATTCCTCGCTCGAACTCGCGAAACTGAGACAGATGTTTCGCGAGAACATCCCATGCTGACTCCCAGTCGATCGTCGAAACAACGTGAGTTTTCGGCAAGGGTGCGTGACGCCATTTAGCTGATCTTGTTAAGTTCAGTCAGCCTGCGAGGTCGTCTGATATTGAATAGGAAAAGCGCA
>Ga0255353_1001675_pt1 | contig 12030 bp, 7 predicted proteins | sample HBST25metaG_FD_189941 | JGI IMG/M metagenome (GOLD analysis project Ga0255353, IMG submission 189941) | Peat soil microbial communities from Stordalen Mire, Sweden - H.B.S.T25 | ecosystem: Environmental > Terrestrial > Soil > Wetlands > Peat | place: Sweden: Norrbotten County, Stordalen Mire...
GATCGCAGCCAGCCGGTCGTCTGGCCGCAGCGACAGCATCTTGCGCACCTCCATCAGGGCGCGCGCCACCGGGTTGTCGAAGCGGCGTTCCGGCAGGGTGAAGGTGGCCTCGGCGCTGCTGCCGGCGAGCCCGGGCGCATCCCGCGCCACCAGCCGGCCGCGCACCGCCAGCCCGGCCCAGGGGTGCGCCGTCAAGTCCTGCAGCCGCACTCCCTTGGCCTGCTTCGGCGCCCCGCCGGGCAGCGGGATCGCCAGCACCAGCGGCGGCGCGGCGGCGCGATCGCGCAAATGCAGTTCCGCCTCCAGGGCGACGACCCCATAGGCGTGCGACACCTCCCAGGGCAGGCGCGTCTGCGGCAGACGGGTGCCGGCCCGCGCCACCCCTGGCGGCTCGCTCCAGTGCACCATCGGGGCGGCGTCGCCCAGCACGGTCAGGTCCCAGCCGGCCAGTTCGCGCCCGTGCCGGCGCACCGCCAGCCTACCGCCCGCCGCGAGGTCCAGGTCGGCCTGGAAACTGGCGTCGTCCAGGGTCTGGAACGGCTGTACGGCGCCGTTCAGCGCCAGCGTCGGCTGATCGGCCCCGCCGGTAAGGCTCACCGTCAGGTGCGAGCCGGCCGGGACCGATACGACCCCGCCCTCGGTCTTCAGGAACACCGGCGCCTGTCCGGTGTAGCCAGGCGGCGTGATCCAGGCCTGCAACTGGGTGGCCGGCGGCGCCGGCGGGGGCACGAAGGCCGGGGTGAAAGCACGCAGCAGCCGCTCGGGCGTCGCCTCGCCGGCGATGACCAGGCACGCCACCAGGGCGACGATCAGCCCGCCGCGCAGCGCCCGCCGGTCGCGCGCGGCCAGGCCGGGATGCGGCGCGCCGACACGCAGCCGGCGAAGCTGCGCCAGGGCGCGGGCCACGTGTACCTGCCACAGCGCCTCCGCGCCGGGCATGGCGGGATGGTCGAACAGCACGGCGAGCGGGCGGTGGCGCAGGCCGGAGGCGCGCTCCAGCCGCCGGTCGGCCTCGGCCAGACGTGGCGCCTTCACCGCGCGCAGGCCGCGCACCAGCAGGCCCAGCACGGCCACCCCGAGCCCCGCCAGCAGCAGCATGTGCGCCGCCGGCGGCAGCCGCCGTGGCAGGTCGAGCAGGGCGAGGCAGAGCCAGGCGCCGAGCAGCCCGAGCGGCGGCCACAGCGCCGGCCAGACGCGCTCGAACAGCAGCACGAGGCGGGCCAGCAGGCGTTGCCGTTGCAGGCCGCGCAACCGGCGCCCGGCGCTGTATGGGTCCTGCGGCTGCGCGTTCATGCTGCCCTCCGATGGCCTGCTCGGCCGCTCAGTCGAGGAATGTGGGCACGCTTTCCCCGGCCCAAAGGTCCTCGCAGCGCTGCCGCGCGCGGATTACCGCCCAGTTTGCGCCGTCCACCAGCGCGATCGGCGCCAGCGGCCGGGCGTTGTAGGTGGAACTCATCACCGCGCCATAGGCGCCCGCATCCAGAATCGCCACGCGCGCGCCCGCGGCGAGCGGCGGCAGGGCACGGCCTCGCGCAAACGTGTCCGAGGTTTCGCAGACCGGACCGACCACGTCCACCGGCGCCGGTGGACGCACGGCATCGACCGGCGAGAGCGGCACGATGCCGTGCCAGGCGTCGTACATCGCCGGCCGCACCAGATCGTTCATCGCCGCGTCCAGCACCACGAACCGCTCCCCGCCCTTGACCAGGATCACCGAGGCAAGCAGCACGCCGGCCGGGCCGACCAGCCAGCGGCCGGGCTCCACCGCCAGCCGCAGCCCGAGGCCGCCGAATGCCCCGCGCAGGGCACCGGCGAAGGCGGCGGGTGAGGCGCCGGGCTGGTCGCGGTAGCCGATGCCCAGACCGCCGCCGCAATCCATGCGCTGCACCGACAGCCCCTGCGAGCGGAGCCCGCGCACCAGATCGGCGGCGCGGGCAAAGGCCGCCCGGTAAGGGGCGAGAGAAAGAATTTGACTGCCGATGTGCAGGGCGAGCCCGACCGGCGCGATGCCGGGCAGGCCAGCCGCATGCGCATACAGGCCCAGCGCGTCGCCGTACGGGACGCCGAACTTGTTCTCCGCCTTGCCGGTGGTGATCTTGGCGTGCGTGCCGGCGTCCACATCGGGGTTCACCCGCAGCACTACCGGCGCGGTACGGCCCATGTCGGCGGCGATGGCGGCGATCATCGCCAGCTCGGCCGGGCTTTCGACGTTGAACTGGCCGATGCTCTCGGCCAGCGCCAGGCGGATCTCCTCGGTGCGCTTGCCGACCCCGGAGAAGACGATGTCCTGCGCGGCGATGCCGGCGGCGCGGGCGCGGCGCAGCTCGCCGGCGCTGACCACATCGGCGCCGGCACCGGCGCGGCCGAGCACACCGAGCACGGCGAGGTGGTCGTTCGCTTTCACCGCGTAGTGCACGTGCGCGTCCAGACCGGCGAGGGCGTCGGTGAGCGTGCGCAGGCGGACGCGCATGGTGCCGGCGCCGTAGACCCAGACCGGCGTGCCGAGCGCCTCGGCGATGGCGATGAGCGGCACCTGCTCCAGCAGCAGCCCGTCGAGGGCGTGCATGGTAAGGTGCGGACGGGCGGCGATCAGCTCGGCGACCGAAGGGTCGGGTTCGGGTGCGGACATGCCGCCAAGCTAGGCGGACGGCGGCTCCGCCTCAACCGTCGGCGTCAATAGGCCGGGTAGGCGCGGGGATAGGTCACCTGGTCCGGCGGCCCGACCGGGTGCGGCCAACCCTTGCGGCCGCAGGCGGACAGCGCCAGGGCAAAGATCAGAAGCGCCGTTACCAGCAGCGTTCTCATACCAGCTCCGCCTGCCAGCGCGCCGCCTGCTCGGCGACGTTGCCCGGCGCGGTGCCGCCGAAGCTGGTGCGCGAGCCCACCGACGCCGCCACCGTCAGCACCGCGAACACGTCGGCGGTGATACGCGGCTCCTCCGCCTGCATCTCCGCGAGCGTCAGCCCGGCGAGGTCGACGCCGCGCACCTCGGCCCGCGCCACCAGCCGGCCGGTGATGTGGTGGGCGGTGCGGAACGGTAGCCGTAGCACCCGCACCAGCCAGTCGGCCAGATCGGTCGCGGTGGCGAAGCCCGAGCCGGCGAATTCGGCCATGCGCGCCAGGTCCGGCGTCAGGTCGCGCACCATGCCGGCGGTGGCGGCCAGCGCCAGCGCCCAGGCGTCGGCGGCGTCGAACACCGGCTGCTTATCCTCCTGCGTGTCCTTGCAGTAGGCCAGCGGCAGCCCCTTCATCACCATAAGCAGGCTTAGCAATGCGCCGGTGACGCGCCCGGTCTTGGCCCGCACCAGCTCGGCGGCGTCCGGGTTGCGCTTCTGCGGCATGATCGAGCTGCCGGTGGTGTAGGCGTCGGAGAGGCGGATGAAGCGGTACGGGGCGCTGCACCAGATGACGATTTCCTCGGCGAAGCGCGACAAGTGCATGGCCGAGATCGCCGCGGCGGACAAAAACTCCAGCGCGAAATCGCGGTCCGACACCGCGTCCAGCGAGTTCGCCGCCGGCCGGTCGAAGCCGAGCGCGGCGGCGGTGGCGGCGCGGTCGATGGGGAACGACGTGCCGGCCAGGGCGGCGGCGCCGAGCGGGCACTCGTTCAGCCGCCGCCGGCAGTCGGCCAGCCGGCCACGGTCGCGCGCCAGCATCTCGACATAGGCCAGCAGATGATGGCCGAACGTCACCGGCTGCGCCGTCTGCAAATGGGTGAAGCCGGGCATCGGGTCGGCGGCGTGCGCGGCGGCACGGGCAGCGAGCGCGCGCATCAGGTCCACCAGGTGCGCGTCCAGCCCGTCGATGGCGTCACGCACCCACAGGCGGAAGTCGGTCGCCACCTGGTCGTTGCGGCTGCGCGCGGTGTGCAGGCGCTTGCCGGCCTCGCCGATGCGCTCGGTCAGCCGCGCCTCGATGTTCATGTGGATGTCTTCGAGCGCCGCGGTGAACGGGAAGCGCCCGGCCGCGATCTCGCCGGCGATGGCCTCTAGACCGGCGCGGATGGCGGCCTCATCTTCCGCCGTGATGATGCCGCGGCGCGCCAGCATGGCGGCATGCGCGAGGGAGCCACGGATGTCCTGCCGCCAGAGTCGCTGGTCGAAGCCGATGGAAGCGTTGATCTCGGCCATCACGGCGGCGGGGCCGGCGGCGAAGCGGCCGCCCCACTGTGTGTTGGCCTCGGGCACTGGCGGCGAAGACGTTTGGACCAAGGGAGGCGTTTCCCCATGCGGATGACGACGCGCCGCGCGGCGCTGACGGCGGCCGGGGCGCTGGCGGCGGCAACCCTAGCGGCGGTGGCGCTGCTGCGCAAACCCGCGCCCGACGTGCTGACCCCCCGGGCGCCGGAGGCCGTGCGATTGCAGGACATGGCGGCGCTGGTGCCCACCGACCCGGCACAGCCGCCGCCGGCCACCAGCTTCACCGACGCCGCCGGGGCGACGCATGGCCTGGGCGAATTCGCCGGCAAGGTGGTGGTGGTGAACCTGTGGGCGACGTGGTGCCAGCCCTGCATCGCCGAGCTGCCGTCGCTGGCGGCCCTGGCGCGGCGCGGGGCGGCGGAGGGCATCGTGGTGCTGCCGATTTCGTCCGACCGCGGCGGTGCGGCGGCGGTGCGGCACTACTACGCGGCGCACGGCATCGAGGATCTGGGGGTGTGGCTGGACCCGAAGGGCGATGTGGCGCAGGCGCTGGGGGTGCGCGGCATTCCGACGACGCTGATCATCGACCGGCAGGGGCGCGAGCGGGCGCGCCTGGAGGGCGGCGCCGACTGGGCGAGCGACGCGGCACTGGCGGCGATACGGAAGGTGGCGGGGTGATCGCCTCGCCGGAATGCTCTCTGTTAAACGCCTGCGCACAAGCCGGGCACGTCATGGGTGCGTGGCACTCGGGACATTGACCTGACCAGCGCCGCCTGTATCGGAGAGGACAGGGGGCGGCTCATAGGTGTTCCATGCCACTCTATTGTTGCCGGCGTACCCATTAAGGCTGCCCCTGCCCGGTGGGCCAGAATTATTGGCAATGACGCAAGACCGCAAATTGTTGATGCCCGACCAGAGGATGATGGAAAGGTAATTGCCCGTCGCCGCGCCGTTGCTCAGCACAACAACGTTGTCTTGCACCGTGCATGCAGTCCCCATAACCTTAATCAGTCCCGTGCCAATTGCCGCACAGTCTTTGAGCTTATTCCTGGCGATCGTGGCACCAATCGGCGCCAGCAAGACCTGTGCGAAGGACCCCTGCCACGCGACAGTTTGGGTCGATCTTGCATTCGTGCCGGCTTTGATTATCATGGTATTGGCGTCTGGTACAGATACGATCTGAAAGTGGTTAGTGACAGTGATGCCTCCCACGGACACTCCAGACACGGCGTAAAAGAAGGCCGGAAGTTTGCCGAGATTTTCCCCCGTGTAGCCATGGTTGGGCCATCTCACGGTCAGATTGGGACTTCCAGATGTGCTCGAAACCGACGCGAGGGCCTTGCTCGAGGCGCGGTTACCGAATTCGGGTGAAACCTGGATCGCCGGACCATAGCTGCCATCGGCACCTTCTATCTGATTATCGGTAATTTGAAGGTTAATTGACCCACCATTGCAGAATATCGGCGAGTTATGCGATCCAGTACAATAGATTCGGTTTCCATCGATCTTGCAGTCCGCATAGACAGACGCGCATCCGTCCGGGAAAAACATTATTCCACGGGCCTGTGATGTCAATAGCGCGATCCCGTTAAGATATATATTATTGTTAGTAATCTCTATTCTTGAGCTAATCTGTTGATCTCTGCTGCTAGTTCCAACGACATTGACCTGAATCGCACTTGTCTCACAAATACTGCCATACTTGATTCCCGACTGCCCGTTTGTAATTTTCGGAACGGACAACGTGTTGTTGTCGAACTTGATATTCGTGCAGCCACCCCATGGTGTGAAGCCATACGTGGTGTTCTCGTAGTGATTCCCGGAGATTTCGATGCTGTCGCAGCCGATGAGATTCGGCCCTTCGTAGCCGGTGTTCTGCGGGGCGGTGACGTGGCAGCCCGTTATGGATCCCCTCTCCAGGAGAAAGAATCTCGAGACGATGCCGCCGAACGCGATGCCGGACATCGACATGTCGATCCAGAGGCTCCGCAGATGAATGTCGCGATCACCGATCGAAGTGCGCAGCGAAGCGGTCTTACCCCAACCTACGGCGCTACCGCCCGATTCGTAGGCCGCCCAATGGCGCGCCAAGGCGGAGTTGACGATCACGGGCTGGATATCGGATGTGCCCGTGGACGGCACGACGCCAAGCGGATAAAGCCACGCGCCGCCGTTCTGCAGGACCGTATTGGACGCGATGATAAGCTGCCTCGCCAGACAGTAAGCCCCACCGGCAGGAATCAGCACCGTGCCGCCTGCGTTCAGAGCAGCCTGGAACGCCGGACTGTTGTCGGTTCCCCACATGACGATACTGGGTGTGGACGAGTATGGCCAACTCTGGGCCGGGTACGTCGGCGCCCCTGGCGGACTGCCGTTCGCGTTCCGGTCAAGCGTGACCGACCTTGGGCTGTTGTAGCCTATAATCTTCGCAACGGTGGCATAGCCGGTCGTGCCACCGTACCATGGGGACCAGCCACCATGCACATCCTGCCTGATCACACCGATATGCTTGTTGACGTCGGCAGCCGAGAAGATCGGGTCGGACACGGTCATGATTGGCTGACCGGCCATCATCGACACATTGGTGGTCGTCTTCTTTCCATCCGCGACCGCCCCGAAGTCCGCGACGCTGACGACCTTCGCCGTGGCTGCGGCCAGCGTCCGCGCCGTGCTGGTGCCCGTCGCAGTATCGAACGTGAATGAGCGTTCCAGACTGGTTGCCGAGAAAGGTGCAGAGGCGGCGCGCGCGACCTCCGGCAGCAGCAGAGTTCCGGCAAGCGCCGATCTTATCACCCGACGGCGTGCGAAGTCGGGTTCGGCATCATCGCTCCGAAGGCGGCGTAGCAGATCTCGGGCACGAGAGATGAAAGGCATCGGTCTAGTTCCGCTTTGAATGATCGGTCCGGGAGCGAGGAGACGCCACACTCGCTTCTAGACCAGACCGCTCCCTCGGTCCATGAAAGCCACTTTTCCGATGACGCTTGCAGGTGGTGGATCCGTGGGGATGGGAAACCCAATACCGGCTGGTCTTGTCGCTCCGTTAGCGTCTGTCGCTGTCAACCTGCCGTTATCAACGCGTGGCTCCTTCGCAGAACGAACTTGTTCCCTGCGATCTCGGGCGCCCAAATTCCATCTGAAACAAATTCCTCTATCGCTTGCAGTATGCTAAATTAGCCGCAATCGTCAACAAGCATCAACCAGGTTGAGGCAAGCAAGGATGACAAGTAATTGATATCAATAATGTATCATCGTATTTATAGTCCTCATTGATCTAGATCAGATCTGGCCTGATCTTATAGTACGCGAACAACGTGGCTCCGCCGAAGCTTGTTAGCGGCAGGGGCGGGAGTGGGCACGGCTGGAAGGCGACGCCGACTGAGCGAGCGATGCGGCACTGACGGCAATACAGAAGGTGGCAAGGTAGACGGAGCGGCCTCACCCGCCTGGCTCTACGGTGACTTGCCGAACACGAAGGTGTTGGACAGCCATGGATAGCCCATCGCCGAGTCCTCGCGCACTTCGAGTGCCGTGCATCCCGCTTCGGCGGCCAGCCGGAAAACGACGGGCTGGGGCAGGCAGTGGACCTCTATCGTCCCTTGCTTCGGCGCGGCGAGGTACTGGGCGACATCAAAACGATATCCGGGAACATACGTCGGCACCTGGAAGACCGCGATACCGCCGGGAGCAAGCATCGCGAACATGCGCCGCAGTATCATCGCGATGATCGGGGGCGGATTATGCTGCAGCACGATGTAGCTGAACCAAAGGTCGAACGGCTCGGTCATGCCGAACTCGGGCGCGGCCGACAGCACCAGCCGCACGTTCTGCCGCCCGCTTTCGGCGACCACATCGCGGGCCAGAGCGAGATGACTCTGCGAGATGTCGATGCCGATCACCTCGCGGAACGCCGCCGCCAGGTGAGGCGTCACGCGGCCGACGCCGCAGCCGTACTCGACCATGCGCGGACGATCAGCCGGCGTGAGATGGTGCCGCGCCAGGATGGCCACAACCCGCCGGGCATCGCCGGCCCCCGAGGCATAGAACGCCGCCCTATTCCGCGCCATGTTCTCGGACTTGAACGCATCGGCCGACAGCACCGACCAATGTGGCTGTTCCTTGCCGATGGCCACCCAGGTTTTGGTTACGTAATCAAGCAGCCGCGCCTCGGTTTCCTTGTCGGTCTGCCAATCCACCAGGATTGGCGGAACATCGAGCGAGAGGCGTTGGGGATGCTCAGACCTTAGGCTTCCGAGCGCGACGAGCTTAGCTTTGAACTCCGGCGATGCGACGAACAGCCGTCGCAGCTCCGCGACGGAAGCAACGTGTAGCCAAGCGCTGATTTCCCGTTCAGATGGGTCGCGCCCCAACAAAAAACGGTAGGCGGCTGCGACGTCATCTTTGGTGACTTTGGCGACCGGCATCGATGCTCCTTGGCGAAAGCCCCTGTTATCGTTTACGTTCGTTCTGCCATCCATGCACCCCACACTGGAAGTATCTATTGAACGCTGAGAGCCAGTCGGGGACTTTTCAGCAATGAGTAATTTTTCCATAAATCTTCTGAATAGGTCGAGTTTTAACGAATACAGCTTATCAGCGATACGCTCTATTCTGACATAAGCGTTTCGTTGTTTTTTTAGAGCCCCAATATTTGATTGGATCAAAGCAGGGAATCCCAGACAACCGACGCGGGAGCCGGCGCACGAGAACACTGAATTATGAGTTGCCGAACTCATAAGGCCAACTATTATCCGCGCCTGCGAGAATAGCCTTATTTGATCGCGCCATGGCAATGTCTCAGGACAAATAATGGAAAATCCGAACTCGTTTGCAGCAATTTTTGCTAGATCGAGTTCTTCGTCTATAATTCTCCTGCCTCCTCGTAGACTATTCGAAAACTCGCGCAACAAAAAAATCGTCCGTACATCTAATGCCACAGGCCCGGCACGCCTAACCAGCGTATCGTAAACTTCGGAATTCGCAGGGTGGAGTTCTGTGTTCATATGGGTCAGAGATGGCACAATAGCGTGCTTGAGAAGGACATTTTCTTGAGCTGGATCATAGAAAATGAACTTCTTACGATCTATTCCGAATCCAGACTTTAAAATATCGAAAAACCAGCTAGGAGTGGTCGTTTCAGCAAGCAACTTAGGCACAGAATGAAGGAACTTCGTTAAAAAGTGAATCTGTGGCAAGACTTCTATTAACGTATGTCCATAGACATGGCATCCGTTGATGAACAACACGACGCACGGTTCTTCTATCGTCCTCTCCGGCAAAGACAATTTCTTACGTAAGTCTCTCCCGGGGTTATCTGCCCAGAAGTGACGGTACCAGCCTGACATTATTTTCGGGTCGACAATCAACGAATTATTTAAGAATTCGTTGCCTGCGGCAACGACAAGGTTCGGGATACGGTATAGATCAATCGAACCGCATTGCACTCCTTTTGCCGTGGCGTGATGCTGGACGAGCCAGGAGTCGACAAATTCCTCTTCCGTACAGAGAAGGGGAAGAGGGTCAAGAGCCATCTCCGCAGGATGCAACACAGATCTTTCCGGACGGCTCGACTCAATCTCATCAGAGATTGCCGTGACGCACAAATCGGCCAGCACCTCTATCTGGTTTTCCATAAGGATCTACCTTAGTCGTTCCGCCACTCATGATCGACATCCAGGGCGCTCACGGTGGCTGCCTTCGGAGCGGTCTGCCCTTGGTCGGGATAGAATTCCTCGCGGACCTTGCCCATGATGTTCGCTGCCCTCTCGTCAAGAATCTCGTTGATGTCGTGAACGTAGAAGTCCTTGTCGGGCCGGATATAACCCGGATCGCCAGGAGCCTTGGACACCTGGCCCTTGGCGCGCCGCTCGCGCCATTCCTCCAGGGATTTCGTGAAGTAGTGGTTTATCGAAAGGAGTTCATAGCTCCGGTTCTTCTGATAGAACAGCGATTGCGGATCGATCTCAAGGCCGGCATCGTTGATCATCGGACCCTCGCACTGGAATACGTGCATGGTCGGCTGGAGCGCCCGACGAAGACGAACGATACTCTTCCCGTAATTGTGAGAACCGAAATTATCCGGTGCCCGCCGGGTATAAGTCTCCGTGACAAGGCCTTCCGGCCGGGCGATATGTCCCGACGAACCGAACATCATCCAGAACGCGTAGATGCCAGCTACCGGCTCGGGAATTCTGTCAAATATCTCTGGTATGGACAAGTCTGTTATCGGCGTAATGAACTCGTCGCAATCGATGAAGGCGCACCATTCGGCCACATCCCTGTTCTTCTGTATCATGTGGAGATAAGCAGGGATCTGCCCGCGGACCTGCGGCCAGTCGATGATCTTTATGGCATCACTGTGAGGCCAATTGCGTATTACATCAATGCTGTCATCCGTGCTGCCATTGTTGTACAGCACGAACTTCCGGATACCGATATAATAATGATAACTCAGCCATTCGTAAAGATATCGGGACTCATTCTTAAATATCGTGCAGATAGCGATATCTGACATACCGTCTACTCCGACCCTCATACCTGCGTTCTATGTTCGTTCATAGAACGCCAAGGATGCGACGCCCTCTTTCACGACGTCGTAATCATCCTTCGGAATGGAGATCATGAAACGCTCCGCCGTTTCCGTAATGACAACGCCGGCACCGACGCGCTCGACATACGAATAGTCGATTCGCGGCGACCAGATGAAATGCACCTCTCGGAAATTCTCCGCGAATATCACCGTCGTGTTCGAATCCTGGAAGTCCATGAACGAGTCGCCAAAGATGACGACCGTCTGCTGGATCGCCGCCGGGTCCGAGTTTCGGAAGGCGACATTGACGGAACCATGCAGGACGGGCTTGCCCTGCTTGGCGTTCTTCTCGAAGTTCACCGCCAGGTCGTTGGCGTAGAACCGCTCCACCGTCGGCGCTGTCTTAATCCAGAAGTATTCCTCGGGAGCCGGGGGCGTGACCTTGGCACCGAGATCCCAGGTGTGATGGTAAACATGTTTCATACGCTGTGAGAGATCCGGATTTCTCGGCTGCCCCAGTCTCTCCGTGACCATCGCCAGGACCATGACGCCGGCATAATACGACCAATGCGTATCCGTCTTCAGGTAGAGCGTTTCCTTCTGCGCAGACGCGGAAAACGCATCGAACGGATTTATGAGCACATCCGACTGTCCGCGCGCGTCCAACCCCGCCTGAAGCAGACGGATAGGATGCCGGCTGAAACCCGGCAGATCGCCATCGAACATCTCGGGATAGACAGAGATTTTGTCCGGTGCGGCGATGTGCAGGTAGCGTATCCCTCGCCCCGCGAGCCGTTCACGCCGTGCGATCAGAAGGTCGACCCACTTTTGGGCGTGCGCATCCGTGAAATAGTCGGGGTCCGTATAGTAGCGTAACGCTTCGTTCGTGCCCCCGGTCAGGAACAGCCATCCGTCCTTCCCGACATGCACCTCCGCATCCTTGGGCGGCACGGGCGAGGCCGGCTGACGGCCTGCATCCGTTGGCGTGATGGCTGGCACCGGTAGGTGTCCCTTCTGCCGAAGGGATAGTCGCTCGAACTGAAAACCGAGTCGGCGCGTGTCGGATGAAGCGGTCACGAACGCCGGCACGATTGCGTCAGGATGCTCGAACGTCAGGGCGATGTTGCGGTTGCCGGCAAAAATCACAGCCGGCAGCGAGAGCCTGATCGCAGTGGCGACCTTCAGTTTGCCGCTGTAAACTTCGCAGCCGTTGACCTGAACCTTCAGACGTTGCTCGGAAGCAGAACCGCCAGCCAGACAGGGCCGCAGCGTTATGGAGAGTTCCGCCGCGACCGGGTCGCCTGACCGCGGTATGACGATTGAACTCTCGGTGCCCAGTGTCCACGTCCCAAAAGACTCTTCAAC
>Ga0255353_1001676_pt1 | contig 12028 bp, 6 predicted proteins | sample HBST25metaG_FD_189941 | JGI IMG/M metagenome (GOLD analysis project Ga0255353, IMG submission 189941) | Peat soil microbial communities from Stordalen Mire, Sweden - H.B.S.T25 | ecosystem: Environmental > Terrestrial > Soil > Wetlands > Peat | place: Sweden: Norrbotten County, Stordalen Mire...
CACCAAATGAGGCCACTCAAACCCCTCGTTTCAGCGTCTCTTTTCGACCACGGAGAGAAATCCCGCCGGAGAATTGCCGTGATCACTTTCTGTGCGTAAAAATGCTGGCTTAATCAGAGGTTCCCTAAAGTCGTGCCCTGTTACAAAACCACAACGCATCGATTCCTTTTGCAGGATTGCCTGAGCAAACATGATATTCATCTTTCGGAAATTGTGTAGACCAAAAATTCATTGGTATCCCACCCTTTCCGCAGAAAAAAGCGGAAAGGATGGGGCACGGAAGTCTACAGCAAAAGCAAAAATGCTCTAGTCAGACGACGCTTACGCTTACGCGGCGCTCATAAGAAATCCAAGACTTGAGCAAAGGGCGTTCGATGTTTACATGCAAGCCATCTTCGTAGCGAAGCAGGAGGCGAACAATCGAGTCATGGAAATTGGTATTTGAGGCGGGAAGAATGAGCTTTCAGCTCTCCCTCATTTGTTCCCCTGATGCAACAACAAGAGGAAGCCCGCCGGGTTGCGGCCGGGATCAGTGAGAGAGCGGAAATACCCGGTAGGCTTCGACGGTGGCCGTCAGAGGAGTGCCACGCAACTGGGATATTTTCAGGAGTACTTCAAAAGGGGGGAAGCTCTTGGTGTGGAAGCGGCTCAACAGGTTGGCCATCTGTTCTTCGGAGGCAAGGAAGTCGCCAGCGGCCTCTGTGGCTTCGGAGCCAGTGCCCTCGATGAGCAGGACGCTGGTTCCCCGGTTGGGTTGGGGCAGATACGCAATGTCGCAGTAGCCGACATTATCGTTGGTTGAGTATCCCTTTTGCTCGCCCTGCCGGGGAGAACGATTTTCGACATCGGTGCTTCCGGTACTAACAAACCGTGTGACCTGCCCGAAGTTGAGCTTGTCGTCGAAAACGCCTTCCCACGGGTTGGAGATCATTCCGCCAATCAGGATGGCATTATTCTGCTCAAGAAATGCAGGTGGAAACTGGCGCGCCCCGAAGAACTGAACATGTTCGTTTCTTGGGTCGAGCGCCAGGATTTTTTGTGCGAGTTTGAACTCGCTGATGCTGCCAAGTTGCTTCGCACCGATGATATCCAATATCAGACGGACATTTGCGAGGGATGTTTTTTTCTGGATCTCGCTCGGAAAATCGTGATTAATGTAGGCGGTAAACGAGGGAGATTGGTGTATAATTTTCGGATCAGACGATCATCGCCAACGCCAATCTTGAGATTGGCGCAAACACAGAGACGGTGGAAGTGACCACGGTGCCCCCGGCGATCCAGACCGAAGACAGTTCCGTGGGCCAGGTGATCGATTCGCAGGCCATTCAGAACACCCCGCTCAACGGTCGCCTGAGCGTCATGGGGCTGATTGCCCTGGCGCCCGGCATCCAGGGCGTGGGCGCTCAGGATCAGCTCGCCACTCGCGGACTGACCGTTGCAGTCGGCACCGGCAGCCGCAATTCCTACGGCGGCATGGGCGATACCCTTGACGGAGTGACCAACCAGGAAGTGACCCTGCAACGCGGCGAGCCCGAGGTACCTTCGCTCGACGCTCTCTCGCAGTTCAAGGTTCTGTCGACCGGCGCTCCGGCCGAGTTCAACCAGCCAACCCAGGTCATCGTGGTCAGCGCCAGCGGCACCAACCAGTTCCATGGCGAACTGCTCTGGTACAACCGTTCCAAGGGCACTTCCGCCAAACAATATTTCAATGGCAGCCAGGCACGGCCAGCTTACGAGCGCAATGAGTTCGGTGGCAACTTTGCCGGCCCGGTCACCATTCCTCACCTTTATAACGGCAAGGATCGTACCTTCTTCTTCTTTGCCTACGAAGGTTTCCGGCTGAACCAGTCGGAGCAGGTGAACACGAAGCAGCCGACAGCGCTGATGCGTCAGGGCATCTTCACCGAACTCGGCACGTCGATCATCAACCCGGTAACAGGAGTTGCTTTTACAAACAACACCCTCACTTCGATCAACTCGGTCAGTCAGCAATTGATGAACCTGCTGATCCCGAAAACGACGACCAGCGGCCTGAGCACCAACACGTATGAGCTGGTTCCCTACACGAGCACGTCGACGCGCATCTCACTGCACGTGGACCACCAGCTCGGTCCCAACGATCAGCTCCGCGGCACCTGGCTGATGGCGCATTACGGCCCCAACCCGACCGTAGGCTCCGACAGCTTGCAGGGCGGCCGTTCGGGTGACGGCGAAAAGAACACCAACATCATCCTCGGTTGGACGCATACCTTTTCGCCGAACATGATGCTCGATACCACCGGTTCGTTCTTCCATCTGCCCATCTTCCGCGCTCCACAGAATATCAACACCACGTGGGAGTCGATCATTCCTGGCTTGGCTTCGCAGGCAATCGAAGGCGCGCCGCACCTCTCCTTCAACGGCGAATTCCAGAGCACGGGCGAATCCGGCTCGCATGACCTGGAACAGACCGGCCAGATCAACACCTCGCTGACCAAGGTTTTTGCCAAGCACACCGTCAAAATTGGCTTCGGCTACCTTTACGACAACCATTTCAATGTTTCGGCTGTTTCTCCCGAGCACGGTTCCTTCAGCTTCAACGGTCAGTTCTCCGGCAATCCGTTTGCAGACTTTCTGCTCGGCCTGCCGCAGACATCCGCGCAGGGATCGCCCAGCTCGTTTGCTACGCGCAATATCTCCAGCCAGTGGGCCGGTTACATCCAGGACGACTGGAAGCTGTTGCCGAAGTTGACGATCAACATGGGTATCCGTTACGACTTGCAGTGGTTCTCGCCGGGTCCGTACAACAATGCCGCGCTCTGGGTTCCTTCGCTGAAGAAGGTCGTGGTCTTCGGCAATGCCTATCCATCGAGCATTGTTGCTTCGTCGCAGACGCTGTTGAATCAGTACAGCCTGCTGACGCTGTCTTCAGATGCCAACCTGTCGAGCAATCCCTTCTCCTATCTCGGACGCCCGAACAAAAACTTCGCGCCGCGCCTCGGCTTCGCCTATGAAATTCTGCCGAACACGGTGCTGCGCGGCGCGGGCGGCATCTACTTCAACCTGCTGCCTCCGACCTATGCCGGTGCAATGTGGGGTTCGGCTCCTTTTGTCGATTACTCCACATACACAAACACGAACAGCTACAACACCTCGACATTCTCCATGAGCAATGCCTTTGCCGGCACAGCTTCCGGTCACGGCGGCAGCCCTTCTGTCAGCGCCGAAGCTGCACTGAAAACGCCCTACACGGAGGAATACAACCTGGCGCTGGAGCACCAGTTCGTGCATGGCATTGCGGCGCGCATCGGTTACGTGGGCCAGCACAACCTCAAGCAGAACAACTCTCCCGACACTGGCTACAACAGCGGTATTACACCAGACCTCAACCTGCCCGAGCCGCAGTCACCGCTCGTCTCGACGGACGCGCAGCGTCTGGTGACTCCGCTCAGCAGCATTGCACTGACCATGGATCCGATCTTCCACAGCACCATGAATTCGTTGCAAGCCGGCGTGCATAAGCAATTCTCCGCCGGACTAACCTTCGGCGCCGAGTATCAGTGGACGCGCGTGCTGGGCACGGAGAGCTTCCAGGATCCCACGGGCGCTTACCCGGGCGACTCCTACGGTCCGGTAAGCGGCATCACTCCGCAAGTGCTCCAGTTCAACTACTCCTACTCGCTGCCGCTGGGCCGTGGACATGCCCTGTTCCCGGATGCAAGCACGGTCGTCAATTTGTTCCTCAGCGGTTGGCAGTTCTCAGGCGCCACCAACATCCAGTCCGGTCAGCCCTTCTCGGTGACCTTTGATTCCGGTGTCTCTCCCACGACATATCAAAGTGCGCATAGCCTGCCGGGCGCAGTTGCCGGTCGTGCCAGCATCAATCCGGGCGTTGCACTCTATCCCGCAAAGAAGACGCAGACGCAGTGGTTCAACCCAGCAGCATTTACCTGTCCGCAGGTCACGGATCCTTCGGATGGAAATTCCTACTGTTCCGGTTACGGAAACTCGGGCTACAACATGCTGAGTGGACCCAGATTCCAGAATTGGGATATGAGTCTGCAGAAGAACACGACATGGATGGGACGCTACAAAGTGCAACTCCGCGCCGATACTTTCAACGCTTTCAACCATCCCAACTTCGGTACGCCGAACGCCGACATTACGGCGAGCGGCGCGGGCACCGTTACCTCCATCTCAGGCGCGCCTTCTACGAAGCGCGCACGATGGAGTTCGCAATCAAATTCAACTTCTAGAGCATTTTCGGAAATGTTGTAGACCCAAAATTCATTGGTATCCCACCCTTTCCGCAGAAAAAAGCGGAAAGGATGGGGCACGGAAGTCTACAGCAAAAGCAAAAATGCTCTAGCCTCGGGCTGGAATCATCCCATGCATTCCGCCGGACCTCTCCCAGGGGACCGGCGGAATGACTTGGCACGCCAAAGCACAAACGGTTTGAAAAATAGACAGAAAAGACACAATCGCTGCGCATTATGACTGCGATTTGAACGGCTTCCGCGCTGGAACTGCCGGGACAGGGATGAGGTATTTGAAAGTGAATACGGAAAAGTTCTGGAAGCCGGCAAGTATTTTTTTCTTTGGGGTTTTCTTTGTGATTGCGTGCGGCGCATATGCACAAGCCGCGCCACGCCATCCGAGTCCTGCCTCGCTCAGCAAGAACAGCCGCGAGATTTTCACCGTTGCCATGCAGTGGGGCGACAAGTATTGGGACGAAAAGACCCACCTCTGCATCGAACCGCCTGAACCAAGCAATCTGCCCGCCAATCCGCATCCGGACGACGTAACCGGCATGACCTATTACATGGTGCGCGAGTCTACCTGGTACGCGCTGGGTCTTCTGCTGCGCGATGCTCCGGGCGACCGTGCGAAAGCCGTAAGGGTAACTGAGGCCGTGCTCGATCAGCAGTTCCACGCGCCGGGCAAAGCCTGGGACGGAACCTTCCGCCGTTCGCCGAATGAGCCCGATCCGGTCGAGCACGCCGTGATGTGGAAGGGCTACGATCCGAACTGGCGCGTCTTTATCGGCATGACCTTCGCCGTGATGCTGAACGAGTATCCGGACCGCCTTCCGGTGGATCTGCGGAAGCGCATGATGGCGTCGATTGACTATGCGTTGCAGGGCGAGATGCACGAAGGCCGGCTCGAGCCTTCCTACACGAACATTGCCCTGATGTACGGCTACTTGTTGAGTTATACAGCCCAGTACGGCGGCAGGCCGGAGTGGAAAGAGATGGCTGAGAAATGGCAGCGTGCTGTCTACAAACTCTACAAGGAACATAACGCCTTCAACGAGTACAACTCGCCAACCTATGCAGGCGTTGATTTTTGCGCGCTTGCCTTATGGCGGGATTACGGCCTGACCGAAGAGACCCGGCAGATGGGCCGCGAGATGGAAGACGGACTCTGGCGCGCAACCGCCGCTTTCTACAATGCCAACCTGCGCAATATCTCCGGTCCCTACGATCGTTCCTATGGCATGAACATGCTGGATTATGTGAGCATCGACGGCCTGTGGCTGCGCATGGTGCTGGATGAAAAAGCAGCACCACTAACCAGCTTCGATCCACCGGTAGATCATGCGGCCGACCTATGGTTTATTCCGCTGATGGCGGTGGTCGATGCGCGGATACCGGAGGATGCCTTGCAGATCTTCCGCCGCTTTCCTGGCGAGCGTGAGGTGCGGCGTCCCATCGAAGGACCGCGCGTGGCGACAGCCTGGATGGGAAAGACGTTGGTCTATGGCGGCGAGATTACGGGCCAAACCCGTCTGGTGGATGCAGACAGCCAGTTCCATCCTGTAACCGCGCAGTGGTTGACGCCTTCGGGCCGGATCGGCTGGCTAAACATGACGCGCACGCCACTCATCGATGCAGAAGCAACCAAGCAAGGAATCAAGATCTCGACCAAGCCGGGCGACGTGACCTTCCGGCTGTATGCGCCAGGCGTGAAGGCCGCCGACCTCTCCGTGAGACTTTGGAAACTTTCCGGCCTGAACGTAAAGCTGGAAAGCGACGCCAAGAACTTCAAGGCCGATGCGGGCGAGGGATTCGTCGACGTGACTTATACGGGCGTGACGAAAATAAGCATGTGCTTTACGCAGAAATTGTAGTAGGCGAGATGTTTTCGCAAAGCAGCGTTTTTCTTAGCGGAAATACAAAGCGTCTGACCTTGCCCTCAGAATGCGTCCCTCATATACGCCAGGGTTGAGGGGACACTCCCACAGCCTGTCTTTCAGTCCGCTTACTATTGCAAGAGCCACGCCTGTTCAAACTCGACCGGGCTCTGGTAGACGATCGTCGAGTGCATCCGCTTCTGGTTATACCAGAGCATCCAGTCGATTACCTCATCCTTGCGCGCCGCCTCCACGATGCTCTGGCCAGACTCAACCAGACGCATTGCTTCCAACTTGAACTCGTAGGTGTAGATCTTCCTCGGTAAAAGCTCCATCTTCGCTGCTCCCTCGCCAGTATCTCAGAGCGCTATATAAGGGACGTTTTTCGGGCTTGCTTTGGTCGTTGTGATTTGGAGCTGGCTGCACATATCCGAGCGTCCATCCTATTGGTATCGACAGATCGCTTAGCGATTATGGACACGAATTGCCATGAAGCACCGGACTCCAAGCCACAATAATAGATGACAGCGTCATCAACTTCAGTATGATGTTATGTAAAGTTGCTCGCCAGATTTTTTGTAGCTGAACGGCAAGGACAACGAGCAGCAGTTACTAATCTCTCAACAAGGAGAAAGATGCATGACAACGCAGGAGATCTGCAAATCCGTCTCTGGCAGGAAACATCGTTCGGGCCTGGGCAAGCTCGCCGCGATAGTAGCATCCATGGTCTTGAGCCTGGCTTTCATCAGCCCGGTCAGCGCACAAGCCACAACACCTGCGGTGAATTCGTCGCAGAATCTGGTCGGCGCCTGGCAAGGTACGCTGCATGTGGGCAAAGACCTGCGTTTGGTCATCAAGATTTCAAAGGCTGACAGCGGTGAGCTCAAGTCGGTTTTATATAGCATCGATCAGGGTGGACAGGGCCTCCCCGTTTCCAAGACCACGCTGGATGGTACAGCCGTGAAGCTGGTAACTTCTGTCGGTGTTTCGTATGAAGGAAAATTGAGCGCGGATGGCAACTCGATGGCGGGAAACTTCATTCAAGGTTCGCCATTTCCGCTTACCTTGACGCGCGCCACACCCGAGACAGCCTGGACTATCCCCGAGCCTGCTCCGGTGATTCCGCCGATGGCCGCCAACGCCAATCCGAGCTTTGAAGTGGCCACCATCAAGCCCAGCAAGCCAGACGAAAAGCGCAAGTTCCTGACCGTGCAGGGAAGAAAGATGGTGTCAGTGAACTTTTCTCTCAGGGATCTGCTCGCATTCGCTTATGGGGTGCATTCGACGCAGATTCAGGGACTGCCCGCCTGGGCGGAGAACGACCATTACGACATCACGGCGCAGCCCGACGGCGAAGGGATGCCCAATGCCACCCAGCTCAAGGTCATGGTGCAGAAGCTGCTTGCCGACCGCTACGAACTTGGCTTTCATCACGACAAAAAGCAGTTATCCGTCTATGTGCTGAGCGTGACCAAGAGCGGCCCCAAGTTAACCAGGAGCGCCAGTGATCCGAAGGGGCTGCCGGGGGTGGGATTCCGCCAGTTGGGCGCACTGATTGCAGTCAATGCAAGCATGAACGATTTTTGCATTCTAGGTCTGCAGGGAACCGTGCTGGACCGCCCGGTGCTGGATCAAACAGAAATCGAGGGTAAATTCGACTTTACGTTGAACTGGACCCCGGACGACTCGCAGTTCACCAGCCTGGGTGTCAGGGTTCCGCCGCCGACCGATGCAGCCAACGCGCCGCCGAACTTGTATACAGCTATTCAGGAGCAGTTAGGGCTCAAGCTCGAAGCCACCAAGGCTCCCGCCGACGTGCTCGTAGTCGACCACGCTGAAAAGCCGTCGGAGAACTAACAGCGGGCAAAAGGCCGCAGCCAAAGAGCGAAAGACACGAAGTCTACGTCTTATGGACAATGGCTCCGTGCCTTTCGCTCTTCAGTGCGTTGCAGGAACAGTTGGACCTGAAACTAAAATTGCAAGAAGTCCCGGTAGAAGTTCTTGTCATTGATAGCGTTGACAAATCGTCGAGAAACCAGTCTTACAGTTAAAAAGGAGATATGAGTGATCGGTGAACTTGCTGGCAAGTACTCGTTTCGTAGAAGTCTTCTGCTCCTGGCATTTACTTCTATAGCAATTGTTCTGCCGACGCCAGCACAGGAGAAGTCCCCCGCCGCGCAGGAGGCAAGCGCCGAAACACCGGCCTTCGAAGTCTCGTCCATCCGTCCGAATAAGGCAGGTGACCGTGGAATGATGATGCGATTCATTCCCGGTGGTTTTTCAGCAAACAATATAGATACCCATACGCTCCTGATGACCGCATTCGGCATACGCTTGCCTGATTTGGTTATTGGGATGCCGGGATGGGCAAGCACTGAACGATACAACATTGAAGCAAAGATGGATGCGGAAACTTACGAAGCCATGCAAAAGCTCCTTCCAAAGGAGCGGTCAGCACAGTACCGCCTGATGTTGCAATCGCTTCTGGCGGACCGATACAAACTGAAGGTTCACTACGAGACCAAGGAAATTCCCGTCTACGCGCTGGTTGTGGCCAAGGGAGGATTCAAGCTGAAGCCAAACACACAGACGGGTAACTCTACTTCTTCAATGGGAGGGGGAGAGTTTACGTCCAAATCCATGCCGATCGCGGGACTTGCTGTAACCCTGTCCGGAGAAGCTGGCCGTATCATTGAAGACAAGACTGGAATCGAAGGCAGTTACGACATCACGCTCCACTGGGCGCCGGAACAGGAGAGGGCATCGGACGATTCGCGGCCGTCCATTTTTACAGCGCTGCAGGAGGAGCTAGGCCTGAAACTCGAACCGACCAAGGCCCCTGAAAAGATACTTGTCATCGATCACATCGAGAAACCTTCAGATAACTAGTGCCGAAGAACAACAAAATTTGCGGAAATGATTGATCGTGAAATGCGCATATTGAGATTCAGAAAGAATCTGTTCGTGATTATCGCTGGATGGTTCGCACTTCTCGGAATTATGCGCTGGACGATGCGACCGACTCTTCTCTTCCATCCATCTTTACAGCCGTGCAGGAGCAGTTGGGACTGAAACTGATCCCGCAGAAAGTGCCGGTCCAGATGTTGGTGATTGACCATATCGACAGGATTCCAACGGAGAATTGAGGCCAGATGCTGTTGAAGATAAAGCACGCCGTTTTCTTTGCCGCACTAGCTTTCTCCAGTATCGCCGGGGCATCGGAGTACCACGGGCAGGTCAGCTTCGGCGGCTTTCCTGTTCCCGGAGCGACGGTCACGGCGACGCAGGGCACAAAGAAAATCGCGACGATTACCGATCAGGGAGGCATTTACTCTTTTGCCGATCTGGCGGATGGCAAGTGGAAGATCGAGGTCGAGATGCAGTGCTTCGCGACCCTCCATGCCGAAGTGAGCATTGCGCCGCAGACCCCCGCGGGCAAGTGGGAATTGGCGTTGCTGCCAATCGACCAACTGATGGTTCACGTGAAGGTGACGCAGTCTTCTATCCTTGCGCGGCCTGCCTCCGCGGCAGCGCCCAAGAAGAATGACGCCGCCGATGCGAACGTGAATAAGCCCAAGACTCCAGATGATGTGAACGAGCAGGCGGCGGATGGGTTTCTAGTCAACGGCAGCACCAACAATGCGGCGACCTCGCAATATGCGCTCTCACAGGCATTTGGTAACACACGCACTGGCAGCAAAGGCCTTTACAAAGGCGGCGTATCCGCGATCTTTGATAACTCATCCCTGGACGCGCGGCCTTATTCGTTGAGCGGAGTTGAGACGCCGAAACCCTATTACGACCACTTCACTGGCGGTATTGCATTCGGCGGGCCGCTCAGGATTCCGCATCTGCTGCCACGCGGTCCAGACTTCTTCGTGGGTTATCAGTGGACGCGCAATCAGACTGCCGAAACGTTGTCCGGCATCGTTCCCACGACGGAAGAGCGCACCGGCAATCTTGGCAGCTTGTCTACAACCGTCTACAATCCCACGACGGGTCTTCCCTACGCTAACAACGTTGTCCCACTTAGTTCTCAAGCCGCGGCGTTGTTACAGCTTTTCCCGGCAGCTAACCTCACCAACAGCTCGCTCTACAACTACGAAAGGACGGTGCTTGACAGCAGTCATCAGGACGCCATGGAAACGCGCCTGGACAAATCGCTGGGGCGCAGGGATCAGCTTTGGGGAAGCTTTAATCTGCAGAGCGTTCGCGCCGCGAGCACCAATCTCTTCGCCTTCGTGGATACCACAGATACGCTCGGCATCAACACCAACATCAATTGGGAGCATCGCTTCGGCCACCGAATTTTTGTAAACAGCGCTTATCGCTTCAGCCGCCTGCGGACGCTTGTTGCGCCAAACTTTGAAAACCGCGAAGATATATCCGGTACCGCGGGCATTACCGGCAACGATCTGGACAGCGCCAACTGGGGTCCACCCGCGCTCAACTTTTCCAGCGGCCTCACATCTCTTTCCGATGCCAACAGCGCATTTAATCGCAGCCGTACCGACGCTTTCTCCGCGTCCGCATCCATTTATCAACGCAAGCACAACGTTACCGTTGGCGCGGACTTGCGCAAGCAGCAGCACAATGACTACTTTCAACAAAACCCACGCGGTACTTTTGCTTTTACTGGCGCGGCAACGGCGGGCACAGGCAGCACCGGCTTTGACCTAGCAGATTTCCTGATTGGTGTGCCGGATACCAGCTCGATCGCCTATGGCAATGCCGACAAATACTTCCGCCAATCGGTTTACGATGCTTACGCCACAGACGACTGGCGCGTGATGCCCGCTTTGACCATCAACGCCGGTTTGCGATGGGAGTACGGAGCGCCCATCACGGAGGTCCACGGACGACTGGTCAATCTCGATCTAGCCTCCGGCTTTACCTCCGCTGCTGCGGTGCTGGGCAGCGATCCGGTGGGATCGATCACAGGCAACCACTACCCCAGCTCCCTGGTGCGGCCGGACAGAACAGGCGTGGAACCGCGCATCGGCATCTCCTGGCGTCCCATCCCTGCTTCGACCGTTGTGGTTCGCGCCGGCTATGGAATCTACCACGATACGTCGGTGTACCTGGCTCCCGCGCTGCAACTCGCGCAGCAGGCGCCGCTCTCCAAGAGCCTCAGCGTTGCCAACAGCACGGCCTGCCCGCTGACGCTGGCCAATGGATTCATCACCTGTTCTTCGACAACCTCCGACAACTTTGCCATCGATCCCAATTTCCGCGTGGGCTATGCGCAGACATGGCAACTATCCGTGCAACGCGATCTGCCGGAGGCGCTGCAACTTACCGCAACTTATCTTGGCGTGAAGGGAACGCACGGCGTGCAACAGTTCCTGCCTAATACGTATCCGATAGGTGCAACCAATCCCTGTCCGGATTGTCCGCTGGGCTTTGTCTATCGCACTTCGGGCGGTAACTCCACGCGCCATGCCGGGCAACTGCAACTGCGCCGCAGGCTCCGCAATGGTTTTACCGCTTCCATGCTTTACACGTGGTCCAAGTCACTGGACGACGATGCGCAACTTGGCGGCCAGGGGCACGTCACGACCAGTGCGCAAAATGATGGATCATCCGGAGCAACAGCTTCCATTGCGCAGAACTGGCACGATCTGCATGCGGAACGCGCGCTTTCTACTTTCGATCAACGGCAACTGTTAAACCTGCAAGTTCAGTACACCAGCGGAGAGGGGCTTGGCGGTGGAGACTCACTGCGCGGCTGGCGGGGCAGGCTGGTCAAGGAGTGGACCATGCTCACCAAGATCAGTACCGGTTCAGGATTGCCGGAGACACCGGCTTATCTGGCCGCAATTTCAGGCACGGGTTTCTCTAACATCACTCGCCCCAGCTTAAGCGGTGCAAAGATCTACACCAACAGCGCTGGAGTACATCTCAACAGTGCGGCCT
>Ga0255353_1001684_pt1 | contig 11980 bp, 12 predicted proteins | sample HBST25metaG_FD_189941 | JGI IMG/M metagenome (GOLD analysis project Ga0255353, IMG submission 189941) | Peat soil microbial communities from Stordalen Mire, Sweden - H.B.S.T25 | ecosystem: Environmental > Terrestrial > Soil > Wetlands > Peat | place: Sweden: Norrbotten County, Stordalen Mire...
CCCTAAATCCTGAGAGCCTTTGCTGTTGTCCTGCAACTCAATCGTTGTGGTGGCATCATAAACGGGCGTGGTCTTTAGCGTTTGGATTACGGCCAATATCTCGCAAATTACAACCGTACCAACGATCCATTTCCAGCGCTTCGTTAACACCCGCATGAAACGCAGAAGCCCACTTCCATGGGCAGATTGATGATCTTCGAAGAGTATTGTAGAATCCGCCGAGGTGTCGCTTTTGGGCCGGGTAGTTTCGTCGTCGCTCAATTGATATCCTTGAAAAACAGCAGCCCATTCGTCCATGGGAACCGCTGAGTTGGCTCGTTAAGAGAATTGTGATCTGTGATTTATCCAGTTTTAGCCGTTTGTAAGAAACGCTCAGGCCAATTGGACAGATGCTTCTGCTTTGTCCTGCCATGAACACATTGTGCTTCTTGGGTAGTCGCAGTAGATCGCGAGATGAATAGGGGATATACATACCTCTTCCATCCTTTGACGGAAAGTTGTTGGCAACACAACTCTCACAGTCCGATCAGTTCAAATACTGTAAAATGCAGCGATTGTAGCTATGTTTGCCGCCATGTGAAAACGGTACCCTTGGCCAGTCGCCTATCAACACGCGCGAATTCTCGCCATCAATCGCAAACAGTGCTGGTCCCTCGTACCGTTGGTAGACTGACCACGCGGTTCAGGCTTTTACTGCGACGTTATCCTGCAAACGCTCCTGGGACGATGGCACTAGCGCATTTACCCAGAAGGACGCGTATTCATCGATAGCTTGGTGATTATCCAGCGGTGTTAGCTTCACCAATCCAGTTAGTTTGGAAAGCTCAGGCTGCGCGAGCGTTGTCAACGCGATCGCCGCAGTTGCAATTGCCGCGTCTAGATTTCGAATTTTGCCTGTCTGAATGTTCACTTTTAGATAGTCGTCAATCGCCGTGAAGAGTAGAGCCAAATGTTCGCGACAGGTATCTTCAGCTTTTCCGTGAACCTCGAGAAATGCGATTGCGATTAGCCGCAGCAATTCGGGTGAAAAGGAGACTATGTTCTGCAACAGGCTAACAATGCGTGGCAGCATGACTTCTGGCGGTTCGCATCGCGATGCTGGAGCGAGTACTTTCAGGCGGGGTTTGACGTCACTGAAACTCAAGTCAAGCGCCGACCGGAAGATATCTTCCTTGTGCTCAAAGTACCGATAGACGGTGACTTCGCTCACCTGTGCGAGCCGCGCAATCTCACGCGCACTGGTCCCGTGGTATCCCTGCCGTGAAAACAGGACCACTGCCGAGTGAATAATTCGCTCTGGAACTGCTGAATGTCTGGTCATACAACCTACTTGCAAGCCACTGAATATAAATGGCTTCAGGATATTGAAAGGATGTTTGAAAACTGATTTGCGCGACGGGGCGAGCGCCTTTGCGTAGTGGGCGGCTTATTCGCATTTACTCAGCGGAACTCTCGTAAAGGCCTATATCGAGCGAAAATGCAGCAGGGCGCGGCAACGCTCACCGAATGTTGGCTCTTCCGGGCACTCATAGTAGACCTGACGGTTGAGCGCCATCAGCAGCAGTACGGCCTCCAACTGCTCATCTTTGGCGTAAAACGTGCGCCCCTGATTCAGAAACTCGTCGGTAAGGTATTCGATGGCGTGACCGAGGATCTCCAGAGCGCGCCCGGCCTCGGGGGTAATGTGGCGCCTGCGGTTGGAGCGCATAGAGGTTGCGGAGACGGCCTGCGCGAAGGCCGGTATCGAGGAGTTGCTGGCCATGATAGCTTCCGCGTTTTCTATTTGTACCGTGCTTTTCCGCATTTAGCACCTCTCCGAAATGGCGTCGGTACCGTTTTCATGAACAAACCGCGGATTGCAGATGATGGCGTTCTGTTTTGCGAACTCAGGCGGTCGCCCCTTTATTCCGGCCATGCCTAATCGGCGACTGGCTCGAGTTCATCGGCGGCCACTTCTACAGCGGCGCACTGGTTGATCATCTCGATCTTCAAAACAAATCGCAGGCTGTTTCTCTTCTGCACCAAAACGCCCTGCACTCCCTGCATCGGACCGTTTTTGATGCGCACTTTATTGCCGACTGCGAGTTCCTGAAATGGCTCAACTCTATGCCTGCAAAAGTCAGAGCGGAGGAACTCAATGTCCGAATCTGCAATAGGAGACGGACCCTGGCAATTGCCGACAATCCGCAAAGCTGAGGGCGGCCGGAGGACCATGGATCGCTCTGCGGATCGGATTCGTACAAACAAATAGGACGAAAAAAGAGGCTGGATAATTTTTACGCGCTGCCGATTTTTCCAGATGTGCGTGCTTTCGTATGTGGGCAAAAACGATTCAATCTGGCACGCCTCAAGGTGTTTCGCCACCGACTGCTCGCCCCTGGGCATGGTGTACACCGCATACCACCTGCGAACCGCTTCCGCGCATGAATTCTCAGCCGCCAGCGTTGGCGCCTGAACGTATTCCCTGGCAGGCATTTGCGACTGAAGACTCGTCATCCCTGCTCTCCCGCTTGAGCGTTTTGCATTTCGACGGACAACACCACTGTCAACTCCGAGAGGATTCTGCCGCGCCCATGGCGCTGAAGTGAACAGGGTATGGCTTCGCCATGGTGGCTTAGCAAGCCTTTCGGGGCACTAAACCGCTTCTGTCACTATAGCGTCCATCACGTTAAGCGCTTATAAATCTAAGTTTGGAATGTGTTCCGCAGTAACGTGTAATTGGAGTTTAAGTTAGGACTATAGTATTTTTACTTGTAAATAGATGTCATGTGGCGTCAAATCGCGACAATATGCGTCATGTCGGATATTTGAAGCCTTTGCTTTGCCTAAAAATCACTTTTTCGACACCATAAAATGGAAAACGCAAGCATCAATATGTTTGTTAGTACTTACTTAAGAAAGACGCTAACTGTAAAGATTAAGTGACTTTAGTGTTCAAAAATAGCACAAATAATCCATCTTTGGTGTCCGAAATTGACACTAAATGTAATTAACTATGTAAACTTTCCGCATCTGTAGTAGTCTACATCATAAGTGTTGCGATTATGAGGCAGGAATTGCTGTTCTCGTCGTGGATAGATGGCATTATGGGCGTTTTCTTGAAACGGGAATATGCTCATAAGAGCGGGAGAAAGGACCTCTTCTCGTATGCGATTGGATTCATGGAAGTCCATTGCCCAATATCTTGGCCGCAGCCCACGCACTGTCCAGCGCTGGCATTCGGGATATAGTATGCCCGTTTACCACGTCGGCGGTCAGGCGGGGTCCGTCTTTGTCTACACCCATGTTCTGGATGACTGGCTCAGAACACGAAGCCAAATTCAAAGGGACGATCCTCCTGAATACGGCGGCTCTGTGCCGGGCGAAAAACCTCTTTCACAGAGCAAGCAGGTCCATGGCGACGCGCCTCTCAGTTGCGATGTGATTCCAGGCCTCCAAACTTTCAATTCCCAAGATTTGGTAGCTCATGCCGACAGAATGTGGCAATGCCACTCCTCATCAAGCCTTGGTGCGATTGCGCAGATCTATAGGAGGGCCGCAGATCTGGATCCTGCAAACGCGCAAGCGTATGCGGGATTGTCCCAAACGCTGATTGCCGAGGGTTTTCTGGGCTGCGTACACTCTACGACCGCGTACAACTATGCTAAAGCCGCCTTGCGCCGGGCCATCGAAATCGATCCCGAATTGTTCAAGGCAAAGTGCTCAACAGCTTGGCTCAAAATGGTCATAGAGCGGGATTGGGAGGGCGCACGCCAGGGCTTCACCGAAATTCTGAACCAGCACCCCGATTACTCGCAGGCTCTGATCGGGCGGGCATTACTTTACCTTGCGGAAGGCCGCCACCCAGAGGCTTTAGACCTGCTTCAGAAAGTCTCCGAGCTATATCCGCTGCAAACCCCCGCAGTAACGCTTCTTTCCTGGTGCAAATATCTGGCGGGCGAATATGAACAGGCTCTTGCGTGCAATATACTGGCTCGGCTGGTCGGCCATACCAGTTCCCTTTTGGATGCAGTACAGATGCTTATTTCTATTCAACTGGAAGGGCCAGGCAGCTGCATTCCCCGAATGAAAGCCTTGACCGCAGATTGCTCATATTATTCTGTGCCGCAAGGCATACTGGGGTACGCATACGGAATGACTGGGCAAGAGCAAAAAGGGCGGGAGGTCTTTAGTTCTTTTATTGACGATGGAGCCCGAGTCAAGCCTCATCATACTTATTCTATCGCGCTTACTCTGATCGGCTTAAATGAGAGGCAAACGGCAATGGAATGGTTGGAACGATCCTATCGTTATGGATCGCTCTGGAGCTTGGGCTTCCTCTCCGACCCAATTCTTGCCCCCCTGCGCAGCGACCCATCATCCTATGAGCTGTTCTTGAGCAAGCTCAGCTACCCGGCTCCTGAGAATTCCGATGGATAGCCGTGAAGGATCTTTCCAACGTCCGCTCGACCCTAACCTGTTTCCTCTTGGGTACTCCAGCGTTTGAAGAAGCCGCGACCTTTAAGGCAAACAAGAGGACAAAGCATGACTGAAACTGCAATTGTGTTCCCCGCACACTGCAAGTTGTTTTCCACAGCACACTGCAGATGACGTTGGAGTGGCTTCACAAATAGCGATTGAACGGATAATCTCTTTGCGGGCCTCTTCTTTTTCTTTCTATGTAAACTTCGTTACGTATATGTGGTCCCTGTTCTGCATTGTTATAGGGAGGTTTCAAATGCGCACGAATCTCATTGTTGCATCTCTCTTGCTGGCGGCAGCATTTCCTGTGTCTGCCCAGGTGGTTCCGGCTGCAGAGCAGCACGGTTTGCCTCTCGTGGTCGGCGTTGGGGTCTCCGATTTCAACTCCGACTGGAACTTCTTCGCGTCGGGCGGCCACTTGGCTGGCGGCACGGTGTGGGTAGACTGGAATTTTTACGGTCGCCCCTCGTTTCTGCACGGCTTAGGCATTGAAGCGGAGGCTCGCGATCTCAACTATGCCCGCACCGGCAATGTGCCAAATCTTCGTCAGGACACCGCCGAGATTGGTGCCATCTACACCTGGCGCCACTACCATAGATTCCATCCCTATGCCAAGTTCCTGGGCGGACTCGGTTCCATCGACTTTCAGCACGGGAATCCTCACTACTCCCATGACACTAGGACTGTCTATGCACCAGGAGGCGGTGTCGAGTATCGCGCCTGGCGCAACGTCTGGGTGCGCGCCGATTACGAATACCAGTTCTGGACCGACTTTTTTAATCATAAAGCCATGGAACCGAACGGCGTCACTGTCGGCGTCTCCTATGACTTCAGGCACTTCCACGCACATTGATGGCCAGATGCGGTCACTACGGCCGCATCTCCATCTAAAGACGGCCTTACCCGGGGAATGTCCTCTTGGCTCTGGCGTTACATGCCTATACCAAATCCTTGCGCAACCTCATTCACGCGGGCGGGTTTTGGTTCGATCTTTTCTGCCATCGGCTTCTGCTGAACGTATCCGTCCGGCCAAGTACACGGTTGACGGGGGCAGGTGCAGGCGGCTAGGTTATTTCAGCTTGCTGGCAGCGTAGGCTGCTGGGGCCAACTGCTCCAGGCCATGGATGGAGCAGTTGGCGAGTCCGGGCAGGACCGCGGCTAGGTATTCGCGAATAGGCAGACCGATTCTGCGGCAACTCTCCACGACGGACAGGATTGCCGCTACCTTGGGTCCGGCCTGTTGGCTGCCGATGTGTATCCAGTTTTTTCTTCCCAGCGCCACGCCGCGCATGGAGTTCTCAGCCAGGTTATTGCTCAGTTTCAGTTCCGGGTAATTCAGAAAGTGCTCCAGCCGCTTCCACAGTGTGAGTGTATAGGTGCATGCCTTACCGGCAGCACTCTTCGGCAACACATTCCTGCTCATCGCAAGTATCTGCTCGCGGATCTTTTCCAGCAGAGGAGGAGCCTCTTGCTGGCGCAGGGCGTGACGGGCAGCATAATCCATCATTTCGTTGCGAGCCCTGGCATCGATGGCAAACAGTTTATTTATCAGCTCTACGATACCGATCGATGCAGCATCCAGCTTGTTGAGCTTGATGGCGTCGACAAACTGCCGCCGCGCGTGGCTCAAACAGGCCGCATGCACCATCTTGGTCCCGCCCACGCCGCGGTCATAGGCGACATATCCGTCAGTTTGTAAAATCCCCTCGAAGTTGTCTAGGAAACGTGCCGGCCTTCGCGCCCGCGGCCCATGCGGAAGTCGAAGACTGTGCCGGCTTCGGGTGTTCCATACTGCCACAGATACGCCTGATGATTCTTGCCGCGACCATCGTGCATCTGCACATCGACCGGTGTTTCATCGGCTTGGATGTAACTTCCGGCGAGTAACTCGCGCCGCATCGCGCCAACTATGGGCATCAACATCTCTCCGACCGTCATCACCCAGCCGCAGTGCGTGGCGCGGCCGATGTCGATGCCTGCGTCGCGCAACAGGATGACGCTTTGACGATAGAGGGGATTGTGATCGGCATATTTGCGCACCACGGTGTCGATGATGATGCCGTCCGACACCAGGCTCTTCTCGATGATGCGCACAGGCAAGGGCGCGGTGGCTACGCCTTGCTCTTTGCACTGCCTGCAGGCGCGTTTCTCACGCTTGGTTACCTCGACGAAATATTCGGCGGGCTTCACATCGAGCACTTCGCTGATTTCGTAACCGATCACCGTCGTATCAGCGCCACAGTTGCCGCACTTGCACTGCTCCGCTGTGCAAGCAATAATCTTCTTCACGCGGGGAAGATCGGCGGGCAGTGTCTGGCGGCCGGGATGCTTGCGTCTCTTTTTCTGTATCCCTATGAGCAACCGCACCTGTGAAAAGGTCCTTGCCTGTGATGGACTGTAGTCATGAGCGGAGAGTCTGTTGTTGTTCGTCGTCGCAGTCGCGCCGAGATTGCGCGATTGGCAAGTTTGTACCGAGCCAGCGGGTTAAGTCGCAGTGAGTTTTGCCGGCGTCATGACCTTGCGTTGAACACGCTGAATCGCCACCTGAAGAAACAGTTGCACAAAGGACAGCGTCGAATGCCGTAAGAAATCCGATCTCGTCACGCAAATCGTGGTAAACGGTTTCTTCGATGCAGCAATATAGGTATTCCGCCTGGGAGGTCGCGTCGAAGTAGCGATAGAGATGGGCGATGTCATTCTGCACAGTCCTCTCGTGTTCAGGGTCAAGATCATAGTGAATGAACGGCATGATTGAGGCGGAGAAGCCTTCCAAAACCTGATCGTAGGCCATCCGGTCACGCAGCATGGCAGCGAAGACGGGAAACAGAATCCCTGGCGGAGTGAATCCGAGTTTCGACAGAATGTGGTCGACCAGGAATCGGTGAATGCGGCCACCCTGGGAACCGCTTTTCGCTTTAGCGCGTAAAAAGCTTTTCCCGAGCAGACCGACGGTCATGTGGTGCAAGAGAGCGGTGAATTTCATCTTTTTGTGTCCCCGTGCTGCTGTCCGCACACCCGCCAGCCCCTGGGACACGCGTTCCTTGCTCTGTGTCAAGTGCGTGCAGGGTCGGTAGATGTTTTCCTCGATTTGCGACCTTCCCTCCACTCTCTCCGCTGACGGCTGCCTGTCATTGTTCGAGAGATTCATCGGTACACTCTCCTTTCCTATGTCGCAATGCGACTCCTCGAAGGCTTGCACCCGGGACTTTCGGCCGTAGCCTTCTCCCGCAGTCCTGCCGTCACTCCGCAGCCTATGGGAGAGATCTTGGTGATGCCCACGAAGATCTCAGCGTAGTAATGCGCCAACAGGCGTCTTCGAGGCTTCCCGGGGCTCGTGCATGGGGTTTCTAGGCGCGTCTGGGGTCTTCGACTACGCGGGACTGACCAGAGACTCGCGCTAGCGCCCATGGGCATGTTGCCTTCCCACAACTTGAACCGTGTCGGCATCCCAAACTGTATTTTTCGCAGCTTAATACCCCGCCCACCTATGCCCCTGTTTACGCTTCGCAGCCTGCCTCGCGGCGGGACTCGCGCAAAACTCGGGGCCGAGCGGGTCGCTGGCCCTTACTCGTAGAGATCTTTCATCTCCTACTCCTGGCCGGTTTATCCCGGCGCACTAAAGTAGATACTCAGCACGCACGTATGTTTCAGCCTTCCCGTAGTAGACTGAATCGGAATGGTAGAGATTACTTGTAGCAGGTCTGTGCTTCAGGGCCAGAAAGTGGGGATTTATTCTAAGCATTTTCAATATTACCGCCGAACAAATCATATATAGTCTCCTGGCGATCCCGGCATTTTTCCCGGCGTTTGTCTGTACTGGTTACATGGCTGCGTGGTTTACCAATCTCCACAGCTTCAGGCAGCGTTCGTTGGTGGAGCGGTTTTTTTGGAGTGTGCCGTTATCTATCGCCATCTCCACCATTGCCTCCGTTTTGATCGGCAAGTTTGTCTCTCTGGCCGCAGTGGTTGCGTTCTTTCTGGCGAGTGCCGTGCTCTGGCTAGCGGTGCTTGGCAGGGAATGGCTCAGTCTGCGTCGCTCTGGGAGAAAGTGGATTGTTGGCTGGCGACCGCTAGGCGGCACGGGCATGGCCATGGCAATCATCTGGATAGCCGTGGTAATCCTGTCACTGGTTGACCTGCAGTGGAACCAACAACTCTTTATGAGCGTCACCGCCTGGGATCACTCCGCGCGGGTCAACTGGACCGAGAGCATCCTTCGTACCGGCATTCCACCGGCGAACCCGCTTTACTATTACGGGCATTCCGCCCCCATGCGTTACTACTATTTTTGGAATGTGATTTGCGCCGCGGTAGGAAATATGACGCACCTCCCCATCCGCGCTGTCTACATCGCCAGCTGTGTATGGAGTGGATTCGCGCTGGCTGCTCTGATTGGTTTGTATTTGAAACATTTTCTTGTGCCCGTGAAACTCTTGCGCAGACGATTTCTGCTCGCAATATCCCTGCTCATGGTCACGGGACTCGGTATCTGCGTCCATATTTGGAACATCTTCATCCTTCATGTATTTCTGCCCGGATTGATCGGATGTTGGTCTGCGAATCCAATCATCAGTTGGCTCGATTCTCTTCTCTGGGTGCCGCATCATATTGCCAGTATGGTGTGTTGCATGTTTGCATTGCTTCTCGCCTGGATGCCCGGGAAGGACCGCATACGCAACCATACTGCGAGTATTGTCCTGATCGCAGCCGCTCTGGCCAGTGCCTTTGGCCTCTCAATATATGTGGCGTTCGCGTTCTTCCTTGTCATGCTTGCATGGGCATTTTGGCAGATCACCCTTGAACGCGCGCCTCGCTCTCCTCTGCTGCTGGCGGCCGGTGGCGCGGGGGCCGTTGTCCTGCTTATTCCATACCTCTTGGAACTGACTCACGATCGATCCAAAATGGTTGGCGGCTCAGTCTTTACATTCGCCATACGCGAGATGTTTTCCCCAGCAGGCCTGCTAGGGACGCACTTTTTCCAATTTCTGGCGACAGGACACCCCTTGGCGGCAAAAAACCTCGCCAATCTTATTCTGCTGCTCCCCGGTTATTTCTTTGAGTTGGGCTTCTACCTCGCGGTCTTCCTCGTTTACCTGGTTCCCGCCTGGCACCGCCGTAACCCACTTACTCCCGCTGAACGGTCGTTAGTGTTCATCGTTACAGTTACACTCCTGGTAATCTCTGTAATACGGTCCTCAGTGCTAAAACTAAATGATTTTGGTTGGAGAGGTGCTTTGCTTCTGCAGTTTCCCTTGCTCCTAATGGCATCGGATACCCTTACCACTTGGGGCTTCTTAAACCGTGATGGCAACAAATCGGTTGACTGCGACGGCTTACCTCATTGCACCCCTTACTGGTTTCGCTCCATAGCCTCTATTGCTCTTCTCATCGGCGTATTCAGCACCCTTTGCCAACTTCTCTTATTGCGTTTCGATGATTTGATCGTGAGCGCCGCCCACAATCAGGATGCGATCAAACTATCCTACAAGGCATACTTCTCATCAATCGGTTATGCCCAACTGAATGCGTCCATCCCTCGCGATGCCGTCGTGCAATATAATCCTGACTTCAAATTCGATTGGTGGACGGAGCCGGATTTGTTCGGAATTGATCATCAAACCGCTATCACCAGCGACCAGCCCTGGTGCGGATCCGAACTTGGAGGTGATCCCGGTGGTTGCCCAGTCATGGCTTTCGCCATCGATTCGCTCTTCAAGGGCGCAACCGCAGAACAGGCACGTGCGACTTGCAATCAATACGGCATCGGTTATCTCGTCGCCAATGTTTACGATTCGGCATGGAACGACGGAGACGGGTGGGTGTGGACGCTGAAGCCCGTAGTCTCCGACGAAGATTTTCGTGCGTTAGATTGCCATCAATGACCAGCTTGGAATTTATGCATTGATGCGATGAAATGGGCCTGGATAAGTTTCATATGCATCTTCCCGGGTAGATCGTGCTCTGCTAGAATCTGTATTTAGAATCACGACAGCCTATGCGTTGAGCAACCATAGGAATCCTTTACTGTAAGATGCGGGAGAACGGAATGAGCAGAAAACTAATCACCATCATGACGCCCTGTTACAACGAGGAGCTCAATGTGCGTGAGCTTCATCGGCGCGTGTTGGCAATGTCGGCCGGTCTGCCTGAGTATCGCTTCGAGCATCTGTTTATCGACAATGCATCAAAAGACGGCACCGTAAATGTGCTGCGCGAAATGGCTGCCGAGGACCCTGGCGTAAAGGTCATTGTCAATACGCGAAATTTTGGCCACGTGCGCTCGCCAATGCATGCGTTTCTGCAGGCCAAGGGAGATGCGATCGGAACCTTGTTTGCAGATCTTCAGGATCCTCCAGAGTTGTTTGTTGATATGATTCGCGAATGGGAGAAGGGCTTTCCTATTGTTGCCGCGATCAAGACTTCGAGCGAAGAAAGCGGTCTGATATATTGCTTGCGGACGGCATACTATCGGCTGGTCGCCCGTTTAACCGACGTAGAGGTGCTTGAGCACTTCACCGGCTTTGGGCTTTACGATCGCTCTGTCGTGGAACAGATCCGGACGAACTTTCGCGATCCCTATCCTTACTTTCGGGGGATGATTGCGGAGTTGGGACTGCCTTGCGCCAGAGTTACCTACAATCAGCAGCGCCGCGAGCGAGGCACCACCAAGAATAATTTCTACACGCTCTACGACATGGCGATGCTGGGCATCACCAACCTCTCCAAAGTGCCGTTGCGGCTGGTGATTTTTTTCGGATTCATTTCAGCTTTGCTCAGTCTTGCGCTCGGAGTTTTTTATCTGGCCTATAAACTCGTCTACTGGAACAGCTTTTCGGTTGGCATGGCTCCGCTGGTTCTGGGTTTGTTCTTTATGGGATCGGTTCAATTGATCGCGCTGGGCATCATCGGGGAGTACATAGGCTCCATTCACACGTTTGTGCTGAATCGTCCCTTGGTAACAGAGAAGGAACGCATCAACTTTTAGGCACCGACATCCCACATGAATCCCCACTCCCACAAATCGTTCGGGCAACTGGCGCGCTACCTGCTCATCGGTGGATTCAACACGCTTTTTGGATACGCTCTGTTCGCGCTGCTCAATTGGTGCTTCACGGGGATGGGTTCTTACAGCTATATGTACGCGGCCGTGCTTGGCAATCTGATTGCGATCACTGTAGCCTTTCTAGGCTACAAATGGTTTGTGTTTCGCACGCACGGAAACTACCTGGCGGAATGGATACGCTGCCTTGGCGTCTATGGCAGCAGCATGCTGATCGGGTTGGCAGGCCTGCCAATCCTGGTCACGATTCTACGCCGCCATCTGCACCGGCCCGAACTGGCGCCGTATATCGCGGCTGCCATCATGATGACTGTCACCGTACTATTCAGTTTCCTGGGCCACAAGAATATTTCGTTTCGGCAAAAGCTGACCGGCGAATGAAGAAACGATGGGGGAAGAAAATCCTCTGATCAAAGTCCGGCCATAAAACATTCCACCAACCCGCAAGAAGCTTATGAT
>Ga0255353_1001687_pt1 | contig 11975 bp, 4 predicted proteins | sample HBST25metaG_FD_189941 | JGI IMG/M metagenome (GOLD analysis project Ga0255353, IMG submission 189941) | Peat soil microbial communities from Stordalen Mire, Sweden - H.B.S.T25 | ecosystem: Environmental > Terrestrial > Soil > Wetlands > Peat | place: Sweden: Norrbotten County, Stordalen Mire...
TCGACGGCCACAATCAGAATCCCAAGCCCTTCATCTGGACCGCAAAAGCCACAGACATCCTGGAAAAAGTCACACGCGCTCGGGCGGTCCTGAATAAATGACCATCTGTGTGGCGGACTACACTAGCGAGGATGCCAACTTGGCAGGGAAAGCGACCTTTCGAAAGATGGCCGGAACAGGTGCCGTTAGCACTCGAGCTAGCGCGAAGCTATCTCGAAGATTGGATACGGATCTTCGTCAGGTCTGTCCCAGCTCTGTTACAGGTACGGAGCGAAACCTGCTCGAGAGAATGGAAAGCTGATTTGAGTACGGGAAGCGGGTCCGTGGGCGGTCACTTGTGACTTGCCGACGTGGATGCGTTCGTGCTCTGTATTGGACGCGCACCGGGAAGATAGAATGTTTCACAATGCATGACGTCTCTGAGAGTGCTGCGCGGTACGCAGATTGTCCAGAGTCCACCCCCTCTGATAACGTCTCTAACTGCGGAGACTTGCCATTCCAAGCGAAGCCGAAGTCTCCGAAACAATCGTGGAGTGTGAGGGCCTGTCGTGAAATTGCGAATTGCTGCCTTGTGTTTTTGCCTTGCCTTGCCTGTTGTTATGGCGGCTTCGCCGTCGATTGTACCCACGCCATTGACCCTGCCGCGGATACTTTCCAATCACATGGTGGTCCAGCGGGATCTGCCGGTACATGTGTGGGGAGAGGCCATGCCGGGCGAAGTCGTGGCGGTAACTTTCCGGGGCGAAACCCGGGGTGTGACCACCGGGTCGTTAGGCCACTGGAGCGTCTACCTGAAGCCAGGCGCGGCGGGCGGCCCGTTCGACATGACCGTCAAGGCAACTCCGGCCATGGACAGCGCAGCCGAATCGCCGCAGAGCATCACAATTCAGGATGTGCTCGTGGGAGATGTGTGGGTGGCTTCCGGCCAATCCAACATGGAGTTTACGATGCGCCAGGCGGCTACCGCAGATCAGGACTTGCCGAAGGCTGACAATTATCAGATCCGTCTGCTGACCGTGACGAAAAAAGCGTCCGAGTATCCACTCCCCGACTTGGCGGGCGCCGACGGCTGGGCGTCGTCGTCGCCTGAGTCGGCCAGGAATTTTTCCGCCGTGGCGTGGTACTTTGCGCGCGACATCGAGCAACGTGAGCATGTCCCGATTGGGGTGATCGACTCAACCTGGGGAGGCACACTGGCCGAAGCCTGGACTCGTGAGACAGCGCTGGCCCAGGATGCTGGGCTGGCTCCAGTCTTTGCGGCGTGGGGCAAGATGACCGAAGGCGAGTCCGAGGCCCTGCTGCGCGACAAAGACGAGGAGCGGCAAAGAGCTGAGGCCAAAGCGGCGGGCAAGCCTGCTCCGCAGTTTCCCTGGCATCCGAACCTGCTGAGCTGGGGCCCGGGCATGCTATGGAATGGCATGATCGCGCCACTGACGCCGTTTCCGATTCGCGGCGTGATCTGGTATCAAGGCGAGACGAACAGCGCCCTCGCGCGCGCCCCGCTCTACAAAAAAGTGTTCAGCACCCTGATTGAAGATTGGCGCCACGAATGGGCGGAAGGCGATTTTCCCTTTCTGTTTGTGCAAATTTCCAATTTCAAATCAACGCCGAGCGAAGACTGGGCGGAGCTGCGCGAACAGCAGCTGAAAACTCTCGCGCTGCGCAATACCTCCATGGTCGTGACGATTGATATAGGCAATCCGGACAACGTTCATCCTACCGACAAAGTAGACGTGGGTGACAGACTCGCGCTCGCTGCGCGCGCGTTAACCTATGGCGAAGCGGTTAGCTATTCCGGCCCCATTTTCCGCCAGGCGACGCCCGAGGGCGCGGCCATCCGCGTGTGGTTCGAAGCCATGGGCCATGAGGCCAAAGGCTTGGTGGCCAAGGGCGGAGAACTCACAGGCTTTGAAGTTGCCGGAGCTGACGGGAAGTTCATGCCAGCCGCGGCCAGGATCGATGGCAATACCATCATCGTCCGCAGCGATCTGGTGGCGGAGCCAACGCTGGTTCGCTACGGCTGGGCCAACAGCCCGCATTGCAATCTATTCAATGGAGCAGGACTGCCGGCTTCGCCGTTTACTTCGGCCGAGTGAACCATCATTGACATCAATTTTTATCGCGCCGAGAACGACCGCGCTGGTCTGAATCTCGATGCGGGTGAGCGCATGATTCCCCGTATTGATCCGGCCCTCAAATAGAAGCATCGTGCTCCGTCCATTGCGCAGGTTTCATCGCGAAATGGGTGGGAAGGCGCAACGCTCTTGGTGGGCCGGTCAATAAAGCAGGACCAAAGCCCTGTCTCCTGTTCTGTCCATGCCAAGTCGTCGCCTGATGGTCGCGTCGACCTCGGAGCAGTGCGTCGAAATACACAAACTCCTGTTCTGCTATGGCGTCCATGACCTTCCATTGAATCCGGCCGCTCGGCGCTCCCGTTTTGCATGATTCCCGATGATAGCCGTATCATGATCGACGGCACGCACCGGGCTTCCCGGTTCGCATCTCTGGTGAACCCTATGTCGTTGCGTTGCGCAATGCGTCCCAAAGAAAGTGCTTGCGGCCTGCGGGTCGTCATAGCTCCAGCTCAACGGGTTCGGACAAAGGAATCAACGGGGAATGCGCATGCGTCGATGTGTTTGGGTTCTTTTCGTGGCCTCAATCCTGCCTTTGCAACTTGAGGCAAAGACAGTTGTCTTCTGGCAGGTGGGATTTCCGACGCTTGCAAGCCAACCCATGGATCGACCAACTCTCGACAAAGCTCTTGACGGCCTGGAGCCGCTCTTCGCCGACGTGGAGAGTCTCGCCGATCCGGAAACTCTCTCGAATGTCGACCTGCTGGTGCTGCCTTACGGTTCAGCGCTTCCGGTCGAGGCGTGGAAGAGTATCGAGCGCTACCTGAATGCGGGCGGCAATTTGCTTGTGATCGGCGGCCAGCCGCTTCGGACGCCTGTAAGCCTCGTGAAGGGCCAATATCGCGCGGGCAGCCCTCAGGACACATATGCGCGTGTGCTGGGGTTTCGCCACACCTACGAGGTGCCCGTTGAGAGCGGGGCCAAGTTTCAATGGAGGCGAGGATACTCCTGGCTGCCGGGCATCGAAATACGAGCGCAACGATTCTTCGCGGTAGAGGGCCGCTTGAACGGCCTCGGCTACATGGCCGATTCCACGGGATTGCTGGTCGCAGCTCCCGTGATCGTCGCGGACCGCACCGGCGGCGGCCAGGACACCCAGATGTTGGGCAGCCGAACAGTGGCCTTGGACTTCGATCCTGAGCCCGGCTACTGGCGGAGCGAAGACGGCATTTCCCTGGTTCGCCAAGCCGCAGAGTATGCGCGCCACGGAGCGACCGATTTTTCCGTCGAGACACTTTTCTCTGCAATCCGGCCCGGAGAACCTCCCGTGGTCACGGTCCATCTGCGCATTCCCCGGCAGGAAGGCCAAGGCAAAGCGCATAACGGCGAGGTGAAACTGCAGCTCAGCTCTGAAAAGGAAGTTGTTACAACGGCCACGCTTCCGATCGTGGGAACCGAGACCGCGGACGTGGCGGCGCCATTTCATACACCGTTATCGGCCGGGTTCTACACAGTCTCAGCGATTTATAGCGAAGACGGGCGTAGCCGCGAGGCTTATCAGAATGGCTTCTGGGTGACGGAGCGTGGTGCGCTTGCCTCCGGACCCGCGCTCGGCGTTCGTGGCGACTTTCTCACCCTGGACGGCAAGCCCTTCTTTCCCGTCGGAACCAACTACTTCACGACCGAAGAAACCGGATGGGATTTCTCGGGCCCGAGGAACGCCTTCGTGTGGGATAGGGATTTTGCGGAAATGGCGGCTCACGGCGTCAGCTTTGTGCGCACAGGCGTATGGATGCCGAGGGCGAAGTTCATTGAGCCCAATTCCGGCGGCGCAAATGAGCGGTTTCTGCGCAATTTAGAAGCCTTTCTGATTTGCGCGCACCGGCATAACATCGCGGTCAACTTTACTTTCTTTGCGTTTTCTCCGCAGCCTGGCATGTCTTTGCCCAGTCAGGATGCGGGCGGTGTCCTTCCCAATCCTTATACAGACCCGACCTCGGTTAGGTCCGAGCAGGCGTATGTCCGCTCCGTGGTGGAGCGATTTGGGGACGTCCCCTGGCTCTCCTGGGACTTGATCAACGAACCCAGCTTTTCTAACCCGATGCACATTTTCAAGGGTAATTATCCGAATGCCGACCCGACGGAGATAGCCGCGTGGCATAAGTGGCTCAGACAAAAGTATGGCAAGCTCTCCGTGTTGGGCGAAGCATGGCGCGTGCCGGCTGAAGATCTGGCTAGTTTCGACGCCGTTCCGCTGCCTTCGATTGGCGACCTTCGCTACGAACGGTACGGAAATTTGAATCAGGTTCGTACCTTGGATTACAACCTGTTTGCGCAAGATATGTTCAGCAATTGGGTCACTTCAATGGTCGCAACGATCCGATCGTCGGGCAGCACTCAGTTGATCGATGTGGGGCAGGACGAAGGCGGTGTGACGGATCGCGTACTCAATCAGTTTTATGGCGGCGCCGGTGTGTCTTTCACAACGAACCACACGTATTGGAACGATGACGCACTGTTGTGGGACTCGGTCGCAGCGAAGCGTCCTGGGGTTCCCAATATCACAGGCGAGACAGGATATCAGCCGGCGTGGGCTCCCGATGGGACTTGGCGTTACGACGAGTTCAGCGGCCTGGGACTGATGGAGCGGAAGTGGGCGCTCGGATTTGCCGCGGGCGCCAGCGGAGCGATGCAGTGGGACTGGGCTCGCGAAGTGGACTTCGGGATGCAGCGCAGCGACGGCTCCGCAAAGGCATGGGAAAACATGATGCGCGATCTGGGCGCGTTCGCCAAGGCTGCGGCTCCTTTCGCCGATGGTCTCATCGAGCCGGAAGTAGCGATCGTTCTTCCGCAGTCCTATCAACTATCCGTGTCGAATGCGCTCGCCCTGGAGGCGCAACAATCTGCCGTGCGGGTGCTCTATCACTATGCCCGAAGCGAAGCTTATGCGGTCGGCGAATACCAGAGCCAACTGCTTGGATCGCCCAAGCTCATCCTTCTTCCATCGCCCTTTGGACTCACCGATGCCGCGTGGCAGGAGATTGAGCAGAGAGTGCGTGCTGGAGCTGTGCTGCTGGTGAGCGGGCCCTTCGGCGAGGATCCTCATTTCCACGAGACCGGCAGGCAAGATGCAATCGGGCTCCCTTATCGAAGCGAGCCTCTCACCGTGCGCGAAACGCTTTTTCATTTTCCCGGAGGCGCTGAGTTACTCGAATTTTCTGGCACGAAGACGACAGTTCTTAGCCGGGCCGCTCTTCCCAGTGGCGTGGACTGGCAAGAGAAGACTGTGGGAAAGGGCAAGATACTTTTCTCCGCGTGGCCGCTGGAGTTGAATGGCAACCTTCAGGCCATTGCGGACGTTTACAGCTATGCCCTCAAGGCGGCGAATGTATCGTCCGTTTACTCGACCACGCTGAAGGATCCTGGAATCCTCATCTGCCCAACGCGCTTTCCGAAAGCAACGCTGTACGTTCTGACTTCGGAGTCCAACCAGAGTGAGGTCTCGTTTGAAGACCTCCGAAGTGGAAAGAGGTTCTCTGGAGAACTGGCGAGCGGACGCGCAGCCCTGCTTTTGGTCGGAACCGACGGCAAACTGCTCGCAACGTACAACTGGCCGAATCGATAAGGCGTAGCAGGCGGCCGAGCGCAGGCTGCTTCGAGCGATGGATAAAAGTGTCGCTGGCTTATTGCGCGGGGTGCGGCGCGAGGACAATAGGCCCGAGCCAGCGGCCGCTTCTCCGCAAGCTGCGGCAAACACGTGGCCTCCCCCGACGTCATGAACCTGAACGGAGTTCTCCGTGGCGGCGGTCGTAAATGCCTCATTCATGATAGCGTTCTCATCCACAACATGCATTCTCACCTGTGGGGAATAAGGCGACCGAAAAATAAATGTTGACAATGGTATTTGCGAGAACGTATAGGTTGTTAGTCGATGGTAGCGCTATCATTATTACTTCGATTTGATATCGATACCATCAGGCATGTCCAGGGACCCACGCCGCCAACAGAAGGCTGGGCCGTCCGGCATACCTGCACAATGCGACACTTGAGGAGGCAGCATGAAGCAAATCTGCAAGTTAATCTGCCTGACCGTTCTCGCCTTTCTTGGGGTTTTCGTTTCGGCGCAAACTCCAACGGGCACCATACAAGGTGTGGTGACCGACAAGACAGGCGCGGCAGTTCAGGGTGCGTCCATCAACATCATCCGAACGGAAACGAACGAGACGCACAAAGCGGTGTCCGATGTGGGCGGCCGATACACCATCCCATTCGTGCAACCGGGCAATTACACCGTTACGGTGGAGGCTGCCGGTTTCCGGCCGGCCAAGCAGAACAACATCCAGGTCGAAGTTGCCGGCACACGCCCGGTCGATTTCAAGCTGGACGTCGGCCAGGTGACGGAGACCGTTGAGGTCAGCGCCACCACCGAGAATCTGGACACGGACACCTCCAGCCTGGGTGAAACCATCCAGACCCAGATGATTACCGATTTGCCCGATAACGGGCGCAACCCCTTCGATTTTGCAACCCTGGTTCCGGGCGTGAACAACGTCGGTTCCGCTTCGACGCCGCACATTGGCGGCAGCCGCAACGGCAACAACGAACAGCAGATTGACGGCATGACCAACATCCTGCCGGAAAACAACGTGGGCAACAACTCCAGCGCCTATCAGCCGGTAATGGATTCGGTTGAGGAAGTCAACGTACAGACCAGCGTGCTGGCGGCTGAATTCGGACGTTTCTCCGGTGGCACGATCAGCCTGGTCACCAAGAGCGGTACCAATCAGCTGCATGGATCGTTCTTTGAGTTCCTGCAGCAGGGCGCCATGGATGCCATTCCCTTCGGCACTCCGGGATCCAAGAACACCAACAGCAAGCCGGATATGCACCGCTATCAGACCGGAGGCACCGTTGGCGGACCGATTGTGGTCCCCGGATACAACGGTCGCAACAAGAGCTTTTTCTTCTTCGATTATGAGAAGTCGTCCGAGACGGACGGAGCGACCGGTACCTACTCGGTGCCGCAGACGGCTTGGGCGCAGGGCGACTTTACGGGACTTTTCGGTTCCACAAAACCTGTTCTCTACGATCCATACACGGTTGCCGCGACTGGAACCGATGCGAGCGGCAACGCCATTTACACTCGCCAGCCTCTCGTGGGAGACGATGGATCGTACAACAAGCTCCCCAACAAGTACTTGATCTCGGCGGCATCGAAGGTTGCTCAGAATGTGTTGGGCTATTTCCCGACCCCGACTTCGTCGAATGAATATAATAATTACTCGACGGCAGGCTCTTCTCCGAACGACTACTGGCACTACGATGCGCGCCTGGATAAGGACGTGACCCAGAAGTGGCACTCGTTCCTGCGCTGGTCGCAGCAGTATGGCAGCAGCGCCCCGCTGAATGACTATGCCAGCGTCAAGGGTGGCGTGGGTTCGCCGAGCAACTGGAATGGCCCGATGAACACTTCGGCGCTGAGCATCTCATTCAACAACACCGTCACCTTCTCGCCCACGCTGCTGGGTGAGTTCCGCTTCGGTTTCTCGAAGTCGACACAAAACCGCGACGCCTACAGCTCGGGATTTGACTTGACGAGCCTCGGACTGCCGGCAAGCTATTCGCAGGAAGCGGCCAAGAATGCGTTGGTGTTTCCAAGCTTCAACTTCAACGGTGGCTTTTCGCCGGTAGGTACCGATGGCTGGGTTGTGTATCAGGAAGACCCGACGGCACAAGACTATAGCGCCAGCATCGTGAAGATCCACAACGCACACAGCCTGAAAGCGGGCGGCGAGTACCGCGACCTGCGCTTGAACTTCTTCCAGTATGGCGATCCGGCTGGATATTATTCCACAGATGAAAGCTGGACGCGCCTTAACCCGCAGGACAGTTCGGACGGCACGGGATTCTCCTTTGCCAGCTTCATGATGGGACTGTCGAATGGTGGGGGAAGCAGCTACATCACCAACTCGCCCAAGGCAATTTCGACCAGCGGCTATCTTGCTTTCTATGCACAGGATGACTGGAAGGTATCGCGCAAGCTGACTCTGAACGTGGGCGTGCGTTATGACTGGGAAATCCCGCGCGTCGAAAATAGCAACCAGCAATCGTACTTTGATCCGTACTCATCTTCTCCTCTGGGCAGTGTCACCGCGGCGGATGGCGTTACTTGTACGGCGTGCGGCAGCCTGCGCGGACAGATGGTTCTGGTCAACTCGGCTGCGGCGCGGTGGGGCCGTCGTCAGGGACCAACGCAGTACAACGATTTCGCTCCGCGATTTGGATTCTCCTATAATCCGAACTCGAAGTTGGTTCTTCGTGGTGGCGCCGGCCTTGTCTTCCAGCCGTCGGCTATGCAGGCCGCCGGAACCAGCGGCGGATCGGGCATGGAAGGCTTCAGCACCCAAACCAACTTTGCAACGACCTTCGACAACGAGCAGTCGGCGCCCGTCGCTGATTTGTCCAACCCATTCCCTTCGTATAACTCGCCGCAGGCCAAACAGGCCGGCTGCCTGGCTTCGGCAAGCTGCGTACAGGGCATCGACATCGGAAACGGAATCAGCGAGTCGTATTTCGACTCGTACCGTACTCCGTATTCGATCCAGTGGAACTTTAACGCGCAGTATGCGGTGCGCAGCGACATCAAGGTCGAAGTTGGCTATATGGCGAACCGCGGCCTCTTCCTGGTCGACGGTGATCCCGGCCATAGCTACGATCAGTTGCCCACCAGCTACCTGTCCCAAGGCGCGGCACTGCTCAATCAAGTGTCCAACCCCTTCTCTGGGAAGATCTGCACCAATGCGGATACCACGGGCTCGTGCGTTGTCCATCTGGATGGATCGGGCCTGAGCCAGTCGACCGTTTCTGCCAACCAATTGTTGCGGAAATATCCGCAGTATGGTGGCATCAACAGCTTCCGCAAGCCGGGCTCTGACTCCATGTACAACGCCTTCACTCTCCGCGTGGACAAGCAGTATTCCCACGGACTCACCTTCACCTTGTCCTTCACTGACGGCCGTGAGTACGACAATGCGGCTTCGCCGGTGAGCTATCTTGGAAACTCCAGCCAGACCTTCGCCGACCAGTACAACCCGAAGGCAGAGTGGGGCATTGGCGCACAGAACGTCTCGTATGATGTGGCCGCAAGCTTCCTCTACGAACTGCCATTCGGTCACGGCAAGGCGTTCTTGAACAGTGCGGGTCGCGGAACCAATTTGCTGGTGAATGGATGGCAGTTCAGCGGCATCGAGAACTGGACCACAGGAACCCCGATCGTGTTGGGTAGTGTCGATAACGGCACGACCAAAGAAGCGATCTTCACGCAGAATCAGCGTCCCGCATGGAACGGTACGACCGCGAAGATTTCCGCGCCTTCCTACCGTCAATGGTTCAACCCGATGGTCTTCTCCACTCCGGCGGCGTACACCATCGGCAATGCGCCGCGTGCTCTTGCGGACGTCAACAACCCCAGCAGCCAGAACATCGACCTTTCGCTGACCAAGAACACCAAGTTCGGGCCCAGCGATCGGGGCAATGTGCAGTTCCGGTTGGAAGCATTCAATGCCTTCAACCACGGCGCACTGAGCGGACCGGACACGGGTGTCAGAGATGGCAACTTTGGAACGATCAGCTCCTTTGCCAACAACGCCCGCAGACTGCAGATTGCGGCCAAAGTCAACTTCTAGTCAACCCCTGTGCAGAGTCCGGGTGCATTGCCCGGACTTCTCATGCCGCCTACGCACAGGGACCGGGATTTCGGCTTCCGGCGTAACCTACGCTTTGACAGGGCAGGCGGCTGCCAGGTCGTTTTCAAACAGGGTTGGAGAGGCGAACTGTCTCTCCAGCCCGCTCTTTCTTTGCTCCCCGCAATATCGAAGTGAATGACGCCGGGGGGCCTGAACCACTGAGGATGCTGCCCCCATGCAAAATCAAAACAAAACTTCCTTGAACTCCAGACTTCGGTTTGCTGTGAGCCGCCTGTTCAGCGTGCCCGTGGCGCTTGCTTGTTTCGGGCTGTTGCTGTTCACATCTCGGGCGGCGTCTTCGCAGACCGTTCCGGCGGAAGCTTATGGTCCGTACAATGTCAACATTTTGCCCGATGGGCCAGGGCTGACCAAGCCGCTCGATGCGCACGAGGCGCTGTTGAATCGGAGCGCGGGGTGGACGCTCTCCCTGTGGTTTCGCTCGTCGGAACCGTTGAAGGGCGCCGTGCTGTTGGCCGGCATTGGCGATCCGGCAAGCGAAGGTGCTTGCTTCATCGGTCTTGCGGACAATCGGCTGGGCCTGTGGCTGGGGCATGGAACGAATCGGCTTGTTGCTGGCGATAGCGAACTCCGCAAGGCGGAGTGGCACTTGGCCGTGGCCGTGGGCAATGGGCAGAACGTGACGCTCTACGCCGATGGCAGGCAGGTAGCAACCAGCACTTTGGCGCAGGGAACCTATGCCGATCAACTGGAAATGGCCCCGGCGTCTTTGCCTGCTCTTGGAAGCCTCCATTTTGGTGGCAAGATTGCTGGCCTGAGAATCTACCGCCAAGCGCTCACCGCCGGACAGGTTTTCGCTCTCGCCCAGGCACCGCCGGATTTTGCGCTGCCGACCTACGAGGAGGCATCGCGCCACTGGCCAGTGCAAACCTCGGGCATGGCCGGCCAAACCGCTCCCCAGGACCCTTCCACTCTTCCTCGCGGTAAAGCCGAAGCACAAAAGCCGGTGGCCAAGCCGCTTCCGCCTGCGACGACCACGCTGAAGGAAATCGGCGTCAATTGTTGGCGATTGAGCGGCGGCTGGAAGCTGGTTGCGGCGCCGAACATAACGGCTGCCGGTGCAGAGATTGCCAAGCCAGGTTTTATCGCGAAAGATTGGCTTCCGGCCACGGTGCCCGGCACCGTGCTGACTACCATGATCGACCGCGGTATCTATCCCGATCCCGACTATGGACTCAACAACCTTGCCATTCCAGAGAGTCTTGCGCACCAGGATTACTGGTATCGCGCAGAGTTCAAGTCTCCAACCGAAACGCGCGGGCAGAGGCTTACGCTGACTTTTGAAGGCGTGAACTATGCCGCCGAAGTCTGGCTGAACGGCAAGAAACTGGGCGGATTTACAGGCGCTTTTCTGCGCGGCAACTTCGATGTCACCGCGCTGATCGCGTCCGCCGGCACAAACGCGCTGGCGGTCCGGGTGAGCCCGCCGCCGCATCCGGGCATTGCGCATGAGCAGTCCGTCAAGGCCGGGCCGGGCGAAAACGGCGGCATCCAGGTTTTGGATGGTCCCACCTTCGCGGCCACAGAGGGATGGGACTGGATTCCCGGAATTCGCGATCGCAATACCGGCATTTGGCAGGACGTCACGTTGACCGCGACTGGCGCCGTAGCGCTGGGCGATTTCAATGTCATTACCACCTTGCCCAAGCCCGATCGCAGCGAAGCGGATATCGAGATAGAAGCGCCGCTGACCAACACTTCCAGCGCGACCGTTGAGGGCGAACTTACGGCGAGTTTCGACGGCGTGAAGGTGACAAAGCACGTAAAGCTGGAGCCTGGAGAAACCGTGGTGCGGCTCAAACCCGGCGAGTTTGCGCAGCTCAAAGTGCAGCATCCGCGGCTCTGGTGGCCAAACGGCTACGGAGATCCCGCGCTGCACACGCTCAAGGTTGCCATCGTCCTCGGTGACATCGAGAGCGCGGAGCGCCAGATCGATTTCGGCATGAGGGAACTGAGTTACGAAACATCGCTATTGGACGCAAGCGGCCACCTGCGCCGCGTGGAAGTGCTTCCCAGCCGGACGCATGACGAGGCGCTGCCGCTGATCAATGAGAGCCACGACGGCATCCGCCAGATCGACGATCAAACTCCGAATCAGATCCCGGGCCCGATTCCGGAGTGGTTCCGTCATGCCTGGGTC
>Ga0255353_1001691_pt1 | contig 11948 bp, 5 predicted proteins | sample HBST25metaG_FD_189941 | JGI IMG/M metagenome (GOLD analysis project Ga0255353, IMG submission 189941) | Peat soil microbial communities from Stordalen Mire, Sweden - H.B.S.T25 | ecosystem: Environmental > Terrestrial > Soil > Wetlands > Peat | place: Sweden: Norrbotten County, Stordalen Mire...
GTGTAACTCTCGCGCAGCCATTTCCGGTCGCCGGTAACTGTATAAATCTCCCAAGCCGCCAAAGCCCAAGAAACGCGGTCGGTCGAGACTGGCCATGAGCCTCCCGTACCGGTGTCCTGGACGATACGGCCGCGGAGCACTTTCTGCCGCAGGCTAGCCTTTGCGCCCTCTGGTGCGACGATGGCCAGCGAGAGCAGCGTGCTGTAGCTTACATCGCGTGTCCAGACGCCTTCCCACCTGGCGCCGGCATTGAAAGCGCCGTCCGTGCGCTGATCCTTGCGCAGTTCGGCCAGAGAAAGGGCGTAAAGAGCGTCACCGAGCAAAAAGCCGGAATGAAGCTGCGGGTAGCTGGAGATGTCTTCATCTAGGCTCCAGCGGCGCTCGGTGGCAGGCACAGCGTCGACAGGATAGTTCGAAACAATTTCAGTGCGCGAGAGAGCCCGAGCAATATAAGGACCCTCCGTAACATGGTCAGACCAGACGGAATAGGCCTCGGAAGCATAGATGGGCTTGCTCGCGGCGGCTTGCGCTTTTGCATGCGGAAGACAGAGCAAAGCGGTTCCAATAAACCCAAGTACAAATAGGTATTGGCTTCCTGTGTGTTCGCCTGTAAGTAACGACATTGTGATCTGCTCTTACGATTCCTGAAAGATACGTTATTCATTGGGTGAACGGGCCGTGAAAGAATAACCACGGACCTCATTGCATTCTGCCAGAACGGTTATTGATTGGTCATGTAGACCATGTTCCAATACTGGAGGCTGGGAAGCGTAAAGGTAATGTAACTTCCCCCGCTGTCGGAGCCGGCGGTAAACGCGAGGTTCGTTGTGGTTCCGCCGTTAATATCCGGCGAGGCCAGAAAAACGTTCTGAATGGGCTTAAGGTAGTAATACTTCACAGTAAGATTGCTGAGCGTGGTAGGCGCGGGATGTGGCGAAGTGTAAGTACAGTCGCCACAGGCGCCGGTCTGCCATTCCGTGCTCGTCTCGCCAGCAAAGTTGATAAGATGCAGAATCTCGTGGCTGTTGTCGCTCTTCGTGATGGCCCAGATACTGTTGGGCGTGGCAGTGCTTGTCACCGCCTGCCCGGAGATAACGACCGATTGCGTTGTGCTGGTTTGCCCGTCGCGCAGCAGGTTCTCGTACGCAGTCAGGAAGTCGTAGTAGGCTCCCACCTGGGTTGTGAGGGTGGAGTTCATGGAGATGGAGTTGGTGGTGAAGTTCGCTTGGTTCAGCATATTGGCGCCGTCGCCAAGCTCGATGTGCGAGCCGCCGCTCGCAAACAGCGTCGCGTCGAGCAGCAGCACATCAGGCAAGTTGAAGCCGCTACCCGCTCCGGAGTCTGGGTTGTAATCGACATAGGCGGCAACGACCAGGGACTTCGCCGTGCCGGTAGCCGCCTGGCTCTCGGTCTGTGCCGTGTCAATCGCCTGCTTCATGCTTTGGTAAGTAGTGAAGCCGTCGCCGTTTGGCCATAGCTCCGTATAAAGAATGTCCACAGGGCTGGCGTTGGCTTCGCAGTGGCTGTGGGAGTAACTGACCGGGTTGAAAACGAGGTAGTAATTGCCCAGCACGCTCTTCGCATACTGGAGAAATGATGGGAAGGTGCCGTTGATAAAGTTAGGCGACCCCGCGTTGTTATTCAGCGTTGTGCTGCCGCCCCATGTGGAATTGTCTGTGGTGCAGGAGTCATTGGTGACACCGGCCGTAGTGCCGGTCGAGGTATATCCCACCTCGTCCAGGTCACCGAAGGTATCGGCGTGAAAGCCGTCGAAGCCGAAGGCCTGAATCACCTGCATCTGCTGGCCCAGCAGGTACTTTTGCCAGCTCGGATTCGAGGGGTCCATGTACTGCCACTGATAGAACGAAATCATCGAACCGTTGACGCCCGAACTGCCGCTGTAGAGCCCCCAATTCTGCGAGACGCCGCTTCCATCCTGCCAATAAGATGTAAAACTGTCTGTTCCATTCAATGCCGAGTAAATGGAGTTATAGGGCATGGCAACGATGTTATTCGTGTGTCCGGCGCTGATAAAGCTCTTGACGGCGGAGGCGTAGACCGTTTTGCCGCTGCCGTCGCACGTCCAGGAAACCGATGGACTGCTGACCGTGCCCGAGAGGGGGATATGGTGTTTCCACTCCCAGTCATAGTATTGGAGCCCGTCGATGTGGAAGCGTGTGAGCTGATTGATGATTCCCGCAGCGTTCGGTGAAGGCGTGCCGAAAGAGTTGGAGGTCAGATAGCCATAGCGTGGAAACTTCGTCCACGTGGAAGATACGTCGATAGCCGAATTCAGGGCGCCGAGCGCGGAGTTATCGCTTCCAGTTGCCGTAACTTCAACCAGATAGCCAGTGAAGTCAATCGAGGGCGTCGGCCAGGAGAAGGTCAAAGAACTAGTCTGATTAGCGGTAAGCGCGAAACTCTGCGGTGTCAGTGACTCTGTGAGCGCGCTGAGGTGCGTGATGCTCACAGCGAGCGTACCGGAAATGGGGTCACCGCTGGTGTTCGAGAGTGCCACTGTGATGGTGGCTATGGCTCCTGGAGCGTAGCGCGAGGCATCCGTCGTGACGGCAGTGATGAGGCCCGTGCCTAAGGTGGGCGTGGCACTGGCTTCGGCGGACTGGCTGGAGACGCCGCCGGAATTGACCGCAGCGACGGTGTAAAAATAAGTGGTCCCCTTGGTCAAACCTGTATCGGTAAAGCTCGTCGAGGTAAGGTCGCTCTTGTAGGCCGTCGTGCCTTCGCTGCCGGATTGCGTGGCTCGATAAAGGTTATATGTCGCAGCTCCGTTGCTGGCCAACCAGGAGATCGCAATCTGGCCGTTGCCGGCGGTAGCCGTGAGTCCAGTGGGCGTAGACGGTGCCGCGGGTTGCGTCGGCTGGGTGGGCGCTGCTTGCCCGCCACCACCCCCGCAGCCCGCGACAGGTAGTGACAATAGTTGCAGAAGCAACAGTATCGACACGCCGGCGCAGTAAGTCGAGAAACTGCGCTGGCGGTGCCTAGCCTGGCGTGCCAGACACGCACAGTCGCTTAGAAGCGCGAGCAGGCAAAAATGACGGAGAAGGGACATCGGTATTTTTCTCCCGTAAATCAAAGGGGCTTGATCAGAAAACGGTTGAATTCCTGAAACTTGTAGACAAATCGGGCAGCGGTCGTGAGACCGCTACCCGAACCACATTGCTAGTAGAAGATTTTTAGAGCGAACTGCAAGTTGCGCGGACTGCCGACTGTGCCGTAGACAATTCCGACATTTTGCGGGACACCAATGTAGCCGTACGGAGTTCCGAAGTTAACATTGTTCCACGCGTTGAAGGCCTCTGCCCTGAATTCGGCGTGAATGGCATCGTGAATCGGAAAGCGGCGGAAGACACTGAGATCCGTATTTCTCCAACCCGGTGCGTGCACGCTGTAAGGATGGCAGGTGCCGAAGTGACCATACGCATACTGCGGGCCGAGACTGCTGTCGTTCGACGGATCTCCGAAAGCCGCTGGGTTGATCCAGAAGCCTCCGCCGCCTTGCACGAACTTATTCGGGTCTTTGGTTGCGCCGACAGACGGATTGCTTACGCAATCTGCATAACCGTCGTGGTTCTGCGCCTGGTCTCCCTGGTCGCCGTAGATGGTGAAAGGATTCCCGTTCTGCGCTGTGATGATCGCGTTTAACTGCCAGCCTCCGATGACATCCCGGACGACCGGGGTACTCGTAAAGTACTGGCCGCCGCGGCCCACGGGTATGTCCCAGAGGGCATGGGCGACAAAGCGGTTGCGAACGTCGAGCGTGGAATCGCTGCGCTCCCCGCGATGGTTGCGTAAGGAGTTCTCTCCGATGTAGTTCCCGTTGATCGGGACGTTGAAGTCCTGGATCGCGTGGGACCATTGATAACTCACACCGAACTGGATTCCGTGCGTGAATTTGTGATCAAGAAAGGTCTGGAGGCTATTGAAGTTCGTGTTGCCGTCCCCGCGTACGTACTCCAGCTCCGCCGCCGTTGTAAACCAGTGAGGATTCTGGGGGCCTACTCCGGACCAATTGATCAGGTTCTGGTACTGGAAATACGCGCCCTCAAAGTTGCCGTTCGCATCCCATTCAGGAACACCTTCGTTCGCATTCATGATGCGGCCCATTTTGCGGGCGAAGTTTCCGACGTAATCGAGGCTGAATGTCGTCTGCTTTGCGACCTGCACCTGCGTGCCGAAGCTGGGCTGGCTAACATACCCCGTTCGCCGGTTCGGATCCTGCCAGCGAATGGTCAGAGTATAGAGCGGAGGCAAACTTCCCGCCTGCGATTCCAGGCTCGACGAGGGAAATCCGTTTTGGAGCAGGAAGACCGGCGTCGTGCTGCCCTGGTTCTGGGCCATAGAGCTCTGGACGAGATAAGGCGCGTTGAGGCTGGGAACGCCTTCCGATCCGTACCGATCCAAGTGCTGGTAGAAGATGCCATATCCGCCGCGGAAAACGACCCTGGGCATCATCTGGTAGGTAAAGCCGAAACGCGGCGCAAAGTTAAGGCGATCGGGATGGACAAACGACTTCCCATACCAAGTGTGGTCGCTGTGACTTGCGGTGACGATTTCACCACCGTTGTCGGGACTAAACGACGCAACGTTGTTGTTTCTCTCGAGCAGCGGAGAATACAGTTCGTAGCGCAAGCCATAGTTCAACACCAGGCGGTCGGTGACGCGCCACGTGTCCTGCCCATAGAAATTGTGCCCGGGCTGATACTCGTGGGGAGTGTCGAGGGTTTCGTACGACGCTGAGTTGGAGTCTCCCAGCAGCAGGTCCGTTGCCGCAAAGCTGGTTCCGTTCGTGGAGTATTGGCCTGAGAATCCGAAGGCTCCCTGGACGTTCTGCAGGTCGAGGAAGTTGCTGGTGAAGCGGTGATACTGGTAGCCGAATTTCAAGCTGTGGCGCCCCTTCAGCCACGTGAAGTCGTCGAAGAACTGGTAAACCTGGGAAACATAATGCTGCGGCCGGTAAGTCGAATCGCCAAAGGACTGCAACCCACTTACAGAAATGCTCGGAAGACCGTAGGTGTAAGACGTGACGGGAACGCCGGTCAGCCCGAATTGCCCCTGTGCGGATTGCCCGAGTGTCAGGCCGCTGGGAGGATCATTCGCTCCGAGATTGCGCGTATAGCCTACGCGCGCCTCGTTGAGCATCGACGGGGACAGGGTACGAATATAGGAGATCACAAAGCTCTGATCGTGATTTTCGGTATTTGCGGCAAAATTTTCCGCGCCATAGATTGGATTCGACGTCCATTGTGGATCAACGCCGTTGGAGCGAAAGACGCTGTAGCGACCATAGACGCGGTTGTTTTCGTTGATGGTCTGGTCGATCTTCACGTCCGCGGACCATGTATTGTCATCGTTCGGAGCAACGTAAACGTAGTTCGGAACGGCTGGCGAGAAGCTGCCGTTCGTGCCCTGCGAAGCAACTCGCGACGCGATGTTCGGCTCGGGATAGCCCTGCAGCAACTTGACGCCCACGGGATCAAGGCAGCGGGTCTGGACAACCGTGCCCACAATGCATCCCGCCTGCGACGGCACAATTGGGTTGAACGAAACGCCTTCGACTTCCCGAAAGTCGTAAACTCCCGGCTCCGACGAATCCTGCCCTCTCATGAGAGGCGTGGGAACCGTGGCCTCCTGGACGCTGCGCTGATGGATCAGAACCTGCTGGAAGTCGCCGAAGAAGAACATGCGATTTCTGAGGATCGGCCCTCCGATGGTGCCTCCATACTGGTTCTGCTTGTAAGGCTGCACGGGAACATTGTTGCGGGACGGGCTGTTGAAGAAATAATTTGCATTGAATGCGTCGTTGCGGATGTAGTCCCACGCATCGCCGTGAAATTGGTTGGTGCCGCTCTTGGTGGAAGCGATGATAACGCCGCCAGCGGCATTGCCAAACTCGGCGTTGTAGGTCCTAGTCTGGAAGCGAACCTCCGCCAGCGAATCGGGCGAGGGTTGCACGGCCTGCGCGGCGCCTTCGATCAGGTTTGCGGAGTTGGAGTTGTTGTCGATGCCGTCGAGCGTGAAGTAGTTCTGCAGCTCAGAGTTGCCATTGACGCTGAAGCCGTCGGAAACCTCGTTTGGTCCGGCGTAATATTTGCCGACGCCAGGTTCGAGCAGGGCCAGCTGGGCATAGTTGCGGCCATTGAGCGGAAGTTCGTTGACGACCCTGGTGTCGACGACGTTGCCCAGGTCGGCAAACTGCGTTTGCAGTTGTCCGGCCGAACTGGCCGAGACGGTGACTTGCAGGGTCTCAGCGCCCACCGGCAGGTTGAAGTTGATCGCGACGTGCGACTGCACGTTGATGTGGATGTCCGTAAAGCTCTGCGCGGCGAATCCCTTTGCCGTCGCGGTGACAGCGTAGATGCCGGGGATCAGCGGCTGGGTCATATACTGGCCCTGACTGTTGCTGGCAGCGATAAACTCCACGCCGGTGGCCTGGTTCTTTACCCGGACGGTGGCATTCACGATTACGGCCCCCGAAGAGTCGGTGATCGTACCGACGATGAAGCCCGTATCGATCTGCGCGACAGCAATGGCCGTGGTGCCAAAGAGCGTTACTAGCGCAAGCATCCATGCCCGTAGTTTCATACTTCCTCCTGAAAGGTTGAGCGACGACAGCCGCCCAACTCAATGACGTCATCCAAACTAAATGCCGGGTTCAAGCATTATCAAGGGAAGAGACGCGAAATTTCCCCGAGGATTTCCCAATGGCAAGTAAGTTATTTTAAATGAACAATATAAATTCCAAATCCCCCTAGGCACGGCGCGATGCTACCTTATACTGAGTCGTGTGGGGTAAAACTTGCAAGGCGATTTTCGTATCGGCGAGTGGGTGGTGCAGCCCAATATCCACTCCATCGAACATAACGGCGTGATGCACAGGCTTGAGCCGAAAGTCATGCAGGTATTATTGACGCTGGCTGCCAACTCTGGCGAGGTACTCACGCATGAACACATCCGCTTGGCGGTCTGGCCGGACGTTTTCGTTGGCGAGGACGTCCTGATTCGCGCCATTTCGGAGATTCGTCGCGTTTTCGAGGACGACCCCAAGTCACCGCATATCGTGCAGACCGTGCCGAAGGTGGGATACCGGCTCATCGCGCCCGTAATGGAAGTGGAAGGGCTAGCATCCAGCGCCCAAGCAAAGGACGGACCGAAGCAGAGCAACGAACCGGAGACGCCCGCCGCCAGACCTGCTTCGCCGACTGTGTCTGAAGCCGGCGGGCAGGTCGTTCCCCACGAAACCAGCCGCTTCCGCTGGGTACCGGTGCTGGGATTGTGCGTTCTGCTGCTTGCGGTCGCGGTTGGCGCGCTGCTGCATCGTAACATGCGTTCAGGCGCGTCTCCCGCGGCTTATACCAGCCGGCCGCTTACGACCTATCCCGGTTCGCAACTGCAGCCCGACTTCTCGCCCGACGGCAATGCCCTCACCTTTGTCTGGACCAAACCCAACGATGTCAGCCACATCTACATGCTCTCGCTTGGCTCGGAATCTCCGGTGCGACTGACGTCATCGACCGATCAGGAGTTGAACCCGGCCTGGTCGCCCGACGGGCGCCAGATTGCGTTTGTTCGCCACTCCGAGAAGCAGAGCAGCATCAACGTTATTTCGGCGCTCGGCGGCTCGGAGCGCGAGGTCTACGTACTTCCGGTCAACTCCGTCTGGGAGTATGGCGGGCTGAGCTGGACCGCTGATGGCAATCACCTGATTTTTCCCCAGTACCCAAGAGCAGGTGCGCCGAGCCAGCTTGTCGAACTGGACCTCACAACTCGTGCTGTACGCACTCTCACCCACCCGCCGGAGGGCTGGGATGGAGATTGGATGCCCGCAGTCTCTCCAGACGGTCGGGTGCTTGTCTTTGCACGCGGAACAGAGCGTTCGGTCCGTGACCTATATGCGATGGATTTGCCAGCCGGTACACCGCGCCGATTGACGAACGACGGTCGGCTCATCCTTGGCGTTACATGGTCGTCCGATGGCTCCCATGTGATCTTCTCATCTGACCGTGGTGGAACACTAGCCCTCTGGCGCGTTGCACTTAGCGGAGGAGCGCCGGTGCGGGAACCAGTGGGAACCGACAATGCATACAGCCCTACCATCGCACGGCACGGCGATCGGCTCGCGTATTCGCATGGAAGCGCCGATTGGAGCATCGATGCGATCACATTGGGCGGACGAGGAAAGCCAGAGGAGTCGGAGGTTCTGAGCTCGAGCGAGCAGGACGAGGCGCCTGCAATTGCACCCACTAGTGACCGACTCGCCTTTCAGTCCTGGCGGTCAGGTGCACAGGAGATCTGGGTGTCAGACATCAATGGCAGCAATCCCATTCAGCTCACAACTATGGGGGCTTCGGAGGGAAGCCCTGCCTGGTCGCCTGATGCCAAGTCTCTCGCTTTTGACGCAAGACCTGATTCTTTTGCGCACATTTATACGATGGATGCAACGGGCGCGCACCTGCGGCGGCTAACGAAAGGCAATTTCAATGACATCGTACCGAGTTGGTCGCCGGATGGGCGATACATCTACTTCGGTTCAAACCGCTCGGGTTCGTGGCAAATCTGGCGCACTGCTGCCGATGGCTCCGGAGAGCCGCAACGGGTGACCAATGGACAAGGAATGGTGGCCAAAATCAGCCCCGATGGTCGGTGGCTCTATTTCACGCGCTTTGCGGACGCGGGTTTGTGGAAAATGCCGATTGAAGGTGGTCCCGAGGTAAAGATTCTGGACGCACCACCCGGAGATCATCAGGACTATTGGACTGTCATGCCACACGGCATTTATGTGCTCCAGTCGCAGAACAGGAATAACGAGATTGTGTGCCTGAATCCAGAAACCGGAAAAGTGGAAAACGCAGCCACATTGGAGCACATGCCCACGCTTTTCGGCGGAGTCGCCATCACACCGGATGGCAAGCGGCTACTGCTCTCCGAAATGAAGCGCGCCGAGAGCGGCATTACGCTCGTAGAGCACTACCAGTAGCCGACCAAATCACCCTTGGAAACCTCGTCAATTCTTGCCTCGAACTTTGTTTGTAACGGGAAATCGGCCGATTCCTGGAAGCATTGGTGCCGCATTCTGCACCCCAGCATCGACCGTTTTCAGTCTCGCCAGCAGGATCAGTCCTCGAAAACGTTCTGCTCAGAAAAGAGTGATTTTCGGATTGTCGGCCAACTGGAGATTACCCAGCACCTTGATTCAATTTCATTCCCCTGGCGGTGCCTTTGTTTAGAAGGCATGTAGCTCAAATGAGAGGCCAGTGTCTGCAGGTTCTTCGAATTTCATAATATTTTGCGGCTACGAGCGGATTAGTGCAGAAAATACAAGCCAAAAATCGCACCTTGCCGGTATACTACTAAGTGTACGAACTAAACACTCCCAACTAAGACATCTACGCAGTCGATTTTGTGCGCCACTCCGGCGACCTCGGCATCTCTGTCATAGTCCACGCCAATTGTGAAGTGGTTGCGAAGCTCGAAGCGTGGAGATTATTCCCTGAATACGAGCAGCTTGCCTCCCTAACGCTCGTCCATCTGCTCGACTATGCGGAAATTGACTGGCAAACTGGACGCTGTTTCGTGATCAAACGACAGAAAAGATTACCAATTCCTGTGCTCACCCTTGATGAGCACGCCAAACGCCCTCGGAACACGAAGCATGAGGAGGGGGCCCACTGACGCAAATAATGGAACGGCCTTTTGTCGGGAGCCTCCAAGATGCCGAACGGCTCTCGCGAGGGAATCCAAACCGGATTTCGACTGTGATTACGCTCTGCGAACAATCCGTCGAGCACAAAGCGAAAGGTGTCCTGTACATCCATCTCCCCATCGTTGACGCCGAGCCTGTTCCTATGCGGCAGTTCGAAGCGGTAATGAAAGCAACTGCAAAGGGTGTCCTCAAGGGCATTGTGCTTCTGCATTGTGCAGTCGGGTATAGCAGGTCACCTACGCTGACCGCTGCCTACATGCACCGTACGGGATACAAGAACTTTGATGCCGCCATCGCGGAAATCAAGATGCTGCGACCATTGCGTTTGGCAAGTTGTTCTGGCCCACTTCGGCCGTTTAATCTGGCCCACCCCCTGGAGCGTTGTGTTTAAGAGGGTAGTGTTCGGTTCTGCTGGAGCGTAGCCCGTAGGCGAAGCGGAAGCAGAACCGAACGGCGACGCCTCAGGGATCAGGTTTTCCGCTTCTTCCCCAGCGTTCGTCGGAAGCGGTACGACTCTGCGCCGGTCTCGATGATGTGGGCTTGGTCGGTGAGCCGGTCGAGCACGCCTTGCACAGCCGGGCATTGGTGAAGACCTGTGGCCACTCGGAGAACGGCAGGTTTAATGCGGAGTCCATTTTTATGCGGTGCCGACGACCGCAACAGGGGCCAACCCCTTTCAGATCAAGCTGTAGTAGCCTACCCCCCAGTGGGCATAACTTTGCATAATCATGACGTCCTGGAAAGGAGGACGTCATGTTGGCAGAGTATTTCAAATCGCCTATACGCATTGATGAAATCCGCGGCTGTCCCGCAGGCCAGCTGCTTGAAGGGTTTACCCGAGAGTTGCATCAGGCGGGCTATGCACAACTCACGGCTCGCAGGCATCTGCGTGCGGCAGAGCACTTCGTTCATTGGACTGGCGGAAGGGGCATGCCCGTTTCGGCCTTGGAAGAGCGGTTTATCAAAGAGTTTTCCCAGCATCTGAACCTTTGCCGATGCCCAGGGTATGGTCGTACGCATAAGCAGGAGTTGGAGAACGGCGTCCGTTTGTTTATCGGGTATCTCCGGCGCACTGGCGTACTGACGACCCCGGTCAATGAGGAACCCATCGAGAAGCCTACCCTACTGGTTTCTTTTGATAGCTGGATGCGGCAACAACGCGGAACCTGCGATGCCACCCTTTACAACTATGGCCTTGATCTTCGTGATCTGTTGAAGGATCTCGGAGAGGATCCGGCCAGGTTTCATGCGCAGGCGCTACGCAACTTCGTATTGGAGAGAACGCAGCGATGCGGTTGGGCCGCGGCGAAAAGGTGTACCACGGCAGTCCGGGCGTTTCTGCGCTTTCTGATTGCCGATGGCAGATGCGCCGCCGGGTTAGATGCATCTATCCCCGCTTTTGCTCATTGGCGACTATCGGCATTGCCCCGGTATTTGCAGCCCGAGGACGTTGAGCGGGTGATTGCTTCATGTGACCCCAGGACGCCGATGGGCGTGAGGAACCGCGCGATACTCCTCCTTCTCGCTCGCCTGGGTCTCCGCGCGGGCGATATCGTTCAGCTTCGCATGGACGACATCGACTGGAAGGAAGCCGGCATCCGCGTCGCAGGGAAAAGCCGTTGTCAGGCATTGCTGCCACTGACTCAGGAGATGGGCGATGCCATCATCACCTATATCAAGGATGGCCGCCCTCCGACCGACACTGAGGCCTTGTTCATCCGGTCGCGCGCTCCTTATCGCGCTCTCGCAGACCACTGTGCGGTATCGATGATCGTTGCCCGAGCGATGCACCGGGCTGGCGTCACTTGCCCGAGCCGGGGCGCAGCCCATGTGCTCCGGCATTCCGTGGCAAGCTCTATGCTCCGGCAAGGCGCGTCGCTGCAGGAGATTGCTGGCGTTCTCCGTCACCGTTCAATCACGACTACGGAGATCTACGCCAAGATAGATGTCGTTGCTTTGCGACAGATTGCACAGCCATGGCCGGAGGTGAAGCCATGTTGATTGAGAGCGTGGAATCGTATCTCGCAGTGCGCCGCGCCATGGGATTCGCTCTCCATTCTGAAGGCACATTGTTGCAGAGTTTTGCAGTTTTCTCTGAAGCCGCAGGAAAGGACCATGTCCACACTGAAACAGCAATCGCGTGGGCTGGAGCGGCGCGGTCCACTACGACACGAGCGCGCCGTCTCGGCCAGGTGATTCGATTTGCGCGGTACATCCGCGCGGAAGA
>Ga0255353_1001693_pt1 | contig 11937 bp, 10 predicted proteins | sample HBST25metaG_FD_189941 | JGI IMG/M metagenome (GOLD analysis project Ga0255353, IMG submission 189941) | Peat soil microbial communities from Stordalen Mire, Sweden - H.B.S.T25 | ecosystem: Environmental > Terrestrial > Soil > Wetlands > Peat | place: Sweden: Norrbotten County, Stordalen Mire...
GAAGCGCACGGCGGCGGCGCGGTGGTTCCACCGCTCGTCCAGCGTGCGCCGGATCGCCGCCACCAGCGGCACGTGCGCCTTCAGCGCCGCGGCGAACAGGCTCTTGCGACCCTCGGTGTCGGCATGCACGAACTTCGAGCCGCTTTCGGTCAGGCGCAGGTCGCCCTCTTCGAGCACGGCGAAGTTGAACAGGTGCAGCGTCTCGCCCAGCGGCAGCAGTTCGTCGGCTTCCATTTGCAGCGTTGCCGCCAGCGGCGGCAGGTCGGCGCGGCCATCGTACGGCGGGCCGGCGAGCGTCTCCAGCAGGCCGGCGAGCAGGTTGGTCCCAACCGGGTGCAGCGGGGTGGCGAAGCTGGTGTCCACGGCCGGAACGACCGTGGTGGCCGGCGTCGGCGTCGGCGCGCGGCGGGTCATCACGGCATAGATATCGTCCACCAACTGGCGGAACGCCGGGTCCAGGCGGTTGCGCGGATGCGGGAACGGCACGCGCAGCTCGTTCGCCACCCGGCCGGGGGTGGAGGCAATCACCAGGATGCGGTCACACATCAGCACCGCCTCCTCGATGTTATGCGTCACCATCAGGATGGACTTCACCGGCAGCTTGCCGTCGGACCACAGGTCGATCAGGTCGGTGCGCAGCGTCTCGGCGGTCAGCACGTCCAGCGCGCTGAACGGCTCGTCCATCACCAGCAGGTCGGGATGCACCACCAGCGCCCGCGCCAGGCCGACGCGCTGGCGCATGCCGCCGGACAATTCCTTGGGATAGGCCGAGGCGTAGCCGCCCAGGCCGATCAGATCGAGCGCGGCCTCGATCAGCTCGTCGCGCTTGGCGCGGGCAACCCCTTGCGCCTCAAGGCCGAGCGCCACGTTCTCCTCGACCGTCAGCCAGGGGAACAGGGCAAAGCTCTGGAACACCATGGCGATGCCCGCGGCCGGGCCGGTGATTGGCTTGCCGTGCCAGAGAACCTCGCCCGCGGTCGGCAGCAGCAACCCGGAGACGATGCGCAGCAGGGTCGACTTGCCGCAGCCGGAGCGGCCGAGCAGGCCGACGATCTCGCCGTTCTTCAGCGTCATGTTGACGCCATCCAGCACCAGCAGGTCGGCGTTGCTGTCCTTGTGGTAGGCCTGACGGATATTGCGGGCTTCCAGCAGCACGGTGGCCGTGGCGGTCTGATCCATGTCGGGGTCCCTCAGAGGGTTAGCCGGCGGGTGGCATAGGCGAAGAGAGGCCGCCAGAACGCGCGGTTGAAGATGAGCACGAACATCGACATCACGACCACGCCGAGCACGACGCGCGGCATGTCCCCCTTGTCGGTGGCCGCGGCGATATAGGCGCCCAAACCGTGCGCCACGAGCTTGTCGTTGCCCCACGACGCCACTTCGGCAACGATGGCGGCGTTCCACGAGCCGCCGGAGGCGGTGATGGCACCGGTGACGAAATAGGGAAAGATCCCCGGCAGGATCACCTTGCGCCACCACAGCAGGCCGCCGACGCGGAAATTCTTCGCCGCTTCCTGCAGATCGCCGGGAAAAGCCGACGCACCGGCGATCACGTTGAACAAGATGTACCATTGCGTTCCCAGGATCATCAGCGGCGTCAGCCAGATGTCCGGGGTGAGATGGTAACGGACGATCACGACCACGAAGATCGGGAACAGCAGGTTGGCCGGGAAGGCGGCCAGGAACTGTGCCAGCACTTGCACGCCCTGCGCCCAGGCCGGACGCAGACCCAGCCAGACGCCGATCGGCACCCAGATCAGGCTGGCGAGCGCGATGAGGACCACCACCCGCAGGAATGTGATGCAGCCATACCCGAAGGCCACCTCCACGTCCGCCAGGCCGACATTGTTGCCGGCGACGTAGGTGACGATCTTCCACACGGCGGCGGCCACGACGATCGCGACTATCACCAGATAGAGGCCGTCGGCGATGCGCGATGGCGGGCGCGGTGCGGCGGGCGCCCGCCACCGGGGCAGGGCCAGCCGCATGCTGCCGATGCCGCCGATGAAATCGCCGATCGCACCGCCCGCCACGCGCAACACATGGGTGCGCCGCAGCACCTTCAGTACCCACGGGTCCTCGGCGACGGCGCTCGCGGTCAACTCGACCCGGAACTTCGCGGACCAGGCGACCAGGGGACGGAACAGCAGCTGGTCGTAAAGCAGGATCACCACCAGCATGGCGAGGATCGCCCAGAACACCGCGCCGATATCGCGCTGGTCGAGCGCCACCGACACATACGAGCCGATACCGGGAAGTTTCCAGTTGTTATCGCCCAGAGTGATCGCCTCGGAGGCCACCACGAAGAACCAGCCGCCCGACATCGACAGCATCATGTTCCAAACCAGGCCGGGCATGGCGAACGGCACCTCCAGCCGCCAGAACCGTTGCCAGCCGGTGAGACGGAAGCTGCGTGTCGCCTCGTCCAGATCCGCCGGAATGGTGGTCAGCGACTGATACAGGCTGAACGCCATGTTCCAGGCCTGGCTGGTGAAGATGGCGAAGACCGCCGCCAGCTCCAGCCCGGCGACGCGGCCGGGGAACAGACTCATGAAGAACACGGTGGTGAAGGTCAGGAAGCCGAGGATCGGTACCGACTGCAGGATGTCGAGCAGCGGGACCAGCACCAGCCGGGCGCGCCGGCTCTTGGCCGCCCAGGTCGCGTAGGTGAAGGTGAACAGCAACGAGGCGGCCAGCGCCGCGAACATGCGCAACGTCGTGCGCAGCGCGTACGCCGGCAGGTGGGAAGGGGCGAGGTCCACCACCATCGCTTCCGGCCCGGTGAGCGGCTTCAGCGTTTGCGGCGTCACGTGCGCAATGGCCGCGATGAAGGCGAACACGCACAGGATCGACACCACATCCCAGACGTTGGGCAGGCGGCGGGCCGTGGCCAGGGCTGGAAAAGTCGTGTGGGACATGGCGGCGCTTCCAGGGGGTTACACGCGACACTCCCGCGGCGACTCCCGCCACGGAGACAGACGGGCGTTTAGCGCAGTCGCGGCGAGCCTGCCATCCCACGCCCCGCGCCCGAATTATGACGGTTGTGCGTCAGGGCGCCGTGCCGGTGCTGCCGAAACCGCCGGCCCCGCGCGCCGACTCCGGCAACGTCGTGGTCTCCTGCCAGACCGCCCGCACCACCGGGGCCACGATCGCCTGCGCGATGCGCATGCCGCGCTCGACCGTGAACGGCTCCGCGCCGGCGTTCATCACGATCACCCGCAGCTCGCCGCGATAGTCCTCATCCACCGTGCCGGGACTGTTCGGCAGCACGATGCCGTGCTTCAGTGCCAAGCCGGAGCGTGGCCGCACCTGCAACTCGTAGCCGGGCGGCAGGGCGATCCGGAGACCGAGCGGCACCAGCACCCGCTCGCCCGGCGCGATCACCAGCGTCCCGGTCACCGCGGCCACCAGGTCCATGCCCGCGGCCCCTGCCGTGGCGTAGGCCGGCAACGGCAGGCCCTCGGCGTGCGGCAGGCGCACCACCTGGATGGATACGGTCATGTCAATGCCTCCGCGATACGCCGCGCCAGCCGGCGCGCCACGTCTTCCTTGGCCGCACGCAGCCAATGCTCCACACCGGCGTCGCTGAGCACGTGTACCTCGTTCTCCGCCCCGCCCATGACGCCGGAAGCGCCGCCGACGTCGTTGGCGACGATCCAGTCGCACCCCTTGCGCCGCCGCTTCGCCTCGGCGTGCTCCAGCAGCGCCGTGGTCTCCGCGGCGAAACCCACCACCAGGCGCGGCCGCAACGGTCCGGCGGCGGCGAGCGTGGCCAGGATGTCCGGGTTGGCGACCAGCGCCAGCGACGGCGGGTCGGCGCCCGGCAGCTTCTTGAGCTTGTGCCTGGCCACCTGCCCTACCCGCCAGTCCGCCACCGCGGCGGCGCACACCGCGACGTCCGCCGGCAGGGCGGCGCGGCAGGCGGCCAGCATCTGCTCCGCCGTCTCGACATGCACGCAAAGCACGCCCGCCGGGTCGGCGATCGCCACCGGGCCGCTGACCAGCGTCACCCGCGCCCCGAGGGCGGCCAGCGCCGCGGCGATGGCGTGGCCCTGCCGACCGCTGCTGCGGTTGGCGAGGTAGCGCACCGGGTCGATCGGCTCGTGCGTCGGGCCGCTGGTGACCAGGGCGTGCCGCCCGGCGAGCCCTTGCGGCGGCGCCAACAGCGCCGTGATCGCCGCCAGGATCGCCGGCGGCTCGGACAGGCGGCCCGGCCCGAACTCGTTGCAGGCCATCGCGCCTTCGTCCGGCCCCACCACGGCAACGCCGCGTGCCGCCAGCGTCGCCATGTTCGCCACCGTCGCCGGGTGCTGCCACATGCGCACGTTCATCGCCGGGGCCACCAGCACGCGCTTGTCGGTGGCCAGCAGCAGCGTGCTGGCCAGGTCGTCGGCGATGCCGGCGGCCATCTTGGCCAGCAGGTTGGCGGTGGCCGGCGCCACCACCAGCAGATCGGCCCAACGCGACAGTTGGATATGTCCCATCTCGTTCTCGTCGGTGAGCGAGAACAGATCGGTATAAACCTTGCCTTCGCTAAGCGCCTGGAACGACAGCGGCGTGACGAGCTGCGTCGCGCCGGCGGTGAGCACACAGCGCACGGTGCAGCCCTGCTTGCGCAGCAGGCGGACCAGCTCCAACGCCTTGTAGGCGGCGATGCCGCCGCTGACGATGAGCAGAATGCGCCGTCCCTGCAGGCTCACAGCCGCCACCCGGCGTGGATCGCGGCGATGCCGCCCGAGAGGTTGCGCACGCTGACGCGGGCGAAGCCGGCCTGCCGCATCATCTCCGCCAGCCGCTCCTGATCGGGAAAGGTACGGATGCTCTCGGCCAGGTACTGGTAGCTGTCGGCGTCATGCGCCACCACGCGGCCGAGCCGCGGCAGCACCTGGAACGACCAGGCGTCGTAGAGGGGCCGCAGCGCCGCCACCTGCACCCGGCTGAATTCGAGGCAGAGGAAGCGCCCGCCCGGCCGCAGCACCCGCCGCGCCTCGGCCAGCACCGCGGCCTTGTCGGTGCAGTTGCGCAGGCCGAAGGCGATGCCGACGGTGTCCACCGCCCGATCGGGCAGCGGCAGACGCTCGGCGTCGGCGACCAGGAAGGTCAGGTCGGCGGCGAAACCGCGTTCGATCGCACGGTCGCGCCCGACCGCGAGCATGGCCGGGTTGATGTCGGAGAGCAGCGTCGGGCCGCCGCCATGGGCGAGCCAGCCGAAGCTGATGTCGCCGGTGCCGCCGGCGAGGTCGAGCAACGTGCGGCTGGGCCTTGGCCCGAGCGCGGTGATGAAGACGCGCTTCCACAGCCGGTGCACGCCGAGCGACATCAGGTCGTTCATCAGGTCGTAGCGCGGCGCCACGCTCTCGAACACCGCCCGCACCATTGGCTTCTTCGCCGCCACGGGCACTTGGCGGAAGCCGAAATCGGTCACTTCGGAAGCCGGGTTGTCGCTCATGGCGGCCACGTATAGCCTGCTCCCCGCTATGCCGGAACTCCCCGAAGTTGAAACGGTGATGCGGGACCTGCAGGCCCGCCTGCAAGGCCGGACGATCACACACGCCTCGGTGAACCGCGCCGGCATGCGCTGGGCGTTCCCGGAGGGACTGGCGCGGCACCTGACCGGTGCCCGGGTGATCGGGTTCCGCCGGCGCGGTAAGTACATCTTCATGCGGCTGGCGGACGGCGTAAGCGTGCTGATCCATCTCGGCATGTCCGGCCGCATGCTGATCGGCCCCGCCGGCGCCCGCGACACGCCGGCACACGAACATGTGAGCCTGGAAACCAACGATGGCTGGCGTGTCGGCTTCGTCGATCCGCGCCGGTTCGGCTCGGTGGACCTCGTGCCGACGGCCCGTGAGGATAACCATAAGTTGATCTCTGGGCTCGGTATTGAGCCTCTGGATGATGGTTTCACGCCCGCGGTGCTGTCGGCGGCCCTGGGCGGCCGGCGTACGTCGATCAAGGCGGCCCTGCTGGACCAGCACACGGTGGCCGGACTGGGTAACATTTATGTCAGCGAGGCGCTGTTCCGGGCTGCGATCAGCCCGCTGCGCCAGGCCCACACGGTGGCAGGAGCACGGGCCGCCCGGCTGGTGCCGGCGATCAAGGCCACCCTCGCCGAGGCGATTGTCGCCGGCGGCTCTTCTCTGCGCGACTACGTGCGGCCGGACGGCGAACGCGGGTATTTCCAGCACGCCTGGAAAGTGTATGGCCGCGCCGGCCTGCCCTGCGAACGCTGCCCGGGCCCGCCGGCGTGCGATGGCGTGCGGCGGGTGGCACAGTCGGGCCGCAGCACCTTCTATTGTCCCCGCACGCAACGCTAGAGCTGGACCCGTCCCCCACCGCATGGAGAGTCCTCCTACGGCCGAGCTGGGGCCCAGTTGCTCGCCTTCGACGCCGACCCGGGCATCGGCGCCATCGTGCCCACCGGCGCCGACATCAAGGAAATGAAGGACCGTCGTTTCTCGGACGTGTTCCTGGACGACTTCATCGGCCCCTGGGAGGCCGTGCTGCGGGTGAAGAAGCCGGTGATCGCGGCGGGGGCCGGGTTCGCGCTCGGCGGGGGCCGCGAGTTGGCGATGACTGGTGAGCCGCCTGTTCCCGGCCGATCAGTTGCTGGCCGAGGCGCTCAAGCTGGCCGAGCGCATCGCCGGGCTGTCCGACGTGGCGACGGTGATGGGCAAGCAGGCGGTGAACCGGGCCTTCGAGACGACGCTGAGCGAAGGCGTGCGGGCGGAACGTCAGTTGTTCCTGTCGCTGTTCGGCACGGTAGATCAACGCGAGGGCACGGCGGCGTTTGCGGAGAAGCGGAAGCTGGAGTCCAGCATGGATCATAACAATTCAGTCGATTATGCTTATGAAGTACTTACGAATACATGCTTATGGGGCGCATGCGATGGTATGTCATCGCCCCGGCGCCGGCCCTCGGCGGGTGGGCGGTGGCGGCAGCGAGGGCGGGCGAGCTTCCTTGACTCCGCCGGTGCCCCTGCCTAGAACACCGCCCTTGTCGCATCTGCCGGATCACGTCGCCGGAAGATGGTGTGCCGTTTAATCAACTGACCCAGAGTGCCATGGCCAATACCGCTTCTGCGCGCAAGCGCATCCGTCAAAACGAACGCCACGCTGCGCGCAATCAGGCGCGCAAGTCGCGTGTGCGCACGTTCGTGAAAAAAGTTGAGGCCGCCATCGCGGGTGGTGACAAGGCGGCGGCGGCGGTGGCGCTGACGGCGGCGCAGCCGGAGATGCAGCGGGCGGCCAGCAAGGGCGTGCTGCACCTGAACACGATCGCCCGTAAGCTGTCGCGTCTGTCGGCGTGTATCAAGGCGCTGCCGGCGAACTGATCGGCCGCTGTCGTCGTGACGCCTCGGCACACACTCGAAGCCGGGGCAGCCACAACAGCATAGCGCGCTTCTTGAACAGTAGACCCACACCACGGTTGTGGTAGGGTGGCTGTTAAGTCAAAAAACATTTCGCATGATGTATCATTAGTTTCGTCTCCTTGCGAGGATGACTTTTTAATTGCTTTTTGGCTGATCTGAGCCTATTCATTACTACGCTGCCTACGGCCCAAAAGCCGTTGTCTTGGCCAGCAAACCTGCTTGGCCACTAGACCTAAATCTGGGCCGTTTTCGTTCGGCGAGCGTCAGCAATCGGTGAGACCCCAAGGGCCGCCGCGCATGCAAGGTGTGGGTATAGTGTCAAGTAGCAGCATCGAGAGGGAGGTCTCAGCGGCGATGGAACAGTCGGCCATCGGCGCGCCCCAACTTGCTGCCCAATGGACCCGTGTGCGCTGCCGACTGCAGAACGAGGTCGGCGAGGTCGAGTACCGCACTTGGCTGCGCCAGATGTCGTTCGGCGGCCTGGACGGCGATGAGGTCACCATTCGCCTGCCCACCCGCTTCCTGCGCGACTGGGTGCGCAGCCACTACAGCGACCGCCTGAGCGCCATCTGGCAGGCAGAGAACGCCGGCATTCGCCGCGTCGATATCCGGGTGGGCGGCGCCACTGTGGACGACCCGCTCCCCGATGGCCCGGGCGCCGACGAGCCGGCTCCTAGCCACCAGGCCGTGGCGGTCGGCTCAGTCAGTCCCCTGGGCACCCCCTCGGGTCCCGCGGCGGGCCCGCGCCCCGACGAGCGGCAGGATGGGCGCTCCGAGGCGGCGCTCGATGCGCGCTTCACCTTCGACAACTTCGTGGTCGGCAAGCCCAACGAGTTCGCCCATGCCTGCGCCCGCCGGGTGGCCGAGGCGCCGGCCAGCCAGGGCTTCAACCCGCTGTTCCTCTACGGTGGCGTCGGCCTCGGCAAGACCCATCTCATGCACGCCATCGCCTGGGAACTCACCGGCACCGGTGGCACGGCCCGAGCCCCGGGCTCGGCCTCGGTCGCCTACATGTCGGCCGAGAAGTTCATGTACCGCTTCATCGCCGCGATCCGCAGCCACTCCACCATGGAGTTCAAGGAGCACCTGCGCAGCGTCGACGTGCTGATGATCGACGACTTGCAGTTCCTTATCGGCAAGGATGCGACGCAGGAGGAGTTTTTCCACACCTTCAATGCCCTGGTGGACGCCGGCAAGCAGATCGTGGTGTCGGCCGACAAGTCACCCTCCGACCTGTCGGGACTGGAAGACCGGGTGCGCACGCGGCTCGGCTGCGGGATGGTCGCCGACCTGCACGCCACCACCTTCGAGCTGCGCATGTCCATCCTGGAGGCGAAGGCCGCCCGCTCCGGCGTGCCGGTGCCGCCCAAGGTGAACGAGTTCCTCGCCCACAAAATCACCTCCAACGTGCGTGAGCTGGAAGGCGCGCTGAACCGGCTGATCGCACACGCCAACCTGTTCGGCCGCACCATCACCCTGGAGGCCACGCAGGAAGTCCTGCACGATATCCTCAAGGCGCACGACCGGCGGGTGACCATCGAGGAAATCCAACGCCGCGTTTCCGAGCACTGGAACATCCGCCTCACCGACATGTCCTCGGCCCGCCGGGCCCGCGCGGTCGCACGGCCGCGCCAGGTGGCGATGTTTCTCGCCAAGCAGCTCACCAGCCGTTCGCTGCCCGAGATCGGCCGCAAGTTCGGCAACCGCGACCACACCACGGTGATGCACGCGGTGCAGCGCGTGACCGAGTTGATGGAACGCGATGCCGCCTTCGCGGAGGATGTCGAGCTGCTTCGACGCATGCTGGAGTCCTGATCGCGAGCCAATCCCCTCCCCGCCGGGAAGGCATGCGCTATTCGCGCCTCCATACCGTTGCTACAGTGTGTCCCCCGAATCGTGGGCCGGAACGCTGGGCCTGGCAGGCTGGCCCGCATCGGCCCTAGTCCATTCCGGTTGGCGCCGGTCCAGTGAGGTTGACGCAATGAAATTCAAGGCTGACCGCGCGACGCTGCTGAAGGGGCTGGCCCACGTTCAGAGCGTGGTGGAAAAGCGCAACACCATTCCCATTCTGGCCAACGTCATGCTGACCGTATGCGACGGCAAGCTGACCCTGACCGCGACCGACATGGAAATCGCCGTGGTCGAGGACGTGGCCGCCAGCAGCAGCCGCAACGGCGCCTGCACGGTGCCGGCCGCGACGCTGTACGAGATCGTGCGCAAGCTGCCGGACGACGCCGAGGTCGAGTTCGAGCACGGCGGCGGCAGCGCCCAACTCGCGCTGCGCTCCGGGCGCTACGCCACCAGCCTTGTCGTGCTGCCGATCGACGACTTCCCCTCGATGACCGCCGGCACGCTGCCGCACAAGTTCGCCCTGTCGGCGCTGGCGCTGCGCGGCGTGATCGACCGCACCCGCTTCGCCATCTCGACCGAGGAAACGCGCTACTACCTCAACGGCATCTATCTGCACGCTGCCGAGAGCGACGGCACCAAGGTGCTGCGCGCCGTCGCCACCGACGGCCATCGTCTGGCCCGGGTGGAGGAGCCGCTGCCGGAAGGCGCCGGCGGCATGCCTGGCGTGATCGTGCCGCGCAAGACCATCAGCGAGTTGCGCAAGCTGATCGACGAGATCACCGAGGACGTCGAGATCGCCCTCTCCGACACCCGCATCCAGTTCAAGGTCGGCGCGGTAACGCTGACCAGCAAGCTGGTCGACGGCACCTTCCCCGAATACGACCGGGTGATCCCGCGCGACAACGACCGGGTGCTGCGGGTCGGCAAGAAGGATTTCGCCGACGCGGTGGCGCGGGTCTCGGCGATTTCCTCGGAGCGGTCGCGGCCGGTGAAGCTGTCGCTGGAGCGCAACCTGCTGGTGCTGTCTGCCGCCAGCCCCGACCAGGGCACCGCCACCGAGGAACTGGAAGGCGAGCGGGTGAAGTACGACGCCGGCCCGCTGGAGATCGGTTTCCAGGCACGCTACCTCAATGACATCACCGACCAGATCGCCGACGAGGTGGAGTTCCGCTTCGCCGACGGCGCCGCGCCGACCATCGTCGTCGACGCCGCCGACGCTTCGGCGCTCTACGTGTTGATGCCGATGCGGGTCTAGTGAAAAAGCGGTGGACGCAGTCCACCGTTTCGGCTCCCCGAATATGCCTGGAGGACCCCGCGGCGTGGCCGAGCCCGGCCTGCGTCTGACCCGCCTGACGCTGAGCCAGTTCCGCAACTACCGCGCGCTGACCTGGCGTCCGGCCGGGCGGCTGGCGGTGCTGTCCGGCCCCAACGGCAGCGGCAAGACCAACCTGCTGGAGGCGGTGTCGCTGCTGGTGCCCGGCCGTGGGCTGCGCGGGGCGCGGCTGGCCGAACTGGCACGGCGCGGCGAGGACGCCACCGGCACCTGGGCGGTGGCCGGTCGTTTCGATACGCCGTCCGGGCCCGCCGACATCGGCACCGGCACGCCACCGGAAGGTCCGGCAGAACGGCGCGCTTTCCGCCTCGACGGCGTCGCACCGCGCAGCCAGGCGGAGCTGGCCGGACGCATCAGCGCGGTGTGGCTGACGCCGCAGATGGACCGGCTGTTCCAGGACGGCGCCGCCGGCCGGCGACGCTTTCTCGATCGGCTGGTCTACGCGCTGGAACCGGCGCACGCGCGCGAGGTGGCGGCGCACGACGCGGCCATGGCGCAGCGCAACCGGCTGCTCGCCGAAGGCCGGCACGATGCCGCCTGGCTGGCCGGACTGGAAGACGCCATGGCCCGCCACGCGGTGGCAGCCACGGCGGCGCGGGTGGCCCTGGTGAACCGGTTGAACGCGGCGCTGGAAGGCGGCGCCGCCGACCCCTTCCCCATCGCTCGGCTTGCCCTGCTCTGCCCGGTCGCGGATCGGCTGGCCGAAGGCCCGGCGCTGGCGGCGGAGGACTGGCTGCGCGACGCGCTCGCGGCCGGGCGGGACCATGACGCCGCCGCCGGCTCGGCCGGCTTCGGCGCGCACCGGGCCGACATGGCGCTGGTCGACGCCGCCAGTGGCGTCGAGGCTGCCACCGCCAGTACCGGCCAGCAGAAGGCGCTGCTGGTGGGCGTGGTGCTCGGCCATGCCGCGCTGCTGGCCGAGGCACGCGGCTTCGCGCCGCTGCTGCTGCTGGACGAACCGGCGGTACACCTGGACGCGGACCGCCGTGCCGCGCTGTTCGCGGCGCTGCTGCGCCTGCCCGCGCAGGCGTTGCTGACCGGCACCGACGCACAGACGTTCCTGCCGTTGCGCGGCGCCGCCGAGGGGCTCTGCGTGGCGGCCGGGGCGCTCTCCGTCGACCCCGCTTTTCCGCCCCCGGCGATGCTGCCACGCGCCTGATGCCGGTGGTCAAATTCGTCCACGACAGCTATATTAATAGCAATTTCCGCACCTGATGGAGCATTTCGTCGGCATGAGTGAAAACGCCGCGCCGCATCCCGAGTCCGAGACCTACGACGCCTCTTCGATTTCCGTCCTGCGGGGCCTGGACGCCGTGCGTAGACGGCCGGGCATGTATATCGGCGACACCGACGACGGCTCCGGCCTGCACCACATGGCCT
>Ga0255353_1001695_pt1 | contig 11936 bp, 9 predicted proteins | sample HBST25metaG_FD_189941 | JGI IMG/M metagenome (GOLD analysis project Ga0255353, IMG submission 189941) | Peat soil microbial communities from Stordalen Mire, Sweden - H.B.S.T25 | ecosystem: Environmental > Terrestrial > Soil > Wetlands > Peat | place: Sweden: Norrbotten County, Stordalen Mire...
TAAATAGAGTTCTTGTCGGCCAGCGGCATTCCTTGCAATGGAATTTAGAACAGCGTTAGCGTCTGTCCATGCTGAAGATACGAGCCATGATGGGCGGCGCTTGTTATGCCCAACGGCGAACTGGTGAAAGTGCGCGATGTCGAGGGCGGCCGCATTCACCTTAATGATGGCAGGACCGCGTCTACGCCTGGGGCAATCTCGTCAACTTCACCACGACGCTTCAGAAGGGGCAGCTCGTGAGCCTGGAGGGGAAAATCAAGTACCGGACGGTCGAGGAAGATGTCGAGGGCAAGCCGTTCAAGCACACCATTGCTGAGATCCACGCTTCCAGCATGAGGCGCCTCTCGAAAGTGGAAACTGCCGACGATCCAGCCGACGGCGCGGACGAGGAGTAATCCTCGTCCGAAAAGCCCAAGGGCGGTCAGATCGCCCTTGGGCTTCTTTCAGTCTATGAATTGACTCGGAACTTTACTTCCCTCCGTCAAGTGCGAGCGATTGGGAATCAGTGTTAGCCTGCCACAATCATGCAGAGCATTCGCGAACCCTGCGGCGTTTTTGAGGACGGATTAGGAATCCGGACGTTTGGTTACCCCATCCTTCAATGTTGGGTTGGGGTAAGCTCTTAAAAGATCGGAAGAAGGGGGGGGCCATCCGCCAAAGTACGTCATCTCCAGGTAGGGATGGAGGCTGCCCGGTTGGGCCAGTGGATTCATCTCTTGCGAGGTACGGCAACTCCGCCCTTGCGTTTGATTCCTGCCTCTACCCGGAAAATGTCGGGAACATTAATCTTTCCGTTGGCCCGCTCTTCCATCACGGCGATGCTCGTCATTGTCAGCAATAGAGCCTCAGCGGTATGATTATTGACTACGCCAATGGGTACCAGCCATCCACCGCTGCTCGACGAAGAAAGAATATTGTCGACGACCTTCGCGTTCCTCCAAAAGTCAAAGAGATTCGCTTTCTCCATAGGCACAAACTGCGACCGCAAGGGTTCCAAAACTTTGGGAATCCAAGGATAATCTTCTTCCAGTTCCCGCAACCTGGCGCTAGAGGCTTGGCGCACCCCTTCAATAAGTCCTAGATGATCCACTGCCAGCAAAGGAGGTGGGGAAGCGTGATCAGCCGCGCTCTTCCAAGCCTTCAAGAATGTCCTGGGCGAACAATTATTGGCCGCATCGCTCAGATGCAACGGAACCCAGCTATAGACACGCCCTCGCTTTTCGCTGCTTCCCATGAACTCGCCAGCGATCGCCGTCACCAGCTGCTCTTGCTTCTGCGGATCAGGCGGCGCATTCCTGAAAGAAGGCAGTTCCGATTGAACGCCCAATCCTTTCGCAAGTTCCCCCAATACAGGCCCAGCATTTGCGCTACGCTGGATTTCGAAGAGCAAAAGCCCGAACAAGTCAAAGGGACGCCATGTGAGATCGACGGCATCGTTGCGAATCTTCGAACTATCGGGAAACTGAAAAAGTTCCGCGTCCGCGAACTGGTCCACGCGCATAAAAACCTTAGCGCGAATATTCAGAAACGATTGCAAACCCAAGACCACTTCCAGCAATCCCTTGGTCAGCTTTCTGATCGAGTCCCAATCATCCGCTAGCCGATCCAGTGCATCAAAAACGACAAGGACATTTTCTCCTTGTTTCGAGATGGTCCTGTCGAACGCAGTTAGTTTCTCCGCATAGAAACTCGGATTCGCAGCCAAGTTGGCAATAGCATTCTGAAGTTCAGGAATGGGGCTGTCACTACAGACCGACTGAACGGCACGAAGAATCACCGCACGCCAAATCATCCTAGAGTCATTTGTAGACTTATGGACGGTCCTGATTTCGTCTCTGGTCGGCGTCACACCAATCTTCGCATCCGATCCATTAAAACCTATGACGGGTTTTGCCTGTTCAAGCTGTTTATTCCAATACTTTTCCGCAATGCGTTTCCTCACATCGAAATTGGTTAGGGCATGGGTCCAAAAACTCTTTCCCATTCCGCGATTACCAACAACGAGCTGACGCTTCAGGTCCAGAACTCCGCGATGGCCGTTGGGAAAGTAAACCCGATCAAGTCCGATGGGTTCATTGGGACGGACATGCGAGGACTCATCGAATCCAGCCATTGCCTCACGGATAGACGTCAAATCCAGCGCTATACTATTGCTCATTGGTATCCTCCGCTGGATTCTGATCGGTACTAGCCGAAGCAAGAATCGAGTCGATTCCATTCAGGAAAGGACGAAATGTCGATTCATAAAAATCCACACTCAATTGGTCTGGCTTGCGAGTCGGATCGAAGTCCATAAAATTCTGGTTGAACGGCACCACCAGCGGCCAGTGCGGCGCATTGGGATCATCAATGCCGTAGCTGATAGCTTCCTCGCCGTCTTGCTCATCCGACTCGGAGTCGTACAGATTCTCAGCGAAGAGATCAAAAAGATCATCGCGATGACGCTCCGCAACTTCACCCACGCTACTGGCCTTAGCCAAAACAGCCTTGAGCCGCATTCTCCACGCGGCGGACCGGCCAGATCTGAGGTCGCGCTCGGCCAACAACTTAAGTCCTGCGAATAAAGACTCATATCCACTAATGGTTTGCCGCTGTGCCGTGCCAAACAGTAGCACATTAGCACCCAAGTCGAGAATTCCAGGAGCCGCGATTTCCGTTAAGCCCGCCCGGCAATCGATCAAAATCGCGTCATAGGCCTCACGCCGAGTAAAGCGATCAAGCATCCGCGAAATCTTGGCACCTATCGGCACGGTCGCCCCATCGGAGTCAATATCTTCGATCAACGCGCGCGCCAACTTGGGCAGAGTATTCGCTGGACACTCACCGACCTGCTTGCCGAACACAGGAAGAACATCGACACGTCCACCTTCAGGCGTGGTCAGGGAGCTGGTTCCCACAAAATCTGTTAATTGTCTGTCCTCGATGCCGCGTATGCCATGCTCGACTAGGTAGTCCAGCGTACCGAAGCGTGGCAAACGGTCGCCCCCCAGCAGCATGTCGCCGATTCCCGGCGCTTCCAGATCAAGATCAACAACCAGGACATTTTTATTTCGCCGAGCAAGGTCGGCGGCGACCACAACAAGAGCTGTCGAGCGGCCAACGCCGCCTTTCAGGCTAGCAAAGACAATGCGAGCAGGCATGGCCAACGTTTCTTGTGGTGCATTCAGCCAAGGCATACCGACGATGCGGCGATCCAGAAAGCTGAACCGCATATGATCCTGCTCGGCAGCAAATGCCTCGGTCTGCCTGAGGTCGAGGAGCCTCTGCACACCGGGCTCATCCGCAAAGCCGAGTACGCCATCCTGTTGTGCGTAGGGCCCCAACGCTGTCTGGATTCGCCTTTCGAATTCGTCCCGCTGCTCATCTGAGGGCGTGGTCTGCGAAGCAAAAAAGCGCAAGCGACCGCTAGTATCGCGCACGATAAGCCCGCCATCGAGCGCATCCGCACCCAGGCACTCGACAACTGCGCGCACGAGCGCAGGCATGGACTGGTCAAAGAAGATTGCAGGAGGCGTACTCATACTGCATCCATCCGATGAAGAAGGGATGTTGCGGAATTTTTCCATGCGTCAACCCATTTGTTCTGCACAGCACTGCCAGGGGCGTAACGCATGGAGATATGCCAGTTCTGAAAGAGCGTGGTATCTTCCGCAATAATCCTAAGCTCCCCAGCTCGCCTTCCCTCTGCGTTTCTGAGCAGGGTCTTCAATTCAGGAAAATGTGCGTAGTAAGGACCGCCACGATGTCCTGTCGTGTCTTCCTGAATTCCGCTTTTTTGCATTAACTTCTTGACGGCAAGCTCGCCGGCGATTCCGTAAAGATAGCCAGCAACTGGCTTGTGATTCCGATGCACGGCCATGTCGGCATACAAAAGTTCTGCCGCCTCGAAATGGCGGTGGGCCGACTTACCCAAGTTTCGTTCGTAAACCATAGCATCCCCAAGGTACCAAACGTTTCCATATTAGCAGTTTTCTGGGCAGGTGCCCCGCCCTCCTCTTCGGTCTTGCTTGAGCAAGAAAGGCTGGTGTCACAATATACCGTTCAAATTCTGGTTTGAAGAAAAATCGACAACGAACTCAGCCAGAGAAAATAGGCCCCTTAAAGTCGCCCAGGGGCATGGGATCTTCTAGCCGAGTCTGGGGTTGAAGATGGCCGACTCCATCCCGGCCCGCCCTGGCGGATTCCAGCTTCGCAGTCGAAAAGCTGAACTGGACAACTGAGTTGACCCCATCAGTTCTCCAGCAGGCGTTCGAGCGCTTCGGCTTGATTCTCGAACTTTTTTGGGCTGAGTTTGGCCAACTGGGCGAGATTGTGCAGCTTCCAGAGGATTCCGGGCAACTCGGCAAGATGCGGAATTCCAAGAAGGTTCCAGTCCGGTTGGTTGCGGACAAAGGTAATCAGAAACTTTCGCTCATTCGAGTCCAGACCTCGCTGAATTTCACGGAAAAGACGCTCCCGCGTGGCAATCAGTTCGCTCAACGCAACCGGCTTGGCCGTCATTCCCTTGAAGGTGTGCTGATACTCTTGGCTGATGTCGCGGAGAGAGGGGAACAGCACTTCATGAACCGGACGATTGTGGCAAGCCAGGTAGACGACGAAAGCGCGGCGGATGGAAGGCGTAATGCCCTCATGCGCGAAGAGCTGCAAGCAGTCGAACAGATCGCGCGGATGTTGCCGGTCCATCGCGGCAACGAGCTTGCCCCCATACATATCTTCGAGCGAGACAACTGGCAGTTCGAGATCGGCCAGCAGAACTTCGCTCGCCCTTGGCGAGAGCGAGGCATTGCGGACCGGATAGACGGTTCCGCGCATCACGAAGTTCACCTCGACTTTCAGCTCGACGTTGCCGCGCCTCACCAGGAGTTTGGTTTCGCCGGCGTCTGCGGATGCGATGGTATGCGTCAGAAATCTCCGCGCTGTCAGCCGTGCCGCCGAGTTCCGAATGGCTTCATTGATGCTGGCCAACGCCTTTTCTCGTGGAAGCGTGTAGTCGGGAAAGACCAGATCGAGATCGACGGAGAGTCGCGGCATATCGCGCGCGAAAAGGTTAATGGCCGTGCCGCCCTTGAGGGCGAAGACGCCATCTGTAAAGACCAGAGGCGCGACCTGTATCAGCAGTCTTACCGTGTCGAGATAGATTTGGTTCATGGTTTGAGCACCAGTAGGCCGTCTGCGGAGCGCGCGACCCATGGCCGCGCACTGCCAGTCGGCAGTTCCGAGGAATCAAGTTTTTTGATCCACGGGAGTGAGAATTCGCGCCCCAGTTGCAGGCAGAGGCGCACTGTCTTGACGTTCGTACAGTGTTTCAGCAACTCGCGCAGCACATCGGCGCGAAGGTTGTAGGCGCTCTCCATCAGTTCTTTTGCCTCCTGAAGAGGCTGGCGCACGCCGACTTCGCTCAACAATTCCAGCATCGCCCGTTCCGGCGCGGAGACCTGCGGACCGTCTGGATGATCTTCAAACGGCGCGACGTGTAGCAGCCTGTCCGGCGGTTCCGCAAAGAGCCGCTTGCGGTGATACTCCGCCGGAAATCGTTCCACAAACCAAGCTGGCAGTTTGGCCGCCACCGAACCGTACAAGTGAAGCGTCTCCTGCTGGGCAACGTAGTGGCGCACGCCGTACCAGTTCAATGCGGTTTTGCCGCCAACGTGAAATCCGGGGATCATGCGCTCCAAAAGCCGAAGGGTAGGGTGGAGTCCGGGGGCCTCGCCAGACCGCACAAATACCCCCCTTGCCAAACGATTCAGCCAGCCAGCACGGACATAGTGAACGGCAAGATCGGCCGATATGCCCAGGCTGGCGAGATCCTCCGAGGTAACCGGAGTCCCTGCAACCGTTTGCGCATAGAGACGATTTAGTATGCTCCTGCCAGTCGTAGTCATGATGCGATTATAGGCACAATATCAAATCAAAGTCAATTTGATACTAAATACTTTGTCGTATCCATACTACGACAACGTACATAATGCAAAACTTTCGAGTGAAGCTGAAGCCTGAGCCTGTGTTCTGCAGAGGCTACCAATTCCGGCCCAACCAAACCCCGGCAGCCAGCAAGAGAGCCCATTGCTAAAGCACGCGCAGAGCAAGCGGCCCAGCAATCCTTCGGCATGGCGGTTCGAGTATCCATTTCCGTCTGTTCCTATTCGTGTTCAGAACTTCCGTCGTACGATTCGCCACTTGAATAGGATTCTCGAACAGCGTTACGTTCTCACTGTGCTGACGATACGAGCCATGTCGGGCGGTGTCGGGTATGCTCAGCGGCATCTCGAACACAGCGATTATTACGATGAGCATCGCCGCGTGAAAGGCGAGTGGCAGGGGCGTGGCGCGGAGTTGCTCGGGCTTCGCGGCGAAGTGAAGCGGGAGCAATTTGAGGCGGTCCGTGAGGGCCTGCACCCGGAAACTGGCGAGTTCCTGCGACCTCGTCATAGCGCGGACCGCATCGGCGTGGATGGGAGTGAACAAAGCAAAGGACGTTCGCTTTACGATCTGACATTTTCCGCGCCAAAATCGGTTTCCATTCAGGCCTTGGTCGGTGGGGATGAGCGTCTGATAGCGGCCCATGACAAAGCTGTCCAAGAAGCACTTGCGGAAACCGAAAATCACGCGGCCACGCGGGTTCGCCTGAACGGCGCAAACGAAAATCGAACAACGGCAAACTTGGTGGTTGCGTCGTACTGCCACGACACCAGCCGCGAACTTGATCCGCAACTGCACACACACGCGGTCGCTGCCAATCTGACCTATGACGGTGCCGAGGGCCGCTGGAAGGCACTGCAAGCGTCGGGACTCTATGAACGGCGGGCGTACCTGACGGAGGTCTACCGAAACGCGCTGGCGCGTGAAGTGCGCGGCCTTGGATACGAGGTTGAACCACGGCGCGATTTCCATGGCCGGGATCTTGGTTTTGAAATCCGTGGGGTATCGGATGAGTTGTTGGAAAAGTACAGTCAGCGGAGCGCACAACGCGACAAGGCAATCGACGAGTTTACGGTTCAGCATGGCCGTAAGCCGACTGACAACGAAGTCGCCGTGCTCGTGCGAGAAACCCGCGCGGACAAGCTCACGGAAATCTCTACAGAGCATGTCCGGCAGCGGCAACAGCAACGTCTTTCGCCGGAGGAACGGCAAAGTCTGGAACATATCCGGCGTCGATCTTTCGAGCAAATTCGTGATGTGCCGAAGGAAATTTCATGGGCTGCGGACTCACTGCAATACGCCAAAGAACATCTCTTTGAACGCCGCTCTGTCGTCTACGATCACGAGTTGCTGACCGAGGCCCTACGCCGAGGACGTGGTCAAGTCGATCTCGGAGAATTGCGCGGTGCGCTGAACGTTGAGCAATCTCAAGGAACGCTGATCTATGCAGGTAATCGTCTCGCTACCCGCGAAAGTCTTGAGCGTGAGCAACGCACCGTGGCCAAAATCGATCAAGGAATCGGCAGCTACAGACGACTTGGCGGCTCCAATGATTTTCAGCCTGACGAGCGATTGCGCGAAGAGCAAAAAAGTGCAGTGAGGCAGATTCTCGATTCACGTGATTTCGCAATCAATCTGCGTGGCGCTGCGGGAACGGGAAAGACGGCCACACTTCAGGAAATCGACCGTGGCCTGCATGAAGCCGGGCGCGAGGTAACGGCTATTGCGCCAACTCGTAGTGCGGTCGAGGAACTGCAAAAAGTTGGCTTTCGCGACGCGATAACCGTTTCCCGCCTGTTGGAAGACGAATCGGCACAAGCCGCGCTGCGAGGCCGTGTCTTGATCGTAGACGAAGCCGGAATGATCTCCGGGCGGCAAATGGATGGGATACTTCGGCTTGCTGACCAACAGCAGGCGCGTATTCTCTTTTCGGGCGATACGAGGCAGATTCAAAGCGTCGAGGCTTCAGACGCTCTCCGTATCCTGGAGCGGGAATCGCAGATGAAGAGTGTTTCATTGACTGGCGTACAACGCCAAACAAACGCGCAATACAGGGAGGCTATTCAAACGCTACGACAAGCCCCGGAGCAGGGGTTTGAAAAGCTGGAACGGCTTGGCGCTGTCCATGAAGTTCCGTTCTCCGAACGCGGGCAAGCCGTCGCCGATCTTTATCGTGAAATGACCGTCGATCCGTCCCGACGCGTTTTAGTCGTCGCGCCAACGCACGAAGAAATCAACCGCGTTACGCAAGCGATTCGCCATGACCTTTCTGAGCAGGGACAGCTTGGAGCAGGCGTAATGATGGATCGATATGTTCCACTGCAATGGACAGAGGCGCAGAAACGCGATTTGTCAAACTACCGCGAAGGGCAAGTCCTTGTTGTCCATCGCGCAGCCAGGGGCATGGAACGGCATGAAGCACTAACAGTCAGCCGGGTTGATGTTGGCGCTGTCGTCGCCAGAAATTCTCGGGATGAAGAACGAACTTTTACGCCAGCGCAAACACGGTCCTTCTCTGTTCATAAGCGGAGCGCCATTGAAGTGGCTCCTGGAGACCGGCTTCTTCTGACCGGCAATCGCCGCGATGCAGGTTTCCGCGCCACCAACGGCGAGTTGGTGAAAGTGCGCGGTGTCGAGAATGGGCGCATTCAGCTTGAAGATGGCCGCACTTTGCCGGAGAACTATCGCCAGTTCGACCACGGCTATGCCGTCACTGCCCATCGAAGCCAGGGCAAGACGGTGGACGGCGTGATTCTTTCCGCCGATTCGATGAAACAGGAATTGTTCTATGTCGGCGCGTCCCGTGGCCGGAGTGAGATTGCGATTGTGACAAGCGACCACGAACAACTGCGCGAATCGCTTGGATTTTCTTCCGCGCGCCCATCGGCCATGGAACTTATGCGCGAAGCCAATCAGGCGCGTAGTGTTGAGCCTATCGTGCAACAAGTCTGCGCACCAAAGACTGAGCTGTTGATTCAGCACGAGGAAATCAGCATTGGCCATGAAATAGGGCTTGGTCTTTGAGCGGAACGTGTAAAACGAAGCAGACATCCCGCCACATTTCACATGCGCTATCCCTGTTTGTCCTCTTTCACTTTGAGCGAGGCCAGTGCAGCATATCGTTATCGATGCGCACGACGGTCTAGGTTTTGGTGGAACGGCAAATCGGATTCTGCACCGCCTTCTTCCAGAACTCCTCCCGCAGCGGCGGAATCTCGCTTGAATCGATCTCGCTTTCTGACATTACCGCTAGTGCCTTCAGTTCGGCCTTCTGTCCCACGGTCAATGCAGGGAGATTATCCAGATCAATTTCATACACCACTCTTTCCTCCTTCATACTGTCTCCTTCCTTGAGGGTGCTCGTCTGTCTGAAATATTGCGGATGACTTCGGTTGTTATGCCGCGCTCTGTATAAGCCATCAACAACATGACGATGGCTTCAGCAACACAGATTGTTTGCCATCGCTCTTCAAAGTTTTCGATGCGGTTCTGATACGCAGTGCATGATAATCAGAAAAGACATGGGCAGCGACCGGACAGCTCACACCACGCTTCCGCCTTCTACTGCCTTTGCATGCTCCCGAATCACCATCGCAATATTTTGCAAAAGAGGATCAAACCCATTGAAATCTATAATTCCAGCGTGCGGAGTTACTACACGATCAGCAAATTCAGATTTGCCATAAAATTGTGATTTGTCGAAATTATTATCAGTGCTGAACCTCTTCCCGGCGATGACTGTATTCTTGATATTTGCATCGAAAAAATCTTCAATCTTTGACTCTTGGCTACTTGTAGGCAAGGGCGTTGGTACGATGTATAAGTTCTTAATAATATGGCTGAAGGGATCCGCCACATTGACAGCCTGGCCATTCAAACGAGCCGCTTTTGCTGCGCTGCAAATTGGCTTTTTCCCCGAATCATTGTCAAACAAAACAATCACTGGATTTGTAAGTCCTGGAGCAGAATACTTGTCAGTATCTCTCTTATAGGTGCTGATAAATTGCGCCAAGTGGCTTGATCCACCGTCTTTGAGTCCCAAAATCCTTCCGGTGCTGGTCTTGGTGTATTTGTAAAGCCGCACCTTAAGGGTTATCTTGCCCGTTCCATCTACATCCGCAAGATCAGGAAGCTGGCTAGCTAAACTCCGGATTGCATGCTTGAGGTAAACATTGTCCGTTTTACCCTCGCAAAGAATCACAGGCTTTTCAGCGACATAAAAATCACGGTAGATCAGAAATTGTCTATACATCGACTCTTTGGTCTTAATGTAATTCGGCTCTCCTTTCTCCGAATCTAACTTGCTATTGTGCAGATCAACTTCATCAATAAATCCTAGTCGGCCATGCAGTTCATTCATTCTGCCTGCTCTCATCTCTAATTGAGTTGAGCCATTATTTGTTACCCGGCCAGTAATCTGAAAAGAACCTGTTCGAAATAGACGATGAACCATTGCGCGTGTAGTCAGGCGATATTCGCTTGGAATATTCACTTTTCTATTCACGACAAGTCCAGTTACATTCTGACGAGAATCACGAAACTGCATGTGCGTTTTCTTATCGTTAATTTCAAAACCAGAGTGCTTAATTATCGCCTGTAATTTGTCTCCAGGCATCCATATTAGAGCACCGCTATTTGTCTGACACGCAATCCCTTGAGGGAAATCTCTTTGGTTTGTGGAGAAGGTCAAATCGTCAGCATAGCGAGTAAAAGTGCATTTGCATTTGATTGCAAGGTGAACAATATGCATATCAAGAATATGCGTAATTAAATTCGATATAACAGGAGAACAAGGACTGCCTTGTGGCAAAGCATTTTCATCACAAGCAATCTTGGCAAGAACTGTAGCGACATCTTGTTGCAACATGAAGTTCTTGTTTTTGAGAAAGAATCCTCTGACACGTCCAAAATTTATCGATGGGAAGAAATCTTTGAGGTCAATATTGAAAACCCAGCGATGGTTGCGGTGCTGTTGCGCATTTGAGATGATTGAACGTCCTCTTTTAAATCCATGTGCAACACACTTCCCTGTATTTTGGGCATTATGTTTCTGTGCGTTTTTTGTAGCCTCTATTTCATCAAGACAGTCTTGCAGCAATAAAGACAATTTTTGCTGGAGAAGTTTTAACTTTTTGTCAGGAGCCTTGATTGTGCGAGTTCCGCCGTGCTTCTTTGGTATCTGAAAAGTCGTATAGCGATTTGCGATAGGTTGGCTGTACAGAATGGCGTTAAGCCCTTGCTCCGACGTGTGAAGAAGGGCAGCAATATCATTCCGGTTTTTTGCTGCTTTTAGCGCGGTCAATCTCGACATGTGGCAATCAAGGCCTGCAGGCACTCTTACGCGATAGTCATGATACTCAGAGAACGAAGAGCAACGCCAAGTAGCGCTGAAGCAACCTTCCTAACATTGCTTTCCACTGCCATGAAGCATGGCAACAAATCTGCCCGCAGGCCTGAAAATAGACTATCACTTGTTTTTAAGGTGCAAAGAAAAATTGTCAACTCGGATCACGAGGTCCTGCTCAGAGGTGCAAACCGTTAAATCGAACAGAATATATAAACTTACATTCCCCGGATATTTTGATTGTGAGCCGAGGTGAAGAGGGCGGTGTCAAGGGTCTTGACCGCGAAGCGGCGGCAAAGCCGCCCTTGACACCGCCCGCGCTTCGGCTATGCTCTGTCTATCCGGGGAATGTATTTTTTCTGATTTGTCTAGTGGAAAAACCGGACAGAAAATAAATTCGTTTTCATGTAGTCAAAATTCTTCTGCCGACTCTACTCCAAAGAAAACCAATGATGCATCTTGGTGCATTTATTGTTCCCAAAAATTCGCCATAGTTTCGCATATCCTCCTTCATGCCATTAAAAAACAGCACAATACATAGTTTGACATGAATCTGCAACCACAATATATTGTGGTTCGAAGGAGGTGCGAATTATGTTCGATTTTCCCCGTTCACCTCGATCCTATGAAAGTCTGTTGGACAGCGAGCAGGCTGCCGCCATCATCAAAGTTC
>Ga0255353_1001699_pt1 | contig 11909 bp, 7 predicted proteins | sample HBST25metaG_FD_189941 | JGI IMG/M metagenome (GOLD analysis project Ga0255353, IMG submission 189941) | Peat soil microbial communities from Stordalen Mire, Sweden - H.B.S.T25 | ecosystem: Environmental > Terrestrial > Soil > Wetlands > Peat | place: Sweden: Norrbotten County, Stordalen Mire...
GGAGGCCGAAATGGCCTTCAGAAGCACCAAATGAGGCCACTCAAACCCCTCGTTTCAGCGTCTCTTTTCGACCACGGAGAGAAATCCCGCCGGAGAATTGCCGTGATCACTTTCTGTGCGTAAAAATACTGGCTTAATCAGAGGTTCCTTAGAGTGTGTTTCAATCCGCGCCCCGCACTTTCATACGGGGCGACGCAAATACGTGTAGGTCTGGAGGCTCGCGCATGTCGTTTCAATCCGCGCCCCGCACTTTCATACGGGGCGACGTAGAGTGATGGTCTTTGTTGTCTGGATGCTCGTGGTTTCAATCCGCGCCCCGCACTTTCATACGGGGCGACGTCCATTATTCGGACAAGTTGCAATAATTTGTTAGTTTCAATCCGCGCCCCGCACTTTCATACGGGGCGACGTCCATTATTCGGACAAGTTGCAATAATTTGTTAGTTTCAATCCGCGCCCCGCACTTTCATACGGGGCGACAAATGCGATGCTTGCAATCAGATGGTTCCACGCTGTTTCAATCCGCGCCCCGCACTTTCATACGGGGCGACTCTCGAATTGGACCCTTTGGGTTTAATCCTCACGTTTCAATCCGCGCCCCGCACTTTCATACGGGGCGACGTGGCGAGATTCGGGAAGGGGAAACAATGGCAAGGTTTCAATCCGCGCCCCGCACTTTCATACGGGGCGACGAGTTAGCGCAAGACGAGCCGAAAGAGCAATATGTAGTTTCAATCCGCGCCCCGCACTTTCATACGGGGCGACATGTAGTAGAGGGGAATAATCCTCATAGTATCAGGTTTCAATCCGCGCCCCGCACTTTCATACGGGGCGACCTCGAAGCGATCCATCAAATCATCGGAGCTATTGTCGTTTCAATCCGCGCCCCGCACTTTCATACGGGGCGACCGACGTAATGAACCGCTACGGGTACGACGAACAGGTTTCAATCCGCGCCCCGCACTTTCATACGGGGCGACGATAGCTAAAGTCGATCATTCTGCACCTCTTACAGTTTCAATCCGCGCCCCGCACTTTCATACGGGGCGACGGAATCCCGTCTGCCGGTCTCGCCGCTGGAACCGTGTTTCAATCCGCGCCCCGCACTTTCATACGGGGCGACGCTGACTCAAGATCGTTCCAGTCAGAAGCAGTACGTTTCAATCCGCGCCCCGCACTTTCATACGGGGCGACAGCATTATTTTGTGTTTATTTACACTATTGTGATGTTTCAATCCGCGCCCCGCACTTTCATACGGGGCGACATGCGCTGGTGGATTTCTGCTTCAACATCGGCGTGGTTTCAATCCGCGCCCCGCACTTTCATACGGGGCGACGGGCTCACGTTGCGCCGGCAGGCAGAGCTTGCGCGTTTCAATCCGCGCCCCGCACTTTCATACGGGGCGACGGATCATTACCTCTTTCCGTTTCGCAACAAAAAAGTTTCAATCCGCGCCCCGCACTTTCATACGGGGCGACATGCATGGGTTATCTTCCGTGCAACCGCAGTGCCGTTTCAATCCGCGCCCCGCACTTTCATACGGGGCGACGCATTGCAGTTGGAGCCCACGTTCCAATAGACCTGTTTCAATCCGCGCCCCGCACTTTCATACGGGGCGACGATTTTGAATGTTCCTTGTTGGATGATCTCCATGTTTCAATCCGCGCCCCGCACTTTCATACGGGGCGACTTGTTCCGTCGTCTCTAACAAAATGGATGTGAGCGTTTCAATCCGCGCCCCGCACTTTCATACGGGGCGACCTAAGAAACGAGAAACTTGCTTTGCGAGTTCATAGTTTCAATCCGCGCCCCGCACTTTCATACGGGGCGACACCTTTCCGGGCGATGCCCTGTTAAGCCTTGATGAGTTTCAATCCGCGCCCCGCACTTTCATACGGGGCGACATACGGCGCGTCAACCATTGCTTTTGAAAATCACTGTTTCAATCCGCGCCCCGCACTTTCATACGGGGCGACCCGGCACGGGCGGAAAGGCTGTCCACGGCCTTGTATAGTTTCAATCCGCGCCCCGCACTTTCATACGGGGCGACAATAATCTCCATGTTGTTCTGCCCATGACTGAATGTTTCAATCCGCGCCCCGCACTTTCATACGGGGCGACCGGTGCATTATTTACTTGACACCACGGGAAAGAAAGTTTCAATCCGCGCCCCGCACTTTCATACGGGGCGACGCCTTAAAGCCTATGCCCGGAATCAACAAGGATACGTTTCAATCCGCGCCCCGCACTTTCATACGGGGCGACGGTAATGCCGGGAAGCTTCTTACTCAGTGGGAAATTGTTTCAATCCGCGCCCCGCACTTTCATACGGGGCGACCGCCGAAACAGTGGATGACGCGCTGAAAGCGATGTTTCAATCCGCGCCCCGCACTTTCATACGGGGCGACCCATTCCGCATAGGTCATTTCGCGCCCGCTTTCTGTTTCAATCCGCGCCCCGCACTTTCATACGGGGCGACTCGACGATACGGATTGGGCTGCGGAGCAAGTAGGTTTCAATCCGCGCCCCGCACTTTCATACGGGGCGACGCGCGTGTTCAAAAATTGGATTACCACCGTCCTGGTTTCAATCCGCGCCCCGCACTTTCATACGGGGCGACTGCGACCGCTGTAAACGACACAGCCGCAAGAAGTTAGTATACTGTTTCCGCCAATCAGACGATTTTTACCCGTCCGGGCAGAATTTATTCCGGGAAAAGAGCGGGATGCTGCTGCAAATACAAGCATATTGGCGCACCGCGAAACTACGGGGTTTAGGACGACACTTGGGGTTCGCGGAAGAGAGATCATAAGATCAGCGGCTCAGTCAAATCGAGTGGTTTGGGGACGCCATGGTGCTCCGTTTTCTCGGCTGCCGTCGCGTCCAGAAAATAAAACCGTAGAGAATCTTCTCCCGGTTCATATTCGGTCAACAGCCGGTCTCGCAACAAGACCCATTCGGTCTGTCCGACACGGCATTCGAAGACCGATTTCTGGGCACGCACGCCATAGTCGGAGCAGGCGCGCGCCACACGGCGAAGACGCCGCCGTCCGGCGGCCTCCGCTGTAGATACATCATAAGTTACCAGGACAAACATTGCACGGCCTTTCTAACTATCCTTACTTGGGTACAAGTGGCAGATAGTCCGGCAAGTCTCCGCGTAAATGACGCGCAAGAATGCGCGCCTGTATAAATGGCATTTGGGCAAGACGAAGGTTCTGTTCCAGAACCGGATGGTCGAGATTGTCCTGCTTGCGTTCCTGATAGGCGCGGATGACTTGTTTGCGTCCGGCTTCAGAAAATTCCACAGCTCCGCCCTCGCGCACGACAAAGTCCGAGGCGGAAATCTGGCGGCGATTGACGAGCGTGATCGCCAATCTGTCCGCCAGCCAGGGACGAAATTCTTCCATCAGGTCCAGCGCCAGTGAGGGACGATTCGGCCTGTCCGTGTGCAGGAATCCAACGAACGGATCAAGCCCCGCCGCGGTCAGTGCCGCCACGCAATCGTGCTGCACCAGCGCATATAGGAAGGAAAGCAGGCAATTAATGCGGTCACGGGGAGGACGGCGGCTGCGCTTGATGAATTGAAAATTTTCGCGCTGCTGTTTCAGCATAAAAGTAAAAACAGAAAAATACTGTTGCGCCGCCAGCCCTTCGGCTCCGCGCAACGCATCCAGATCGGTACTGGCCAGATCGAGATCAGCCAATCCATGTATCTGACTTGCAAGCGCGTCGGTCACGGTTTGCAACTGGCGCAATTCGCCGTCATCATCGTTCTCTCGCGCGGCGCGCAAAAGGCTGTTACGCGCATTCTGGATTTTGCCCGCGATAATCTGGCGTGCGATGGCGGCACAGCGGAGTGGATCGTCGGCGGCGCGGAATTGCGCGCGGCGCAGAGTTACGCTGGTATCGGCTATGCCTATCATGCGGGCCTGAAAGTGCCCGTGTTCGCTGAGAAAGTTGACCGCGACGTCGTTCTCCCAGCACAGATCAAGCGCTCCAGGGCTTACTGTGCTTGGCCCAAAGAGACAAATGGATTCCAGGTGATGAATGGGAACCGAAAGTTTGCGGATGTCAATCGCAGTTTCCCGCGAACGCTGGCTGGAGGGCAAATTGTCTGGATAGACCGGCACTTCCACGCGCAATGTAAGATGGTCACGCGCCACATAACTTCCGGGAGTTAGCAGGTAAAGCGTGTTTTGCTGAATTTCACTCATCGCATAATCTCTGTTTGTCTATGTCTGGAAGAGGCGTCGCTTGGCCTGCTCCAAACCGCTGGGTCTCGAAGTGAGTTTCGGAAGACAGATTTCATACAGCGAACATCCCTCGCAGGCCGACTTGTAAATCGCCTGCGGAATATTGCCAACTTCCACCAGAAGATGCAGCGCGGCAATCGCCTCCTCGGTGGCCGCGCGCAATTGGAGCGTAAACTCGACGCTGCGCCGGCGCTTGTTGGCGGCATGAAAGACCGCGCCACGAGGTACGGCCTTGCCGAACATTTCCTCCAGGCATAAGGCCTGAGCGCAAAGTTGCGCGTCGTCGTTGATGAATCTTCGCCGAGGGCCTTTTTTGTATTCGACGGGAGATAGCTCGTTCGCCGTATTTTGCTCAACGATGTCGCATATGCCCGAAAGCCCCAGACGGTCAGAGAAAACGGGCAAGGCGCGCAGCAGCTTCACTCCCTTGGCAAGCTCATAACCGGGAAGGTCAGCGTGTTCGTGAGCCAGATCGCCGATCACGGTATGAACATTCTCCCCCCAGCACCCATCGACGGCCTTTAGAGCCGCGCGGCGTGGACAGAAGAGAAAATCGTTGAGGAGCGAAAGCGGAAACGCCTCCGGCTCGCGCCTTTCCGCTGAGCACATTTTGCAGCCTCCAGAAAGAATCACAAGAGCAGTTCCAGCAGTTCGACTGTCTTGGGCAGTTGTTCTTTGTCAATCAAAACATCGTAGTCGTTGAATGACCTCGGAGATTGCTTTTCCGCCTTAACCGACTCTTTCATCCGCACTGTGATCCGATCAAAGAGCTTGTGCGCGGGCGCATTTCCCAGCGGCGATTCATGCTTGAAAACAATCAGCATTCGCGGTGCCATCAGTCCATGAGAGGACGACTCATCTCCCATAAACATATTCCGTCCAAAATCCTCCTGGATCGAGGCACGCCCACAGAGAGAACGGAAGAGCAAGGCCAGGTCCGCATCGGTAAAATTGCACGGAGCCTTGGCTAGATTCGCGGAAACGAATCCGTGGCAGCAAAAAAGACCATAGGGAATAAGGTTTTTGCGCCCCATTTCGCCTTCCGGCTTTTCTACGTCCGCAATGCGGGTAATGCCAAGATCGAGAGGCAGGACAGGATCAACCGAGCGTGAGAAGGTGAATTGGACCGGGCCGCGAATCTGGCCGGCATTCGGGCCGGTGGATAAAACGCCGCCAAAGGTCCGTATGTCAAAATAGCGGGCGCAAAGAGCCTCTTGCAGCTTATTGATTTCGGTAGGAGGACGTTTCTTCGCATTCTCCTTGTCGTCCTTGGTCGATTTGCCATCCGCCTTCCAGTTGACTGGCACTCCCGCGGGAGCACACTCATCTGCAATCCGCGGATTGAGCGGCGACTTCTGTTGGATAAAAATGTCGTTGCCGGGTCCACCTTCGCTCAAAACAAAGTTGCGGATTTTCCGTTTGAGACAGACATCGGAAACCAGTCCGTGCCGGTCTTCTGGGTCAATGCGTGGGGCATTGGCCGCGTCTGGGTCACCGTTGGGATTGCCATCTTTGCAATCGAAGAAGTAAACAATGTCGTAGCGGTTCCCGATCAGGTTGCTCATGGTTTGCCTTTCCTTCCGTGGTATTGATGCTGTTACGATTACTCGCTATCGTCCTGGACTTCATCGGCTTCTTTCTCTATCTCAGCTTCCAGACGGTCTGCACGGTATTGCGCGAGCTGGCAATAGTAGCCAAGAGCAAAGCGGCCTTGCTCTTCGAGGCCCAGAAAAGGCGGAAAGCCCAATCGGTCCTCGGCCTTATCTACGGCATCAATGCGAGCGCAGAGCGTTGCAATCTCTGTTTGCTTATTTGTGCCCGCGCCAGGAAATCGAGAATTGGCTTTTTTCAAATAAGCGGGCACTTTGGTAAAAATCGGGCCAAGGGTGGAAGCCGGTCGGGTGGCAACTCCGCCATAAGTCCGCTCGGCAAGAGATGTGCCGATTTTGCCGAGCGCCAGCAGTTGCAGTCTGCCAATAACGGCAAATAGCTGGCCGCAGAGGTAGGCAATGTCGGTTGAGGTTGGATCGAGCTGTTTCAGTTTGTCGCTCATCTTCTTTTGCTCCTGTGGATCAGCGGAATAACTGCGAACCAGATAAAGTTTAATTAGCGCGAGACGGGCAGGGGTAAGTTTCTGTTCCCCTCCCAGGTTTTGACGAGTTACAGCCGCCGCCAGCAGCGAAGACGGCAACGCGCTTCCGCTCATTGCAGAACGGAGCAGTTGCGCTGGCAGTTGAGGCGGCAATTTGCCGAAATCTGCTGTTTCCTGCTTTCGTGGGACAAGCGTTGCAAGCAGGGCATAGAGCTTGAAGGCAGACTTTGTTCCCCCTTCGCGTTCGTTCGCAATGGTGAGATGATCGAACCATCTGCGGACGTTTTCCTCGACTTCCGGGACAGTGGATTCAAGCCAATCGCGGACCACGACGCGCCCTCCATTGCCGGAAAGACTCAGCAGATAGTATTTGTTTGAGTCCAGTCCGGCGTGCGGGATGCCTTGAAGCGGCGCACGCAACAATTCGTCAACGGCCGCTTCGTCCGCGGTCTCCAGCAAGTCAAACGGGTCCGTGTCAGGTTCGCGCATCCAATGCAGGTAGCGGACATCTTCCAGGCGGTAACTGCAAGCAATGAGCTTGTTCATCGCACCCGTTATCTTGGCGTCTTCGGTATACGAGAGCGGGGCATTCAGGGCTTGGTCCAGATCGAAAGACCGGAAAGCGCTTTTGTCGAACGAGATAAGATTCATGCCCGCTGGCGGCGCACCGGGAATTCCTTTGATCTTTCCTGCTGTCTGAACTGGCGTTACATTTTCACCCGAAGCGATAGACATAACGGGTTTGCCGCCTATCTGTAGACGCTCAGCTTCGCGCTTGTGTCTCCACCAATCCAGCAAACTATGCACTTTGAGAAGAGACTGGCCATCAACTTCAAAATCAACATTGTCTGTAGAGTTGCAGCCTTGATCGCGCAGCCTTTGATGAACGCTCGTTAGCTCTTCGCCGTTATTCAAAAACGACGAAACGGCTTGTAAACGAGCCGTTTCGTCCAGGCACGCCTTCGCAGCCTCTTGCAACAAATCTTTGAAAAAGGCAAAGTTTACTTTTCGCTTTTCCGTCTTCTCCGGATTGCCAGCAATGGGAAAAGCCAATGCCCGCTCCACGTTGTCGCATAGGAAGTAAGCACGCCCGTGTCCAACGTCATCCGATCGCGAAAATGGACGGCGAAGTAGTTTCGGGGAAGGACGTTGCGCAGTTGGATCCTCGAACAGCGGGATCACGCTACCTAGCCATTTACCGTTTGAATCAAGCGGTATGCGCCACCGCACGGGCACGGATTCCAAGTCGGGATCGAAGCCTTCACGCTCCGCGTAAGCCATAAGAGCTTGTAACATCATAAGCTGACTCCGAGTTGTTTCTTTACTTCCGCCCAGGCGGGAACAACAACCAACCCATTTTCCAGCCGCGCCGGAAAAACGGAAACCCTGGGCTGGGCCTTGACTTTTCCGGATTCATGCATCGTGTCAAGGTCAAAGACATCGTAGAGCATCATGCCAAGGTCCGTGTCCTGGTTTGCCGGCGGCGAAACGTGCATCGCATTTTCATCGGCGAGTTCAAAGTAAGCCGGAAATTCGCGGCACCCGAAACAGGGACGCGCAAAGCATTGCCCGTCGCCGGCCCGGCGGCGAAACATGCCATAGTATTTGCCCAGGTTGTCATCGCCTTCCGGTTCGTCTTCGCAACGCGGACGGCGGCGCGGACGGTTGGCAAGTGAGGTTAATTCCAGGCTGGCTTCAATCACGTATTCCACATCGCGGAGGGCGAGCGTATTGCGCTGGGTGCGCTCGCCTTCCGCGCAGATCGGCTGCGGGTTGCGGGTTGGAATGCGGCATTTGACCTCATTGCGCCGCAGCGCGATAAAGCGGATAGGCTGCTTGACCGCAATGCGATGTACACGCCATCGGAACTGTGGCTTATAGAGAATTGCTTCCAACAGTCCGCGCGCCGCGCTGGGTGTCATGACGGAATAGCTTACGCGCTCGACCTTCATTTCAGGCCTAGTAAAACAAGCGAGTTCGCCCCAAGTCCGGAGATAAATTGGTTCGTTCATGCAATCAAGTCCTCGGCGTCATGATGGATGGCGCCCAAATCTTCGTCATATTTCGATGACCAGGCGTAAACAGCCTTGTCAGGCGTTAGCGGAACAACCGCGCCATCGTGCTCCGCCCGGTCGAATTCGTGCTGGTAGAGGTTCACCGTGTATCGCTGGCACTTACGCGCCAGCTCTATGTTGAAGAAATGCTGCGTCTGGATGCTTTTGATCACATCCACGCCCTCGCTGGCCCATGCGCCCAATCTTCCATCCTCGTTATCGAACGGCACCAGCACACCGCGGGTTTCGTCTCCAATGAGGCGGCAAAGTTTCGCTGCATCGGGAAAATCGAGTTGCTCGCTGGCTGCATAAACTTTGTCCTGGTCTGCGGACTCGGGGCCAAGATCGTGGTAGAGGCAGGCAAAGTAGGCGCGGTAAGTATCGGGAAGATGCAATCTTTTCTCAATGCCAGGATTGGCGGCAAGAAATGCCTCGGTACGCTTAATAGCAGTCTCATAAGCGCCGCGTGGCTGACCGCCCTCGCTAGGCCGGAAAACGTGAACGGGCCGAGGCTCGGCAGAACGGCCTTCCCGATTGCAGCGGCCTGCGCTCTGGATGATCGAATCGAGCGGCCCCAGCGCCCGCCAGACCACCGGAAAATCCACGTCCACGCCGGCTTCAATCAGTTGTGTCGAGACCAGAAAACACGGCTCCTGGACGTTTGGATCGAGGCGGCGGCGGATTTCCTTGAGCTTATCCAAGCGATGAGCGGCGCACATCCGGGAAGAAAGATGGAAACAGTGCGAGCCATGCGAAGAAGCTTTGAGCAGTTGAAACAGTGTCCGCGCGTCCCTGGTGGTATTGACGACGCAAAGAGCTTGCGGTAGCTGTCCTGTTTGCAACATCGCGTAGGCAACTTCACTCCAACTCATCTGGCGCTCCGGCGGTGCAATCTCAATACGCGTTCTGCGCATTGTTTCCGCCAGCGCTCCGGCATCTGAAGTGATGGCCGTAGGCTTCCATCCACCCAGAATTGCAGGCCCGGCGCACTCGAACGCCGGCTGCGTGGCCGTGCCGAAGACCGCCGTGACTCCAAAGTCTTTCACGAGCAGATTGACTGCGGAAAGCAGGGAAGGAACAAGCCCCGGCGGAAGCGTTTGCACCTCGTCGAAGAGCACCACCGAGCGCGCAATATTGTGGAGTTTGCGGCAGCCGGATGGGCGGTTGCTGAATAGGCTTTCGAAGAATTGAACGCTGGTGGTGACGACGATGGGCGCATCCCAATTTTCCACCGCCAGCCGTGCGCGGCGCAGGCGCGCTTCCTCGGCGTCACGTTCGCGGTCTGATTCGGTGGGCCGTGGCGCGACGGCGCTGTGGTGCTCGAGCACGTAATCGGGACCAAAGTGCGGCTCGAAGACCGCCCGGTACTCGCGCGCTGTCTGCTCGATTACGGTTGTGTAGGGAATCACCGCGATAATACGTCGCAAGCGGCGAGGATCATCGGCAGAAAGCGCCTGGTTATACGAAACGATATGTTGAAGAGCGAAAGCCAGCGACGAAAGCGTCTTGCCGCTGCCGGTGGGCGCAGTAAGTGTAAACAGGCCGGATGGCGCACTGGCCCCGGCAAGACAATCCTGAAGCAACTGGCGGCGGCGGCGATTGACCTCTCCCGTCGCCGGTTTGGAACGAAGAAGCGATAACAGAGCATCAAGATTGTCTTCGGCGCGAAGGTTTGCCGCAGTGCGCAATGCGGAGTTATCCGGCTTGAAATGCGCTTCGGTATCGAGAAAGTCAGCATCTACAAGACAACTGAACAAAAAACGTGTGTGAAACGCCGAAGCAAAAGACTTGGATAATTGTTCAAAGGCTTGGCCTACCGGCAGCGCAACGCCATCTCCGCTGGCGCGCTCAATGAGCGTAGCTGCTGGTTCATCAATACCAAACTGCGGCCAATCACCACCCTGACGATAGGCTCGGAGAAAGTTCTGCAATTCCGCTAACTTCGGAATGCCCTTGTGATGCCCATCAATGGCGAATGCGGCTGACTGCGCTTTGGCTTGATATGCTTCATACGCGCCTGCTGTCCAGTGATTGATGCCTGATCCATGACCACGCAAGCGGCGCTGGAATGCGAGACCGTATTTGCCCAAGTCGTGAAATAGCCCCGCGCAGTATGCATCAGCACCACATCCAATCGGACGGCCAAACTCACGAGCCATTTCAGCCACGTTGAGGAGGTGGGTTCGCAGCGGTTGCCAGCCGATTTGTTCCTCGGCCAAGTCTGAGGAGGACTGCTTCTCCGCAGTCTGCCGTCCGTCTTTCAAGGTGTAAAGCGTTCGCGCTTCGCCGTCTTCAACCGTGTGAGCGTAATACTTCATATGGCACACCGCACGGGCCGAACATCAACCGACTTCCACCGCAAAATAGCCTCAAAAAGCCCCTTGACCGCGCTGTAGGTTGGAGCGACGTAGGATACTGGTGAGGAGCCGGTATCGGGACGGGTCCACATGGCGGACGGCCCGGAAATCTCAAGTTGGATTGGCCAGGATTTCATTACGGCCCTTTCCCTAGACTGCCGCCATGCCCCCCCAGCGTATTTGCTCGCTCAGCAAGGGCATTCTTACAAGCCATTGTTCCGTTCGTCCCTGTCCGGTCGGCTCTTACATCTACTAGATGTTGGGGCAGACGACGATCAACGTGCCCCTAGATCACAATATGCAGGGGCTGTGAGTGAAAAGCGGATAGGCACAGTTCCATTGATTTGACATGAAATGCTTGAAAATTACCGATGACCGCTAAGTATACTCCCCGGGGCTATCATGGAAACTCTTGCCTTGTATTGTCAGCAGTTCTAACTGTCGGAATCCGATCAGTAACGACTGTGCTATTTAGGTCGGGGGCGCATTTCCCTGAACCATAGCCGAACATAAGGCGTGCCAGTTGGGGAAGAGCAAATAGGCTGTGATGGTGTGCAGGTCGGAGAAAAAGCCTTTGCGGGTGCCCAGGACAACACGGGTCTCTTGCCAGAGCTTTTCCACGCTATCGCACACCGTATGAAAGGCAAACGCCAGCAGATTCAACAGGACAAACAACTGCGCCAGATGCTGTTTACCATGCCCGAAGTTGTGCTCCAGATGATAGCCGTGGTTCTTCAACACATTGAAGCTCTCGTTTTCGATCTTCCAGCGGGAGCGCGCGCAAGCCGCAACTTCGACCACGTTGTCCGCTGTCACCGGCAAACTGGTCACGAAAGCGCCATCGTAGGTCGTTTTTCCCTGGGCATTGATGATGCTGACCCCGAGCCAGTTGACGGACAACGCGTCTTTTCCGTCGCGCAGCGGAACGCCCTCGATCCAGCGGTAGTGATAGATCAGGCTATGCTTGCCGGGCCTGCGTTCGGTCACCGTGCGCTCGTCCAGCGGCGCGCCCTCGATAAACTCGTACAACGTCTTGTGACTGTCTTTTTTGCACACGAACAGGAAGTCCGCGCCGGTGGCGAGCACCGCTTCGGCCAGCGATTGGCAACTGAACAGCGCATCGCCCAGATAGACCGGGCGCAACTCGCG